>JABAOH010089866.1_pt3 | contig 62424 bp, 59 predicted proteins | sample 7062181 | NCBI WGS metagenome assembly JABAOH01 (sample SAMN14538630, study PRJNA623070) | marine sediment metagenome | biome: marine biome [ENVO:00000428]; feature: marine pelagic biome [ENVO:01000023]; material: deep marine sediment [ENVO:00002113]; isolation source: pool of 5 deep marine... | reverse complement strand
CCACCCTCATCGCGCTGGTATCGGCCAACGGGCAGATCGCCCGTGTGCTGAGTGGCGCAGGTCCCTACACGGTCTGGGCACCGACGGAGTCGGCGTTCGCGGACCTGTTCGAAGACGCCGCGGCCAACTGTGTCAGCATCACGCCGGAACTGGTCAACTCCTTGCTGTTGTACCACGTCACGGATGGTCGGCAGGACGCCGCCGCCGACCAGGGCTATCGGCATTACGATACGCTGCTGGGTGCGTTTCTCGCCGCCGATGGCCATGCGATCACCGACGCCGCGGGCCGGACTGCCAACATCATCGATTCCAACCAGTTCGCGGACAACGGCGTTTTGCATGCCATCGACCGGGTTTTGATGCCCTTCGCGCTGCCCAATCAGTGCCCGCCCGGCCGGGGCCGGGCGCCGCATCGCGCATCCTGAACACCCGCGTCCGGGCGGGGCCGGACCTGCCCGGCGGCCCGGCCGGCGGCGTCCGGCAGCCGGTTTACATTCTTGTACAAGTTTCGTAAGATTGTACAAGTACAGAATTGAGTACCCGGTAACCACCATGAACCAAGCCAACCAGCCAGCGAGTGCGCGTGGGGCCAGCGCGGGCGGGGACCTGTTCCCGATCCGCACCGTGTCGGAACTGACCGGCGTGAATCCCATCACCCTGCGCGCCTGGGAGCGACGTTACGGGCTCATCCAGCCGATCCGCAAAGCCAGCGGACACCGGCTCTACAGCCAGGAACACATCGACCTGGTCAACCGCATCGTCGGCCTGGTCGACCGCGGCATGCGCATCGGCCAGGTCAAGGATGCCCTCGAGGAAGAATTGACCGACAGCGGGCGCGACGCGTCGGAGACCGAAGGGACATGGCGCCGCTACATCGATCACATGCTGGCTTCCGTCATCCGCTTCGATGAAGCGGCCCTGGAGGAGACCTATGCGGAGGCGCTGTCCCTGTACCCGGTGACGGTGGTCACCGACAAATTGCTCACGCCGCTCATGCGGGACCTGGGCCGCCGCTGGGAGTCGGAGCGCGGCAGTGTCGCGGAGGAGCACTTCTTCGGGTTTTACCTGCGCAACAAGTTGGGGGCGCGGTTCCATCATCGCAGCCGGGTCAGCGACGGGCCGACCCTGTTGCTGGCGTGCCTGCCTGGCGACCGCCACGAGATCGGCCTGTTGCTGTTCGCCCTGGCAGCCAGCGATGCCGGCTTCCGCCTGGTCATGCTCGGCGCCGATATGCCCATCGCGGAGCTTCCGGCGGCGGCGCGGAAATCGGGCAGTGACGCGATCGTGCTGGCCGGGCTGGTGCGGCCCCCGGACGCCGTGCTCAAGCAGGAACTGCCCGCCCTGGTGGCGGCAGCGGGCGTGCCCGTGCTGCTCGGCGGCCATGCGTCGGTGGTCGCCTGCGATGCCGTCAAGCAGGCCGGAGCGGAACCGCTCGGCAGCGACATCGCGGCGGCCGTGAAGCGCCTGAGGGAGGTGCTCGGCCGGGGTGGGCAGGGTGATGGCTGAGGTTGCCGCGCGGGCGCGCGGCACGCCGGCGGCGCGCGGCGCCGGCACCGCGATTGGCTGGGCCGAACAGGGCCGGGTGCCCGACCGTATGATCCGGGCCGGCATTCGCCGTCTGAACCGCCAGCGCCTGTCTGAAATCCACGCCGGCGACAGCGAGCGCGTGGCCCGTGACCTGGATCGATTCGTGGCGGACATGTGCGCCGCGCCGGTGGCGCTGGTGCCGGAGCTGGCCAACGAGCAGCACTACGAGGTGCCCGCAGCGTTTTTCGCCGAAGTGCTCGGGGCGGAAGGCAAGTACAGCAGTTGTTACTGGGGCAAGGGCGTTGCCACCCTCGACGCGGCCGAGCGGCACGCCTTGCAGGTCACCTGTGAGCGCGCGGGCATTCGGGATGGCATGGCAGTGTTGGACCTGGGATGCGGTTGGGGTTCCCTGAGCCTGTGGATCGCCCGTCACTTCCCTCGTTGCCGCGTGCTGTCGGTATCCAATTCCGCCTCGCAGCGGGAGCACATCGCGGCACGGGCCGCCCGCCTGGAGCTGAGGAACGTCGAAGTGCTGACCCGTGACATGAACGAATTCGACACCCCGCGACGTTTCGACCGGGTGGTGTCAATCGAGATGTTCGAACACATGCGCAACTGGGCCGAACTGTTTCGCCGTATCGAAAGGTGGCTGCAGCCGGGGGGGCGTTTCTTCATGCACGTCTTTGCCCACCGTGCGTGCGCCTACGAGTTCGCGGATCGGGGCCCCAGCGACTGGATGAGCCGTCATTTCTTTTCCGGCGGCATGATGCCCAGCGATGGGTTGGCGACCCGCTTCCAGCAGCACCTCACCTTGCTGCGGCAATGGCGCTGGGATGGCACGCACTACCAGCGCACCGCCAACGCCTGGCTTGAGAACATGGACCGGCGCAAGGCGGCGGTCATGCCGATCATGGCGCGGACCTACGGGCCACAGGCCGCAGACCAGTGGTTCATGCGCTGGCGCATTTTCTTCATGGCGTGTGCCGAACTGTTCGGCACCTCGGCAGGCCAGGAATGGTGGGTTGCGCACTATCTCTTCGGGCGCCGCCGGGATGCGGACCATCCGGGGAGCCGGCGTGATTGAGCTGCTCCCGTTCGCGTGGGCGGGAGGCGTGCTGCTGGCCGCGGGCGCGCTGTTCTGGCTGGTCAGCCTGGCAAAAAACGACGTCAGCATCGTCGACTCACTGTGGTCGCTGATGTTTCTGTTGAGTGCGGCGACCTATGCGTTCCTGTCCGGCGCGGCCGGACCACGCGCCACGCTGGTGCTGGTGCTGGTCGGGCTGTGGGCGGTGCGCCTTTCGGCCCACATCACCTGGCGCAACCGGGGCCAGCCGGAGGACTACCGTTACCAGCAGATTCGCCACAATAACGAGCCCGGGTTCCGGTTCAAGAGCCTGTATATCGTGTTCGGGTTGCAGGCCGCCCTCGCCTGGGTGATCAGCGCACCGCTGGCCAGCGCCATCAGCGCGGGCGGCGGGCTGACGTGGCTGGATTACGCCGGCGTCACGTTGTGGGCAGTGGGCCTGTTCTTCGAGGCGGTCGGCGATTACCAGCTGGCGCGCTTCAAATCACAACCCGACAGCGCCGGACGCGTCATGGATCGCGGGCTGTGGCGCTACACCCGCCACCCGAACTATTTTGGCGACTTCACCGTGTGGTGGGGGTTCTACCTGCTGGCGCTGCCTGGCGGCGGGTGGTGGACGGTGTTCGCGCCGCTGTTGATGTCCGTATTGCTGCTACGGGTCTCGGGCGTATCCCTGCTCGAGAAGGACATTGCCGGGAGACGTCCCGCCTATGCCGACTACGTGCGGCGCACCAATGCATTCTTTCCCGGACCCCCCCGCGACCTCCAGGGCGCGGATTGACTCAACGCAGGCAGGAGTTCTTGACCATGGATCGAAGCTGGTTCTTCACCCCCCTGGCCGTGGCCGCCCTGGCCACCCAGGCTTGCAGTACCGCCCCGCCCCTGGCCACCGTGGAACGGGTGGAGTTGGAGCGCTTCATGGGTGACTGGTATGTGATCGCGAACATCCCGACCGCGATCGAAAAGGGAGCGCACAATGCGGTGGAATCGTACCGGCTGGACGCCAATGGCACCATCGCGACCACCTTCACGTTTCGCGACGGCGCATTCGACGGCAAGCTCAAGACCTACCATCCGCGCGGTTACGTGCGCGACACCGTCAGCAACGCGGTATGGGGCATGCAGTTCGTCTGGCCGATCAAGGCCGACTACCGCATCGTGTGGCTGGACGCCGCGTATTCGGTCACGGTGATCGGGCGCAACAAGCGCGATTACGTGTGGATCATGGCGCGCGAACCGCGGATCGACCCCTCCGTGTATGGCGAGATCCTCGAGTACCTCGAGGGCGTGGGGTATGACGTGGCCCGGATCGAGTCGGTGCCCCAGCGGTGGTGAGGCCCGCACAAGCGCTTGGCGCGGCGCTGCTGCGCTGGTTCGACAGCGACGCGGGTGGTGCTGGGCCGGCGCCGAATGACCGGCGCGTCGACTGGCTGCGGACCGTCCCGTTTTTCGGCATGCACCTGGCCTGCCTGGCGGTATTCTGGGTGGGCTGGAGCCCGCTGGCGGTGACCACGGCCGTGGTCCTGTACGTTGTCCGCATGCTGGCCATCACCGGCTTCTACCACCGTTATTTTTCGCACCGCAGCTTCAAGGCATCGCGCCCCGTGCAATTCGTATTCGCCGTGATCGGTGCCGCCTCCGTCCAGCGAGGCCCCATCTGGTGGGCGGCCCACCACCGCCACCATCATGCCTGCAGCGAGCAGGCCGACGATCCCCACTCGCCGGTGCAGCATGGGTTTCTCTGGAGCCACGCGGGNNCGCGACCTGCTACGGTATCCCGAGTTGCGCTTTCTCGACCGCTTCGACATCGTGGTGCCGCTGCTGCTTGCCGTCGGCCTGCTCGCGGCCGGGGCATGGCTGGAGCGCCACGCGCCCGGGTGGGGCACCAGCGCCGGCCAGATGCTGGTATGGGGATTCTTCGTCTCGACGGTGGTGCTCTACCATGCAACGTTCACCATCAATTCCCTGGCCCATCGCTGGGGCCGTCGCCGCTATGCGACCACCGATGACAGCCGCAACAACTTCTGGCTGGCGCTGCTGACCCTGGGCGAGGGCTGGCACAACAACCACCACCATTACCCGGCGGCGGCCCGCCAGGGTTTCTATTGGTGGGAACTGGACCTGACCTACTACTTCCTGCGCCTGCTGGCGATGCTCGGACTGATCCGCGAGTTGCGCCCGGTACCCCTGGCGCGCCGCGAGGCCGGCAAGCTCGCCGCAGCGTGTTCCGGGAGCGGTGCAAGGTGAAGATCGCGGTCATCGGAACCGGCATTGCTGGCAATGTGGTTGCCTACCACCTGGCACGGCGGCACGAGATCACCGTGTTCGAGGCCGATGCCCGCGTCGGAGGGCACACGAACACGGTGGAAGTGGAGTGGCAGGGTTCCAGTTATCCGGTGGATACCGGGTTCATCGTGTTCAACGAGTGGACCTATCCCAACTTCATCGCCCTGCTCGATGAGTTGGGCGTGGGCTGGCAGGACAGCGACATGAGTTTCAGCGTGCAGTGCCGGCACCACCACCTGGAATACAACGGTGCAAGCCTGAACACCCTGTTCGCCCAACGCCGCAACCTGTTGCGGCCGTCGTTCCACCGCATGGTGCGCGACATTCTGCGCTTCAATCGCGAAGCCACGGAACTGCTGCGTCCCGGCGCGCCGGACTGCAGCCTCGAGGACTACCTGCATGGCAAGGGCTACTCGCGTGAGTTCCGCGATCACTATGTGCTGCCCATGGGCGCGGCGATCTGGTCCGCAAAGCCGGACGGCTTTGGGCGCGTGCCGGCGCGGTTTTTCGTTCGCTTCTTCCATAACCATGGCATGCTGAGCGTCAATGAGCGGCCCACCTGGCGGGTCATCCGCGGGGGTTCGGCACGGTACGTGGAGAAGCTGGTGGCCGGTCACCGCGAGCGCATTCGCCTGTCCAGTCCGGTGCAGCGCATCCGCCGCTGCGCGGACCACGTGGAGGTGCGGGCCGCGCACCAGGCGCCGGAACGCTTCGACCAGGTGTTCATTGCCACCCACAGCGACCAGGCGCTGGCGATGCTGGCCGATCCCAGCGAACTGGAGCGCCGCACCCTGGGCGCGATCGGCTATCAGCACAACGAGGCCGTGCTGCACACGGACGCCAGCCTGATGCCCAGGCGGCGCCGGGCGTGGGCGGCATGGAACTATCACATCCCGCGCCGCCGCCAACGGCGCGTGGCCGTCACCTACAACATGAACATCCTGCAGGGCCTGAAGGCGCCCGCGCAGTTCTGCGTCACGCTCAACCGCCGGGAAGCCATCGACCCGGACCGGATCATCGCTCGCTTCGATTACGCGCATCCCGTGTTCACGCCCGAGGCGGTCGCCGCGCAACGGCGCCAGCGGGACCTCAATGGCGTCAACCGCACGTATTACTGTGGCGCTTACTGGCGCTACGGATTCCACGAAGACGGGGTGGTCAGCGCGCTGGCCGCGCTGGAGCATTTCACGGAACGACAGGAACATGAACAGCGGTATTTTCGTTGGGCAAGTTAGACACTGCCGCGTGGCGCCAGTGGAGCACGCGTTCAGCTACCGGCTGTTCATGATGTACCTCGACCTGGCGGAGCTGGACCAGGTGTTCAGGGGGCGCTGGCTGTGGTCGACGCGCCGGCCGGCACTGGCGCGCTTCCGCCGCGAGCACCACCTGGGCCGGCCAGGCAGCTCGCTGGAGGCGTCGGTGCGCGACCTGGTCCAGCGCGAGACCGGCCACCGGCCGCTGGGCCCCATCCGGCTGCTCACGCATCTGCAGTATTTCGGCTACTGCTTCAATCCGGTCAGTTTTTACTATTGCTTCGATGGCGCGGACCAGCAGGTCGATGCCATCGTGGCCGAGGTCAACAACACGCCGTGGGGTGAGCGGCATTGTTACGTGCTGGATGAGTCGGGCCGTCCCGCCGCCGATCGACGCCGGGTCCACCGCCCAGAGAAAGCCATGCACGTGTCGCCGTTCATGCCGATGGAGGTCGATTATGCATGGCGCTTCTCGCCGCCGGGCCAGCGCCTGACGGTGCTCATGGAAACCGCGCTCGAAGGGCGCAAAGTCTTCGATGCCAGCCTGGACCTGCGTCGCCGCGAGATCACCGGCCCGGCGCTGGCCGGCGTCCTGTTGCGCTTTCCCCTGATGACGCTGCGGGTCATCCTGGGTATCCACTGGCAGGCATTGCGCCTGTGGCTGAAGCGCTGCCCCGTGTTCGACCATCCGCGGCACTATGCCGCGCCGATGGAGAAAGGAAAATGAAATCAGCCAGCCTGTCCTCGGCCTCCCACCTTTCCGCCACCACCAAACCGGCCGGTTTGGATGCACTGGCCTGCCGGCTGGTGCTGCGTCGGCTCGGCGCGTTGCGCCACGGCCGCATCCGGCTGGTGCACGACGGGCAGGAAGCGGTGTTCGGCGAGCCGGGAGGAGCGGGCGTCATGGAGGCCAGCATCACGGTCTGTGACGCCCGATTCTGGAGCGATATCGCCTTCGGCGGTTCCATCGGTGCGGGCGAGGCGTACATGCAGGGGGCCTGGCATTGCGATGACCTCGTGGCGCTGGTGCGCATCATGCTTCGCAACCGCTCCGTCCTGGAGGGCATGGAGGGCGGATGGGCGCGCCTGAGCCGGCCACTGCAAAAACTGTTTCACTGGGTGAACCGCAATACCCGCACGGGGGCGCGGCGCAACATCGCGGCGCACTACGACCTGGGCAATGAATTCTTCGCCCTGTGGCTCGACCCTTCGATGATGTACTCGTCGGCCATCTTCGAGCGCCCGGACATGACTCTGGCAGAAGCCCAGCTGGCGCGGCTGGACGCCGTGTGCCGCAAGCTCGACCTGGGACCGGACGACCACGTGATCGAGATCGGTTCCGGCTGGGGCGGCTTTGCGATTTACGCGGCCGAACGACACGGATGCCGGGTGACCACCACCACCATCTCCCGGCGGCAGTACGCGTTGACGCAGGAACGGGTCGCGGCCGCCGGCCTGGGCGACCGGATCACGGTATTGATGCAGGATTACCGCGATCTTCGGGGCCGGTTCGACAAGCTCGTGTCCCTGGAGATGATCGAGGCCATCGACAGCTACCAGTATGACAGCTACTTCAACCGCTGCAGCGAACTGCTGAAGCCCGGCGGGCGCATGCTGATCCAGGCCATCACCATCGCCGACCGGCGCTACGCGCAGGCTCAGAAAAGCGTGGATTTCATCCAGCGTTACATTTTTCCGGGCAGCTGCCTGCCCTGCGTGTCGGTCATGGTCGGCACCATTGCCCGGGTCAGCGACCTGCAGGTGACCGGCATCGAGGATATCGGCCTGCATTACGCCACCACGCTCAACCACTGGCGCCGCAATTTTTTCGCCCGCCTGGACGAGGTGCGGGCCCTCGGCTACCCGGAGGCATTCATTCGCATGTGGGAGTACTACTTCTGTTACTGCGAGGGCGGTTTCCTCGAGCGCGCCATCAGCGATGTGCACCTGTTGGCCGAGAAGCCGGGATGAGTGGCGCATGCCGCAACGCAAGCCATTGCCAAGCAAAGTGTGCGCCGTCTGCGGGCTGAATTTCACCTGGCGCCGCAAATGGGCGGCCTGTTGGGAAGAGGTGCGTTACTGCTCTGAGCGCTGCCGGCGCCGACGGCGGCGGGATTGATGGCTGCCGCACCCGAATTCCATACCCTGCGGCTGCTGCTCGGCGACCAGTTGAACCCGCAGCACAGCTGGTTCCGGCGCCGCGACCCTGGTGTGTTGTACTTGCTCGCGGAGTTGCGCCAGGAGGCGACCTACGCGCGGCACCATGTCCAGAAAGTGGCCGCGTTTTTCGCGGCCATGCGGGCATTCGCCGGTTGGCTGGACGCGCAGGGCCACCGTGTACAGCATCTGGACCTCGACGCGACGGCAGCATTCGAGGACCTGGGCGCATTGCTGCGCCACCAGGTGACCACGCTGGGCGTACAGCGCTTTGAATACCAGCGCCCGGACGAGTACCGGCTGCTGAGGCAACTGGAAGCCGTTGGGGCGACGCTGCCGGTCGCGCAAACCTGTTGTGACAGCGAGCACTTCCTGGTGCCGTTTGGGGAACTCGGGCAGCTGCTGCCGACCGGCAAGGCGCATCGCATGGAGCGTTTCTACCGGGGCATGCGCCGCCGCCTCGGCATCCTGGTGGACGGCGATGGCGAGCCGGTTGGCGGGCGCTGGAACTTCGACGCCGAGAACCGTGAGCGCCTGCCGCAGGACGAGGCTCTGCCCTCGCCGCTGTTATTCCGCAACCCGGTCGCCGACGAGTTGCAGCGGATCGAGCGGCATGCCATACCCACCCTCGGCACCCTGGCCGGCACGGAGCTCCCATGGCCGATTAACCGTGAGCAGTCACTCGAGTTGCTGCACCACTTCCTGCGCGAGTGCCTGCCGCGCTTCGGTCGCTTCCAGGACGCCATGACCGACCGCGGCTGGTCATTGTTCCACAGCCGCCTGTCGTTTTCGTTGAACACCAAGATGCTGTCTCCGGCCGAGGTCGTGGACGCCGCCATCGGTGCCTGGCAGGCGGCGCCCGATACGATCTCGCTGGCGCAGCTCGAGGGCTTCGTGCGACAGATCATCGGCTGGCGTGAGTTCATGCGCGGCATCTACTGGGCCAACATGCCCGCCTACGCCGAGCTCAACAGTCTCGGGCACCAGCGGCCGCTGCCGCACTACTACTGGGACGGCGATACCCGCATGGCGTGCATGGCCGCCGCGATCGGCCAGTCCTTGCGCTACGCCTACGCACATCACATCCAGCGCCTGATGGTGACAGGCAATTTCGCGCTGCTGGCGGGCGTCGAGCCGGACGAGGTGGACGCCTGGTACCTGGGAATCTACATCGACGCGATCGAATGGGTGGAGTTGCCAAACACCCGCGGCATGAGCCAATTTGCCGATGGGGGCATCATCGCGAGCAAGCCGTATTGTGCCTCGGGTCAGTACATCAAGCGGATGAGCGACCACTGCGCAGGCTGCCACTACGACGTGGGCGCGCGCAGCGGGCCCGACGCCTGCCCGTTCAACAGCCTGTACTGGGACTTCATGCTGCGGCACCGGGAACGCCTGGCCCGCAACCCGCGGGTGGCCATGCTCTACCGCAACTGGGATCGCATGGACCGCCAGCGGCGGTCTGCGATTCTGGCCACGGCGGCTCGGAACCTCGAGCGGCTCGAGGAGCTTTGAAGCAAACATCACGGCGAAGAGCAAAAAAAAGACCCGCCGGAATCCGGCGGGTCAGGCGTGATTGCCTCCAACTTGCGGGGGGAGTGCAGAGGGAGTCCTGGAGGGCAATCAGTTCAGCAGTCTTTCCCCATTGATCAGGTCGGTGGCGCCGTTCGGAAGAGCCTTTGATCGCCACCCCTAAAACTATACAAATAATATACATAAAATGGGTGCGATGCAAGTGTTTTTGGCCAATTCAGCAGCAAATTGGCCATGAAATTTGCGATAAAAACGCTTGACGGGCAGAGCAATCGAATCAAATAATTATACAAAAATAATAATATTTATACAAAAGGCGGGTCGTTCGCTTCACCACGGTATGCGCCGGCCGTCCCAGTTGACGAAGCGGCCACTGTCCTCGGCGGCCCCGGCCAGCACCACGTCCAGAATGCGCCGGGCGCTGAGTTCCGGCGGATACAGCTTGTCGGGCTCGACATTGGCCTGGAACGGCCGGGAGAGGTCGGTGTCGGTGGTACCGGGGTGGATGGCCGTAATGCACAGGCCGGGATGGGTGCGGTGGCATTCGATGGCCAGCGTTCGCATGAACTGATTGAGCGCGGCCTTGGAGGCGCGGTAGCCGTACCAACCTCCAAGGCGGTTGTCGCCGATGCTGCCGACCATGGCGGACAGCACTGCGAAATGCGACGGGTCCCGACGCGGCAACAGCGGGAGCACGCACCGGGCGAGCATCAGCGGGCCGATGCTGTTCACGGCGAACAGTTGCATCAGGTGGTCGCCGCGGCACTGGAACAGCGCCTTCTCGGGGGCCATGCCCGGGCCATGCAGCAGGCCCGCGCAGTGGATCACCAACTGCAGCCGGGCAGCGTCGGCCTGCAGGGTGTCGGCCAGGGCCTGCAGGCTGTTCTCGTCGGTGACGTCCGCCACCAGCCCGCGCCAGCGGCTCGCGTCGACCTCCTCGCCGGCCTGCGGCTGGCGCGTGGTGGCGTAGACCCTGCGGACGTCCGTCCGGTCCAGCAAGCGAAGGGCGATGGCCCGTCCGATCCCGCGGCTGGCGCCGACGACGAGACAATCGAAAGGTGCAGCGGGGGTGGTCATGGCGTTCCCGGGCGGCGTGCGTCAGCGGTGGGCGGCCTTGTTGCGCGCCAGCGCCTCCAGCGCCCGGGCGCGGCCTTCCCGGTGCCCGATGACGGGATGGGGATAGGTTTCGCCCAGGCGCACGCCGGCCTCGCGCAGCACCGGTTCCGGGGCTTCCCAGGGCTGATGGATGTGGGCGTCCGGCAACCGGGCCAGTTCCGGCACCCAGGTCCGCACGTAGCGGCCCAACGGGTCGAACTTGGCGCCCTGCAGCATGGGGTTGAAGATGCGGAAGTAGGGCGCCGCGTCGGCCCCGCAGCCGGCGGTCCACTGCCAGCCGAGCGTGTTGTTGGCGAGGTCCGCATCCACCAGCGTGTCCCAGAACCAGCGGGCACCGTCCTGCCACGGCTGCAACAGGTGCTTGACCAGAAAGGAGGCCGTGATCATGCGCACCCGGTTGTGCATCCAGCCGCTGCGCCACAACTGGCGCATGCCCGCGTCGACAACCGGAAAGCCGGTGAGCCCCCGCTGCCAGGCCTGCAGGTAGTGCTCGTCCGGTTGCCAGGGAAAGGTGCGGTAGGCCGCCTGCAGCGGTTCGGTGGGCGTGTCGGGATAGTGAAACAGCAGATGATAGGCGAACTCGCGCCAGGCCACTTCGCTGAGAAAGGTGAAGCCACCGTTGCTGTCGAACGCCCCGGACTCCTGCACCGCCCGCCAGACCTGGCGCGGACCGAGTTGGCCCCAGTGCAGGTAGGGTGACAGCCGCGAGGTGCCCTCCACGCCAGGCTCATCGCGTCGGTCGCGGTAGGCCAGAATCGGCTGCCCGACGAACTCCGCGAGTATCCGGTGGGCGTCTTCCAGCCCCGGTTGCCATTGCGTATAAAACCCGGCATCCCAGGGGATATCTGGCAGCAGCTGCAGTTGCTCCAGCGGTTCCGAGGCAACGCGATCGGACGGGCCCCGGAGCTGATCCGTGGCCACGATCACGGGCGCGGCGACGGCCTGGGTCTGCAGGTGCTTCCAGAACGGCGTGAACACACGGAAGGGCTGGCCACTGCGGTTGAGCAGTTCGGCGGGCTCGAACAGCAGGCTGGCATTGAAGCTCCGGGTCTCCACGCCCGCCCGGCCGAGGGCGGCCTCGACCGCATCATCCCGCGCGCGCGCCGCGGGCTCGTAACGGCGGTTCCACAACACGTGGGACACCCCGTGGTCGGCTGCGAGCCCCAGCAGTTGCGCACGGCTGTCCCCGCGCCGGATGATCAGCGGCAGCCCGGTCTCGCCCAGCGCCTCGCGCAGCTCGGCCAGGGCGTGGAACAGCCACCAGCATGACGCGCCGCCGGGCGGCCAGTCACCCTCCTCCTCGGGGGCGTGGATGTAAACGGGAATGACGGGCTGTCCCAGCGCCGCCGCCGCGGCCAGCGCCGGGTTGTCCTGGACCCGCAGGTCCTGGCGGAACCAGACGATCGTGTGGGTCGGGGCGTCACTCATGGCCGGGTGCCTGATCGGGTTGCGACCGAGTTTACGACGATGAACGTCAGCGAATTGAAGGGCATCTGTGGCGGTTCCTTCTGGCGTTCCGGCCCCGACCCGGCACGGGCCGGCCGGGCATCGCGGCCATGTTCGGGGCGTGCAGCTCCTCGGCGCATGATAGGCAACCGGATGCCAAAATGCGAGGTTGCCCCGCGCGTCGCAGCTCCCTTGGTCCTGAATGCTGCAGCGCCCGGCTCGCAGGCAGTATCATTGGGCCAGGGATCATCGCGACAGGTCCATGGACAAGAGCAAACTCGACAAACTGCGCATCGAGCGGCCGCCGGAACGCCGCCCATCCGTGCGCTGGCTGATGGTGCTGGCGGTGCTTGGCGTCGTGGCGGCCGCCGCGGCATGGCTGCTGCTCCAGCCTGCGGCGAAGATCGAGGTCACGACCGAGCCCGCCCGCCTGATCCAGGGGCCGGTCCCGGGCACGGTGCTCAACGCTTCCGGGTACGTGACGGCGCGACGACAGGCCACCGTATCGGCCAAATTCACCGGCCGGGTCGAGGAAATCCTGATCGAGGAGGGCATGGAAGTGGAGGCCGGCCAGGTGCTGGCCCGGCTCGATGCGTCCAACATCAACGCCAGCCTCAGGCTGGCGGAAGCCCGGCTCGCCTCCGCCCGGACCAGCAGCAAGGAGACCGAGGCGCTGTTGACCGAGGCGCGCGCCAACTACGAGCGCAGCGCCAACCTCGTCGCACGCGGGTTGGCCAGCGATTCGGAACTGGACCGCGCCCGGGCGCTGGCGGAATCGCTGGCTGCCCAGCTCGAGCGCAAGGAGGCCGACGTGGAAGTGGCGCTGCGGGAGCTGGACGTCTACCGGCAGCAACTCGAGGACAGCATCATCCGGGCGCCGTTCGCCGGCATCGTGGTGGCCAAGAACGCCCAGCCCGGCGAGATGATCTCGCCGATCTCGGCCGGCGGCGGCTTCACCCGCACCGGCATCGGCACCATCGTGGACATGGACTCGCTGGAGATCGAGGTCGACGTCAACGAGGCCTACATCAACCGGGTGACGGCGGGCCAGGCGGTCGTCGCGACGCTGGACGCCTACCCCGACTGGCAGATTCCCTGCCACGTGATCGCCATCATTCCCACCGCGGACCGACAGCGGGCCACGGTCGAGGTGCGGGTTGGATTCGACCAACTGGATGTGCGCATCCTTCCCGACATGGGCGTCAAGGTGGCCTTTCGGGACTCATCCGCTGCCGAGGGCGGGGGTCGGCTGGTGGCGGTGCCCGCGGCGGCGGTGCGGGCCGAAGGTGAGCGTGAGGTGGTGTTCATCGCGCGCGATGGCGTCGCCGAGCGGCGGGCCGTGCGCGTCGTGGAGCGCCGCCAGGACGAGGTGCTGGTGAGCGCGGGCCTGTCCGGGGGCGAGCGGGTGGTCACCACGGCCTCCGCCCGGCTCAGCGACGGCGCCGCGTTGCGGGAGGCTTCGAAATGAACGATGGGCGGGGACTGTTGGTGCGGGTCAACTCGGTCGACAAGGTCTTCCATCGCGGTTCGGAGGAGATCCATGTGCTGGGCGGGCTGGACCTGGAAATCCCGGAGGGTGAATTCCTCGCCCTGATGGGCCCGTCCGGCTCGGGCAAGTCCACCCTGCTCAACCTGTTGGGAGGTCTCGACCGGCCGAGCCAGGGCAGCGTCGAGGTCGGGGGGCAGCGAATCGACCGCCTGTCCGACCGGCGGCTGGCGGCCTGGCGCGCGCGGCACGTGGGGCTGGTGTTCCAGTTCTACAACCTGATGCCGGTGCTGAACACCCTGCAGAACGTCGAGCTGCCGTTACTGCTGACCCGCCTCAGTCGCACGCGGCGGCGGGAGCAGGCATTGCTGGCGCTGGACATCGTCGGCCTGTCCCACCGGCAGCATCATTTTCCGCGCCAGTTGTCGGGCGGCGAACAGCAACGCGCCGGCATCGCGCGCGCCATCGTCACCGATCCCACGCTGCTGCTGTGCGACGAGCCGACGGGTGACCTCGACCGCAAGTCGGGCGACGAGATCCTGGACCTGCTGCAGGCGCTCAACCGCGAGCAGGGCAAGACCATCGTGATGGTGACCCACGATCTCCATGCCGCGGCCCGCGCCACGCGCACGCTCTATCTCACCAAGGGCACACTGACCCGGGAGCCGGAGGCGTGAAGTACCTGGGGCTGGTATGGGGCAACCTGAAGCGCAGAAAGCTGCGCACGCTGCTGACCCTGCTTTCCGTGCTGGTGGCATTCGTGCTGTTCGGTTACCTGGCCGCCATTCGACAGGCCTTCAGCGCGGGTGTGGACGTCGCCGGCGCCGACCGCCTGATCGTGCGCCACAAGGTCTCCATCATCCAGTTCCTGCCGGAGACCTACGAGGCGCGCATGGAGCAGATCCCCGGGGTCGCCAACGCCATGCACATGACCTGGTTCGGTGGCGAGTACCAGAAACCCACCAACTTCTTCGCCCAGATTCCGGTGGTGCCCGAGGAGTTGTTCGACATGTATCCCGAATACCTCCTGAGCGATGCGCACCGGGCGGCTTTCCTGGCCACCCGCACCGGGGCCATCGCCGGGCGCCGAACGGCCGAGCGGTTCGGCTGGCAGGTGGGCGATCGCATTCCCATCAAGGTGGTGGCGTGGCGGCGCAAGGACGGGGCGGGCTTCTGGGAGTTCGACCTGGTCGGTATTTACGACGGCGCCGAGAAGGGCACGGACGACACGCAGTTCTTCTTTCGCCACGACTACTTCGAAGAGGCGCGGGCGTGGGGCTCCGGGCTGGTCGGCTGGTACGTGGTGCGCATCGACGACCCCGCGCGAGCGGCCGAGGTGGCGGCGGCCATCGATGCGGAGTTCGCCAACTCGCCACGCGAAACCAAGGCCGAACCAGAGGGCGCCTTCGTGCAGGGTTTCGCCAACCAGGTGGGCGATATCGGCCTGATCATGACCGCCATCGTTGCGGCGGTGTTCTTCACCATCCTGCTGGTGGCGGGCAACACCATGGCCTACGCGGTTCGCGAGCGAACCAGCGAACTGGCCATGCTGAAGGCCATTGGCTTCACCGACCGCGGCGTGCTGGGCCTGGTGCTGGGCGAGTCGCTGCTGTTGGCGGGCGTGGGTGGGGGCCTCGGGTTGGTGTTGGCCTGGGTCCTCGTATCCACGGGCGACCCGACGGGCGGTTCGCTGCCGGTGTTCTTCTTCCCGGCCCGGGACCTGGCGATCGGAATCCTGCTGATTGCGGTGCTGGCGCTGGCGGCGGGCATCCTGCCGGCACTGCAGGCGCAACGCCTGCAGATCGCGGACGCGCTGCGGCGCTGAGGAACGGTGGCCATGCGCGGTCCGTTGAACTGGCTGTTGCAGATTGCCGCGGTCACCCGCTTCAACCTGCGCTCGCTGCCGCAGCGCAAGGGCTCATCGGCCACGGCGATGTTCGGCATTGCCGGGGTGGTGGCGGTCATGGTCAGCGTGCTGTCGATCGCGCACGGCATCGTGCGCATGATGGAGAACTCCGCGGCGCCGGGTAATGTCATCGTGATGCGGGCCGGTGCCAATACCGAGATGATGAGCGCCCTCATGGGCGAGGCGACCGACATCATCGCCGAAGGGCCCGGCATCGCGCGCAACGAGCTGGGTGCCATGGCCTCGCCCGAGTTGTTCGTGGTCATCAACCTGCCGATGCGCTCGACCGGGACCGATGCCAACGTGCCGATGCGCGGCGTGCAGCAGCAGGCCTTCACGGTCCGTGAGGGGTTCAGGATCGTGGCCGGGCGAATGTTCGAGTGGGGCCTCAACGAGGTGATCGTCGGTGCCGGCGCGCAACACGAATTCGCCGGCCTCGAGCTGGGGGAGACCATCGAGGTCGGGCGGGAAGCCTGGCGCGTGGTAGGTGTGTTCGAGGCCAACGGCGGCATTGCCGAGTCCGAAATCTGGGTGGATGCAGCCGTTTTGCAGCCGGCCTACCGGCGCGGCAATTCGTTCCAGTCCGTGTTCGTGCGGCTCGATTCGCCGCAGGACTTCGCCGCCTTTCGCGATGCCCTGGCCACCGATCCGCGCCTGAGCGTGAAGGTCACCAGCGAGCAGGACTACTACGCCGAGCAATCGGTCACTGTCTATCGCCTGATCACGGTACTCGGCACGCTGGTGGCGGTCATCATGGGCCTCGGCGCCGTGTTCGGCGCCCTCAACACGATGTACACCGCGACCGCGTCGCGTACGCGTGAAATCGCCACCCTGCGGGCACTCGGGTTTCAGGCGGGCCCGGTGGTGGTGTCGGTGCTGACCGAATCCCTGCTGCTGGCGCTCGCCGGCGGCGCGGTCGGCGCGGCGCTGGCGTGGCTGGCCTTCGACGGTTTCCAGGCGGCCACCCTCAACTGGGCCAGCTTCAGCGCGATGACCTTCACCTTCAACGTGTCGCCGCCGCTGCTGGTGCAGGGTATCGTTTATGCACTCCTGATCGGCCTGGTCGGCGGCCTGTTTCCCGCCGTGCGCGCGGCGCGGCAGCCGGTAGCGGTGGCGCTCAGGGAACTCTGAGGCCGCTCGCCGGGACGGGGCCTACGCCGGCACCCGACGGCAGGGCGGCGGCGATGGCGGGCGCGAGATGCCGGGCCCAGAGATCGACCGCCTCGGGGCCGGGGTGGTAACCGTCAAGGGCGAACAGCCCTGGATCCGGGCGCTCTCGGAAGGGCAGATACAGCGACCGGGGTAGCCCGTTGACCAGAGCCTCGCCGGCGTGGTCGAACACCAGCGCACGTTGGCCGAGTAGATGGCGCAGTGGCTGCGGCAGGGCCGGGAAGTGCGCCAGCGGCGGAATTCCGAGTTGTACGATCAGGGCTTCGGGCGCCAGGGCGCGCAAGCGGTCGAACAGGCGGGACATCTCCCCGAGCCAGCGCTTCAGGGCGCTGAACGAGGTGACGTCGTTGAGCCCGTTGGACAGCACCAGCAGCTGCGCGTCCAGCGTGCCGACACCCGCAAGCCAGGTGAGCAGGTCCGTGGTGCGCGCGCCGTTGGCGCCCCATGCACGCCAGCAGACGCGGGCTTCGAGCATTGCCGCCAGGGCAGCCGCGAGCCGCGCAGGCAAGGCCTGCTCGCGCTGCGCCACGCCGACGCCGGCCACGATCGAGTCGCCGATCGCCAGCAGCCTGAGCGTGGGCCCCGAGCCGGCGCAGGCCTCGCTCGGGCCGGCGGCTTCGGGCAGGCGAGGCGTGCGCCGCCGCACCCACAGGCCCTGGGCCAGCGCCAGCGGCGCCATCAACCACGAGACGGGGCTGTACAGCATGTGATGCCGGGTCAGCGACCCGGGTGGGATGGAGCGCTTGCCATGGCCGGATTATAGGCGCAAGGCGCCTGCCGAGGTGGTCCGCGGCGACGGGCGGGCTCAGTCCAGTTCGACCGTGATCACCCGGCTGCCGTGTACGGAGACGATCATGTCGCGGTGCCGGCCGCGGTCGTAGATCCACTGCACCACGCTGCGTTCGCGGCGGTCGCCGCGGCCATCGGCCCGCACGCGGGTTCGCACCTTGAGCCGCGGCGGCCCGCACAGTTGCTCGAGCCGGGTGACGGAGTCGCCGGGACGGATCAATCGCGTGCCGCATCGGAACCCGTCGGCCGGCGCCCCGACGCTCAAGGCCAGGGTCACCATGCACGTCAGCCACATGACCCCTGCCTGTGCGGAAACCTTCATGCGCTCCAGCCTAATTCGCGCCTCCGGGTCCCGGGATCGGGAATCGCGGTGCGGCAAGGTAGGCGATCTGACGCTATGCTTGTGGGAGATCATGCCCGCGCAGGAACCGCCGTGCGGTCACGGCGGTCTCAATGGCCGGGTCACTGCGGTGGAGAAACCATGAAAAGATCGATCCCCTGGTTGCTGCTCGTCGTGTTGCTGGTCGCCGCCGGCGCCTGGTATCTGCTGGATCGCGAGCCCACGGAGACCCACCCGTCGGTGGTCGCACTGCCCACGGTGGAGGAGCCGCCCGAGCCGCCGCCGGCCCAGTACCCGGTGGAGGAGTTGGTTACGGCCGAAGCCGAGCCCGAACCGGAGCCGGAACCCCTGCCCGCACTCGGGGACAGCGACCCGCTGGTGGCCGAGGCGGCCGCCGGGCTCATCGGTCCCGAGGCGCTCGGGACCTTGTTCGTCACCGAACAGTTCATCAACCGCCTGGTGGCCACGGTGGACAGCCTTGCCAGCCGCCAGGTGCCCGCGCTGATCATGCCAATACAGCCGGTGCCCGGTAAATTCCAGGTTGCGAGCGAGGGGGAGGAGACGTTCATCGGCGCGGAGAACGCCGATCGCTATGCACCGCTGGTGGAGCTGCTGGCGGGCACCGACACCGAGGCGATGGTGGCGGCCTACCTGCGCTTTTATCCGCTGTTCCAGCAGGCCTACGAGGAACTCGGCTACCAGGACGCCCATTTCAATGACCGCGTGGTGGAGGTCATCGACCTGCTGCTCGCCACGCCAGAGCCGGACGGGCCGCTCCGGCTGGTCAAGCCCGAGGCGGTCTACCTGTATGCGGACGAGTCCCTGGAGTCGCTCGCGGCCGGCCAGAAGACCCTGCTCCGCATGGGCCCGGAACATGCCGCGCGGGTGCGGGCGAAGTTGCGGGAAATCCGGGCCGCGATCACGGCGGAAAACCCCTAGGCCAGGCCCGCGGCCGTGCCGCGCTCTTCCCGGGCCCAGCCCTGCGCCGGGCTTGATTGGCCGCCGGGCGGCCCCATCCATTGACCATGGCCGAACCGCAATCCTCTGAGCGTCCCCGGGGAACTTCGCTGAAGCCCCTGCGCACCCTGGTGCCATTCGTGCGGCCTTACCGGGGCCGGCTGGCGGGCGCGCTGTTGGCGCTGCTGATCGCCTCGGCCGCAATGCTGTCGTTGCCGGTGGCGCTGCGCTTCGTGATCGACAACGGCTTCATCGCCAACGACCCCGCCATGGTCAACCGGTACTTCGGGTGGTTCTTCGTGGCGGCCATGATGTTCGGAGGTTTCGCGGCCCTGCGTTTCTACCTGGTGACCTGGCTCGGCGAGCGGGTGGTGGCGGACATCCGCGATGCGGTGTACCGGCGCGTGATCCGCATGGACCCGGCCTTCTTCGAAATCACCCGCACGGGGGAGGTGCTCTCGCGACTCACCACCGACACCACCCTGGTGCAGAGCATATCCGGCGTGAGCCTGTCCATCGCGCTGCGCGCCTCCATCAACCTGCTGGGCGGGCTGGTGATGCTGATGCTCACCAGCACCCTGATGACGGCCTACTTCCTGCTCGGCGTGCCGCTGGTGATTGCGCCCATCATCATCGTCGGCCGGCGCATCCGCCGCCTGTCCCGCACTGCCCAGGATCGCGTGGCCGACACCAGCGGGCTGGCGGGAGAGACGCTCAACGCCATGCAGACGGTGCAGGCCTTCACGCTGGAGTCCCTGCAAAGCGAGCGCTTCAGCGATGCGGTGGCTGCCAGTTTCCAGGCCGCGGTGCGGCGGATCCGAACCCGCGCCGGCCTCACGGCGATCGGCATCATCTTCGTGTTCGGAGCCATCACGGTGATCCTGTGGGCGGGCTCCCGCGCGGTGCTCGCCGGCACCATGACCGGGGGCCAGCTGGCCCAGTTCCTGATGTATTCCGTATTCGTCGGTTCCTCATCCGCCGCCCTGAGTGAATTGTGGGGCGAGATTCAGCGCGGTGCGGGCGCCATGGAGCGGTTGACGGAATTGCTGAACGCGGAGCCCTCGATCCGGGCTCCGGAGCGGCCGGTGAGCTTGCCGGCCAAGTTGCGGGGCGAGATTCACTTCGAGCGGGTGGCGTTCCGGTATCCGTCGCGGCCCGACACGCCGGCGCTCGACGCGTTCGATCTGCACGTTCAGCCCGGTGAGACGCTGGCCATCGTCGGCCCCTCCGGCGCCGGCAAGAGCACCAGCTTTCAGCTGCTGCTGCGCTTCTACGATCCCCTCGAGGGCCGGATTCTGATCGACGGCGTCGATGTCGCCCGCATGCGCCCGACCGACCTGCGCCGCCAGATCGGGCTGGTGCCGCAGGAGACCGTGCTGTTCGGGGAGACCGCGCTGGAGAACATTCGTTACGGCAACCCGGAGGCCAGCGATGCGGACGTGCGACGCGCCGCGAGGGCCGCCGCCGCGGACGCGTTCATCACCGCGCTGCCGGAGGGCTACGATACCTTTCTCGGTGAACGCGGCATGCGGCTGTCGGGCGGGCAGCGGCAGCGCATCGCCATCGCGCGCGCCATTCTGAAGGACCCGCCCATCCTGCTGCTGGACGAGGCCACCAGCTCCCTGGATGCCGAGAGCGAGCGCCTCGTGCAGGGCGCCCTCGAGCATCTCATGCACGGGCGCACCACCATGGTCATCGCCCACCGGCTGGCGACCGTGAAACAGGTGGACCGCATCGTGGTCATGGACCATGGACGCATCGTGGCCACCGGCCGGCACGAAGAGCTGGTGGCGAGCAGCGCACTTTACGCCCGGCTCGCCGCGCTGCAGTTCGGCGACGACCTGTAAGGCGCGCGCCGCGCCCGGCGTGGCGCAGGCGGTGGAATCCACCCGGCTGGGGTATGCTTCGCACATGCCCAGGCTGTCCAAATCCCGCCTCATGTCCTCGCTGCAATGCGCCCGGCGCGTGCATTTCGAGGTGCATCGGCCGGAGCTGGCGGTGTATTCGCCCGCGACGCAAATGGCCTTCGAGCTTGGCCACCAGGTGGGGGACATCGCCATCGAGGTCTACGGCCAGGGGCGCGGCGAGCTGATCCCCTACGAAGCCGGGCTCGGCCAGGCCCTGCAACTCACCGCCGGACTGCTGCGGGGGCCGCGGGACGAGCCGGTGTTCGAGGCCACCCTGCAACACGATGGGGTGCTGGTGCGGGAGGACGTGCTGCTGCCGAGCGGCGCGAGCTGGCGCATCGTGGAGGTGAAGGCATCCACCAAGCCCAAGCCCGAGCACGTGCAGGACTGTGCAATCCAGGCATGGGTCCACGAGGGCGCGGGCTACCCGCTGGAGAGCATCGCGCTGGCCCATATCGACAACCGCTTCGTATACCCGGGTGGCGGCGACTACCGCGGCATCCTGGTCGAGCAGGACCTGACCGCCGAGGTCCGGGAGCTGCAGACCTCGGTGCCGCTCTGGGTGCAGCGGGCCAAGGAGGCGGTGGCCGGAGACGAGCCGCAGGTACCCGTCGGGCAGCATTGCTTCAGCCCCTACGAATGCCCATTCTTCACTCACTGCTGGCCGCAGGACAGTGCGTTTCCGGTGCACGGCCTGCGGGGCAGCCGCAAGAAGCTGGGCGAGCTGGTTTCGGCGGGCTACCGGGACATCCGCGAGATACCGGCCGCGCTGCTGAACAGCGAGGACCACCTACGCATCCGGCGCGTGACGCGCAGCGGACAGCCCGAGATTCTGCCCGGAGCGGGCGAGTTCGTGCGCGCACTGCCGTATCCGCGTTACTACCTCGATTTCGAAACCATTGCCCCGGCCGTGCCGGTCTGGCCAGGCACCCGCCCCTACGAACTGCTGCCGTTCCAGTGGTCCTGTCATATCGAACCGGCACCCGGCCAGGTGAGTCACGCGGAATTCCTCGACCTGTCCGGCGAGCCACCCATGCGCGCGCTGGCCGAGGAGCTGGTTCGCACCCTGGGGCGCAGCGGGCCGGTCATCATGTACACGGCCTACGAGCAGCGCGTCATCGAGGGCCTCGCCGAGCGATGCCCCGACCTCGCCAATGCCCTGCAGGCCATCATCGAACGCCTGGTGGATTTACGTCCCGTCACCAAGGCGAACTACTACCATCCGGCCATGCTCGGCTCCTGGTCGATCAAGGCGGTGGCGCCAACGATCGCCTCGGGTCTCGATTACGCCCAACTGGACGGCATTGCCGAGGGCAACCAGGCATCCAGCGCGTTCCTCGAAGCCATCCGGCCCGGCGCGCCCGCCGAGCGGGTGGCGGCGGTGCGACGGGAATTGCTGGAGTATTGCCGACGGGATACCGAGGTGATGCTGCGCCTGGCGGCGTTTTTCGCGGCCCACTGACGCGGCGGGCGCAGCCGCCGAGGATAAGAAACCGGGTACCCAGGCGGGTACCCGGCCAATGTGGCCGACCCTGTTCTCCGGCCCCTCCATTTGAAATCATCGCCCTCGCGGGCGTGGGCCGTACCGAAGCGGGTGGCGAACTCGCTGACCGCAGACGACCGCGAGGCGGCCGCTAGCCGTCAACAGGGCGGCGTCCGTTTCACACCCGTGCAATACGGGCCATGATCCCTGGATCGTCGCTCTCGTTCGGGTTCTGGCATGAACTTCAATGGTTCCGGGGAGTCTGGCGGTGCGGATGCGGGGTGTTCCCCGGATGCCGCGCCCAACCAGCTTGCGCCCTTGTTATGAGTCCCTTTACAATTGATTTCAATACAAAAACCCAAACGAGGTATGATAATACCTTATATGGGTATTATTACGCAAGGGAAGAGCCTCTGGAACGCGTTGTTCACGCGCACCCAGCGGCAGCTGCTGGCGCTGTTTTTCGGCCATCCCGAGCGCAGCTATTATGCCAACGAGGTGGTGCGCATTGCCGGCGTGGGCACCGGCTCGGTGCAGCGCCAATTGGCGCGGCTCGTCGGGGCCGGCCTGCTGACAGTGCGCAGGGTCGGCAACCAGACCCATTACCAGGCCAACCGCGCATCGCCGATTTTCCCCGAACTGCGCAGCATCGTGCTGAAGACCTTCGGCATTGTCGAACAGTTACGGGCTGCGCTCCGGAACCTGCCGGGAAGCCTCGAGCTGGCGGTGGTGCTGGTCGAGCCCCCGGACCGCGAAGACACGAGTATCGAGCTGTTGCTGGTGACCGACGACCTCGGGTATGCGGACATCGTGAGCGGCCTGACACGGGTGGAGAACCGCATTGGCCGGACCCTGCGACCGCAGGTGTTCACGGCAACGGAATTCCGGGCCCTGCGGCGCGACGGCAACGCCGTGCTCGCGGAAATGCTCGCCCGCCCGATGGTGGTCCTGCAAGGGGCCCTCGATGATTGGGCCGGTGAGGCTTAGGGCATCCGGGGCCGTCGTGTCAGCACCCACAACCGGATCGTCGCCAGCAGCAGCACTGCGGCCAGCGCGTTGTGTGCCACCGCCACCGCGATGGGCAGGCGGGTTACCACCGCCACCACGCCGATCGCGAACTCGACCACCAGCACCGCCAGGATCACGACCGCGACCCGCCGCGTTGCGGTGACACCGCGCAGCCCGGCGATCACGGCGGCCAGCAGCGCGGCGGCGGCGAGCAGCGCGCCGACCCGATGGGCCTGGTGCACGGCCTGCCGCTCGTGGCCGCCAATCGCGTGGCCGGTGGCGTCGACGGCGCGGGCGCGGTCGAGCCTGAGCGCGCCGTACAGCGTGGCGTCCGGAAACCATTGGCCCTCGCAGTGCGGCAGCGACGGGCAGGCGGTGGCGGCGAAGTTCACGCTGGTCAGGCCGCCCAGCAGGATTTGCAGGCACAGCAGCGCCAGGCCCAACCTGACGAGCGGCCGGATGGCGCGGACGTGGGTATCGGTGTAGCGCGGCCGGCGCGGGCCGAGTTCAAAGGCCAGCCAGCCGAGCAGCCCCACCATGGCGAAGCCGCCGGCCAGGTTGCCCATCACCACCGCCGGGTCATGCAGGTTACCGGATCGCAGCCCGAGCGCCGCCAGCAGCAGCGTCAGGCCCAGCAACGAGATACTCAGCAGCCGGTGCTGCCGGGCCCGGAACGCCAGCAAGTTCAGCACCACCACGGCCAGGCCCAGCAGGGTGGCCACCAGCCGGTGCAGCGGCGCGGCCCAGGCCAGCGGGGCATCGGATGCGGCCAGGATGCGGCGATAGGCTTCCTCGGCCGCACCCCCGGTGGCGGGCGCCGGGAGGGCACCGATCTGTCCGTAGCAAGCCGGCCAGTCGGCACAGCCGAGGCCGGACTGGTGCAGCCTCAGGTAGGCGCTGACCACCACCAGGATGAGCACCAGCAACAGCGAGAAGCGAGCCAGCGTTCGCATCGGCGGGTCAGTCCTTCACGCGCTGCAGCGCCCGCGGCTCGCCACGGACCAGCCGCACGTGACGGGGTGAGGCTTTCCATTCCACCCGGTCGTGGCCGTGTTGGAAATTCCACAGCCAGGCTGCGTTCCACTGGAAGGAGTAGTCGTTGCTCGACCAGTATTCGTCGGCCTGGGCATGCGGGAAATAGGCCGTGTTGATCGTGGGCGGCGCCGCGGCCTTGCGCGGGTCACTGATGGAAGCGAGCTCATCGCGGGTCGGCACCCGCCAATCATCGAATCCACACAGCCCAGCCGCATTCACTGCCGCCGCGAAGGCCTCGGTGTCGCAACCGCTGCCGGCGCATGTGCCGCCATGCGCCGTGCCGCGGTAATCCAGTTCGCCGTCGTTCGCCTCCCGGGGATTGAACCAGCTGTAGGTGTTGCGCCAGTCGTGCAGCCCGGCCCGGTCGGACTTCACTTCCCAGGTCAGCCCCGTGTACTGGTCCAGCACGCAGGGAAACGCTTCCTCGGCCTCGCCGGCCGGCTCGCCATTGGCCCCGATGGCCAGGTACTTGGTGTCGTGCAGCTCCGGCGCGGGAGCGGGTTCGCGATCGCAGCCCGCGATCAACAGGCCGGCCAGCACCCACCAGCCGCCTTGCATGACATTCACTCGCATCCTTCCACCCTGATTGCGTTCGGTCCCGGGACATCGCCGGCCGGGCCTTCCGGAGTATTTGATGCATCAGAATTACCTGAATATTGAGGTAATTGATCTGCATCAATTGGCGCGAAAAAATCGTGTGCTAGCTTCGGCGCAATTGTAAGTGCAGTGCAACCCAGTCCCAAATAGCCAGGAAAACAACATGAACCAGGAAGTGACATCTTTCAATGAGAACGAGAGGGTGCCCGTGATGCAGCGGATTCTGGAAAACCCGTTCCTGCTGCTCTTCATCGGCGTCGTCATCCCGGCGGTGTTTTACGTCATCTGGGGTGTCATGGAAATCGTGACCATCCCGTTGGCCAACTAACCGCGAGGGAGGCGCAGACCATGAGTTCGATACAACCCCCGAGTGAGATCCTGTGGTGGAAACAACCGCTGGACAGGGTCGAAGGGACCTGGATCGCCATCGCGCTGGTCTGGTCCCTCATCATGTTCGTCATGATGCCGCTGTGGCACGTGTACGGTAAGCAAAACCTCTCCAACGAAGCGTACCGCACCACGCCCGAGGCCTTCCAGGCCAAGACCATGGCCATGGTGAACGAGTATACGGTCCGTACCGAGACCGACCAGCAGATTCCCGTGGTACGTCCGCCGCCCGGCAGCGATGTCTACCTGATCGCCCGCCTGTGGCAATGGTGGCCGATGCTGGAGCTGGAGAAAGACCAGACCTACCGGCTGCACATCGCCTCCATGGACTGGCAGCACGGCTTTTCCCTGCAGCCGGTGAACATCAACACCCAGATCCTGCCCGGTTACGAAATCGTGCTCACCGTGACACCCGACACCAGTGGTGAGCAAACCATCATCTGCAACGAGTACTGCGGCATCGGCCACCACAACATGGTGGGCAAGATCTACGTGACGGAGGGCGGATCATGACGACTCAACTCTTCCGTACCTGTCCCGAATCGGGCCTGCAATTCCACCGCCCGGCGGAATGGCTGATGCGCGCCAATGCCGTGGTGGCAGTGGTCATCCTGCTGATCGGCGGCCTCACCGCGGTCGGCGTGACGCTCACCCGCTGGCCGGCCATACATCTGCTTCCGGCCGATCAGTACTACCAGCTGCTGACGCTGCACGGCATCAACATGCTGATCTTCTGGATCATCTTCTTCGAGATGGCGGTGCTGTATTTCTGCTCCTCGACCCTGCTGCGCTGCCGCCTGGCAACGCCCCGCCTGGGCTGGGTGGCGTTCGGGCTGATGGTGGCCGGCGCGGTGATGAACAACCTGGTGGTGCTGAGGGGCGATTCATCGGTGATGATGACCTCCTACGTGCCGATGCCGGCCAACCCGCTGTTCTACCTCGGCCTGATCCTGTTCGCGGTGGGCGCCCTGATCGGCTGCTTCATCTTCCTGGGTACCCTGGTGGTGGCCAAGGAGGAGAAAACCTACGAGGGATCGATCCCGCTGGTCACCTTCGGCGCCCTGACCGCCTGCATCATTGCAGTGTTCACCATCGCCTCGGGCGCGATCATCCTCATCCCCACCTTCCTGTGGTCGGTGGGCTGGATCGCGCATATCGATGCGGCCATGTATCGGCTGGTGTGGTGGGCCTTCGGACATTCCTCCCAGCAGATCAACGTGGCGGCGCACGTGGCGGTTTGGTACGCCATCGCGGCCATCGTGTTCGGCGCCAAGCCGTTGTCGGAAAAGGTCAGCCGCACCGCCTTCTTCCTGTACATCGCGTTCCTGCAGATCGCCTCCGCCCATCACCTGCTGGTGGACCCCGGCCTGAGCTCCGAGTGGAAGATCTTCAACACCAGCTACGCCATGTACCTGGCGGTGCTGGCCAGCATGGTGCATGGCCTCACGGTGCCGGGCTCGATCGAGGTCGCCCAGCGCGCCAAGGGGCTCACCAAGGGGCTCTATCAATGGCTGCGCAAGGCGCCATGGGGTAATCCCACCTTCTCCGGGATGTTCATCTCGCTGATTGGATTCGGCTTCATCGGCGGCATCTCCGGGGTGGTGATGGGCACCGAGCAGATCAACCTCATCATTCACAACACCATCTACGTGCCCGGGCATTTCCATGCGACCGTGGTGCTGGGCACGACGCTGGCCTTCATGTCATTGACCTACTACCTGATCCCGGTGCTGTTCCGGCGCCAGCTGGCGTTCCCGGCGCTGGCCAAGTGGCAGCCGTACCTGTTCGGCTTCGGCATGGGCGTCTTCACCCTCATGCTGCTCGCTGCAGGCACGCTGGGTGTCGAACGGCGCCATTGGGACATGGCCTTCACGGACTCCGCGCTGGGGTTCGACTATCCGGCGAGCGCCTATACCCTCATGGGCATCGCGGGCATCAGCGGCATGGCGGCGATCGTGGGCGGGGCGGTGTTCATCCTCGTCACGGTGGTCTCGGTGTTCTTCGGCAAGCGCGTCGGATCCGAATCCAGTTATGGAACGGTCACCTCCCGCCTGATGCGCGCGCAACCCGACATTGTCCCGTCCGGCGGTCACGCGGCCGCGGGCAGGTGGGGTTTCGCCGCACCAGGCACCTTTTTGTTTGCCCTCTTCTTCCTGGCGATATTTGTCATCTACTACGCCGTCAACTGGAAGTACCTGGCTTCGGTCTGGCCACTGTCCTGACCGTTTTGGGGGCTGCAAAGAACCGGGCGGGGAAACCCGCCCGGTTTTCTTTCGGGCGGCCGCCAAGGCGGCCCGGTCATCGAGGGCAGCCCGGTACGCTGGTTTCATCTATGCTATGCGGGCCCATGAATCGACTCCTGGAGCAAACGAGGAACCCACGCCGGCAGGCGGCCCGCGTCGTGCTGGCGTGTGCCCTGCTGCTGGCCGGAACCGGCCTCGCGACCGAGCCGGCCGGGTCGGCCCAGTGGGATGCCGACTCGGCCCTGCAGTATTCCCAGGCCGCGATCGGACGCGTGCTGGGTGATTACCCGTTGACGCGCCCTGACGGCAGCCCGGTGCGCCTGGCGGAATATGCCGGCAAGCCGTTGTTGATCAGCATGATCTTCACTTCCTGTCACCACGTGTGCCCTCTCACCACGCGCCACCTCGACGAGGCGGTCGGCGCGGCGCGGGAGGTGCTCGGACAGGAGGCCTTCAACGTGGTCACCGTCGGTTTCGATACCGCCAACGACACGCCAGCGGCGATGCGCTCGTTTGCGCGCGCCCAGGCGGTGTCGCGCCCGGGCTGGGATTTCCTGAGCGCCACACCCGAGACCATCGAGGGCCTGGCCGCTGACCTCGGATTCATCTATTTCGCTTCGCCGCGCGGATTCGATCACCTCACCCAGGTCAGCGTGGTGGATGCCGGCGGGGTGGTCTACAGCCAGGTCTACGGCGTGCAGTTCGAGCTGCCGTGGCTGGTCGAGCCGCTCAAGGACCTGGTCTTCAACCGCCCCGAGTCGCGAGGGCGGCCGTTTGCCGGCCTGGTCGACCGCATCCGCCTGTTCTGCACCGTCTTCGACCCCTCCAGCGGCCGGTACCACTTCGACTATTCGCTGTTCATCCAGATGGCCATCGGCCTGGCCGCGATCGCGACGGTGCTGGTGTTCCTGTGGCGGGGCCTGCGGCGCCCGCGCCGCGGCTGAACGGTTGCGCCTTGCTCGCACTGCTGCACAAATTCCTGCGCCTGGCGCTGGAGCCGCTGCGCTTCGTCCTCGCGCGCAGCTTTCCTCCGGCAGCCCTGAATCCCTTGCACCACCTCGGCGCGCTGACCATCTTTTTCTTCTGGATCGTGCTGGTCAGCGGCATCTGGCTGTTCATCTTCTTCCGCACCAGCGTCGACGGTGCCTGGGAATCGGTCGAATATCTGACCCACCAGCAGTGGTACCTCGGCGGGGTGATGCGTAGCCTGCATCGCTACGCCTCGGACGCGGCCATCATCACGCTGGCACTGCACATCCTCAAGGAGTTCGCGCATGATCGGTACCGCGGCGCCCGCTGGTTCAACTGGGTGACGGGCGTGCCGCTGCTGTGGCTGGTGTTTCCGCTCGGCATCACCGGTTACTGGCTGGTGTGGGACCAGCTGGCGCACTATGTGGCCATCACCTCGGCGGAGTTGCTCGACCGGCTGCCGATCTTCACGGATTCCATGGCGCGTAATTTCCTTACCGTGGAGGCGCTCAGTGACCGGTTCTTCACCTTGATGGCGTTTCTGCACCTGATCGGCCTGCCACTGTTCCTGGTGTTCGGCATCTGGCTGCACGTGTTCCGGCTCAACGGGCCCCAGATCAATCCGCCGCGCGTGCTGATGGCCGGCTCGTTGCTGGCGATGCTGCTGGCATCGCTGGTTTACCCGGCCGTGAGCCAGGGCAAGGCCGACCCCGCGCAGGTGCCTGAGGCGCTGGCCTTCGATTGGTATTACCTGCTGGTCTACCCGCTGATGCAAGCCTGGCCAGCGGGCGCAGTGTGGGCGCTGCTCCTCGGCATCAGCCTGTTGCTGTGCCTCGCGCCCTGGCTGCCACCCGGGCGGGACCGCCGGTCGGCCCAGGTGGACCTCGGCAACTGCAACGGCTGCGAGCGCTGCGCGGTCGACTGCCCGTTCGGGGCCATCACCATGGAGCCCCGCAGCGACGGGACCGCGTATGCCAGCGAGGCGGTGGTGGACCCCACCCTGTGCCTGGCGTGCGGCATCTGCGTCGGTGCCTGCCCCACCGCCACGCCGTTCCGGACCCGCACCGCCCTGGTGCCGGGCATCGACCTGCCGGACCAGCCGCTGGCCGGGTTGCGGGAGGAGATCCGCGAACGCGCAGAGCGGCTCGCAGGCACACAGCGGGTGCTGGTCTTCGGTTGCGCGGGCAGCCGGGGGCTGAGGCGGCTGGAGGACCACCAGACCGCCGCGGTTCGGCTGGAATGCATGGCCCAGCTGCCGCCGGCGTTCGTCGACTGGGTGTTGAGCCGGGGGCTGGCCGACGGCATCGTGCTGGCGGGCTGCCGCGCGGGCGACTGCCAGTACCGCTTCGGCATGCGCTGGACCCGGCAGCGCCTCGAGCGCGAGCGTGACCCGCGCCTGCGCAAACGGGTGCCGGGCGAACGCATTGCCCTGGCCTGGAGCGATCGATGGCAGGCGCATACCGACCTGCGGCGGTTGCTGGCGGACTTCCGGCGCTCGCTGGGATCTCCTGCTGCCGCATCGCCCGCGGCCGGCCGCCGGCGCCTGGCGCAAGCCGCGGCCTGGGGTGCGTTTGCCGCGGTGGTGGCGGCGCTGTCGGTGTGGCCGCCCTACCGCCTGCTGGAGCCCGGGCAGGCGATGGTTTCATTGACCTTCTCGCGGGCCGGGCAGCGGGTGCACGAGTGCCGTCGCCTGAGCCAGGAGGAGCTGCAGCGCCTCGCTCCGAACATGCGCAATCCGATCGACTGCCCGCGGGAACGCCTGCCCGTATGGGTGGAATTTCGCGTGGATGGCGAAACCCTGCACCGCCGGGCGCACCCGCCGAGCGGCATCTGGAAAGACGGCGAATCCACCGTGTATCGCCGCTTCGAGGTGCCGGCCGGCAGCCACGAGCTGTTCATCGGCATGCGGGATAGTGGCCGCGCGCAGGGATTCGATTTCGAATTGCGACAACAGGTGCCCCTGGCCAGTGGCCAGCACCTGGTGGCGGAATTCGATCACGTGGATCAGCGATTCGTCTTCAGGTAGCGATATGACACTTCTGCAATGGAAACCCGCCTATTCACTGGCCATCCCCGCGGTGGATCTCGAGCACCGGGAAATGATCGGGTTGATCAACGAGTGCTATGAGCGCATGGGCAGCGACGCCGATACTGCGGCGATCGAGCGTTTCCTGGGCGAGATCCACGCCGGCATCGCGGCGCATTTCGCGCTGGAGGAGCAGTTGATGCTGCGCTCAAACTACCCCGAGTACGGGGCGCACAAGGAAGACCACGAGGACTTGCTGGACCAGATTCGCGACTTCATGGATCGTTTCGACGAGGATCGGGAAGCCGGCCTGCGTTTGTTGCAACAACGGCTTGCCGATTGGTTCGGGCGGCACTTCGCCACCTTCGACGCACGGCTGCACGACCGCATTCACACCTGAGCCGCCGCATATCAGGGGCGCCCCGGAGGGTGCTCACCTAGTCGCACTCGACGCGATCGCCATCCAGCGGACGGCACTGCGGCGGGAAGCCGTAGGATCGCCAATAAACTCCGATGCCGGAGTCCCGGACCACGCGCTGGAAATCGTCGGATCGGCGAAAGTCGCGAAGGTCATCGCGCCACATGGCCAGGCGGGTCTCGTAATTGGCCGCGACGAGGTCATAGCGGCCGATGGTCATCCACACGATCGAGAGATCTTCGAGCCGGTCATGGGCGCCCGCCCATTCCACCAGGCGCCGCTCGTGCCTGGGGTCGGTCTGGCCCGGCTGCTCGAGGAGCGCGATCCAGTCGTTGACCGCCTCGTTGTTGTTGTCGAAGACCGGGGCCGCCGCCAGCAGCGCGGCACGTCGGTCGCCGATCCTGACCAGGTCGGGCACCATGTACCGGTTCCAGTGCACCGTGCGCACCTTCGAACGCGCCATGTGTTCATCGAAACCGCGCAGTCCGGCTTCGGCCTGGCCGCGGTCGAAGTACACCATGACCCGGTGGTTGAAACAGTTCTCGTAGGCCGGATCGAGTTCCTGGCAGCGCTCGAAGCTGGTCGCGGCGCGGTCGATGAATCCGAGCGACCGCTCGGCGATGCCCTGCCACAGCCACACGGTCGCATCGGTGGGGTCCAGCTCCAGGGACTTGCCGATCAGGCTCAGCACCTCTTCCCACTCCACGTAGCCGCTGTCGAACAGGGCCTGGCCCTTGATGGCATAGGCAAACGCCAGGCCCGGGTTCAGCGCGAGCGCGCGATCGACCGCCTCCTGCACGAGCGGCCCATATTCCTCGCTGTCGCCCACGCCCCAGGAAGGCGCGACCGAGTAAAACGCGCCCAGCAGTTCCCAGGCGCGCGCGAAATTCGGGTCCAGCTCGACGACCCGCCGCGCGGTCTCGATGCCGGCGGGCAATGTCTCCCGGCTGCGGTTGAGAAACAGATCGCGGGCCTTGAGGAACAGGTCGTAGGCGTTCAGGTTGTCGGTGGCTTTCTCGACCTCGATCACGCCCTCGCCGGCGGCCAGGCCGAGGGTGCCGCGCAGGGCCTCGACGATGCTGTTGGCGATTTCGTCCTGGATGGCGAAGATGTCGTCGAGCTCGCGGTCGTAGGTTTCGGACCACAGGTGCTTGTCGCGCCCGGCGTCGATGAGCTGCGCGGTGATGCGCACGCGGTCGCCCGCCTTGCGCACGCTGCCCTCCAGAATGTGGCCGACCTTGAGCTCGCCGGCGATCTCGGTGACGCTCAGACCGGATTGTTCCTTGTAGGCGAACGATGAGGTGCGGGAAGCCACCCGCAGCCGGTCCACCCGCGACAGCAGGTTGAGCAATTCCTCGGAGATGCCGTCGGAGAAGTACTGCTGGTCACCCTGCGGAGACATGTCGGCAAACGGCAGCACCGCGATCGAGTTGTCGTCCGCCAGGCCCGGGGTGGCGGCTTGCTCCACGGTTGCCGGCGCTGCGACGTGACGGTGCAGGAAAGTGCGATCCACGACCACGAACGCCACGCCGAACACGACCAGCCCGATGGTGAGGTAATCCAGTTTGCGGCCGGTGACGTGGGTGATGGATCGGGAGCGGTCGACGTCCGATTCCCGCCTCAGGCCCTCCGGCGTCATTTCGTATGCCCAGGCGAAGACCAGGATGGGCACGAACAGCAGGGCGAGGATTGCCAACAGGAACTTGCCCGCCACGGCCGGCAGTTCGAGGAAGTCGAAAATCACATCGCCGATCTGCAGCAGCACCCAGCTGACGGCGATGTAGGCCACGCCGACGCGAAACACGTTGCGGCGCTTGAGCTCGACAAAAAGTGATGGTCGCGGGTCGTCCGCCATGCCCGCAGTATACGGGCATGCCCCGGCACGTGGTACCGGTCGCCGGCCACCGGCCCCGCGATGGTCCGCAGGGTGGCGCCCGCATCGCCGCGTGCGGGATGATTCAAGCGCGGCGATGAATGCGGCATAATCGGGTGCGGCGGCCCGCACGGCACGGGGCCGATGCCGTGGCGGGAGAAACACCATGTCGATCACTGCTGCATGGGTTGCATTCGAGTTGGCCCACGAGCGCCGCTAACGCATGTCTCCGACCGAACACCAGGCCGACCTGCGGCGCGAGCTGGAAGAGCGGATCGAGCAACTCGAGCGCGCCGATGACGCCGCGTTTGGCGGGTTCGGCGGGTACGACTGGCTGGTGCTGGTGCTGAGTTGCATCGTGGCGCCGATCCTCCTGGCCGTTGCATTCCGATGAGCACCGAACGTCCAGGTTCGCCGGCCGAGCACGAGTCGCTCAGCCTTTTCGGGCGCATGCCGCTCACGCTGGGAGAGCGCGAGTACGGCACGCTGGGCGCGCATGGGACCTGTTTCGCCTACGCGATTGCGACCTGGTGTTTTCTGACCGGCGGCTATGCCGCGCAGTTGGTGGGCGCCGTCCAGGGGATGGTGTGCCTGGTGGTCGGCAATGTCATCGGCGTGTTCCTGATCGCCGCGCCGCTGTCCATGGGTTGCCAGCGCTACGGGTTGGAGCAGATCGATTTCTGCAAGCCGTCGTTCGGTCAGTACGGGGCCCGCGTCATCCTGGTGTTCTACCTCATCAACATGATCGGCTGGTCGGGGCTGATCCTGGTCATGTTCGGCAACGGCATCCAGAACATCCTGTTGGCACTCGGTCAGCAGCCACCGGACTGGCTGGTCGGCGCCGGCGTGGCGCTCGGCATCTGGCTGTCCTACCTGCTGGCCACGCGCGGCGTGCACCTGCTCAAGCTGTTCAACTCCATCGTGACGCCGGCGCTGGTCGTCATCACCGCATTCATGTTCTACATGCTGATCACCAGCTACAGCTGGCAGGACATCGTCACTGCCGCGCCGCTCGAGCCGTATGACGACCCGCTGCTGAATTACGCGATCGCCCTCGAACTGGGCGTGGCGTCCGGCATGTCCTGGTGGGGCGGCATCGGGTTCCTGGCCCGCAATACGCGCACCCGCCGCAACGCCATCTACCCGGAGGTCATCCAGCTCGGCATCGTGTTCGGCATCGTGTGCTCCATCGCGCTGTTCTCGGGCCTGGTGGTCGGGTCCGACGACCCCACGCAGTGGATGGTGCCGCTGGGCGGCGTGGTCATGGGCGTGCTGGCGCTCGCGTTCGTGGCGCTCGCCAACATCACCTCCACGTCCATCTCGCTGTACGCGAGCGGCTTGGCGCTGCGGCATGTTCCGGGACTGCACCAGAAGGCCTGGCGGTTCATCATCGCCCTGACCATCGTGCCGCTGTGCTTCTTCGTGATCTGGCCGCAGGAACTCTACGACTTCGGCGACGCCTTCCTGGCCTACAACGGCACCATGCACGCGCCGGTGGGCGGCATCCTGCTAGTGGATTACTTCTTCCTGCGCAGGCAAAGCTTGAACCTGTGGGCGATTTTCGAGGCCGCGCCATCGGGCGCCTACCATTACTGGCGGGGCTTCAACGTGCTGGCCCTGGGCAGCGTCGTCATCGGGCAGATCACGTATTTTGCGGTGTACAACCCCTTCACGGACGCGGCGCACTGGATCTTCAGCTTCGTGCCTGCCTCGATTGCAGCGTTCGTGCTGCCGGGGCTCATCTACTGGGCCGGTATGCGCTTGTGGCTGCGGGATTACGCCCCGACCGAGGCGCCCCGCCCGGGCGGCCAGATCATCACGCCGAACATCTGAGCCATCTCGACGGAGGCGGGCCACGCCGCGCTTGCCGTCCGTCGAGCCTGCAGGGAGCGCACCGATGGTGTCATAATCGGTCCGTCCCGGTCGCGGCCGGGCGCTGGGAGGCTAGGCTTTGGCGATGAGTCGGGTACGCGAATCGAGCGCATGGTCATTGCAGGAGATCGAAAGCTTTCTCGACACCTGCGTGATACCCGTGCGCCTTGCCTGCATCACGAATTCCGGCGCGCCCGTGGTCTGCTCGCTCTGGTATCAGTACGGCGACGGCGCGCTGTGGTGCGCCACGCAGAAGACCGCCCGGGTGGCCCGCTACCTGCAGAATCACCCCCTGTGCGGCTTCGAGGTTGCGCCGGACCCGCTGCCCTACCGCGGCGTGCGGGGCCAGGGGCGGGTCACGCTGTCCGAAGCGCGCGGCCCGGAGGTTCTCGCGCAGCTCATCGACCGGTATCTTGGCGATGGCGATTCGCAGTTCGCGCGCTGGCTCATGGCCCGCGCCAGCAACGAGGTCGCCATCCGCATCGTCCCCACCTGGCTGACTTCCTGGGATTTCGCGGCGCGCATGGGCGGCGCCCGAGCTGATGGCTGACCCCGGCCACCGCGAAATCCTGCGAACCGGCCTCGCACCGCACCCGGCGTTCAACCACAATGACCTGTTCCACGTCATACAGATCCTGGGCAATTTCATGTTCTATCTGTGCGCCAGGGATACGCTGGCGCCGGCGGACGCGCCCTGAACACCGGTATGCCGCGGGCGGGGGTGGCCGTCGGAAAACCGCATTTGGCATTCCCGGGATGAACGGCTACGCTAAGCCCTGAAGCTGGCTGGGAGCCGGGAGCCGTGTCGTTATTCGACGAACTCAGACGCCGCAACGTGTTCAGGGTCGCGATCGCCTACGTGGTCGTCGCCTGGCTGGTGGCGCAGGTGCTGGAACTGATCCTGGACAGCTTCGGCTCCCCTCCCTGGGTGATGAAGACGGTGCTGGTGCTGCTGGCGGCCGGGCTGGTGTTCGCCGTTTTTTTCTCCTGGGCCTTCGAAATGACCCCCGAGGGGCTCAGGCGCGAGCACGAGGTGGACCGCAGCCGCTCGATCACCGGGCAGACCGGGCGCAAGCTGGATCGCATGATCCTGGCAGTCCTGGGCCTGGTGGTGGCCTGGCTGGCGTTCGACGAACTCTACCTCGACCGACGTGCCGCGCCGGTGCCGGTCGCGGTCGAGGCAAGCCCGGAAGCGCCGCCGCAGCGCCAGTCGGTGGCCGTGCTGCCGTTCCGCACCATGAGCAGCGGCGAGAACGATGCCTATTTCGCCGATGGGCTGACCGAGGAAATCCTCAATTACCTGACCGGCCTGCCCGAACTGCTGGTCACCGCGCGCACCTCTGCGTTCTTTTTCAAGGACCAGGATCTGCCGATACCGGAGATCGCGGCGCGGCTCGGGGTGGATCACGTGGTCGAGGGCTCCGTGCGGCGCTCGGGCGACCAGGTGCGGGTCACGGCGCAATTGGTGCGGGCCTCCGACGGCTTCCACCTCTGGTCGCAGACCTACGACCGCACCCTGCAGGACGTCTTCGCGCTGCAGGAAGACATCGCGGCCAACATCGCGAGCAAGCTGGACGTGGTGCTCGACGAGCACAAGCTGGCCTCCATGCGCCGGGCGGGAATTGGCGACGTCGATGCGTTCATCGCCTACCAGCGAGGCATGGATCTGTTCAGCCAGGCGCACCAGACCGCGAACCCCATGCCACTCCTCGATGAGGCCAATCGCTGGTTCGACCGCGCCCTGGAGCGGGTCCCGGACATCGGCAATGCCCTGTATCTGCGCACCGACCTCTACGGTCACAAGCTGTTCGACCACGCGGGCAACTTTGCCGCCTTTCCGCAGGCCGAACTGGATGACGCGCTGGCGGAGATACGTTCCAGCCTGGCGCGCGCCATCCGCGCGGCCAACAACGAGCCCCTGCGCGCGGCCCTGCAGACCGAGCTCGCCCTGTTCAGCGACGATTGGCGCGGCCTCACGCGCCGGCTCGAGAAGGCGTTCGAGCCCGGTGACTGTAACTGGCTGAACTGGATGTCGGCCCTGGGCGCCCCCTATGGCTGGGCGGGAGCGCTGGCCACGCACCAGTTGGCCGTGGTCCAGTGCGACCCGCTGGCCGGCACGCCCGTGCAGCAGGCCGCCCAGGCATTGACCTGGGACGGCCGCGCGGAAGAGGCGTTGGTCATGGTCGAGCGGTGGCTCGAGCAGCAGGGTTACGAGGCCTGGGCGGACGACTCCCGCTACTTTTTGCTGCAGGCCACCGGCCGCTGGGTCGACGAGCCGGGTTTCTTCGGCCCGACGCCGGCGGACAGCACCTACCAGGTACCGCGCACCATTTTCGGGCACGCCATCGCCAACCAGATCGCCGCGGCCCGCGCGTTATTCGACGACTTCAGCGCGCGCGAGCACGTGGATGACATGAACCGCGTGCTGGTGGGCGCCGCGCTCGGCGACCGGCAACTGGCCAACGAGGCGGCGGCGGCCATCGATGCGCGCCTCGGTGGGCCGCTACTGCTGATCTCGACGGTGGAGAACTGTTTTTGCGGCGCCCCCTTCGACCTCGAGGCCACGCCCCGGTTCCGGGCTCGTATCGAGGAGGCGGGGCTCGCCTGGCCGCCGCCGACGCCGATTCGTTTTCCCGCCAAGCACTGGTGACGGGGGACGTCGGGATCAACCGCCGAACAGGCTTCTCAGCACCCGGAAGGTGGCCAGCGCCACGACCAGGAAGATGGCGAAGAACACGAGCTGACGCTGTTTGAGCGCCGCCCCGCGTCGCTGTTCGATCAGGCGCACGAGCCAGTCCGAGAACAGGTACACCACGATCGCGTTCAGGGTGAATACCAGGATTTCCATCATGGCCTCCGCGCGGCGATCGACAGGTAGGCCACGACCAGGTACATGACCCCGCCGATCACGGACACCAGGCCGCCCAGGCCCATCAGCCCCATGCCGGCGATCTCGCCGACGCGGTCCAGGCCCTGGGCCAGCCCGGCGGCCTTGCGTTGCACGCCGTAACCGCCGGACCAGGCCAGGCCGACGATGTGCATCAACTGCCCGCCGCCATAGACCACCGGCTGCCAGAAGGCCAGGCGCTGGTGCGGCGGCCCGAACCCCAGGCGCGGCAGCAGGTGGTAGCTGAGCCCCATGAGGGCGATGGTGACGCCCACGGTCGAGCCGTGGTAATGGGCCGGGATCACGATGTCCAATCCGGAGACCATGAAACCCAGAACACCCCCGACCGCGAACAGCACCAGCGAGGACAGCAAAGCCGCCCTCAGGTAGCGGGCCGGCCCGACCGGAGGCTGGGCCCGGAACAGGCTGGCCAGCACCGCGGCGCCCAGCGGCAGGCAGGACAGCCCCCCGTATTTCATCAGCTCGGTGAATGCCAGCCGGTGGCCGGGGGACACGACGTCGTGGGCGGCATACAGAAACGGCACGGTGATGACCGGCAGCGCGAGCAGCAGCAGGAAGGTCAGGGTCAGCCGCGGCGTCAGTTCGAAGTGGCAGCCGCTGGCGGAGGCCAGCACCACCCAGGCGATCATCATCAGCAGTGTGTAGGTGAATTGCAGCACGTGCCCGCCGCCCCAGAACAGGAACTCGAAAAAGACCTGTCCATCCATGGCAGTGGACATGCCGGCCCACGAGGCCCCGAAGGCGGCGATCGCGATGGCCGTGACCACGGCCGAGAACCGGATGCCATGATGCAGCGCGGCCGGACCGTCGAGCGGGCGGGGTGGCCGTCCGCCCAGCAGCGAGCGCAGCAGGTGGCTGCAGCTGCCCGCCGCGAACAGGGCCAGGCCGGCATAGAACACCGGATGCTGAAGAAGCGGCACGTAGTTGTTCATTAGCGGTCGCCCGGCACCCAGGAACGGGGCCAGGATCACGATCGCGGTGCCCGCGGCGGCCAGCCAGAACGACGTGCGGTCCCAGGCCGGCAGTTCGCGGTCCGCGCCCAGGGCCCAGAACACGCCGGCCAGCGACAGCAGCCAGATGAGGACCGACAGGTCGACGTGCACCACCAGCGCCACGTGGAAGAAATCGATGAACGGCGTCAATTCCTGCACCACGGGTGTGCGCGAGAGCACCAGCAGAATGGAATAGATCCCGGCGCAGACCAGCGCGGCCAGCCCCAGGATCAGCCAGGCCGCCGCGCTGCGGCGCATGGAATCGTTCAGCACGGGAAGGTCGTATTGGGTTGTGGGCATGGTCGGCGGGCCGATGGGTGCAGGGGAAAAGTAAACGCAGCCCCAGGCTGCGTCAATGCCGGGGTCCGGCAGATGTCCCCAGGCGGCCGGCGAAGTAGACTATCCTTGTTACCATGACGTGCCGGGAACCGTCACCATGATCGACCTGAGCCTGCGCGAAGCGCCGCTGACCTTCGAGACCTCACTGCAGAAAGGCGAGGCGGAACGCGCCCACGACACCCTCAAGCTGCTGCCCTACGCGGAGGCCCTGCGGGACTTCATTCTGGGCTGCGAGACGCCGATGTCGATCGGCATCCAGGGCGAGTGGGGCGTGGGCAAGACCACGCTGATGAACATGCTGCGCGGCAGCGAAGCGGTGGAAGACTCCGGCCTGCTGCGCGGCAAGCATTGCGCGGTGGTTAATTTTGAAACCTGGTCGTATGCCCAGTTCAACGAGAAGCACAACCTGGCGCTGGCCTGCCTGCACGCGCTGACCGGCAAGATCGGTGAGGTGATCACGGCGGCGGGCGAGCTTCCGGACTACGAAATCAGCGAGTCGGTGCGCGAGGCAAGGGAGATCCTGGAGCACGTCTTCCGCCAGGCCCATACCGAGGTGCCCAAGGGGCCGTACCGACTGCGCGGCTCGGACGGTAGCCTGGACACGCCTTTGCATCATGACCTGGCCGCCGACATGCTGCGCTTCCGCGGCCAATTCGAGGCATTGCTGCGGCTTTGGGCCGGCGCGGACGAGCGCCGTCGGCTGGTCATCTTCATCGACGATCTCGACCGCATCCGCCCGACCGAGGTGGTGGTGTTGCTGGAGGCGATCAAGAACTTCATCGACGTGCCGAGCCTGGTGTTCGTGCTCGCCGTGGACTACGAGGTGGTGCAGCAGGGCGTGGCCGAATGGCTCGGTCCCGAGCAACAGCGGACCAGCGGCAAGGCGTTCTACGACAAGATCATACAGCTGCCTTTCGTGGTGCCGTCGGCGTCCTATGAACTCGACGAGTACATCCTGCGGCTGCTGGTGAAGTCCGCCTTTCCGTTTGGCGAGGAGTTGCAGCAGGACGAGGACAGCGCCCGCTATTTCGTCGACGTCACGCTGTGCACGGTGGGCAAGAACCCGCGCAACATCAAGCGCGTCATGAATTATGCCAACCTGCTGGAGCGCATCCGCCGGCACGAAGGCTCGGAGCCGTCGGATGCGCGGGAAGCGAAGATCCTGTACGCCATGATCTGCATGCAGGTGGCCTGGCCGGAGCTCTACGACCACTTCATCGCCGACCCCACGGTGGATACCGTCACCAGCCTCGAGAACTGGGCCTACCTCGAGCGTCTCCCGGAGGCGCGCGCGCTGTTCGAGCGCTCGCCCGACCGCGAAAAGGTCAAGAACAACGTGTCGACGTTCTTCGACACCCTGTTCAGCCTGCTCGACGAAAACGACGACGGCCAGATCGATACCCGGGAACTGGAGCCGGTGATGGAGGTCATGTCCCGGGCCCGCATGACCGCCGCCGGCGGCCACGAGCGCCCCCGGGACTACATCGTGCGGCGCGTGCGCGAGAACAACGCCGGTCAGAGCGCGCTGGTGGATACCTTCCTCGAGAACGTGTTCATGAAGTCCGTGTGGTATCTCGGTAGCGAGTGCCGGTATCGCAAGTCCGGCCGGCGTTACGTCACCATGGTTTATGACGGCAGGCAGATCGGTTCAATGGTCAGTCTGCGGCACCAGCCCCTGATCTTTCGCCTCGCAATGCCACCGGAAGAGATCGCGTCCGGCCTCAAAGCCTTCTGGAACAGCAAGCGCTCGGTGAGCAGTGAGGCCATCACCATGACGCGCGCCATGTTCGACAAGGAGGCCTCGCTGACGGGCTTCGGCGATACCCTGGTGGACTACTCCAAGATGACCAACCTGCCGGCCAAGGATGCGATTGGCCTGATGAACGCGCTGTTCCGCATCGTGACCGGCCAATCAAGGCCCGAGAGCGAGGGTCGCAAGGACAAGAAGGGCGGCTGATTCACTCCGACCTGGCGCTCTCGAGCAGCCCCTCGAACACGGCAGGGTCACTGTCCAGATCGCCCGCCGGGCGCAGCCCGAGCATGGCGCAGAACAAGGGGTACAGGTCCGTCACGTGCACCGGCCCCAGGCGCTGCCCGGGACGGATTCCCGGCCCGCGGGCGATGAAGATGCCGTGCATGTCGGGCGCCCCGGGCGCCCAGCCATGGTCGGCCGCGCTGATCTTTTCGCGCCGGGCCGCGCTGGACAGCACGGCATGGCCCGGGTCGGCCTGCACGATCAGTGACGGCCAGCGCGGGTTCCCTGCCAGCCGCCATGCGCGGGGCGCCTCATCGCGGAGATAGGCCCGACCATGCGCCCAGTCGCGGTTGATGGCCATTGCCAGTGCCTCCAGGTCGCCTTCGTAGCCGGCCCGGGGCCAGCCAAACACGAACGCCCCGCCGTCGACCAGTTCCAGCCCGGCCAGGTCGACCCGTTCTTCCAGCACCAGCGCCGGCGTGTTCGCATAGGGCAGTTGGCCGTGGTCGGACACCAGCGCCAGGTAGACCTGGGGGGCGTGGGGCAAGGCCTCGATGCCGGCCAGCAGCCGCGCCAGGTAGCCGTCCACCTTCTGCAGGGCGGCCAGGAATGGTTGCGAGCCGATACCCGAGCCGTGCGAGTGGTCATCGACGTCCTCGAAATACAGCGTGTACAGGTGCGGCCGGCGTTCCGGCGATTGCGCCAGCCAGGCCAGCACCTGGTCCACCCGCTGTTCACCGGACACGCGCTTGTCGAAGCTGCGCCAGTGGGTGGGTCGGATACCGGCCACGTCGGCCTCCGAGCCGACCCAGAAGAAGGACGCGGCGACCATGCCCTGGGTCTCTGCGGTCACCCAGATCGGCTCCCCGCCGTAAAATGACCCGTCTTCGACCGCCCCGCGGTCCCGCATCCGGTACCAGCGGCCGGCCTGGGGATCGAAAAAATCATTGCTGACCAGGCCGTGCCGCGCGGGCTGCATCCCGGTGACGATCGAGTAGTGATTGGGAAAGGTCAGCGACGGCCAGACCGGGACCAGGCGCTCGGCGCGCACGCCGCCGGCAGCAATGGCCGCGATGGCCGGCAGCCGGTAGGTGTCGAGGTAATCCCAGCGAAAACCGTCGATGGACACCAGCACCAGGTAGGGTGCCTGCCGGTGGCCTGGCGCATTGATCCCGCCCGAGCCATTCGGTCGGTCCGGCTCCCGGCCGGGCTCGCCACTCGCCTGCGTCGGCGCAAGCTGCAACGCCAGGCAGGCCAGGCCGGCCAGCCAGCGCGTCGCGTGGGGTCTCATTCCGGTGGCGCCTCCTGGTTCTGCGACAAACCGCACCGCGAAGAAAGCCCGGCGCGCGCCGGGCTTTCTCGATGAGGGCTGTCAGCCGCTCACCCGCCCCACCGGGACGCGTACCATCCGAGCGCCAGGCCGCCGACGCCGAAGTAGATGAACGTGTCGACCGCCCACCATGCCCAGATGGCGTCCGGAAGGTTGAACACGCCCGACCATCCCGCGAACAGCGCGGCCGATATCAGGCCCAGCACGAACCCGAATTTGAGGCCCTTGACGGCCCCGGAGCCGTTGAACGCGGTGTGAATGTTGTCGTAGATGGCCGCAAAGACACACGCCATGGCCAAGCCCACGATGATCCAGCGGGGCATCAGCGCGGCGGTGTCCGGGGGGTCCTGCCGGAGTTCAGGGCGCCAGAATTCGCTGGTCGCCTTGTACAGCCCTTCCAGCACACCCTCGTGGATGAGCGCCCCGGTCGCGATGCTGGCGATGAATTGCCCGATGTACATCACCAGGCCGCCGATAAAAATGACCTTCCAGTTAAATGTCATGCCTGCTCTCTCGATCTGCGTGTCCCTTGCAGTATATGCGAACCGGGGTGAGCGCGGCGGCGCCCGCGGGCCGGCAGCCCGGGCTGACGGGCGTCAATCGTCCGCTCCCGCAATGCCCGTATGCTGGTCGATAGCCAAGCGATCAGCGTCGAACATGGATCCACTCGGTCATCTCGCGATCATCTGGGCCAGCGTGCTGGTCGCGACCTGGCTGTCCGAGCGCACGCGCATGACGCCCGTGCTCTGGTACCTCTTCATGGGCGCGGCACTGGTCAACCTCGGCTGGTTGCCCGAGGCGCCGCAAGGTTTTATCGAGCGCTTCTCGGAGCTCGGCATCATCGTGATCATGTTCGCCCTCGGTTTCGAGGAGGACGTTGGACGTTTTCTCAAAACCGCGCAGCGCAGTTGGGGCATTGCGCTGTTCGGGGCATTGGCGCCGTTCGCCATGGCCTGGGGGCTGGCGCTGTGGTGGTTCGGGGACCCGCGCATCGCCCTGATGTGCGGTCTGGCCATGACCGCCACCGCGGTGTCCCTGACCATGGTCTCGCTGCGTAGCGAGGGCTTGCAGCATTCCCCGGCCGCCACCGGCATCATGGCCTCTGCGGTGCTGGACGACCTGGCCTCCCTGGCGCTGGTGGCGCTGCTGGTGCCGCTGGTCGTGAGCGCGCAACCGGTCAGCCTTGGCAGTGAACTGTGGGCGCTGACCAAGGCGCTGACCTTCTTCGGGCTGGTGCTGGCCCTCAGCGTCTGGGTGATTCCGCACGATCTGGGGGCGAGCCGGGCTCGCCGGCTGCCGTTCATCGGGCGCTACGGCATTCGCCACCTGATCCAGATCGGTGAAGGCATGCAGGCGTCACTGGTCATGCTGCTGCTGGCGATGTCGCTGGCCCTGATCGGACAGGCGCTGGGCTTCCATCCGGCGGTGGGCGCCTACCTTGCCGGACTGATCCTGCGGGAAGAGTACTTCCATGTCCGCGATCGGCCCTCACGCGAGCTCTACCTGCGCACCAAGCACGTCATCGATGACGTGGCTTTTACCTGGATCGGCCCGGTATTTTTCGTCACCCTGGGCGCGCGGCTGGTATTCGAAGGTGAATTGCTGGCCGCCGTGCTGGCGCCGGCCATCGGGCTGTACCTGGGACTGATGTTCGCCCAGGTGCTGTCCGCCGGTCTCGCGGCTCGCTACACCGGCGGCTTTGATTGGGCGGACAGCGTCATGATCGGGTTTGGCATGCTCGGCCGGGCCGAGCTGGCCTTCGTCGTGATGGGTATCGCCTACGTGCAATATCCCATCCTCTCGCCGGAGGCGTTCTATACCCTCATGCTCTCGGCGTTCCTGCTGAATTGGTCGGTGCCGGTGCTGATCCGCTGGTGGAAGCCCTGGTGCACGGGTGCGCGCGAACTGCCGGCCTGGATGCGCGAGCGGCAAGGGCATGGCGCCGACGATCCGCCGGCACCACCTGCGGGTAGCGGCTAAGCGGAGGGCCGCGGCGCCCATGCCCCGGCGCCCGGCAGCGCCACCGTGATCCCCGCGGCCGTGGCGTGTAAGCTAGATCACGGCTACGGCGTTGGACATCGGCGGTGACCTCGCAATTACTCACGGCACTGGGCGGCCTCGGCCTGTTCCTGATCGGCATGGTCATCATGACCGATGGCCTCAAGGCCATGGCGGGTGATGCCCTGCATGCATGGCTGACCCGCTTCACCCACAGCCCGGCCACGGGCGCCCTGACCGGGACGGTGGCCACTGCCGTGCTGCAATCATCCAGCGCAACCACCGTGACCACCGTGGGCTTCGTGGCGGCGGGCCTGCTGACTTTCCCGCAGGCGCTGGGCATCGTGTTCGGCGCCAATCTCGGCACCACGGTCACCGGGTGGATGGTGGCGGTATTCGGCTTCAAGCTGAAGGTCGGTGCGGCCGCGCTGCCGGTGGTATTCGCGGGCGCCGTGCTGCGCATTTTCGGGCGCGGCAACTGGCAGCATGCGGGCCGCGTGCTGGCGGGCTTCGGGGTGATCTTCCTCGGCCTGGACTTCCTGCAGCAGGGCATGGGCGCGTTCCGCGGCGTGGTCACGCCGGACAGCTTTCCGGCCGACAGCTTCCTGGGCCGGCTGCTGCTGGTGGGCCTGGGTATCGTCATCACGCTGGTAACACAGTCCTCCAGTGCCGGCGTGGCGATCGCCATGACAGCACTCAGCCTGGGCGCCATCAGTTTCCCCCAGGCCGCGGCCATGGTGATCGGCATGGATGTCGGGACCACGATCACGGCCGTGCTGGCATCCATCGGCAGCTCCGAGGCCGCACGTCGCACCGGGCTGTCGCATACCATTTTCAACCTGTTCACCGCCGTCGGCGCGCTGGTCCTGCTGGGGCCCTATGTCTGGCTGCTGGGGCAGCTGGCGCCAACCACCATCGGTGACAACCCGGAGCTGGCGCTGGTCGGGTTCCACACGCTGTTCAACTTCGCCTCGCTGGCGGCGGGCGTGCCGCTGGCAAGCCCGTTCGCACGCCTGATGGAGCGGCTGGTGCCTGCGCGGCAGTCGAGCCTGGCCTACCGGCTCGACAAGCGGCTGCTGCAGGAGCCGGTCGCCGCGGCTGCGGCGCTGGAGGCCACGCTGGCGGACGCGTTCGACTACCTGCTGGAGTGGGTGGGCCGGGCGCTGATCGACCGGGGCCCGCCGGAGGGCATCCCGGTGGGCGTGGTGCTGCAGGACCTCGGGGATGCGCGCGACTACCTCGACCAACTCAACGCGGCGGGTGAGCGGGGCCGCTATCAGCCACGGGTGGGGGTCGCCATCCACGCACTCGATCACCTGCGGCGGCTGTATCACCGCCTGGAACAGCGCGACCGCGTGACCGCGCTGGGCCGGGACAAGGCCCTCAAGCCGCAGGTCATCGAATTCCGAACCCTGTGCGCCGAGATCCAGTCCAGGCCAGGGGGGCGCATCGGTGAGGACACCTACCGGCGGGCCGGTGAATTCGCCCGGCGCCTGCAGGACAGCACCGCCGCGTTTCGGTCGCAGGCCATCGCCGAGGCCGTGGCACAGGATCTCAGCATTGCCGAGACCAACCAGCGCATGGCGGGTGCGCGCTGGCTGGCGCGAGTGGCGCACCACGTCTGGCGAGTCGCCGCGCACCTCGGTGGCTACGACGTGCGGGAAGAAGCGGGGGTGGAGCTGGGCGCGGATTGAGGGCGGGCTACTTTTCCACCCGGGTGGCGATCGGAACCTGGCACACATCCAGCACCCGCGGGGGGCGATGGTGGAAGAACCGGTCGTCGCGGTTGCGCCTTGCCTGCAGGTATTGCCTGAATTCCGGTCCGGTCGTTTCCATCACGTAATAATCCCTGCGGTCTTCGGCATCGAGGTCCTCGGAGAAACGCATGCGCAGGATGCGCGTGCGCTCCAGGTCGCTCGCGATGATGCCGTTGTCACGCAGCTCGCCGCGATGGATGCGCTGCACCACCTCCATGCCATGAATCACGCGGCCGAAGATGGTCAGGTTGCGGTCCAGGTAGCGGGGGGCCTGGCCGATCACGATGTAGAAATCGGTGCGGCCGGTGTCGGGCTCGTCACCCCGCGCCATGGCGATGACGCCCGGGCAGTGCGTCAGCCACACGCGCTGCCGCTCGCGAGCGGCAGCGAAGCCGTCGATGAACCCGGTTTCCGCGCGGAACATGTCCTGCTTTTCGACCCGAGTCCAGGGCAGCTCCTTGTCCCATTCGCGTTCGAATTCCGCGGGCAGGGTGGGCTCGGCATCGGGTCCGGGCCCCTCGATGTCGCTCTCGTCGCCGCCCTGTGCGACGAAGCCGTCGATCACGCGATAGAAACTCAGGCCGCGGTAGAAATCTTCCTCCACCAGCCGCTTGAACCGGGCGACGGTCTTGGGCGCGAACCGGGGGTTGAGCTCGATGACCACCGTGCCCTGGTCCAGGGTCATGTGCACCAGGTTGGCAGGGTCCACCTTGCGCCAGGTCACTTCCTGGCCGAAGGCCGCCAGTGCCGCCAGGGCGAGGCTCAGCGCCAGCAGCCGGGCAGTGCCGGGCGCGTTTCGCTCAGGGCAGGTGGATCTTGCCACCACCCATTCCACCAGCGCCGCCCAGCCCGCCGGGGTCCATGCCGGCCTTGGGCACCACGATGGACGAGGCTGCCTGTCGTTGCAGCTCCTTGAGTTCCTCCATGGTGTTCTCGACCGCAGCCTTGGCCGCATCGCCGAAGCCGTCGACCGCCTCCTGCAGCGAACCCGCGGCAATCTCGAACGAGATCGGCAGCGGGCCGGCCGGCGTCAGGATCTGGGTGGACCCCACGTACTGAATGGGCCGGCTCGGGTCGTCCGCACCGTCCGCCGTGACCGGCGTGAGCCGGCGGATGGTCCCGATGCGGCTGTCGGTGAAGACGTCCTCGCGGGCGAGTTGCTCCGCATCCATGCGGATTTCCGGGTTCTGGCTGGCTTCATCCATCGGTTTGATTCCTGTAAATTCTGTCTCATACCCACCATGGGTGGGGTTCGGTGTGCCGCAATGCAAGCCAGGCCGCGGAGCCGGGTTCTGGGACCACGGGTGCGCATGGCGGCCGCATCGGGAAGTAGCGAGTGTAACTGATCCGGTGTGGGCGGCAAACGGCCGGCGCTGTCCCGGCGGCAGGCGCATGCTTAGAATAGGGTTAACGGAAATCTTGTTGGGGAGCGCGGTCATGAGCGGAGCAAATCTACGTACGGAAGAAGTCACCTATTCAGCAGGTGATGTCACCATGAAGGGCCACATGGCCTGGGATGGCAACATCGAGGGTGAGCGCCCGGGTATCCTGGTGGTACACGAGTGGTGGGGCAACAACGCGTATGCCCGCCACCGTGCCGAAATGCTGGCGGAGCTCGGCTACACCGCGATGGCGGTGGACATGTACGGCGAGGGGGAGACCGCGGAACACCCCGACCAGGCCGGCGCACTCATGACCTCCGTGCTCGAGAACATGGAGGCCGGCCGCGCGCGGTTCGAAGCGGCGCTCGAGGCGCTCAAGGGCCATCCCACGGTCAACGCCGCCAAGACCGGCGCCATCGGCTTCTGCTTCGGCGGCGGCGTGGTGCTGCACATGGCTCGGGTCGGCTCCGATCTGGACGCGGTGGCCTCGTTCCATGGCTCCCTGGGCCTGGCGCAGGTGCCGGGGGTGGAGCGGATGCACACCCGGGTGGCGGTGTACAACGGCGAGGCCGACACCTTCGTCAGCGCCGAGGAAATCGCGGGCTTCGAGGAGACCATGCAGCAGGCCGGGGCCCACTACTACCTGGTCCAGTTACCCGGCGCCCTGCATGGCTTCAGCAACCCCAAGGCCACCTCCAACGGCGAAAAGTTCGGTTTGCCGCTGAGGTACGATCCATTGGCGGACGAGACCTCCTGGGCGCACATGCGCATGGTGTTCCAGGAGGTGTTCGCCGATTGAGGTAAGCCGGTGGCCCGGCCCGCCGAAGTCGACGCCTTCCGAGCCGCCTATCGCGGCACGGAGATCCCGCCGCGCTACAGCGGGCGCGCCCACCTGGTGTTCACCAGCGTGGCCACGCTGGCGGTGGTGGGGGGATGCCTGGCCCAGCTGTCGGCGGTATCCGCATGGGAGTGGCTGGCCCTGCCCGCGGTATTCCTGTACGCCAACCTCGCCGAGTACTGGGGGCATCGGGGCCCCATGCACCGCCCCTGGCGTGGCTTGCGCAGCATCTACACCCGCCACACCCTTCAGCACCACCGCTTTTTCACCCGCGAGGCCATGGCATTCGATGGCCCGCGGGATTATCGGGCCGTGCTGTTCCCTCCGCTGTTGATCCTGTTCTTCCTGGGCGCCATGGCGTTGCCGATGTGGCTGCTGCTGTACCTGTTCGCCAGCCCGAACGTGGCCTGGTTGTCCGTGGCGACCGGTTTCGCCTATTTCCTCAATTACGAATGGCTGCATTTCGCCTACCATTGCGAACCGGCCTCGCGGGTGGGGCGGTTGCCCGGCGTGCAGCGGCTGCGCCGCCTGCACCGCGTGCACCACGACCCGCAGCTGATGTCGCGCTGCAACTTCAACATCACCTACCCCATCGGGGACTGGCTGTTCGGCACCCGCGCGGAGCTGTGGAAGCCGCCGCCGGCAGGCCCCGCGACGGATGCCGACGACAACTGACCTTCGCCGCATCCGGGAGCGCCTGGCCGAGGTCGAGAGCCAGTTGGCTTTCCACGATGCCCTCAGCCAGCAACTCAACGAGGTGGTGGCTCGGCAGGACCGCGAGATCGCCGAACTGCAGCGCCACATCGCGGAGCTGTCCGCCCGGCTGGCGGAATTGCGGGGCTCCCGATCGGGCCCGGACGCCGACCCGGGGCAGGAGGTGCCCCCGCACTACTGAGCGCCTGCGGAATCCAGCAACCCCGGAATGTGTTCGAGGTGGCCGTCCACCAGCTGCATCTCATCCAGGGCCCGGGCCTCGATCCGCTCGTCCCACCACGCATCCGGGAAAGACGCGATCAGGATGCTGGCGACGATGAGCACCATCTCGCGCAGCGAGGCGCGCCACGGGCGGATCGATGGGCGTGGCTGTCGGGGCATGCGGCGATTATAAGCGCTCATGCAATGCGGCGAGCCGGGCATCGGCGGCGTTTGCCCCACCCCGAAGGCGGCGGTACCATTCGCCCGACTGGCGAAGGGCCATTGTCCAGGGCGGGGGCGCCACACGACAGGGAAGGGTATGTCACTATTCACCGAACTTAGACGCCGCAACGTGTATCGCGTGGCCGCGCTGTACATCATCGTCAGCTGGCTGGTGCTGCAGGTGGCGGACGTGTTCATGTCTTTCCTGCCGTTGCCGGAATGGACACCCAACCTGGTGTTCGTGCTGCTGGTACTCGGCTTTCCGGTGGCCCTGGTGCTGGCCTGGGCGTTCGAGCTCACCCCCGATGGCTTGCGCCGCGAACGCCAGGCCGTGGCGTCCCGGGCCCAGCCGGGCGGGTTCCGCAAGGTGGACGGAGTGATCCTTCTCGCGCTGGTGGCGATCGCCGCGTACGCGGTGGCGACGCGCGAGCGGGGTGGCGCGCCCGCGGGGCCGGCCACGACCGCAGGCGCCCCCGAGGCGATCGATTCGATCGTGGTGCTGCCGCTGGAGGACCTGACCAACGACCCCGGCCAGGCCTACTTCGTGGCGGGCATGCACGAGGCGCTGATCACCGAGTTGTCCAAGGTCCAGGCCCTGCGGGTCATTTCGCGCACATCCGCGATGGCTTACCAGGATTCGGACAAACCGGTGCCCCAGATCGCCCGCGAGTTGGGGGTGGATGCTGTCGTCGAGGGCTCCGTGCTGAGGGCCGGTGACACGGTCCGGATCACGGCGCAGCTGATCGAGGCCGGCACCGACCGGCATCTGTGGGCGGACAATTTCGACCGCAAATTGACGGACATCCTCTCGCTGTATGGCGAGGTCGCGCAATCCATCGTGGCGCAAATCCGGGTCAAGGTGACGCCGGTGGAGGCTTCCCGCCTGCGCACCGAGCGGGAGGTGCTGCCCCAGGTGTACGAAAACTACCTGCAGGGACGTTACCTGTGCGACAACTGGAGTCCCCAGGAAATGGCGCAGGGCGTCGAACGGATGCGCGAGGCGGTGCGGCTGGACCCGGCCTGGGCGCCGGCCCAGGCGGAACTGGCCCTGTGCCTGCAGTATCAGGCGTTTTTCAACTTCGTGATGCCCGGTGACATCCATGCCGAATCCCTGGCCGCCGCCGAGCGTGCCCTGCAACTGGACGAGAAGCTGGCCGAGGCGCACGTCGCCATGGCGGGGATCGACTACTACCTGGAATATGACCGCGACGCTGCCGAGCGCCAGTTGCGGCGCGCGCTGGAGTTGAACCCCGGCAGCGTGCGCGCCCTGATCCACCTGTCCTGGTTGTTCGGAGAGTCGGGTCGCTTCGAGGAGGCGTTACCGCCGACGCTGAAAGCCCTCGAGCACGATCCTCTGAGTACGGTGGCCACCCATGCCCTGGGCCAGGTCTACTTCCTGGCGCGAAAGTTCGACCACGCGCTGACCGCTTTCGCGGAGGCGGTCGATCTCGATCCCGGCGACCCCTTGCTGCAGTTCTCAATGGCGCTGGTGGAAGGCGAGCGCGGCAACCTCGAGCGGGCGCTGGAGCTGGATCGCACCGCGCTGGAGCTCGCCCCCCAGGCTTCCTTGTTCCTCGGCACCTATGGCTATCACCTGGCGCTGGCCGGTGACACAGCGCAGGCGCGGTCCGTGCTGGAGAGGCTGTATTCCGCCGCCACCCCGGCTCCCTATGACACCGCCATGGTGCACCTGGGGCTGGGCGAATATGACGAGGCCATCGAGCAACTGGAGGCGGCCTACGCGCAACGCAACAGCCAGTTGATCTACCTGCCCGCTGGCCCGTGGTTTGATCCCCTGCGTGATCGCCCCCGTTTCCGCGCCCTGATGGAGCGGATCGGCTGGTAGCAGGCTACCGCGCCGGTAACTGGATGGGCGGTTCCTGCATGCGGGACAGCTGTTCCCTGAGTCCGAGCACCAGGTCTTCCCAGTAACGCGGCTCGCCGAACCACGGGAAGGCGATGGGAAAGGCCGGGTCTTCCCACCGCCGGGCCAGCCAGGCGGCATGGTGCAGCATGCGCAAGGTGCGCAGTGGTTCGATGAGCTGCAGTTCCTGCAGATTGAAATCGCGGAACTCCAGGTAGCCGTCGAGGATGTCCTTCATCTGCCCGGCCATCTCCCCGGCATCACCGGACAGCAACATCCACAGGTCCTGCACGGCCGGGCCCGATTGGCAGTCGTCCAGGTCGACGAACAGGGGGCCATCGCGCCACAGGATGTTGCCGGGGTGGCAGTCACCGTGCAGCCGGATGTCTCGGGTGCTGCCCGCCCGCGCATAGCCCGCCTGGATGTGGACCAGCAGGTCATTGGCCAGGCTTTCGAATGCATCTTCCAGGTGGGGTGGCAGCCAGCCTCCGTCCCGAATGGTGGCAATCGACTCGAGACCGTAACGCTCGGGCGTCAGCGCCGGGCGGGTGGTGAACGGGCGCGCCGCGCCGACCGCATGGATGCGGCCGAGGAACCGACCCAGCCATTGGCGGGTATCCCGGTCGTCCAGTTCGGGGGCATGTCCGCCGCGCCGCTCGAAGAGGGTGAATCGAAAGCCCTCGAAATGGTGAAGGGTGCGCTCGCCCAACACCATTGGCGGGATCAGCGTAATCTCGGCTTGCGCCAGTTCCAGGGCGAAGGCGTGCTCCTCCAGGATTTGCGCATTGGTCCAGCGGCCGGGCCGGTAGAACTTGGCGACCACCGGCTCGCCGTCCTCGAGGCCGACCTGGTAGACCCGGTTCTCGTAGCTGTTCAGCGCGAGCAGCCGCCCGTCGCACACCAGCCCTGTCGATTCGATCGCATGGATGACGGTGTCCGGGTCGAGCCGATAATAGGGCGTGCTGGCGTCGCTGCTCGGATTCATGCCGCTTCGGGGTGGGTCGAGTGCGCATGATAGCGGTTTCCGGCCGGGGGCGGGAGCCAGGTCACCGGGGTTTTCGGCGCCGGATTCGGCAAGGCGAGAGACAGGTCGGCGCAGATCAATTAGAATAGGATGTCCAACCTGGGGCTTTACCCTCTGCATGACCAACGGAACCAAGAATCTCGCGCTCTTTTGCGATTTCGAGAACATTGCGCTGGGCGTGCGTGACGCCCGTTACGCCCGCTTCGACATCGAGGAAGTGCTCGAACGGTTGCTGGTCAAAGGCAATATCGTCGTCAAGAAGGCGTATTGCGACTGGGAACGCTACAAGGATTTCAAGGCCGACATGCACGAGGCCTCCTTCGAGTTGATCGAGATTCCCCACCTGCGTCAATCGGGCAAGAACTCCGCCGACATCCGCATGGTGGTCGATGCCCTGGACCTGTGCTACACGAAGGCGCACGTCGACACGTTCGTGATCATCAGCGGCGATTCGGATTTCTCGCCGCTGGTCTCCAAGCTGCGTGAGAACAACAAGCTGGTGATCGGCGTGGGCGTCAAGGAATCCACCTCGGACCTGCTGATCGCCAACTGCGACGAGTTCATCTACTACGAGGACATCGTGCGCCAGGCGCATCGACGCAAGCCGAAGAAGAAAAAGACCGTGGCCAAGAAAGGCAACGGCGATGGCGCCGCCCGCAAGATGGAGGAGCGCGCCCAGCAGGCTTTCGTGATGGTGCTCGAGACCCTGGACGACATTTTCAGCGAACGCGGGGACGAGTCGAAGGTGTGGGGCTCGATGGTCAAACAGGCCCTGAAGCGCCGCAAGCCCGGTTTCAACGAGAGCTATCACGGGTTCCGCTCGTTCGGTTTGCTGTTGGAAGAGATGGAGAAAAACAAGCTGCTCGATCTGGAGCACGACTCGAAATCGGGCGGTTACATCATCACCGCTTACGCCAGCGAGTGAGCTTTGCCGCCCGGCGAGGCGCGTCGGGTACCCCATAAAAAAAGAGAAGACCCGAGATCCGCGGGTCTCCTCCGGTTCGCGACCGCCCGCGCCGGCGGTCGTCGAGCATCCCCCTCGAGGTGGCCAGACGACGGACTGTCGGTCCGGCACCGGCCACCACAGCGTGTCCCCTTGCGCGAATCGGCGCTTTCCGAACCTGCCGGGAAGCCGTTCTCGGGCAAAACCTATGCAAGAACCGGGCCGAGGCGTCAAGAGACGCATTAAACGTATCAAAATCAGGTTATTGGATTAAAAATGCCGGCGCTGCTAAGGGGCCGGTGGGTGGCCGGGTTGCCGCTCCGTGGCGTCTCGGTGACGGAAATTGTCACCCCCTCGGTGGGCGGGCACGGCGGCCGTTGCAGTCTCAGACCGGTTCCAGCCACCCCCAGCGGTCCGGTGTGCTGCCATCGAAGAGCCCGAAGAACCGGTCCTGCATGCGCCGGGTCACGGGCCCCCGCACGCCCTCGCCTACCGGCAGGTGGTCAATCTTCTTGACGGGTGTGATCTCCGCCGCGGTGCCGGTGAAGAAGATTTCCTCGGCGGCGTACAGCTGCTCCCTGGAGATGGCCTGCTCCACCACCTCCAGGCCCAGGTCGGCCGCCAACTCGATGGCGGTGTCGCGGGTGATCCCGCTGAGGATCGCGGAGGACGCGGGCGGGGTGAGGATGCGGTTCCGCTGCACGACGAACACGTTCTCCCCGGCGCCTTCGCTAAGCAGGCCGTCGACGCCCATCGAGATGCCCTCGTGGTAGCCGTGGTCGCGGGCCTCGAACATCACCAGTTGGCTGGACAGGTAGTTGCCGCCCGCCTTGACGCCCGGCGGTATGGTGTTGGGCGCCAGGCGCTGCCAGGAGGAGATGCAGGCGTCGATGCCCACTTCCCGTCCCTCCTCGCCCATGTAGGCGCCCCACTGGGTCACCATGATGGCGACATCCACCGTGTTCATGTTTTTTGGCAGGACCCCCAGCCCGACATCCCCGCGCATGACGAGCGGCCGGATGTAGGCATTGCTCAGGCCATTGGCGCGCACCGTCTCCAGGCACGCCTGTCGCAGTTCCTCGAGCGGATAGGGTATCGGGATGCGGTACACCGACGCCGACCAATACAGGCGACGCAGGTGGTCGGTGAGGCGAAACGCCATGGTCCCGGAGGGCGTCTCGTAGGCCCGCACGCCCTCGAACACCGATGAACCGTAATGCAGTGCATGGCTGCGTACGTTGACGGTGCACGCCTCGTGGTCGCGCAATGCTCCGTTGAACCAGGTTCGGTATTCTCGTGTCATCGGCCTTCAGCCCGCCGCCAATCCGGGCCGGCAAGTATCCGACTGCGGCGTCGGGAGATCAAGCGCAAAGGCGCGGAAGGCGGTGGCGACCCGTGAGCATGCGGGCCCCGCTCGCGTACAATGGGCAAGGTTTTGCTGCTCGCGAGCCCACAGACATGGAATGGAAACTTTTCGCAACCGTTTTTGCCGCTGTCTTCATTGCCGAGCTGGCCGACAAGACCCAGTTGGTGACGTTGCTGTTCGCAGCCGACCGCGAGGTGAGCAAGTGGACGGTGTTCTTCGGCGCCGCCCTCGCGCTGGCACTGACCAGCGCCATCGCCGTGGCGGCGGGGGCATTCCTGGCCGAGGTGATCGACGAGCGCACCATGGCCCTGATTGCCGGGACCGGCTTCATCGCGATCGGTGCCTGGACACTGCTGCACGGGCTGCGCGCGGGATGAGGTGAGCACCGGGCGATGAACCGGAACATCAACCACTCGCACCACCACGGGCCGCCCGACTACAACCGCGCCTTTGCCATCGGGGTCACCCTGAATGTCGGCTTCGTGGTGGTGGAGGTGGTGTTCGGGCTGCTGGCCGATTCCCTGGCGCTGCTGACGGATGCGGGCCACAACCTGAGCGATGTGCTGGGCCTGCTGCTGGCGTGGGGCGCCAGCGCGCTGGCTTCGCGCAGGCCCTCCATCCGCCGCACCTACGGTTATTCGCGCGCCACCATCCTGGCCTCGCTGGCCAGCGGGCTCCTGCTCCTGGCGGCGGTGGGCGCGATTGCCTGGGAGGCGGTGCAGCGATTCATGCAGCCCGCCCTCCCGGCCGGCGAAACCATCATGTTGGTGGCGGGTATCGGGGTGGTCATCAACACCGCGACCGCGTTGCTGTTCCTGAAGGGCCGCGAACGCGACCTGAACATCCGGGGGGCCTTCCTGCACATGGCGGCGGATGCCGCGGTTTCCCTGGGCGTGGTCATTTCCGGCGCCGTCATCTGGCGCTACGGCCTGGTGTGGGTGGACCCGGTCATCAGCCTGGTCATTGCGGGCGTCATCTTCATCTCCACCTGGGATCTGATGCGGGATTCAGTGAACCTGGCGATCGACGCCGTGCCCCGGAACGTCGACCCGGAGGCGGTGCGGGAATTCCTGCAAGGCCAACCGGGCGTGACCGACCTGCACGACCTGCACATCTGGGCCATGAGCACCACCGACACCGCCCTGACCGCGCACCTGGTCATGCCTGACGGCGTACCGAGCGATGCCTTCCTGCACGATCTGGCTGCCACCCTCAAGGAGCGCTACTTCGTCGACCACGCGACCTTCCAGGTCGAGCGCGGGGGCGACGAGGCGACGTGTCACCAGTCACTGCACTGCGCGGATTGATGTCGGGTTTCAGTCTGGCGGGGTAGCGCGGGACGCCTGCAGGTATGCGCCGAGCCGGTTCAGTTGCGCCTCGATGACGCCACCCACGGACGGTGCCAGTGCCTCGAAACCGCCGGGAAGGTGGCCGTGCACCATGTACCGCCAGGTCACCACGCTGCCGGACGCACTCGGCTCGAATTGCCAGGTCATGGTGCCCTGCAGCCCCATCGGCTGCAGCGGGCCCAGCGCGCCCTGCATGCGGATTTCCCGTCCCGGGGCCAGGTAGACGATGCGCAGATACTCGACGCCGCCCGCGTCGGGCAGGCGCTCGCAAAAGCACCCGCCGGGCCGTACATCGAAATACAGGTTGGTGGCCTCACCGCTCCAGCTGTGGTCGGTATCCCACCAGCGGGCGATGTCGCCGGTGGCGGCCTGGAACACGGCTTCCGGGGCGGCCGCCGTTTCGATGCGGTGACCGACCTCGAAACCGTGGGCCGACACCGAGCGGACCTCGGCCCCCAGCGGTGGAGCCGCGAGCGTCGCCAGCACGCATGGGAGCCACCTCGGTGCTGCCGCCACGGGTGGATGACCGGCGCTCAGCCGGCGTCGCGGGCGCGGTGGTCGGCGATCACGCGTGCCACGCAGGCGGTCAGGCGCCGCGCGTAGGGGATGTGCAAAAACTCGTTGGGCCCGTGCGCGTTGGACTTGGGGCCAAGCACGCCCGTGATCATGAACTGCGCGCCGGGGTAGGCATCACCCAGCATGGCCATGAACGGAATGGTGCCGCCTTCGCCCATGTACATGACGCTTTGGCCGTACAGCGCCAGCGAGGCGCGCTCGAGCGATTCGTGCAACCACGGCGCCACGGCGGGTGCATTCCAGCCAGACGCGGACTGGTCGGGCTCGAAGCGCACCCGCGCGCCGCTCGGGGGGTCGGCCTCGAGGCTGCGCTGCATGGCGACAGTGGCCGCCTCGCCGTCCAGGGTCGGTGGCAGGCGCATGGACAGCTTGAGTGCCGTGTGCGGCCGCAGGACGTTTCCGGCGGAGCCCAGGGGCGGCATGCCGTCGACCCCGGTATACGAAAGGGCCGGGCGCCAGGTGCGGTTGAGCTGGCGGTTGAGATTGTCCTCCGCCATGGGCTGCACTCCGTCGAGCAGGGGCATCTCGCGCCACAGGCTGTCGCCCAGCGCTTCGCACATGGCACGGGTCTGCTCGAGACGCTGCTCGGGAATCTCGGCTTGCAGGTACTCCGGCAGCACCCGGCCGGTCGCTTCATCCTCGAGGCGGCTGAGCAGTTGGCGCAGGATGCGAAAGCTGGACGGCACCATGCCGGAGGCCGACCCGGAATGGACGCCCTCGCGGGTGACGTCCACGCGCAGCGTGCCGGCCGCCATGCCGCGCAGCGACACGGTCAGCCACAGCTGATCATAATTACCCGCCCCCGAATCCAGGCACACGACCAGTGAGGGCTGGCCGATGCGGTCGCTGAGGTGCTCGATGTAGGCGGGCAGGTCGTAGCTGCCGGATTCCTCGCAGGCCTCGATGAGGACCACGCAGCGCGCGTGGGGCAGTTGCTGGCGCTGCACTGCCATGATGGCTGCCAGCGAGCCGTAGGCGGCATAGCCGTCATCCGCCCCGCCGCGGCCGTACAGCTTGTCCTCGCGGATGACCGGCTGCCATGGACCGAGGCCATCGGCCCAGCCGGTCATTTCGGGTTGTTTGTCGAGGTGGCCGTACAGCAGGATGGTGTCCTCGCCGTCGCCCTCGCTCGCCGGGATCTCCATGAAGATCAGCGGCGTACGGCCGGGCAGGCGCACGATCTCCGCCGTCATGTCCGGGATTGGCTGCGCGCGGCACCAGGCGAAGATTTGCTGCACGGCATCCTCCATGTAGCCATTGGATTCCCAGTCCGGGTCGAAGTGCGGTGACTTGTTCGGAATCCGGATGTATTCGACCAACTCAGGGACAATCGAGTCCATCCACATCTCGTCGATGAATTTGGCGGCGGCTTGTTGATCCATGGGTGGCGACCTTGCGTGACCTGGCGTTCGGGATGCGTGACTTTCCATTATCGCATGGTGCGCGCCCGCATGGGGCGCCGGATACCCCGAGGCGCCCGATACTCTGCTATGCTTGCCGCACTTTGCCCGCGGCCGCCGCGGATTGGCCGCCGGGCACTGAGTGAATTTTGAGAACCTGGAGGACACTGTGGCGACCCAGACTGACCTGCCGAACGCACCGCAGCCCGATTTGCCGCACGGGGAATTCCTCGGCCATCCGAAGGCCCTGTGGCAGCTGTCCAACGTGGAGATGTGGGAACGCTTCGCCTTTTACGGCATGCGCGCACTGCTGGCCGTCTACGTGGCGACCACCTTCTTCGACCACCTGGGCGATCAGGCCAATGCGGAGGCCAGCCTGGTGTATGGCGGTTACACGGCACTGGTCTACGCCACCGGCATCATCGGCGGCTACATCGCCGACAAGGTGCTCGGCTACCAGCGCTCCATCCTGCTGGGCGCACTGGTCATGGCGGCGGGGCTGTTCATGCTGCTGGTCGAGGAACTGACCTGGTTCCTGATCGGCCTGGCATTGATCGTGGCGGGCAACGGCCTGTTCAAGCCGAACATCTCGACCATGATCGGCAAGCTGTATGCCCCCGGTGACATACGCCGCGATTCCGGGTTCACCGTGTTCTACATGGGCATCAACCTCGGTGCCTTCATCGCGCCGTTCATCACCGCCGCCTGGGTGGGCGCCACCTGGGGCATGAAATGGGGCTTCTTCGCCGCCGCGCTGGGTATGGTGCTGAGCACCCTGTTCCTGGAGGTGGCCAAGCGCTCGCTCGGCCAGGTGGGCCGCCCGGATCCGGGCAAGGAAGGCTGGGGGCGGTTTTTCGGGGTCATGGCCGGCACCCTGGCCATGGTACCCGTGATCTACTTCCTGCTCTCGGAAAGCGAGATCCTCGGCCTGCTGCTGGTGGTGATCATGCTGGGGCTGGTGGTGTACTTCATCGGCGCGGGCATCCGCAGCAAGAACAAGGTCCAGCTGCACCGTTACATCGCCATGCTGATCCTGTTCCTGGCCAACGCCATCTTCTGGGCGCTGTTCGAGCAGGCCGGCAGCTCGCTGAACTTCTTCGCCCGCGAGTATGTCACGCCCATGTTCGGCGACATGGAAACCTGGCAGGCCGGCGGATTCGGCATCTTCCAGTCGCTGAACCCGCTGTACATCCTGCTGTTCGCGCCCCTGTTCGCCATGATGTGGCCGTGGCTGGACAAGCGCAAACTCAATCCCTCGATTCCCCGCAAGTTCGCGCTGGGGCTGATCCAGGTGGGGCTGGGCTTCTACATACTGGTGTTCGCGATCGGGCACATGCAGAACGCCGCCGGGCTGGTTCCCTGGGTGTTCCTGGCGCTCTGTTACCTGCTGCACACCACCGGCGAGCTGTGCCTGTCGCCCATCGGGCTCAGCATGGTGACCAAGCTCGCGGACGAACACGAGGTCGGGCTGGCCATGGGCGGCTGGTTCCTGTCGATTGCCATGGCGCAGTACGTCGCCGGCATCATCGCCGCCATCGCGTCCGGTGGCAGTATCGACGGCCACGGGGCGCCGGTGGGCGCCAACATCGCCCAGTACGCCACCACCTATGAGCAGTTGTTCTGGTTCGGCCTGGCGTTTGGCATCCTGTACCTGCTGGTGGCGCCGGCCGTGAACCGGCTGATGCATGGCGTGAAGTGACGTCCCGCGCCCGGCGCGGGCCGGGCAGCGGCGCGTTTGCTACAATGGCGCGCTTTTTCTGCAGGAGAAATCCAATGCGCGTTCGCTACGGCACGGCCGTTCTGTGCGTCGTATTCATCCTGGCCGCCGGGGGGCTTGCGGGTTGCCAGCGCAGTGCGCCGCCGGGCGAGGCCACCGCCGCGGCCGACTGGGATGCGTTCGTCAACCAGCACATCGAGGCCTCGCTGGTCGCGCACCCGGCCTGGGCGGCGGACATGGGCCGGCACGAGTATGACGGTCAGCTGCCGGACTGGAGCCGCGGCGGCATCGAGGCCGAGATCGCCAGGCTGCATGCCGCGCGAAGCGCCGCCGAGCGGTTTGGCGACGATGCGCTCGACGAGCGTACGCGCTTCCAGCGCGACTACCTGATAGCGCGGGTCGACCACGACCTGTTCTGGCTGAAGAAGGCGCGTCAGCCCTTCTTCAACCCGCTGTTCTACCTCGGCTGGATGTCCGACTCGCTGGATCCCAGCACCTACATCACGCTCGACTATGCCCCCGTCGAAGAGCGCATGCGGGCCTTCATCCGCTATCTCCAGGCCGTGCCGACCGCCACCGGGCAGATTCGCGACAACCTGGAGATGCCCCTGCCGCGCACCCACCTGCAATTCGGCATCGATGCCTTCAACGGTTACGCCGCTTATTTCGGCGATGAAGTGCCGGAGGTCTGGGCGGCGGTCCAGGAGCCGGCGCTGCAGGCAGACTTCGCCGCCGCCAACGCGGCCGCTGTGGCCGCCATGCAGGAACTTGCCGATTGGCTCAGTGCGCAGCGCGAGGCGGCGACCGAGGATTACGCCCTGGGGGAGGAGCGGTACCGCGCAATGCTGTGGGACACCGAGCGCGTCGATATTCCGCTGGACGAATTGTGGGCCATTGGCTGGGCCGACCTGCGGCGCAACCAGCAGTCCCTGCGGGAGGTTTGCGCCGGCTTCGCGCCGGGCGAGGACGTGCGCGCCTGCTTCGCCCGCATGGCCGACAACAAGCCGCGGGACGGCTCGGTGATCGCCGCGCGGGACCAGCTGCGGGAAACGCGGGCCTTCGTGGAGGCACAGCAGCTGGTCAGCATTCCCGGCACCGAGGAGGCGCGCGTCGACGAGGCGCCACCCTATGCGCGATCCAACTTCGCCTACATCAGCATCCCGGGACCTTACGCGGAAAATCAGCCCTCCACCTATTACATCGCGCCGCCCAACCCGGAATGGCCCGAAGAGGTCCAGGCCGACTACATACCGGGTGAGGCGGACCTGCTGGGCACCTCCATCCATGAGGTCTGGCCGGGCCATTTCCTCAACTTCCTGCACGCCAAGCGCTCGGATTTCCTGTTTGGCCGCGTGTTCGTGGGCTACGCATTCGCCGAGGGCTGGGCGCACTACACCGAGGAGATGATGATGGAGGCGGGCTTTCGTGATGGCGACCCGGAGACCCGCATCGGCCAGTTGAGCAATGCGCTGTTGCGCAATGCGCGGTTCATCGTGTCCATGGGGCTGCATACCCGCGGCTGGAGCGTGGAGCAGGCGGAAGCCTTCTTCATGGAGGAGGCATTCCAGGATCGCGGCAACGCCATGCAGCAGGCCGCCCGCGGCACCTGGGATCCCGCTTTCCTCAATTACAACATGGGCAAGCTGATGATCATGCGGCTGCGGGATGACTGGAGCGCCAGCCGCGGCGGGCGCGCGGCCTGGCGTGATTTTCACGACGCCTTTCTGTCCTTCGGCGGCCCGCCGATACCCATGGTGCGCCAGCAGATGATGGGCGAGGACCGGCCGCGAGCGGTCTTCCCGGCCTTCCTGGAGCGCTGGCGGGTGGCCGACGGCCCGGCTGCCCCTGGAGCGGGCGCGCCCTGAACGACGCCGGCGGCGGGATTCTCGCGTGGACCTCGAATTCTACGGCGCCGCCGGCGAGGTGACCGGCTCCTGTCACATCCTGCGCGTCGGCGGGCGCACCGTGCTGCTGGACTGCGGCCTGATCCAGGGCGGGCGCAGAGACGAGGAGCGCAACCACGATCCCTTCCCGTTCCGGGCCGCCGACATCGACGCCGTGGTCCTGAGCCATGCCCACCTCGATCATTGCGGGCGCTTGCCGCTGCTGGTCAAGCGCGGCTTCAGCGGCCCCATCTTCGCGCAGGAAGCCAGTTGCGAGCTGGCCGCCATACTGCTGGCGGATGCCGCCCGGCTGGAGGAGCGCGACGCCGAGTACCTGAGCCGCAAAACCGGCCGCCAGGTCAAGCCGCTGTATACCGTCGCCGAGGGGGAGCGGGTCATGCGGCAGATGCGTGGGGTTCGCTACCGCCAGCGCATCGAGGTGGTGCCCGGGCTCGATGTGCGCTTTCGCGACGCCGGTCACATCCTCGGCTCCTGCGCGGTCGAGTTGTGGGCCCGCGAAGGCGAGGTGGAACGCAAGCTGGTGTTTTCCGGCGACCTCGGCCAGTACGACACGCCCATCCTGCGCGATCCCGAGGCCATCGACCATGCCGACCTGGTGCTGATGGAATCGACCTATGGGGATCGCCGGCATCGCGAGCGCCGGGACACCATCCGCGAAATCGGCGAGATCATCAGCGGATCCGGTCCGGGCCGCGGCAACATCCTGATACCGGCATTCGCCATTGGTCGCAGCCAGGAAATCCTGTACCTGCTGGGC
>JABAOH010013770.1_pt2 | contig 62456 bp, 60 predicted proteins | sample 7062181 | NCBI WGS metagenome assembly JABAOH01 (sample SAMN14538630, study PRJNA623070) | marine sediment metagenome | biome: marine biome [ENVO:00000428]; feature: marine pelagic biome [ENVO:01000023]; material: deep marine sediment [ENVO:00002113]; isolation source: pool of 5 deep marine... | reverse complement strand
GAGATAAAAGCAGGCCCTTTTATAGAAGAGTTTGAAACAAACCTAAAACAGCTTGGATTAGACCATGTGGATATTTTTTTTCTAGCCGGTATATCCAGAAGAGAAGCAGCGCTTTTTGAGACACTATTGAACGCGCTGGAAAAACAAAAAAAAGAGGGTAAGACACGATTTGTTGGCCTCACCACTCATCGAAACGAACCCGAAGTCATTCGGGCTGCTGTTGAGAGCAAGGTATATGATGTGGTTATGACCGCTTACAATTTCAGACAGCCGCATCGTGTAGAAGTAAAAAAAGCGATCGTCTTTGCCGCTGAGTCCGGAATTGGAGTTGTGGCCATGAAGACCATGGCAGGAGTCTATTGGGACAGGGAAAGAAAACATCCGATAAATGCGAAGGCAACACTTAAATGGGTACTTGGAGATAAGAATGTCCATACCGCTGTTCCCGGTATTACTACCTTTGATCAACTGGAAAAGGACCTTTCCGTTATGGAGGAGTTGACCTTAACGCCCGAAGAAAAGGCCGGCCTCAAGCTTGGAGATAAACTAGCACTAACAGGACTTTATTGTCAGCAGTGCGAAAAGTGTCTTGCGCAATGTCCAGACAATTTTGATATTCCTACCTTTATGCGAAGTTATATGTACGCCTATGGATACAGAAATCCTTTCGAGGCCAGAAAGACTTTGGAAACAGTAAATATGGCTGACATACCGTGCAAAAGTTGCCGTGCCTGCCAGGTCATCTGTTCTATAGGTTTCGATGTACGGAAAAAAATTCTAGACATCGCCCGAATCAAAGCAGTACCGGAGGAATTTCTTGTTTGATTTACATAGAAAAATAGAATCTAGTGTAGCTGGAATCAAGAATAAAGTATGAAGAAGGGCTTGCTAAAGAAATAAAAAGCCAAAGCCATAAAGCATTAAGAGAAATTCTTCCTTATCTGAAAAGACGCTGACCCTGGTTTTGGTGAGGTTGGGGACACAAAGAAAAGGCTGGCTGGGTTGAAGAGCCATTGAACAAAATGTCGCTAAATTAATTATTTTCCGCCGTTTTTAAACAAATAGCTATCTAATCTGGGGAATTGCTTTAATTTCAGCTTGGGTCGCCATTATCCTGACAATGATGAGTTGTCTGGATATTTGCCAGAAGGGCATTTCATCAGCAACCTTTTATGCATTTTTGTTGTTATTGGTTTCGAGTTATACTTTTATAATCCAGTATAAAGAGAAATTTAACTGCGGTTTTTTCCTGTATATTGCGTTTATATAAATAAAATGTAAAAAAATGAGTTAAAGAATTATATTATTCTACTGAAACCTGATTTCGGCAGCCAATTGAATTAAAACGTTTTAGGTAATCATAAATAACAAATGATATTTTCTCTATAAGTCCATGCGAAACTACGATGAAGATATAACCTTAATGTTAAAAGTCAAGAATGGAGATATTCCTGCTTTTGAGCAGATCATGAAGAAACATGAGAAACCAGTGATCAACACTATCTATCGGTTCGTAGGGAATAGAATCAGAGCTGAAGAGATAGCTCAAGAAGTCTTCATCAAGGTCTATAATTCAGCCAAGAGGTATCGACCAAAGGCTAAGTTTTCCACCTGGTTATACAAGATTGTCACGAATACCTGTTTCGATGACTTACGGAAAAAGAAAAACATCTCAGCTTCATTTTTTGAAAATGAAATCCCTGATCCCAAACAAAGCTCACAAGATATAATACTGGAAAAAGACGAATCAGATTGCTTTGTCAGGGAAGCAATTAACTCCTTGCCCAAGAGACAAAGAATAGCTGTGATTCTGAGGGAATACAACGGACTGTCATACAGAGAAATATCAAAAATACTTAGATGTTCAACAAAGTCAGTAGAATCATTGTTATACCACGCCAAGCTAGGCTTAAAAGAGAAACTCATGCCTTATCTTAAGGAAGGTAAAATTTAACTGCGGGTTTTTCTAAAAGATTTCGTTCATATGGAGGGAAGAAAAAATGAAATGCCTCAAAGCAAGAAGAAAATTGATTGCCTATTTAGATAATGAATTAGGCCAGCAAGAGAGAGACAAAATCGAGAAACACCTAAATTCGTGTGCTGTCTGTAGCAAAGAGTTGAATGACCTATCAAGGGTCTTCGAAGCTTTTTGCCTGCATGAAGAGATCGAACCCTCTCCTTATTTTAGGAATATTGTCAAGCAGAAGATTGAAGAGCAAGAGAAAAAGCCTGTATCCTTGATCGAAATCTTTAGATTTGCCATCAAGAAGCCCCTTCCCAAAATAGCGGTTCTCCTTTTGTTGATAGGATTATTCATCGTTCCTGCAATTATCAGCAAGTCCTCAGCTGCAACCAAAGTCCTGATAAATGTCGAGGGGATAAAACCTAACTTCTGCGATCCTATAAAAGCCAACTTAAGAAAAATAACAGGTATCAAAGAAGTTTCCATCGCCCCGAATTCGAGCACTGTCTGTATTACTCTCAAGGAAGGGAAGCATGTTAATTTAGGAGAGGTGGAAAGGGCGATTAGAAACGCAGGACCCTATCTTTGTAAGGATTTCAATGTTGTCTCCTCTTCGAGGAAGAAATCAAAAATTGAGAAGGAGGTAAATGAGTGATGAAAAAAAAGATCTTAGCTCTGGTCTTCATCGGGCTCTTGGCACTTACCGGTTTTTCTTTTACTCCGACGGCCAATAATGTAGAAAAAGTAAAAGATCCTTGCTGCTGTCCCACTCGCTGTATGATGATCGGGGTCATGGGATGTGAAGATATTGAAGTGAATGTTGAGAATGCGAAAGATGGAGTTGTCGTGAAAATGACTTCAAAGAATACAGATATGGTGAAAAAAATCCAGGAAATGTCTGCCAAGATGAAGAAGATGTGTATCCAGAAAATGTGTTGTAAGTGGGAAACTAAGAAGGAGGAAGTCAAAAAGTAAAAACTCTAATTATTAATAAATATTAAAAATATATTTCTATATTTCGTTTCATCAAAATTCTAATAATTCGTAACGGCTCTTTATCAAGGATTTTTCTTATTAGAGATTTTTACGAGGTCTTGAAGAGTTGTTTTTCCAAAAAACTCTCTCATCATAAAGCTGGCTTCTTTCCATATTTCATGAGCAGCACAGGTGGGAGTACGGTGGCAGTAATCACTTTCATCGACGCAATCAACAAGACAGATTGGCCCTTCTAAGGACTCTAAGATTTCTATCAATTTGATCTTCGATGGGTGCCGGGATAAAATGTAGCCACCTGCGGCTCCGCGAATGCTTTTTACTAGGTTGCTGATTCTTAGAGGAATGACAATTTGCTCTAGATAACGTGTGGAGACCTCTTCATCCTTGGAGACATTTTCAATAATTACAGGCTTGCCGCCATTATTGTAGTGAAGTGCTAGATTTAACATTAAACGAGTCCCATATCTTCCCTTAGTTGATAGTTTAATCATGAATGACTCCTTGCTAATTAGATAAATAGTTTAAGTGACTCATGCTTGGAACACTCTCTTCTTTTGTTGATGGCGTTTGATACTGTAATTCTATGAATAAATTCTTTTTATTTATCCAGCCTATCTAGACCATACTTTCGAGCCAATTGTATCGCTTCTACCCATTCACTCCTTTTAATTCGCCTAGATAATTCTGGATAATCAAACGCCTTATACTCTGGTCGATACTGACGCATGATATTTAGGTAAGTGTTTTTTGGAAAATTTTCTGCAACAAATTTTATAAACTTATCTGTCCCTGCAATGTTATTAGGCAATATTAAATGTCTGATAATCATTCCTCTTACAGCGATTCCCTTTCTATTGATCTGTAACACTCCTACTTGGCGATGCATTTCTTTAAGCGCGATTTTGACATAATAAGGATAATTGTAAGTTTCCCCAGAATATTTAGCGGCATGCGCTGGATCCATGAATTTACAATCTGGAAGATAAATATCAACGATGCCGTCCAGAAGTTGGAGAGTCTCTAAAGTCTCATATGGTGCAGTATTATAGACCAGAGGTATGCGCAGCCCATTTCTTATCGCTTTCTGAAGGGCATTGACAATGTTAGGCACATAATGAGAGGGAGTTACTAAATTTATATTATGACAGCCCAATTTTTGAAGTTTTATCATTATATCTGCCAATCTATCATCGGAAATTTCCACTCCCTCTCCTTCGATGTTGATCTTATAATTCTGACAAAAAACACATCTCAAGCCACAATTGGAAAAGAATATCGTTCCCGAGCCCCTTTTTCCAACCAAAGGACTTTCTTCCCCGAAATGAGGAAAGGCATCGGAAACTTTGACTTTTGCGGTCGCATTACATTTACCAGTTTCACCTTTGGTCCTGTCAACGCGGCAATCACGGGGACAAAGATGGCAATTCTCATAAAATGAGTACAGCTTTTCTACCCTCTGTGAGAGAACCCCATTTTCTTCAAGTTCTAGGTAGGAAGGATATTTTTTCGCCTTTTTTCCATCTAAAGAGGCTCTTGGCAAAGCTTGTAAGTATTGAGATGAGAGAAGGAAGGAGGAGCTGGTAAGGATCAATGAATCCCTTAAGAAAACGCGTCTTGATATTTTTCCCATTCCTACAGCTCTTATAGGTTTTATATAAATCATATATCATATAATTTAAAGAGATTTCAATAGTAAGTAATACAAAATTGGAACAAATAGCCCAAGCCATCAGATTTTCCATCTGTCGTCTATCTTAATTTATGAAGTGAATATCTCATATAATTTCAGTTTAGACTGTCAAAACTATACGAATTTAGTTTGAGGGAAGAATTTTGAAGTCTTCCTTTTTTAATTTAAATTAATCTAGTGTATCATTGATTTGTTGACTCATATGGAGGAAAAAATGCCAGTAAATCTTTACAATGAGCTAAGGACATTGAGTCCAAAAGTAACTGGCGGGCTCATCAGGATGAGAGAAGAAGCTTTTAAAAATGCGCATGTACCAGCAAAATACAAAATACTCGCAGCTCTGGTTGCTGTAGTTGTTACAAGATGTGAGCCGTGTATTAAGGCCTACACAAAAATGGCCTTTCAAGCAGGAGTAGCTCAGGAGGAATTGATAGAATTCTTAAATGTAGCGATTGTAGAAGGAGGATGCCCAGGAGAACAATGGGCGCTGAAAGCTTTCCAGACCTACAAAGAACTGCAGATGGGCAAAGAAGTAAAAGAAGAAGTGTGCTGTAAATATAAGAACACTGAATAGAAATCCCGATTTTCGTATCAAAATAAAAATTACCGACAAGGGAGGATATAATGCTAATCCTGAAGCATGTGGAATACGAAATTGCTGGACGAAGTCAACTGGAAAGCTTATTGTTACATTTGAGGGATACGACATCGAAAGTTGATGGAGTAATTCTCAAGGATATCTATTTCAAAAAAGACAAAAAAGAATTTATTCTATTTCTAGAATGTGAAAACGAAGAGAGATATCTCGAATGGAGAGAAATTTGTCCGCCACCTTCAGGGGCAAAGGACTGGTATGAAGTGTTGATGACAAAGGAAGAGCATTTTTCTTAGAACAATGACCCGCAGCGCTATTAGCTTAAAACCTGAACCTACAGAGCGAGCAAAGAGAATTTTTCGAGAGGCCCGCAGTATCGAAAATATAGAAGGCAAAATAGGAAAAACGCTTTCTAAGGATGAAAACAATGTTAGAAGATTTATACTTTGCCAAACACCTATCCTAGGTCGAATACCTTCCATAGGAGAAATAAAGAGAGAATTTGATCAATCTCAAAAAGGAAAAGTTGATGCGATATTGAACAAATTAGATCAATTGGATGCTATCCATTTGGATAATGATAAAGCGACTATCCTAGCTGCTTACCCTTTTTCTGGCTCAGAAACATCTCATCAGGTTTCCCTGAAAGGAAAGGGATACAAAAGGGTCTATGCTATGTGTGCCATCGATGCCCTGGGAATAGGTTTCATGTTTGACTGTGATGTTACTATAGATTCCAGATGTTACCACTGCGAGGAGAGGATAGAGATTGAGGTGAAAGATAACAAAATAGTCTTCTTAGACCCAAGCAGTATTGTCGTGTGGTGTGATATGGAGTATTCAAGTTGTGCCGCAACCTCGATCTGTGGGAATATCAATTTTTTCTCATCTGAAAAGCATTTCGGAGAGTGGCAAGAAGGAAGACCCAGAAGAAAAGGGAGTCTGCTGCCAATACAGGAAGCTTTTTATCTGGGGAAATTGTTTTTTAAAAACCGGCTAGAAAATTAGATCATTCGGTTAAAAGCCGCATAATATTACATTTTCGGACATAATTAATAGATCCACATAATAATATTCATAAATTTTAGCGTTTTTTTCTATTTATTGACTTAAAATATTGAATGTAGTAAATATATTAATCCTATAAAAATGACAGAAATAATAGATATTACAAGAGATCTAGTTAGGATCCTATTATGTTAGGCCTTTAAATGATATAAGGAGGGGATCATGGGAATGATGGACGCCATGATGAATAGCATGATTAAAGCCCTTTCGCCTGACGAACGGGAGGAACTCATGCTTAAGATGATGCCTGAAATGATGAAAGGCATTGATATCAACAGGGTAATGCCTGATATGTTGAAGGAAGTGGGACAGCATACCACGCTGTTTTCTGTCTACGTCTTTCTTTCAAAGGCACTTAAAGATGAAGAGCTGAAGGGGATTCTTAAAGAGGCTCTCAAGAAAATGAAGGAAAAAATGCCTGAAATGATGAAAATGATGCGGCCTCTGATGCAGCCTCTGATGGAAGAGAAAATGATGCCGGCGATGCAGGAATTCATGAGTCCCATGATGCCGATGATGAAGGATATGATGCCGGCGATGTTGGAGAAATCCATGATTCCAAAGCTGAAAGAGAAGCCTGATATTAAGGAGAATATGCTTGGAATGATGCAGACCATGTTTTCCCACTGTTCGATAAATATGGTTCCCCTTATTAAAAAGGGGGACAGAATTAATTTTATTAAAAAGCTTTTTGGTTCACTGGCCCAATCCGCCGGTTCCGAAATGTCCCCCACGGAAAAGAACCGTTTTATCGATGAAAGTATTCAAATTATGAAAGAGGGTATAAGTTAGCCTGAATATATAAGGAGGAAAAGTAAATGGGAATGATGGACATTATGGTCAAAATGATGGGTAAGAAGAAGAGAAAAGAAATGATGATAAACATGATGCCTCTTATGATGGAAGGCATAGACATGAATGAGCTGATGCCCAAAATGATGGGGAATATGCTCAAGGACCTTTCGGCTGATGATCTTATTAAATTTTTTAAGGAAGCGCTTGGCGAAAAGGAAACCGTAAAAAAACTTCTTCAAAAGATCGGGGAAGTAAACCTGATGCAGAAGATGATGTTTAAGACATATGTCAGTAGATTTGGATTCGATGAAACTGTTGATAAGCTTCATCAAAATGCTCTAAATAACGGATGGACGATACCAGATGTCAGAAACCTGCAGCAGGAGTATATAAACTCTGGCATAAAAGAAATGACAAGGCTAAAAATTTTGTATTTTTGCAATTCCCAGGGCGGATACTCCATTATTCAAAATGATGAAAAAAAGGCAATGTCCGTCATGATGCCCATGGGAGTCTCGGTTTATGAAAAAAAAGACAGGTCTGTCGAAATCGCGGCCATGAACATTGGCATGATGGGCGGAATGTTTTCCGGTGAAGTTAAGGAAGTCTTGACTGATGGCGGTGAAAGGCTTGAAGCTAGTCTCAGGGAAGTCATTAAATAACTGAATTCACTACCGTCCAGTTATAACTCTTGTAATATCATCATCTCGAACAGTAGTTAATACAGACCCGGCCGTTTAATTTTTAACAGAATTTATACGAGAACATACGAAATGCACTCGAAGAAAAGGCTAGGAAGTATGGCTCCTTTAAGATACTTTATATTGTCGCAATCAATTCTATCGGATATGCCCCCCATTTTTCATACCACGTTGAGGGCTACTTCTCATATGAAAGATTATTGCCTTCATTGTCGCCTCATCGACTAAAATGCAGCCGCATATTGCATTTAACGACATCTTAAGATCCTGGTCCTGTCATTCTCGGGCTATCTAAGTTCTTAGATATCTTGATTGCAATATGATAAGCATATTGATAGGATATTGCATTGTTCTCAAATCTGAAGCTACAGGCTTCTTGATTTGAAGGTGCAGTTATGACGATCGAAGCGCAGGTTACCAGATTAGGCCTTAGGGTCGAGGAGTTCGTACGAAGCGTTGCTTCTCTGGAAGAAGAATTATTCCTCAAGAAACTTAATGGCTGGTCACCGAGAGACATTGTGGCTCATTTGACCGGCTGGAACCTTTACATGATAGAAGGAAGCAAGCAAATAAAGAGAAGTGAACTTCCCTTTTATGACGTCGATCCTGGCGAGAATTACAGCAAGGTGAACGCTGTGCTTGTCCGCAAGTACTCTTCCACGAACAAACAAGAACTGCTCGATGAACTCCGGACCACGACTCAAGAGCTACAAAGATTCCTGCAATCAATAGATTCTAGTGAATGGGATCGTGACTACGGTGTGAGGCATCAAGGGGCTGTCATTACCATTAAGAATAGTGTCGATGAACTCATCGACGATTATGATGCACATAGAGCAGAAATCGAGGAATGGGCAAAGAGATCAGAGGCCCGATAGCAGCGTCTGCACAAGAGAATAATAATCCCGATTATCGACTTCTCACCGGGGGATGTGCTAGCGTGGTTTTAACATGGCAGCATAACCATTCGCTGAGGTGGGAAAAAACGCTCGCTTTATCTTTTAACAGCTCTATTCTGGTAAGCTTTTTTGTGCCTAATATTACACCTTGAGTTCTAAGTTTATTCCTGCCTTAAGGCATCCTCAGGATTGGCTAGTATGACTTATTCTCTGATTTTATACCTGTCTAAAATTAACCTTTGCCAAAAAAGAAAAAGAGAAATATAATTCATCAGAATTCTTGTGAAAACATTCTTTCAGTGACATGGAGGGAAATATGGATAAAAACAGTCCAAAATCTTACCTGGGTTTGATTGTTGTTCTTGGTTCCGTGTGGGGTCTTTCTGAGGCTGCCCTGGGTATGGGATTGCGGAGCTGTGCGGCCTTTGTTTCCGGCTCGATCATGACCGGTGTCGCGCTCTTTTTTATGGCTGCCGGCTGGGTAGTTTCTAGAAGGATCCTGGGAGTGTTCCTGATGGTCGTGCTGGCCTCGTTTTTCAAGATGTTCGACGCCCTGCTTCTTTCTCTTCCTCTCGGGCATGGAGCCATCGGCAATCCGATTTTCGCCTTTTTCATGGAGGCGATCGCTTTTATCATTCTTCTCTATGTCGTTTCAGAAAAGCTTATTAAGAAACCTGCTGGACAGGCTGTTCTCGGCGGCATGGCAACAGTATTGGCTGTGAATCTATTCCCCCTGGTTAAATACGCCACCGGAGTTCCTGCTTGCGTTGTCCCTGGCACAGGTTATCCCCTATCTCTCTATTATATTCACTTTGCAGTGCTGGTATCTTTGGTCACTGTTCCGCTGGGCTTTTGGGTGGGAGTAAAACTGGAATCCTTTGAGATTCGTTTGCTCAAAGCTCGAGCCATGAGTATGCTCTATTACATCCTCTCTCCTGCAGTCCTGATACTATGCTTGGCCATCATCACGCTCCTGCGAATGACCGGAATAATCGATGTCTCTTTCTGACCGATATTCTGGAAGGAGGGCTGAATGAGTAAGACAATCCGTTTCAAGCTCAACGGTCAAGCGAAAAGCCTGACCGTGGACCGAGAGCGAATGCTCTTGTGGGTATTGCGTACAGATTTCGGTCTTACTGGAACAAAATTCGGTTGCGGTGAGGGTTGTTGCGGAGCCTGCACTGTGCTAGTCAATAACGAAGCTGTGCGCTCCTGTCAGCTACCAGTAAAAGATGTTGACGGGAAAAAAGTCACAACCATTGAAGGTTTGGCCAAGAACGGCGATCTCCATCCCCTGCAAAAGGCATTCATCAAGCACGACGCCCTGCAGTGTGGATACTGTACTCCTGGTATGATTCTCAATGCTTATGACTTATTGATAAAAAACTCTCGGCCGACTCTTAAAGAAATTAAAGACGGCATGGATGAAAACCTCTGCCGGTGCGCGTCTTACCAGCGCATTGTTCAGGCCATTCAGGATGCAGCCCGAGAAATGAGAGGAGGAAGATGATGAAAGACGATGAATATCTGGACCTTGATTTTAAAGACATAGGAATCCTTCCCCCTCTTTCACGTCGAGAGTTCCTCAAGCTCCTGGGAGGAGGCGTTGTCATCTTATTCTCTGTCGGCGATCCACTTATTCTGGAGGCTCAACGACGGAGAGGTGAAGCTCTCCCTGATGATTTCAATGCCTTTCTCAGGATCGGCGAAGATGGTCGAGTTTCCTGCTTCACAGGAAAAGTCGAGTTGGGTCAGGGTGTGATCACTTCACTGGCGCAGATGCTGGCCGATGAACTCGAGGTTCCCCTGGATGTGGTGGATATGGTGATGGGGGATACCGATCTTTGTCCTTATGACAGAGGAACGTACGGCTCGATGACCACCCGGTTTTTCGGGCCCCCTTTGAGAGCAGCGGCTGCAGAGGCCCGGGCAGTCCTGATCGAGCTGGCCGCTGAACACCTGCAGGCGTCTCCTTCCCAACTTAAGGTTAAAGAAGGAGTTGTGTATCATGAGTCTCAGCGGCAGAAGAAAGTCAGTTATGCTCAGCTCACCAAAGGAAAGAAGATCGCCAGGCGGCTGAAGGGAGAAGCGGTCTTGGAAAAGCCCTCGGATTTCACGATCGTAGGAAAGCCGGTCTTGCACAGGGATGCTATGGAAAAAGTCACCGGGAAAGCCAAGTTCGCCGGAGACCTTCGGGAACCAGGCATGCTCTACGCAAGGATCTTAAGACCTCCTGCCCATGGCGCTAAATTGACGAGCGTGGATACATCCGGAGCCAAAAAAGTCAAAGGCACTCGAGTCATCGAGGATGATGATCTTATCGCTGTCCTGCACGAAGACCCTGAGCAGGCAGCAGAGGCCTTAAAACAGATCCAAGCCCAGTGGATGAAGCCTGTAGTCAAGGTGGACGAAAAAAACATCTTTGGCCACCTTATCAAGGTCGCTCCTGAAGGAGATGTGGTATCCGAGGGAGGAAACCTGGCCAAAGGAGAAGAAATCTCCAAGGTTGTGGTTGAAGAGACCTATCTCGACGGCTATGTAGCCCATGCGACTATCGAAACCCATACAGCTCTTGCCAAAGTCGAAGGTGATAAAGCCACAATATGGGCTTCGACCCAAACACCCTTCCCCCTCAAGGGAGACGTGGCTTCGGTACTGGGTTTACCTGAAAAAAATGTCCGCATTATCCCACCGTTTGTAGGAGGAGGATTCGGAGGGAAAACCCGCAATCAACAAGGCGTGGAAGCCGCAAGGTTGGCAAAGTTGAGTGGCAAGCCTGTCCAGGTTACCTGGACAAGGGCCGAGGAATTTTTCTATGACACCTTCCGTCCGGCCGCGGTAGTCAAGATAAAGGCCGGTATTAACGGCTCAGCTCTTGTGACCCTGTGGGATTACGGTGTTTACTTTGCTGGATCAAGAGGCTCAGAGCACTTCTATGATATACCCCATCATCGCACCATGGCTTTTGGCAGCGTGTGGAGGAGAACCCCTGGTTCTCACCCGTTCGGGACCGGTGCCTGGCGCGCTCCTGCCAATAACACCAACACTTTTGCCCGAGAGTCTCATATCAATATCATGGCCGCCAAAGCTGGGATTGACCCTCTGGAGTTCCGGTTGAAAAACCTGAAAGATAAAAGGATGATCCGGGTTTTAAAGGCAGCTGCTAAAAAATTCGGATGGAAGCCTGCTAAAGCTCCCAGTGGCCGGGGTTATGGAATTGCTGGTGGCAGGGATTCTGGCACTTATCTGGCCCATATGGCTGAAGTGGAAGTCGACAAGAAAACAGGGCAGGTGAAGGTGAAGCGGGTCGTCTGTGCCCAGGATATGGGATTATGCATCAATCCTGCGGGTGCTAAAATACAGATGGAAGGTTGTATCACCATGGGCCTGGGTTACGCCCTAAAAGAAGACATCCATTTCAAGGGTGGAGAGATATTTGACCTGAATTTTGATACCTATGAAATCCCGAGATTTTCCTGGACTCCTAAGATAGAGACTATTGTGATCGATGACAGGGAGGCGACTCCTCAGGGAGGGGGAGAACCCGCTATCGTTTGCATGGGGGCGGTGATTGCCGAGGCGATTTATGACGCCGTCGGCGCCCGTGTCTTCCAAATGCCGATGACACCGGAACGCATCAAGGCAGCTATGCCCTAGTTTCATTCTTATTTTTAGATGAGCGTCACATTTTTAGGTAGGAGGTACAATCATGTCTAGGAAGATGAGCCACAGGATTACACTTTTTTCCCTTCTGTTCTTGGCTTTAGTCATTGTCCAAGACATCGGCTCCAGCCAGAAGGAGAGAAAGCTTCAGATTGCCATCGTGGGAAGCGTCGCGGATGATCCCCAATTCAATCCCTTTGTTGTCTGCAGTCCAAAGCAGGTAAAGCTCTTGCTCCTGGAAATGGCAGATTCTCCCCTGAAAAAGGAAGAAATTGAATCTCGATTGAGCGATTCGAAGACTAAATTCGAAGATCTTATCCGATTGGAAATCATCAAACAAGAGGGAGAGCTTTATTACTTGAACTTTCCCTTATTTACCGAGAATGATGAAGCCAAGATCATGGAAGTCGCAGAGAAATATGGCCAGTTTTTGGCTGAAAGCATACTCAAGAACAAAGACCAGATATATGAATTGCTCGAGGAATACCAGCCCTCGGGCATAGGGAAAGACAAGTTGGCTTTCATTGCTGTTGGCTGTCTGTGCCTTGACCTTGGGGCTCTGGAGCTCCTGGCCGAGAAGGACTATATCATTCATGAGCCTGAAAAGCCTGGAGGCAATCATTATATCTTGAACGCTGAAGAGGTCACTGAATTTTCTTTGAAAGAAATGTATTGGGGATGCCACTCTGAGAGTATAAACGGTACGATGTTCATGACCTTCGGGGATCATGATACAGGAACCAAAAGATACGGCTTTCCAGATATATTGTCGGGATTAGGAGGAAGTTTATCCTTACTAATGCCAGAATTATACAGAGATGAGTTGAAGACCGTACTCGGTGACCAAGTCGATAATTTAATGAAAAAAATTGGAGAAGTTCTCCATGTATTGAAAAAAATGCCCTCCATTTTTGAAGAGGTTCAGAAATCATCCTCGATTGACGCAGAAGAACTGGAGCATATTCTGGATCTTTTGATAAAGATAAATTACGTGGCTGTTAAAGACAAAGTCTATTTCTTAGCCGTTCCTGTTTTCAGTGGAGCGGATCGAGGAATGTTGACCAGGATCCAGGGAATAGTCAATCAAGAGATTCTGAATTGGACAGAGGCCTATTATGAACAGATAAAGAGTGACCTAAAAGACATAACTGCCGTTAAAAATAATGTCAACTATAAGGAGACCTTCAATATGCTGTGGCATTACTTCTTTGGGTACACGAACAAGTCGTTAGCCCGTTCTGGCTTTATCTATGACACCTATCAAGGTTCCCCAGAACAACAAGGTTATCTACCAGCAGTTATGATCAGAAAATTTTAATTAGGCTTTCTTGGCCAGCTCCTGTTCCATCTCTGACTTCCGGGTGCAGTAATAGCCGTTCTTGAGTTCCATTTTCTTATAGACGGGACAGGTCGGACAATTGCAGCCTTTCTCGGCAGTGATGATCTTGCTCTTGCCGATAAGGGGATGGCAAAAACCTACCGCGGTCTCGTTGGCCACATAAGTCGGGCAGGTCTTGCAGACGCACATTTGTTTGACCATGGGGAGCTTCTTTTCCATCTCAGCAAGCATGGCCTCAGCCTCGGCTTCCGTTTTTCCCATTTTTTCCATCAGTATCTTCTTAACCATTGCTTTCCGGTCTTTTTCTGTTCCGTGCATGTCAGCTTTCAAGCCGACACCGGTCAGAGCGATTCCAGCTATGGCGCAGCCACTTTTCTCAAAAAACTCTCTTCTTTTCATCTTTCTTTCCTCAATGAGTCAAATTTATTCTACATATTCTATAGAAATTATAGGAATAATTCAATATTTTTTTAAAAAATCATCTTTATTTTAATTCCCCCAGATTTCGTTTGACTTCAGATTTTTCCCATGGTAATACCTATCAAAGTAATCAGGTTAATAAGATAGAATGTAAAGGGAAAAAAACCGTGGTGAGTAAAATCCAAACACTCTTCCCGACTAAGCTTAAAAGTGATGTCTGACATCACCTCGAGTCGATTTGAGTTTAAAAGCTGACCAGGCATACGGCAATTTAATTCATGTCTTCAAGAAAATGAAAGGAATCTAAGAACAATGAGCAAGACTTCGACAGTGCTGCCCGCAATTGTCATTTTGTTTTTCAATCCTGTTGTTTCATTTTTTATTTATGGCGCGATGGTCTTGATTATCATTTTTGCCTCTGTGCTTGGCAAGATAGAGATGGTGACGATCTGGCCAGTGACCCGTAAGAGTGGAGGAGGAGAGCCAACCAGACCACATTAACGAAAAAAAAATGGCTGAGGTAAATGTTCAATCCAACGCTAATGATGAGCTGGAAGGCTTTGAGGCAAGAAAAACATGAGGCATACAGTCGTGACTGTTGGGGTGATATGTCCAGCTCCGGTAGAATATCGAACCTGTCGCGAGGGGCTGAGACTTTCGAATGAAGTCAAGCTGGCAGGCAGGCTAGTTTCTTCGAGATCTGAGAAAGGAATGAAGATTATTGCCGTTCAAGCTGGGCAGGGAAAGACTCAGTGTGCTTCTGCCACCCAGCTGATCATAGACAGGTTTGAACCTGAGATGATCCTGGATGTCGGAGGCGCAGGGGCTTTGAGCCCGGAATTGGCCATTTTTGATATCGTCTGTGGGGAATATGCCTATGAGTATGATATCTGTACGATAGAAAAGTTTCCCTGTTATGCCGATGACTTGACCACGAGCACTATCCTGCCTGATTTATCAGAAGAGGGAAAAGATATTCTGCATCAGTTTGAAGAGCAGGTTAAGAGCGAAAGATCAACAGGTTTTGTGATAGGTAACATTGCCAGCGGAGAACGAGTCGTCGAGGAAAAGGCTCTACGGGAAGAGCTGCATTCCACCTTTCAGGCCGTAGCCTGCAACTGGGAGAGCTCGGCGGTGTTGAAGGCTGCCAAGCTAAACGGAGTGAAGGCTATGGCCTTCCGGGTGATAACGGATAAGGCGGGAGAAAAAGTCGCTGAGGAAATCAAGGCCAACTGGAAGAAAGCCTTGATGATTCTCTACCCTGTTTTAGAAGATTTTCTCAGGGGAGGTTGGCTCCTCCGTATTCTTGACAGCTTGAAAAAGCAGCAATAAAGACATCAATATAGTGAACAATTATTGCTTGGTTGTTTAGAATGACCTGGATCTGTCCTAACTGTAAAAAAGAATTTAGAAACAAGAATCAAGCCCACTCTTGTGCCCGGGTTGAGGTGGAGGCTCATTTACTGAACAAGTCCCCTCAGGTTAGAGCCGCTTTTGACAAATTGATGAAAGAGCTAAGAAAGTTTGGAGAAATCACGCTAAATCCGGTGAAAACTTCGATCCAGGTAAAGGCTGTCTCTACTTTTTTGTCCATCAGGCCCAAAAAAACGAAAATAGAAATCGAGTTCCAATTGGGAAGCGAAGTCAACGCAACTCCAGTTTATAAGAACTTTAGAATCTCTAGGAACAGAGTGCTTCATTTTGCTGTTCTGAACGGCCCAGAAGACGTGAACGCCAGCCTGATGAGCCTGCTCAGAAAATCATATGATCTGATTAAGGATAATCCTTGAGAATTTCGACTAATAAATTGAAGCATACAGAAAGGGGACATAAAATATTGCTTATTACCGAAATAAAGCCGAACAAACCAGGATAAAGTCATGAAGAGAGACATCATAGCATTCTTGATGATAGCAATTATCTTGTGGTTGCCTTTAGCACTCTTGGGTCAGGAAGCCCAGCAGAGACTCAAGGTCAAATCAGGAACGGCCTTTATCCGTTTGCGTCCGGACAGTAAAAGTCAAGCTATCGGCCGTGTTTCTCTAGGGACGGTGTTAGATGTATTGAGTAAAGAAGGAGAATGGTACAGGATTAATCTGCCTCTTCGTAGAGGAGGAATGTTGCTTTCAGGATATATCCATCAGAGTCGGGTAGTAGAAGTAAAGGGTAAAGAGAAGGACAGTCTGCCAAAGTCAAGATTAGTTACCGGAACAGCAACTGAATATACTGGAGAGAAGGTTACCGTCAGGTTCAAGGACGCTGATGTCAGAGATGTGATTATGTACTTATGCAAGGTGGGAGGACTCAATGTTGTTTTTCACCCCGAAGTTAAGGGCAATGTCACCCTTGACCTAAAAGATGTACCCTGGGATCAAGCTTTGGACCTTGTCCTCAAGCTCAACAGGCTGGGGAAAGTCGTAGAAAGAAATGTCTTGAGAACAGGCCAACCAAAGGTCTTGATAGAAGAATTCAGAGACAAGAAGAAATAAAGAAGCTAAACATCGATAATTATCGGGCAAAAATTCTTAGGTAAAAAAAAGCACATGATGAACGGTTTTGTAAAAAAACTATAATGAAGAATTCTCCCTTCTAAAATCTGTCTTAATCTAATTGAATTAGAATCAATAAGTTATTTATAATTCATGTTGGCACATAAATTGCTGGAACTCCTTAATGAAGTTTGACAGAGAACTATGTATAATAGCCAATTTTCAGATGCAGGTTTCAAAAGCTGTTGAGTAAAGGCAAAAGAATATCTACGGAGGTCTAGGTGAAAAGAAAGATATTCATTCTCAGCCTTATGATTGTTTTATTTGTGTTGGGCATTTCTCAGGGGAGAATAATAAATGAGGGAATTTTCAAGCTGCCTTCCCAGAATTCTCAAGAAGAAGCGCTCGATGGCGAACTCCGAGAGCCTTTTGACTGGCCAATTTCAGAACCTGAAGCACAAGGGCTCGACTCAAGCATTTTTGAGAAGGCCTTCCAGGAAGCCGAAAAGCTGTCCTATATTTTCAGTCTTCTGGTGGTCAAGAATGGATACCTGATAGCGGAGCGGTATTTCCACTTTCAGGATGAATATGATGCCAATCATGTCTATTCAGTCTCCAAAAGCTTCACTTCAGCTCTGGTAGGAATCGCGTTCAGGGAGAATTATCTGCACAGCCTGGAACAAAAGATGCTCGATTTTTTTCCAGAATATGTTACTCCAGATCTAGATCCCAGGAAAAATGAGATAACTATCAAACATCTGTTAACCATGAGAGCTGGATTTGCTTTTGATGAGAGTGAAGAAGATTGGAATCAATATTGGAGCAGCCCGAATTGGATCAGGTATGCCATTGAGCTTCCTTTAAGATACGATCCAGGAGAGGTATTTCACTATTCCACTCCCCAGACAAATCTTTTGTCGGGAATCATAACCAAGACTTCAGGAATGAGCACCAGGGAATTTGCCGAAAAATACCTTTTTACACCTCTCAATATCTCGATTCGGAGCTGGCATCAAGACCCGCAAGGGTATTACACCGGAGGACACGAAATGTATTTTACGCCCCGTGATATGGCTAGGTTCGGCTACCTCTATTTAAACAATGGTTTGATAGATGGAATTCAGATTGTCCCGGAGGAATGGGTAAAGGATTCTATCGAATACGACAGCAGGTTTGAGAGCGACTGGGGGCCATTGACAGAGAGAGGATATGGGTATAAATGGTGGTTGGGTCAAATCCACGATTATGATTTTTTTCACGCCTCAGGAATGGGGGGACAGTACATCGTGTGCATCCCCGAGCTGAACATGGTTATCGTAACCACCATGGATTGGAGCGGCTGGTCAGATCCAGGAGCGTTTATGCCCATAGAGCTTATAGCCAATCATATTCTTTTGCCCATTAAGTGTTTGTCTGGGCCTCCTCCATATTTTCCAGTCGGACTCACTGCTCAGAAAATAGAAAATCGAGGGCTGGCTTATTTGGAGTATCTCAATGTCTTGAAATGGGAGCCAAATCCGAGGAATGCCGGAGTGGATATCTCTAGGTACAGAATATACCAGGTCATCAATGCCAGCGTCTCTGTATTGCTGGCTGAAGTGAATGCTGGCACGTTTGAGTACTGGGATCGGGGCGTTGAGAGAAATGAGAAATACACCTATGGAGTATCTTCTGTCACCGATGATAACCAGGAGAGTCTAACCGCCATAGTGACTGTTCAGATTCCAGGTTTTCAATAAAACAGAAAGGAACAGCGGGTTGAAAAGATCCATAATATTAGTTTCGCTGGTTTTATTTATCTTGGGAGCACTCCATGCCCAAGAGTCGTCTATCATATTGGAAACGAGTTATTTCAGGCCCTCTGATCAGGCATTCAGGGAGATCTACGGAAGCGGTCTCCAGGTCGGGGGGAAACTTCAGGTAGATGTTTTGAAGAAGACTTCTCTTTGGCTTGGCGCGAGTTATTTTTCTAATAAGGGAGAATTAACCTTCACCAAAGAAGAGATCACTCTTAGAATCATCCCTGTTTATCTAGGAGTCGGCTACAGGTTCACAGAGGAAAAAGTTATTCCCTTCCTTAGTGTTGGGATGGGTATCCATTTTTATCGGGAAATTGCCCCTCTTGACACCCTCAAATATGCCAGGTTCGGCTATTTAGCTCAGACTGGAGTATGGGTTGAATTGGCGAGCAAGTTCTCTGTGGAGCTCGAGGTCAATTATAGCTCTTGCACGATAAAACCCGAAGGAACAGCGATCAATATAGGAGGAATTGGCATCGGGATCGGTTTAAGATATCGTCTGAAATAATTTTCCGAAACCACCACTTCGACGGCTTCTCTGAAAGAGAGAAATCTGACTGATTATGATCTTCTCCTTAAAATTTCTAATGGTAATAAAATAAATAATTTAGGCCTTTATTCGGTATGTTTCTCTGCCTTCTTCTTCCAAATTCTGGTTGACATCAAATCGTTCTTCTGATATAAGATTAGAGCCATTAAGGCTTAGTAAAACAGGAGGAAATGGGGAAGCTTGAAGAAAAGCAAAACAAAATTTTACTTTCTTTCCCCTGAGCCGACTAATCTAATGGAGGAACTTATTTCATAAAGTTAATCATATCAAGTGATTACATATATTAGGGAAGTATGTGATTTGAGGTGCTAATATGTTGGGGATTAGAACATGTATTTTATTCATAGGTGCTCTAATTGCCCTGTGTGTGTCTCCGCTCTTTAGCGAGGGAATTGAAGACGATTATGCCCTCGTCGACTCCATCACTAGTGTCGTTAGAGATGACTCGGCTCAAGAATTCGTATTGTGCCATCTGCAGCCTGCCATCTGGGGTGATTATGATGTGGAGATTAGGGTCAGCGGTGACTACACCTTCGATAGAAAACCGCGTATCTTCCGATTATTCAGGGGTGTATTTTCTGAAGATGTTGAACAAAACGCTAATTCATTAAAAGTTCATCGAAACGGGCTAGTTCAGATGGGAAGCAAGGAAGAAGCTTTTGCCAGAGGAATCCCTTTCTACATAGCCGATCTGGTCTTTGAATCCCATAATATAGTGCACTTCACTGTATACTCTAATCCCGACTCGATGGTAGAGCATGCTTTTGTGAGGATACAGCAGTTCAGGAAAAGCGGAAGTGGTTATCAATCCAAGCTTGAGATCGTGAATGTCAGAGAACCTCTTTCTCTCTATACTTATTCCCAGAGATGTACCATAAAAGTCGATACCTATGAGGGATGGATCTTATCTATTGTTAAGTCTCACGGCACTCAGTTCTGTTGCCTGATCAGCAATGAAGTCCCCCTTCAGTAATGAAAAGCACTCGTTAAAGCGAAATCAGGGATAGAAGACGCTGTTTCTCTGATAAATTCTTTTAATCCCTAAAGATTGCCTTCGCAAGAAATTAGTTTGTCTTTCGTTTCTCACCCATTATCACTAAACGATATCTTATTCTGAACAGCTTATCGGAATGGATTATTTCCCGAATCTTATTCTTACTCCTATCCTGAATGACAATCCCGATAAATCAATCTCTGCTTTCCTGGCATTCCTGACCCAAGGGCTGGATGGTCTTTGTTCTGATATGGTCAATGAAGGATAGTATCTGCCAGTACTGCCATCAAATTCTTCTTCATACCAAAATGCGCCTGATTGCTTTAATGTATATCCTGAGGAATCACGATAAGTATTGTCAACTTCCCAGTCTTTGAAATTCACATATCTCCCTATTCCCTCAGCATAAAGGGCAACACTCCTGGATATGTTGTACTCAAATCCCAGGCCACCGTGAAATCCAAAACCATTATCTTTTGCTTCCCCGTCATTTTGATTCCATTCATTCAGCTCACCAGGTATAACAAGCTCTTCTCGTGTTGTAAAATTGATTTTTGCAAAATAGTATCCGATTCCACCCTTAAAAAAAACATTCGCCTTCGAAGCAACAGGAAGATAATAATAGCCACTCAAGGTGATGGGAATCACGGTGTATTTTGGCTCCCATAAGAATGAGCCGCTGATTATGGGTTCTAGTCTTATCTCAACGAGACTGTCTATTTTTCTTACTAAGTATCCTGCACCAAGGCTGACTCCAAAATTCTTGGAAAGACTGAAAACCAATTCACCTTCTAAATCAAGGCCCCATTTCGCATTTTCCATCTCACCTAGGGTAGGGAGTCCAGCAATAGCTGACAAATCTGCTAGCTGAGAGTTCACACCATCGACCACGTCGTTGACATCCCCACCTGCAATGTTGCCATATCCGCCAGTCAGCTTCAGGCTGAATCTCTTCAGGAAATCCTGGGCGTTGCCTGTGCTCGCCAATAGAAACATACACAGGATTGTTAAGGATAAAAGAACTGGTTTTCTTCTCATTTTTTCCTCCTTAGGAAAGTTGTGATTAATATTCTGCAATAAATATGCCAATTAATATTTAAGGGCTAGGTGGGAATTAATAAGCTTTTTTATGTCCTCTATGAATGACAAATGTAAAATATGATTACACAGGTCGATCTAAGAAGTATACGAGATATATTAAAAGGGATTATTTTCCGAATCTTATTCTTATTCCTATCCTGAAGGAAAAGCCTGAAAGATCAATCTCTGCTGCATCGACATTTCTGTAAAGAGATCCCGTTGGCTTTTGTTCCGAAATTTGCAGACTGGGATAATACTTGCCGGTCGGCACAAAAAATTCTTCTATATACCATAGTGTTCCTGAGGCCATTATGACTCCAGAAGTAAAAGCTGATTTGCCTTCGAATTCCCAGTCTGTGATTTTCAGGTATCTTCCCGTACCTTCGGCAAAAAGGAAAATAGTCTCTGTGAGATGATACTCTAATCCCAGGCTGCCGTGAAATCCGAATCCACTGTCTTTGGCTTCGAATTCATCTTCATTCCATCCTTCCAAACCCATGAAGGAGGCATATTCCTCCCGTAATTTCAGATCGACTTTCGCAAAATAGTATCCAATCCCAGCTTTCAAGAAGGCGTTCATTTTTGATCCGATGGGAAAGAAATAGTAACCACTTAAGGTGATGGGGATAAGTGAGTATTCTGGCTCCCAGCTCAGGGTGGCACTCATTAAGGGTTCAAGAGCCAGTCTGAGGGAGGTTTCTTTACTTCTCTCCTGGTAGCCCGCTCCAATTCCAACTCCGAAATTTTCAGAAAGGCTGAAAAGAACTTCACCCTCAAAATCAAGTCCCCAATTCGGATTCTCTAATTCACCTGTTTTGGTGAGTCCTAAAAGAGGAACTAAATCCGCAGCTAACGAATTCATACCATCGGGAAATGCGTTGAAATCCCCTCCTGAGGTGCTGCCCAATCCTCCGGAAATCTTGAGACTGAATTTCTTGAGAAAATCCTGGGCATTCCCTGGTCTCGCTAAAAGGAAAATACACAGGACTGTTAGAGACAAAAGAATTGATTTTCTCTTCATTTTTTCCTCCTCAGAGGGACCATCATTTTTTATTTTTTGGTTAGATTAAACAGGTCAGTCTACAACACATAATTAAAATTTACAATCAATCCTGCGAGGTTTGACCGTGATATTCCATTATGATATAAGCAGAAAATAATTCCAGCAGGTGTAAATGAACCAAAGAAATTGAACATAAAAAAAGCAAAGCATGGAAAACAAAAAAGACAAAATTTTTGTTTATAAGGAGATGACAAATGAGGAAACCTATCTTGTGCTTTATAACAGTATTCCTTTTGGTGATTGGACTGGCCAGAGCCCAATCGCTTAAGGATGACCCTCGGGTAGCCTCGGCACTGAAACTCATCGAGGTTTGGGTCGAGGCTCAGTTGGCTTACAAGGACATACCCGGTATGTCCCTGGGGATTGTTCACGACCAGGATTTAGTCTGGAGCCGCGGCTTTGGCTATGCCAACCTGGAGAAGAAAATTCCTGCTTCGCCAAGCACGATTTACAGCATCTGTTCCATTTCCAAACTCTTCACCAGTATTGGTGTCATGCGGCTTCGGGACCAGGGCAAGCTGCACCTCGATGATCCAGTCAAAAAGCACCTCTCCTGGTTCAGCATCAAAGACGCCTATCCCGAGGCACCAGAGATAACTATTAGGGGCATCCTTACCCATTCTTCAGGCCTGCCCCGCGAATCAGATTATCCCTACTGGACTGGACCCGAACACTGCTTTCCCACTCGGGAACAAATCATTGAAAAGCTCTCCGCCCAGGAAGAGCTCTATCCCGCTGACACCTATTTTCAATACTCGAACTTGGGCCTGACCCTAGCAGGCGAAGTCGTGGCTGCAGTTTCAGGCCAGCCCTATGCACGGTATGTTAAGGAGCATATACTTAAACCGCTGGGCTTGAAGGACACCAGCCCAGAAATACCAGCAGAACACAGAGGAGTAAGGCTGGCTGTGCCGTATAGCTCACGTATGCGCGATGGCAGCCGCAAGGTGATTCCATTTTATCTTGTCAATGGTATTGCTCCAGCAGCAGGGTTTGCCTCCACAGTGGAAGATTTGGCCCGATTCGCCTCCTGGCAGTTCCGGTTGCTCGAGAAGGGCGGTAAGGAAGTGCTTGCAGTTAACACCTTGAAAGAGATGCATCGGGTACATTGGGTTGACCAAGACTGGGAGGTGAAATGGGGGCTCGGGTTTTCAGTCGGCCGGCACAAGGAAAAGACATTCGTGGGACACAGCGGTGGCTGTCCTGGATACAGGACCCGGCTGAGCATCTGTCCCCAAGACAAGATCGCTGTCGTCGTCATGACCAATGCTAACGATGTCAGCCCCACCCCATATTCATGGCAGGTTTATGATATTGCGGCCCCAGCCATCCTGAAAGCGCTCAAGAGCCCGGGTCAAGGCAAGGCAGCGGATCAAGACCTGGAAAAATTTGTGGGAAGATATGAATGGCCCTTGGACCAAGAGATGTATGTGTTGATCATGGATGGAGAGCTGGCAGTCATCTCGTTGCCCACAGATAATCCGCTCGAATCATTGACCAAGCTGAGGCGGACAGGAGAGAACACTTTCAAGCGAATTCGGGATGACGGCAACCTTGGCGAAGAGGTCGTTTTCGAGCTGGGACCAGACGGCAAAGTCACATGCCTGATTTGGCACAGCAATTACGCCTACCGCGTTGATTTATAGTTCTCTTTCCCTAGCGCCTTGAAGGAGTTGAGACGGAAAATATCTTAATTTGCCACCGATACACCTCCAATAAATTCCTATAATGGCAGAAGAAAATTTAGTGCCAGATCAAGACGTAGAACAGCATTCCATCCTAAAATCTGTGTTCTTGCACCTATTTCCGGGCTTGTTGATAACTCTATTCTTTCTAATCGTACTACCCATGAGCATCATAAGAGGCGGTACATCTTATTTAGCCATTCTTCTGGCTATCCTATTTGTCCTTATCCCCTTCGAGCTCGGCTATTTGTTCTATCAGGGCAAAAAGAAAAACGGCCGATTTTCTTTAAAAGGAATAATCCTTTATCGTGAAAAAATTTCGATCAGGGAATACTTGGTGATCATTCCTGTTATTTATTTTCTTATAGCGATTATTTCCCTATTATACTCTCCTATCCGTGCCTTTATTATTGAGACTTTTTTTTCATGGGTACCGGGTTGGGTATTCTTAGATGATTTTTTAGCAGACCCTTCTGCTTATTCACGTTCATCTCTAATTCCAACTTTATTGCTGGGGCTCCTTCTTTCCGGTTTTGGAGCATCGATTGTCGAAGAACTATATTTTCGGGGATATCTTCTGCCGCGGATTTCAAGGTTTAAAATGTTAGCGCCTCTGATGAATGTGGCGCTTTTTTCGATCTATCACTTTTTTTCTCCCTGGCAATACCCGGCAATATTCTTAGGCTTTTTGCCCGTTGTTTATGTGGTCTACCAAAAAAAGAACATATATTTGGGCATTATTATTCATTGCTTACTCAATGGCCTAGGTGTTTTACGTCTGTTATTCATGATTTCTAAATAAAATAATTGACCATGAAGAGGGTTTTGAATTCAGGATTTCTGGATGAGGCGATGCGCCCATTCAATTACGGGAAGAAGTCTTTCTGGCGACAATTTCTTGATCTCCTCGTAGGTCAGCCAGCGGTGTTCGTGATGCTCTGGCATTCCCAGTTCTGGGTTGATGGAAAAGGTCACTTCAGACTGGGTGGTTTCAGCGATGTAATAGCGGGCGATTTTCTTTCCTCCGCTGTAAGGCTCTGTCTCTTTAACCTTGTAGCCCCATGAAAATTTTAGGTCTGTTATACCAGCCTCCTCTTCAACTTCCCTTTGGGCAGTTTCTAGGGGGTCTTCTTCTTGTTCAACTAGTCCTTTGGGAAAGTCCCAGTTCTGGTAAGCCCGGAGAAAAAGATATTTCCATTCTCCCTCTTCCTTTCTGACGATCACAATCCCGGCTGACAGAATCATTTTGTCTTGTCCTATAGTACGCCTCTTGCCCTTTAAGTTAGCAGATGGATTTTCTGTATTTATATCTCTAAAAAAATTAGGAATGTCAAATCAGAACTGCTTGTCAGAGAAGCATTATGCAATTCATCTGCGGTTTCACCAAGGACAAAATTTAAAAAAATTGATAGAATAGCCAAAAAATGGGCATGGCTTTCCGAAGACGATAAACAGATTAAGACAAGATGAACATCTTTATCACAGGCAATCCAAGATGCGGTAAATCCACTATGATACAGAAAATTTTGAGCGATATTTCTGATAAAAAAATATCAGGGATTATCACCCCCGAGATAAGGGTAAATGATGTGAGGCAGGGTTTTAAAATCATTGATTTGGCTTCGGGGAAGGAAGAGGTTCTAGCTTCGGTGAACATAAAACGCGGTCCAGGTGTTTCAAGGTACCGAGTAAATATCGAAGGCATTGATACGATCATGGATAAATTCTTGGAGAGCTATGAAAGCTCAGAATACGTAATTATAGATGAGATTGGAATGATGGAGTTTTACTCAAAAAAATTCAGAGAGACGATCAGGATGGTGATCGACTCGGAAAAGATAGTCCTGGCCACTCTGTCCAAAAGGTTTGTAAAGGAATATCAAGGCCAAGGGCAGATTTATTTTTTGGCCCGGGAAAACTTTGAGGAAATTTACGATAAAGTTCTAAACCAGATCAAATGAAAAGATCAGAAAAGCACTTCGAAATTCATGCCTCTCTTTCTTAATTCTTCTTTCAGCCTGTTTTTGTATTCAGAGAAGAATCTATTCGTCGTGGCATCCAACAGATTGTTTCGATAGTAAAATCCTTTTATCGAACCCATATAATTCATCCTGTCGATAAGAACATTGTCGGTCTTTCCTTCTAGGAGGGCCACAAGTTTTTCCGGGCTTCCGGGCAGGATGGGGCCGATGAAGGCAAAGGTTCTGATTCCTTGGGCTTGGATTTTCTCCAGGGCCATCAATCTCTGCTTTACAGGCGAAGCATGAGGCTCGAATAATTTTGCCACTCTCTCGTCATCCGTCGTTATGGTGAATCCCACTTCTATATCCTCGAATTCCTGGATCAGGTCCAGGTCGCGCAGCACAAGCTCTGATTTTGTCTGGATGACGACCGGGAATTGGCTCTTGGCCAGTTCTTTCAGGCACTGCCTGGTCAATTCATGCTTTTTCTCCAGGAATTGATAGGGATCTGTTACAGAGGACACCCATACCTTACCCTTTCTTGCCCTTATCACCTGTTTTTTGAGTAACTCAGGAGCATTGATTTTAACATCGACAAATTCGCCCCAAGGTTCTTTATGGCCGGAAAACCGTCTGATGAACAGGCGGGCATAACAGTATCTGCAGTTGAATTGGCAGCCTGTGTAAGGATTCAGGCAGTAATCATAGATTTTTGATTTGTTAAGAATGCTCGAGGCTCTGATTTCCTTAACTATCAACAATGCACTCCGACTTTATCACCATTTAATCCGAGTCCTAACCTCCCTGTAAAATCATAGCCGCTAAAAGTCTATGAAAGGAAATATTTTTTTCTCTAGCTCAGCATATCCAAGAAGGTGTCGATTCTGCTGTTCAGCTGTCCTTCAAAATAATCTCGGCTCGATATGCTGTCTAAGTCTAAGCGCAAGAAAGGGATTCCCTTTGCCTGGAGGGCCTCTTTCACATTCGGCATCCTTCCGTAATTCCACCGGCAGCCCCAATGGGCATAGTGCACGACTCCGTCGACCTTATATTTTTCGACGAGATTGAGGAGAAGTTCTATATAAGAATCAATAGGCCCCTGGAATAAATTGGCATTCAGTTTTTGGGCTACGCTCCTGAAGGGTTGTTCTGGGTCTAATTCTGGCCAAAAGATGTGATTGACTTCCTCAAAAGCAATAGAGGCTTTTTTCTCTTTTTCCAGATACCGAAAGAGACGGTTGGGAAAATAAGGTTTGACATGGAGCCAGAGCAGTCGATGTCTTTCCTCCTCGAGAGGGCTGAATTTCTTGGCCACCCGCCGTTCGAGTTCTGCGGCCATCTTCCGATAAATTTCCACGGTTTCATTCGAACCAAAGCCAATTCCCGGAAGGTAAAGATAGCTGAGAGCTTCGCTTCCTCTCATGGGAGCCGGAATGGATTGGCGGAGCTCATTAGCCTGAAGAGCATATCTTCGAGCCTCGTTAGAGCGCTCTATAGCCTTGGCCAATTTCTCTTTGCTTAACTTCCGACCTGTCAATTCACTCAGTCTTTGAGCCATCTCTTCCAATTGTCGAGCTACATAATCAATTGCTTCTTCGCTCTTTTCCTGGGGGATGTCGATCAAAAAATATTCGCAGTCATACACCTGGCTAGCATAGGAGATCATTTTTGCTCCTGCATCACAGAGATGGGTGGTGGCAATGACTGCTGCTGGCTGGGGAAAAAGATTATCCATTACTGCCCCGGTCGCACAACGAAGGAAAGAACATGTTTCTGGCGAGTGGAAGTGCTTTTCAGCAATGGTCAAGAAATCATCACCCAGTCCAAAACTGGCCAGGAAAGATGCAGTTGTCTCTGCACAGATAGGGATGAGATCGAGCGCATACAATATCTCAGAAGGAGACAGGATTGTGGTCAGAGTTATCGGTTTCTCTTGCTGGATCGCTTTCAGGTTCAAATTCAATACCATGTCTACCATTTTTTTGGTTGACTTAAGGCGTGGATCGCCTCTTCGGCTTCTGTTGAGAAGCTTGGACTTCAGGTAGAAGCTTTTTGTCTTCAGCATGTCTTTGGTTATCATTCTTTTCTGGCTTTTTTTCTTCATCGTCTCTTAAACCATGGAGAGCATTTCTATGAAGGCTTCGATCCTTGTTTTTATTTGGCCGAGGTTGCCGCCTACAAAATCGTTCTCGATCTGGAGAATAGGGACGTCCAATTTTTTGAAGAATTCCTGATAAACAGGATAGTCGTAGAGGTGGTTGTCGCAGAATTTAAGTGTCTGGTAGATGACCCCATCGACTCGGTACTCTTCCACCCTTTTCCTTCCAGCCTCCAGTCGAAGAGAGGTATCCTTCATCCGGGCGCAGGGTGTCTTGAGGAGGTAATGGCGGCTTAATGCCTCGACCAGGTTATCTCTATCTTCGATCCTCCCCTCAAAATAGCGGCTTCCAGTACACAGATCATCGCAGACGACCACTGCTCCAGCCTCTTCTACCGTTTCAATGAGCTGGGAGTTGTAAAGCAGAGAGCCGACGATCATGATTCTTGGCTTTTCAGGCTGATCGGCCCTGGCTCTGGTTGTTTTTATTTCTGCGATGAGCTTTTTTAACTTCTGGTTAAATGTCTTTTTCGGTATTATTTGACCCGCGCGCACCACTCTGGAGACAAGGGTTCCGTTTAAAGGAAGTGACTGATCCTTTCTGAGCTCGTAGAGCTCGCTCATCAAATCCCGACTCTCGTTGTATATTCCCACCGCCTCGTATAGAGCCGATTCTTTTATTCGGCGGCCAAAGTGTTTTTCTAAGGAATTGATAAGCTTTTGAATTTCTTTTTTAAAGTAATCCACAGCTAGAGAAGTAGCGACTTTGGGAAGTTCCATGAAGTGTACAAAAGTCTCAGCAGAAAGATAGCGGCTCCAGATATTGTAGAGACCTCGCATGGCGTCGCAAGAGTTGACAATGATGATTCCCTTCAGGAGCTGATTTTCCTTCCTCAGCCCGAAGTCAAGACAGCTTCGAACGTAAGGACAGAGGTTGTAATGCAGATAAGTGTCAGCCAATTTGGTGGAAGGTGTGTCCTCCAGGAGGCGGAAGGGATGGAACCCTGCTGCATATATGACTTCTTCAGGAGTGTAAGTGCACAGCCAGCCGATCGAAAGCAGTTTGGAGTTGTTGATTTGGGAGTCGAAGTCAACCTCAGTCTTGAATTCCTTCATTTTGAGAATATTGAGTCTGCAATTTTAAATTCGATGGAGAAGTATTATAGCAATAATTCTTTAGAACATTAATAGGAAAAATCGTCATTGCGAGCGACTGGAGGAAGCATTTCCTTTCCCTTTTCTTGCCCTGGTGCAGGGATTAATTATAAAGCCTTGCTCCAGGTGTGAACATAGAACCGTCCCTGATCTGATAGATCAATCCCCAATTTTGATTTTGAATTAGAGGGCTGATTTTAGGAAGGAGTGTATTTGGGCTCTAAGGTCTTATCTGAAACAGCAACCTGATCTTTTCCAAGTTTTTTAGCCTTGAACAAGGCTTTGTCAGCCAGGTCGGCTAGCTCGGTAGCTATTTTTTCATAGTTGACGGTGAATTTTTTATCTTTCGAGGGGCGTGGGATTTTTCTCTCCGGGAAATGGACCTGAGCTACGCCCGCGCTTAGAGTTTTATGAACAGCCTCTTCTTCAGGCCTGAATTCTACTTTTTTAAAGGATTTCCTAATCCTTTCAGCGACATTGGTAGCTGCTGCAGAACTCGTTCCAGGAAGAATGATGGCAAATTCTTCCCCTCCAAATCTTGAAGCCCAATCTCTCTCCCGGATATTCTGAGAGATGACCCAGGCTATTTCTTTTAGAATCTCGTCGCCTTTCAGGTGATAGTATCTGTCGTTATATTGTTTGAAGTCATCTATGTCGATCATGATGAACGACAGATAGCTTTTCCACGTTTCAGCATCCTTAATGGCTTTGGGCAGTTCTTCGTTGAAATGTCTTCGATTGTACAATTTTGTCAGCTCATCAGTTATGGAGAGCTCCTTGATTTTTTCTTCTGATTTTTTTCTCTCGGTAATGTCTTCGACAACGGTGTCATAGTACATGATATTCCCGGCGCCATCCCTGATTGCGCTGGAGGTCATGGCTGCCCAGAAAGTGGTATCATCCTGCCTTCTCAGCTCAAATTCCTTATTTTTTATGGTGCCGTTTTCTTCCAATTCCTTTAAATTTTTCTCTCTTTCTTCTGGATTGTTGTAGAGATCAATCCCATTTCGAGAAAGAAATTCTTCGGCGTCCTTATAGCCGAACATTTCTACCCCAGCTGGGTTGACTTCCAGAAGCTCACCTTCTGGAGTTACCCTGAAGATACCTATTTGAACATTGCTCACCAATTCCTGGTATTTTGCTTCAGAAGTTTTGATCTTTCTGGCTAGAATGAGGCGCTGGATGTGTCCGGTAATCAGGTTGGCGAATGTCTCCAAAGGACGAACGGATTCGTCAGTAGGAGCTAGGCCGCTTTTGGACTCATCGACAGAAATGATCCCGATGACATTGTCTTTTTCATCCTTCATCAGTACCAGCAGGTTGTCTTCTCTATGCCAGTGTCCTTTTGCGCGGGGATATTTTCTTTTTCCGTAGACAACCGCCTTCTGGTCTAGGATGTGTTTTTTAGTATGAGGAATGTAGCACGACTGGTTGCCGATTTTGGTGCCTTTTTCAAAATATTTGAGATACTTTTCCCGCGGCATCCTGATTTTTTTTAGTCGCCGTAATTCTGTCTTGGTGATTCCTTTATGACCGATGATTTCTCTGTATGGAGGATCTTCCTTGAAATAAGAAATGAGCACCCGGTTGAAGTCAGAAATATCTACGACAGCTTGGGAGATATGCTCGAAAAGCTCCTTTTCATTCTCGATGGACAAGATGTCTGCTGTTATTTCAGAGAACTTTTCGATTTGCTTGTTCATCTCCCTGATTCTTTCTTCTGCCTTTTTTCTCTTGGTTATGTCCACATCCATGCAGACCACTATGGTATCCTGTCCTGGCAGTGTTATGGGGTATAGAGATGATAGGATGAAGCGCGGCTCTCCTTTTTTGGTGGTTTTTATCCATTCCCTTAAATGAGAAGGCCGGTTCCTTTTAAAGGCGCTTCTGATGAGCTTTCTATACTTGGGTCTGTCAGGTTCAGAAATATTCAAATCGATGAGTTTTTTTCCTTTGGCCTGCGCTTCCTTGAGTCCGTAAAGCTTTTCTGAAGCTGCATTCCAGAAAATCACTTCTCCATTCTTGTTGAGTCCCTGAAAAGCTGTGTTGGGAGCGTTGTCCACGATGGACCTGAGTCTCAGCCTCGACTCTAAGCCAGCATCATAGACATGATTTAGCTTTCCAACGCCCCTTTTGGTTTCAGTGACGCTGCGGTAGTTGGCCATTCTTTTAACTGCCATCAGTGATTTGTTGGAGGAGAATTGTGCTCAAAGTGCCTTTCTATTATCCCTAATCTTTGTATGTATATTACATAAGATAAAATGAAGAAGATGTAAATAGCCCCTATAGGTGATTTTGAGAGGATTTTTCATCTTTTTTTGTCACCGCAAAGGGTGAGGGTATTTCACCCCATAGGGCTAGCCAATTTGAGGTTCACGGGGATGGTTAGAAGGCATCTTTAGACAAATCTTATTGTTTATCGAGCTTGGGCTGAGTTCAAAAAAATCAAAAATAAATTCTATTCTGTGCTGAAAGGCACCCAGATTTCTATTCGCTGAGCCTGTGGGCCGACTTGTGAAGGATCTGATAGATATCTGTGCAAGATGGGACCGACATGAAGATAATTGTTACTTTCCATCCATTCTTTAAGCTTGGTATAGGTCTCGCCTATTGTTTCGGGGGGGCCGTTATGCATGGTTGAGATGACGGATGTAAAACTCCACTGTTTTTTCTCTAAAGGCGCCTGGACAAGAGTCTGGGGTGTGATAGGAAATCCTAGTTCCCATTCCAGCTCTTCAGCTGCTACTAGGTCTGGAGTGCTGTAGTAGACTCCAAGTAATGGTCCGAGTGCGGGAAAGATGTTTTGTTGGCGCGTGTGCTGCCACATCATCCCGATGACTTTCGGCATATCTGCGTAGGAACCCGTATGAGGATAGCATACATAGGTGAAAGGAATGACCTCCTTAATAGTAATTTCTTCCTCGGCAGTTCCTGGCTGAACGTTTAATTCTAGAAGGAACGAGGAGAAAAGAAGGAGAAGGAACAGAATCGTTCTCATTTTTTTCATTTTTTCCTCCTTTAAAAGGAGACTTTGGGTTGATAGTCCATATCCTAGGGGACTGAAAGTTTTTATCATTAAACTAAAAAAAATTCAAGAGCTTAATACCAGTTGGGGTCAGGTCTTGACGTTTAGCATTTCGTTTTCTAAGTCATGTATAGCTTCAAGAAAATGTTGAAAGTCAAGACCTGACCCCTATTCACTCCTATTCAGTTTAGTCGGGATTTTCCTCACTTTTTCTACAGGGAGGACAAGGTGCCGAAAAATTGTGCAATATGTATGAAATATAACGATATCAATATCTTACGGTGAAGAAAATTATATTTTTCCACAGACTTTTTAACAGAAGTTGTGAAAATTATTTAGCCGGATAGAGCTCGGTCCACCACTCAGGTTGGCCTTTAAGCCATTTGTCGAACCAGGCCAAGATGGTTTTGGTCCACAGGATCCTTTTGTTGTAAGTCAGTATGTGATGATTCTCCCCCATGATCTGTATGTATTCCACCTCTTTACCCAGAATTTTTAAGGCTGTGAAGAGCTGCGTGCTTTCGCCGGGGGGGACGTTGGTGTCCACCGAGCCGTGCAGGAGCAGAAGGGGAGTGGTGATTTTATCGGCCTGAAAAAGGGGACTCTGGTCGATATAAATGTCCTTCCGATTCCAGGGGAAGCTGTTGGCTGTGGCGATGGAGCTGTAGCCATAGCCCCAGTAGCCTTCACCCCAGTAGCTGGATATCGAGCTTATACCGGCGTGGGCAACACCGGAGGCAAAGATGTCGGTGCGGGTCAAAAGCAGCATGGTCGTGAACCCACCGAAGGAAGCGCCAATGCAGCCTACTTTTTTGGAGTCTACAAAATGGTGGGCGGCTAAGAATTTCTTGACCCCGTCAATGATTTCATCAGCGACGATCTTTCCCCAGTCGTTGACGTGCAGGCTCGAGAATTTCTGTCCGAAACCTACCGCTCCGCTGGGCTGGAGAACATAGATGACATAGCCCTGGGCAGCATAGAGATTCTTGGGATACCGTCCCCCAAAATCTCTGGTGACCGGGCTCGTTCCTCCGTAGTAATAGACAATGCAGGGATATTTTTTTTCAGGATCAAAACCGGGCGGATAATAGATCCGGCCTTCGATTTCTACGTTTTGCTTGTTTTTGAATGTCCAGCGCTCGACTTTTCCGAACTTAACCTCGGCAAAATCATCTCTTCCCGGGTCCTTGAGAAGATGGTATCTATTTTTCCTTAAGTCCAGCACAAAGGCTTTGGAAGGGACCGAAGCGCTCGACCCCGTATAGACCGCCATTGGTTTTCTCTGGGCTATATCGATTCTGCCCAGGACTTCGACTCCACAGTCGATCAAAGAGAAAGTCTTTTTCTTCAGATCGTATGTGTAAAGATGGCGGTACGAGCGGTCAGTGGTACTGAAATAGATGCAATCTTCTGTTCTGCTCCACAGGGCTTGGTTGATACTCGGGTCAAAGTCTTTGGTGATAGCCTCGACTTCCGAAGTATTTGGGTCATAGAGATAGGCCTGCCCATCGTACTCATTGGGAATGGTTCCTGGGGGAACGTCGACTCCAGTCTCGCCGAAAAGCGAAGGGCCGCCAAGAATCAGCAGCCTTTTCCCCAGAGGCCCCCACTCTGCGGTTCCAAACCATCTTGTTTCCAGAAGCATTTTGGCTTCTAGGGTTTCAAGGTTAAGAGTATAGAATTCAGTTTTGGAAAAGGGCCGCTCTTTATAATCCACGATTGAGCGGGTGAAGAGAAGCTGTTTCCCGTCAGGGCTGATGTTGTGGAAATTGGTAGAGAGTTCTCCAGCCGTTAACCTCTGGCGGACTCCACCAGGCACAGTTATTTTGTAAAGATAGCTTCTGTTTCTCCACCAGGGCTGCCTGTCTGCTAGATTCTGAAATCTTTTGACTTTTCTCTTGTCAGGTTCAGGCTTTTCTGTGATCGAGTAGATGATGTGTTTTCCCGTAGGTGACCAGGTATGATTCCCTAAATCTTTAACATTTTTTAGGAGCGGGATCGCTGTTCCTGCCTTAAGGTCGACTATCCAGATCGTGCTCTCTGATTTATCAGAGCTGGTGTAGGAGAATCTATTCCCGGTCGGCGCCCAATTTACCCGGGAGATTTTCATCCCTCCTCGGTAGGTTTGAATCAAGCGCCTTTCAGGCAATTGGTATATCTCGACCCAGGCTTCTGTCTCATCACTCGGCGGCAGAGTCTTTCTCATGGATAAAGCGGCGTAGTTTCCATCAGGAGAGATAGAGGCACTGGTGATCCTGGGTGTATCGAGAAGGTGCTTTGTGGTCATGCGTTGCTCAGAAGAGGTGGAGAGGATCAGTCCAGCAAATTTTTCTTCCGCATCGAGAGAAGCCTCAATCGTCCATTCAGCTTCAGATTTTGGGTCATAAACAGTCTTTACCAGCAGCAGATGCTTACCGGTTTCCAATTTCAGTTCGGCTGTTGCTTTTTCTTCTTTTGAGGCTGCATCATTTTTTTCAGGTGATTTAGCCTTGGCTTTGGTGGCCCTGACTTTTCCGTCTACATGAACTTGGAGCAGTTGGGGGCTTGACACTGAGACCTTGGCTTTGGTCCATCTCAGGACATCAAGATAAACTCCCAGGTAGGCGATCGAGGGATGATTACCCGGGCTAGCCAGCTCCACACCTTTTTCTCCGGGCTGCACAGTTTTCCAGATGACTGCTGAGCCGTCATGCCATTCAAAGCGAGCGTTCTCGTTAGGCCATAGAGAAGAAATGTCAAAATCTTCGAATTTGAGTAAATCTTCACAACTGAATTTCTTCTTCTTATCCTGATGAAAAGCCGTTAAAGGGGCAGGGAAGGGCCCGACCACCAACCAGGATGTGATTCCTTTCTTTTCTGGCTGGCTCGATTTTTCCTCTTGGGCAATGCTGAAGGTTGAAGATGCGAATAAAAAGAAGACCACAAAAAAAACACTGAATAACAAAATTTTCTGGCTTGTATTTTTCATTTTGTCTCCTTTCACAAATCTAAATTTTCTAATAAAAGGACATCTCTATATATTTGAAAATCTACTATAAAAAAAATAAGTCATCTTCTCAACTTAAAAAGATTCGGATTTTTCTTGCTCACCCTATTTTGCTTTTTGTATACTCAGTCTCGAATGATGTTTTATTATTGCCCAGTTATCATCAGCACCTATGATTTTTCTTCGCCTGCAAACGATACGCAGGTTAAATATAACCCATGAAAAAATCTATGAAAAATGCGAAAGGAGGAGGAATGTCGAGAAAAATTTTCTGTTTCATCATGGGCTTGGCCCTCGTTTGCTTGGGAACTCTGGTCGATTTGGAAAGCGGTGAAGTCAAAGGCCCGAAAATCTATATTTCCGTAGACATGGAGGGAATAGGAGCCATCGTCAGTTCCGCACAGCTCGGACCAAAAGGATTCGAGTATGAAAGAGGCAGAAAGCTCATGACCGCTGAAGTCAATGCAGCTATCGATGGTTGCCTGGCAGCCGGTGCGGAAGAAATTGTTGTTTCTGATTCTCACGGCAATGCCCAGAACCTCATTCCTGATGAGATTTATGAGAAGGCGTTACTTATCAGGTCTTTCCCCCGCTCTTTACTCCAGATGGAAGGCATTGATGACACCTTCGACGGAGTGATATTCATCGGCTATCATCCCAAGGAAGGCACTCCTAACGCCAACTTGGCCCATACGATCTGGGGCGGTAAAATCCATGAAATCAAAATCAACGGAATGCCGGTCTCTGAAAGTGTGTTTAACGCCGCCGTGGCCGGTCACTTTGGTGTTCCGGTGATACTGGTGGCAGGGGATCAGAATGTAGCTAAAGAGGCCTTGAAAACCTTTGGTACAGTAGAAACAGTGGTTACCAAAGAGTCTCTCGGGGTTTACTCTGCCAAGTCGCGTCACCCCAATTTGATCTGCCAGGAGATAAAAGAAAAGAGCAAGAAAGCTGTGGAGCGAATCAAGGAGTTTATGCCTTATATCGTCAAGCCGCCGATCCGAATGGAACTGACTTTTAAACACGTCTATGATGCTGAAGCCTTCAGCTATCTTCCCTGGGTTAAACGGTTGAGCGGCAAAACAATTCTCGTTGAGACAGAGAGCATCATCGATATTAACCGTTTCCTGACGGCTCTTTTCAGTATCAACAACCGCTGAGAGACCTATTCTTTATTCTTGACATACTTGTCAAGCCATTCGATCATCTCTGCCAGCACATGGAGGATGGATTCTCTGGCCCGGTAGCCGTGGCTTTCATGAGGGAGCATCACCAAACGCACTGTCGCTCCGTGTCCTTTCAAGGCATGAAAGAGTCTTCGGGACTGAATAGGGTAGGTTCCCGAGTTATTATCCACTTCGCCGTGGATGAGAAGAATGGGCTCGTTGATCTTATGAGCATGCATGAACGGTGAGACTTTAAAGTATATCTCATGGTCTTCCCAGAGTGTTCTCCGCTCATTCTGGAAGCCGAAAGGAGTTAGAGTCCTGTTGTAGGCACCGCTCCTGGCAATCCCGGCTGCAAAGAGGTCGGAGTGAGCCAGCAGGTTGCCGGTCATGAAGGCGCCGTAGCTGTGTCCTCCCACACCGACGCGTTTCGGGTTTATTATTCCCATAGAATCCAGTTTATCTATACCTGCCTTTGCGCTGGCTACGATCTGTTCGATAAAGGTATCGTTCATGGTCTTCGGGTCTCCGACGACCGGCATTTGGGCTCCATCCAGGACAACGTAGCCTTGAGTGAGGAAGAAAAGCTGCGAGGAACCCCTGTAAAAGGTGAATCTATGAGGAGAGCCCCTGACCTGTCCAGCAACTTTAGCATCTGTGAATTCTCTTGGATAAGCCCAAATGACTAACGGATATCTTTCACCTTCTTTAAATTCTGGAGGCAGATAGAGGGTACCGGAAAGTTCGACTCCGTCATCTCTGGTGTATTTGAGGAGCTGCTTTTTTACGCCCGTGAGCTGAGGAGCAGGGTCTACGTAGTCAGTGAGAACCTGGCGCTTTTTCGTCTTGAAATCAATAACGCAAAAATTGGGCGGTATGGTTTTGGTTTCATACCTGGTTACTATCTGAGTTCGGGAATTCCCCACAAAGCCGTAAAAAGATTCATAGCTCTTTTCTCCTGATTGGAAGAGACGCTGCTTTTCTAAAGTCCTGATGTTCATCATGTCCAGAAAAGGCCGATCACCTTCTGGCGAAGCACCCCTTCCCGAGAGATAAACCCAGTCTCTGTCCTGAATCACGAAATGTTCGCCCTTTTTGGTGGTTTTAAAGACCAGGTAGCCTGGGTCGTTGTAGCTGTCGTGTCGGCTGAGGTCGAATATTTTTTTCTTAGGAACAGCGGGCCTATCTAGATTGAGGAGATAGGTGGTACGCCATCTTTTCTTCCAGTTGTATTCGGTGAGGAAAGCCAACCCTCTTTCCTCGAGGGGCTGAATTCCCCAATACCGATGCTCGATTTTTGTTATTTCCTTGGGCTTTTCTTTGAAGGGGGCTGATAAAGACATGAGCTTATCTCGGTGGGGGACCTCTTTTTCAGGATCACCGTCGTCTAGAGCTTCTACCCAGACAAGGGAAGCCTTCTTAAGGAGACGCCACTCGACAGACCTTGGTCCGGTGGGAACGCCTCTCATGGGGACTTCATCAGCTAGCGGAAGATCAGCCAGCAGGTGGACAAGATTCCCGTCAGTGTCCCATATTTCATAAGAGCGAGCAAAATAATAGTAGGGGACGCTGTAAGAATAGGGTTTTTTTACCCTGCGGACGAGGAGCAAATTTCCATCCGCAGAAGGAGATACAGATAGGTAGATACCCGGTTCGCTAATTTTGCGGCTCTCTCCAGTGGTCACATCGATCTCCACCATCTGGGAAGTGGTGTAGTAATCAAACAGAGCTTCGTCGTAGGGATTTTGAAGGAGGTCTTGGTAGGTCCATACTTTAGCAAACTTGCCAGAGGCTTCCTGGATATTAGGGCCTACGGGAACAGCAGGGGCTTGGGGCGGCTCTCCTCTGTCCTCTAAGACAGCGTTGACGAGAAGATGGCGGTTATTCGGCATCCATCTGAAGCCGTCATTCAGGGTGGCATTGATGTTAGCAGGAGTGAGGGCCTTTGCTTTTCCTGTCTTGGTCTCAGCTACCCACAGTTCAACTCCAGAGTCAGTGTAGCGATTAAAGGCAATCCATTGGTCATCGAAAGACCATTCGGGAAAGCCCAGCTTAGCGCCTTCAGGAAGAGAGATGCGATGGCTCTTTCCCTCTTTCAGTTTCTTGATCACCAGTCCTGTGCAGAAGTAGGTTTCCATACGGCTGTTGGTTTTGGGAGTTATCCTCATTCCCGCCAGTTTCAGCATTGTCTGCGCCATGTAGGCGATAGAAGGCATAGGATCATATTCAGCCAATAGCAAATTTTCTCCGGTGGGGCTCATGAATGCCCAAGGCGTCGGAGGAGCATCAACAATATCAACCACATCCTGGGGAGGGAGTTTGTACGGTTCCTGGGCAAACGGACCAAAATTAACAAAAAATACCAGAATTGAAGCCAACATAAGTAATGATTTTTTCATAGGAGTTCCTCCTAGTCTGATGATTTTATATTATTTGAAAAGTAATTTATATCTCAAGAATGAGAGAATTTCAAACCTAGATTTTTTCGTTCAGTTTTAAAATTCAAGACACTGCTTAAGAAGATGAAACTTGAATAAGGATTAATAAAATCTGCAGAAAGGCTGGAAAGGCAAAGCCATAGAGAACCATGAGAAATTGCTCGATCTCTGGAAAAATGCTGATCCTGGTATTCCTGAGTTTGAGGACGCCAGGAAACGGCTGGCTGGGGTGCAGTAGCCATTATTTTCAAATCCATATATCCCCCCTAAAAAACGCCGAAGTGAACTTTATTCCAGTTAAATACGTATTATACATAAAAGAACTATGACTCATTCATTTCGACACCAACACTATGTCTCCTGCCGTGGAGGGCATCATGTTTAAAAACTATGTCAAGATTGCCTTGAGAAATTTTCTAAAACATAAGGGATTTTCCTTTATCAACGTCTTCGGCCTGGCCATCGGGGTGACCTGTTGCCTCTTGATCGTTCTTTATGTTCTGGATGAGGTCAGCTATGACAAATATCACGAAAAAGCAGACCAGATCTATCGAGTAGGGATTCTAGGCTTCGTCAATAACAACCAGTTTCATGGGGTTGTCACCCCCGCGCCCATGGCTCAAACTCTGGTCGATGAGTATCCTGAGGTCACAGCAGCGACCCGGCTTCGAAATTTGGGTTTTCCGGTTTTCCGGTACGAGGACAAGGTTTTCAGTGAAGAAAGGGTTTTCTGGGTCGATCAGTCCTTTTTCGACGTGTTCACAGTTCCTTTTATCAAAGGTGATCCCAAAACAGCCCTTGCTCAACCGAACACGATTGTTCTTACTCGTTCCATGGCTTTAAAATATTTTGGGGATGAAGATCCTATGGGGAAAAGCCTTAACGCCGACCAACGAAGAGATTATTTGGTCACCGGTGTGGTGGAAGACATTTCCCGTAATTCCCATTTTCACTATGATTTTTTAGCTTCTCTTGTCACTGTTGAAGACAGCCGGCGTCCCATCTGGGTGAGCAATAATTATTACACCTACTTAGTGCTGCAAGAAGGCACCTCTCCAGAAGCCTTTGAACCCAAACTGGCCGAGCTGGTCAGAAAGTACGTGGGGCCGCAAATTCAGCAAGCCGCAGGCATCACCCTGGAACAGTTTTTTGCCTCTGGAGGTAAATGGGATTATTTCATTCAGCCTCTGACTGACATACACTTGCGTTCACATCTTGACTATGAGCTGGAGGCCAACGGAGACATCGCCTATGTTTATATTTTTTCCATCATCGCCATAGGGATACTTCTTGTGGCCTGCATCAATTTTGTGAACCTGGCCACGGCTCGAGCCGCAACCCGGGCCAGGGAAGTCGGCATAAGAAAAACTGTAGGCTCCAACAGAGGCCAATTGATCCGGCAGTTCCTATCAGAGACCACGCTCACGAGCTTCTTTGCTGTTCTTCTCGCTTTAATAGCCGTCCAATTCCTCCTCCCACTCTTTAACACTATAACAGGAAAAGAGCTGGCGATTCCCTACTTCCAGAATGTGTTTACTATTCCTCTTCTTCTGGCACTGGTCTTATTCATCGGGATTCTAGCTGGGACGTATCCAGCCTTCTTTCTTGCTTCTTTCGACCCTGTGGTCGTTCTGAAGACGGAGATGTCAGGAAGGAGCAAGAAATCCAGCCTGCGTAATGTCCTGGTCGTGTTCCAGTTTACTGTCTCCGTAGTTCTCATCGTTGGAACTGTCATTGTTTCTCGACAGTTAAGTTACATTCAGAACAGGAATCTAGGGTTCAACAAGGAACAAATTGTGATCGTCAAAAAAACCGATGATATCGGAAACCAGGTCCCAGCATTCAGACAAGAACTGTTGAAAAACCCTAATATTATCAACGCCTCCAACACCAATAATCTGATCGGGAATGAGTTCGGGAATTCAGCTCACAGACTGGCTGGCGCTACAGGTGAAGAAACACATCTTCTCTGGACATACATTACTGATCCGCATTTTGCCGAAACCTACCAGGTCGAAATGGCGGCCGGGCGGTATTATGAGGAAGGAAGACAAGCAGACCAGCAAAATGTTGTCATCAATGAAGCGACGGCGAAAGAATTCGGATTAAAAGATCCCATCGGCAAGCAGATTGTGGCTCTCGCTCCCACTCCAGAACAATCTGTAACTACGACGATTATCGGTGTCATGAAAAATTTCCACTTTAAAAGTCTGCATCATCAAATTGGTCCTTTGATCGTCTATCTTTTCAGACCCGAGGGAAGAGGTCGTTATGTTTCTGTTCGTGTCCATTCGGAAAATATCAGAGAAACAATGGCCTACTTGGAGGACACCTGGCGCAAATTTGCCTCAAACCAGGCTTTTGAGTATGAGTTTTTCGATGATCATTTTGCCAGCATCTATCAAGCCGAAGAGAGAACAGGGCAGATATTTTTCTCTTTTTCGCTCCTGGCCATCATCATCGCCAGTTTAGGCTTGTTCGGGTTGGCAGCCTTTGTGGCTGAACAGCGCACCAAGGAGATCGGCATACGCAAAGTTTTGGGTGCTACCGAAACAGGAATCGTCTTTCTCCTGTCGAAGCAGTTCACTAAATGGGTCATCTTGAGCAATCTCTTCGCCTGGCCTATTGCCTATTACTTCATGCAGAGATGGCTGCAGAGATTTGCTTATCAAGCCAGCATATCGGTCTGGTCCTTCTTTTTCGCTTTTCTTGTTGTCCTTTTCTTGGCCTTGCTAACAGTGAGTTATCAAACAGTCAAAGCTGCCAGGTCCAATCCAGTGGAGCTGTTGCGGTATGAATGAAAATTCCCTCTAAGGGTCAGGTCTACACTCTCAACTTTTCTTTTCAAATTAAAGACAGAAAAAAAGAAAGTTAAATTCCTTTTTTTCTTCAAAGAAGTGAAATGCGTAAACCTGCCCTCTTCTACTTCCATTCAAAGAAGTTAAGAGTGCAGACCTAATCCCTTATTTCATAAAACTTATCCCGCAGAAATGTTGAAAGTTAAGACCTGATCCCTTTTTTTACTTGCATGAGGAGAGGGAAATGAGGAAAATAAAAAGCTGCCAATGGGAAGAGCTAAGGCCTCGAGATTCAAGAGGGGGACAAGAATCGGATTTATCCTCGTATTATGGATAATAACCGCTTGGCTGCTTTACCCGTTAATAACTCTAGATTCTATAGACATGAAAAGTGCCAAGGAGTATCTTTACCGTGCATCAGCAGGGATTGCCATCATGCTTATTATGTTCGGAAAAACAATATTCGACCTCCTGTTTCCTCAAACTATCTCTCAAAGAAAGGCGTTATGGAGTACGACATTTCTCATTCTCTATTGTGTGGCTATCGTCTGTGGAATACTTTTCATGGTTTCGAGAATGATCGTGTTGTACCTGAAAAGCGGGAATTCCAACCTTCCATTTTAAGTTATAAAAAAATGCTCTTTTATCTAGACACTCGGCAAAAAAAATCTTATAGTGAATGGACACTATGCATCCTAAGCAACTTTGCGAGCGAAGAATCTGCTCAGGCTCATGGGTTTGGAATCATTAATCATGATTTATATACAAAAAGGAGGTAGCTCTATGATTTTTTCACGCAATATTTTTCGTTTATTCTCATTTTTATTTCTGAGCATCTTTATATTCCTCGCATTTTACAGCACACCACTCCAGGCTCAGAAGATCATCCAATCGACTGATCCAGAATTGCGCTTGAAGTGGTATAAGGAACATGTGGCTATGAAAGAAAAGTCGCTGTTTAAACATTTGCCCTGGCAGTTCGTAGGGCCCACGAACATCAGCGGGAGATGCACGGATGTGGCGGTTGTGGCTCCCAAAGGAAAATACTACACCATGTATGCTGCTGCGGCTTCAGGCGGCGTCTGGAAAACCGTGAACGAGGGCACAACCTGGGAGCAGGTGTTCAAGCACGGTCCGTCAACTTCGGTTGGCGATGTCACCATCGCACCCTCTGACCACAAAATCGTCTGGATAGGACTCGGAGAAGCCAACATTTTCCGGAGCTCAATGGCAGGAGCAGGGGTGTATAAGTCAACAGACGAGGGCAAAACTTGGAAGTACATGGGGCTGGCCGGCACTCATACGATTCCCAGGATCGTTATTCACCCTGAAAACCCGGATATTGTCTATGTGGCTGCTTCAGGTCACGAATGGACGGACAATGAAGAGCGCGGAGTTTATAAGACGACTGATGGAGGCAAGACATGGGAAAAAATCTTCTATATCGATGAAAAGACAGGAGCCATCGACCTCGTTATGGACCCCTCGGACAGCGATACGCTTTACGTGGCGAACTGGCAGAGGAAACGCAAACGCTGGAATGACCCGCGTAATGAGCCTGGTTATTCGGGAAGCGGGATTCATAAGACTATTGACGGAGGTAAAACCTGGGTGCCGATAAACGAGGGGCTTCCGCCAGCAAGATATCGAGGCAGGATAGGGATTGATATCGCCAGGAGCAATCCGAATGTTCTGTATGCCTTTGTCGATAATTATGAGATCGCCCGCAAGCCTCCTGAAGGCGAGGTTGATTCTTACGGGCGGCCGAGGGCAGCGACTATAAAAGGTGCTGAAGTCTACCGAACCGATGACAAAGGAAAGAGCTGGAGGAAAGTGAGTCAGTCTAATCAGTATATGGAACGCCTCTCTGCAACCTACGGCTGGGTTTTCGGGCAGATGCGGGTCGACCCCAACGATGAAAACACTGTTTATGTTATGGGGCTCGCTCTAAATCAGTCAACTGATGGAGGAAAAACATTCCGTCCCTTATACGGGATGCATGGGGATCATCATGGTTTGTGGATCGACCCAAATAATTCGAAATATCTTTTCAATGCCAATGACGGCGGAGTGTCAGTCTCTTACGACTTTGGCGAAACATGGAGAAGTTTTACGGATAACCTTCCAGCAGTCCAGTTTTTTAATATTGCCTATGATATGGATAAGCCCTTTCATGTCTACGGCTCCATTCAGGACCATGGCAGCCGCCGGGGAATAGTGGAGCTTAGAGAGGGACGGGACTTAATCCCGGCCGTGGAATTTGAAGATGCTCCGGGCGGCGAAGGATGCAGCCATGCTATCGATCCTGATGATCCGAATATTGTTTTTTCAGCGGGTTTTTACGGAAGGATACAGAGGTCGGATTACAGTACTGGAGAGTGGAAGACGGTGAGGATTGTGCCCAGAGCCAAGAAAGGCGAACCTCCGCTGCGCGGCCAATGGGTAGCACCCTTTATTCTCTCTCCTCATAATCCCAGGATTATTTATCACGGCATGCAGTACCTCTTCCGGTCGATGAACAGGGGAGACACCTGGGAAAGGATCAGCCCTGACCTTACCTATAATGACCCCGATAAGATGGGCGATATTCCGTATCAAACTATATTCGCCATCTCGGAGTCGCCCCTTAAATTTGGGTTGATATACGTCGGAACCGATGATGGAAAAGTTCATGTCACCAAGAACGGGGGGGTAGCCTGGAGCGAAATCATGGATGGTCTGCCCTATAAGAAGTGGGTATCTCGAATTGAGGCTTCTGCTTATGATGAGGGGACAGTCTACATGTCGCAGAACGGCAAGCGCCACGACGACTTTGCTGCCTATCTGTGGAAGTCGACTGACTACGGGAAAACCTGGGAAGATATGACCGGCAATATTCCCTGTGGGCCCATCAATGTCATCCGGGAAGACCCGAAGAACAAAAATGTCCTTTATGTGGGTACAGACCTTGGTGTTTATGTTTCAATAGACGGCGGCAAGTCCTGGCAGGTGCTGGCGAATAATCTGCCCACGACATTTGTCCATGACCTCAGAATCCATCCCCGGGACGACATCATGGTCATCGGTACCCATGGACGCGGTGTGTGGGCCCTGGACGTGAGCTATATTCAGAAATGTGACGAAAAATTCCTCGCTGAGGCAGCGCATCTTTTTAAGATAAGTCCGGCTAGACTACCCCGATGGAGGCAGTGGGGAGGAAAAGATGGGTATATTTATTATTTTCTGAATAAAGCGCAGAAGGTTTCTCTAGTGGCAACGGATGAATCGGGCAAGCTGGTGAAAAAATTTAAGGCTATGGGAGATGTAGGATTAAACAGGATTGTTTGGGATTTAAGGACGGATGAAAAGGAATATGTTAAGTCCGGCACCTATACCGTAAAATTGTCTGTCGGTGCTGTTGAGCTGGAAGAGAAAATTAAGGTGACAAGGCCTGAGCGATCATTTTAGTTGTGTTATTAACAAACTGAGATAAAGATTTTGTTTAGTGCAGTCATACATCCATAAATCTAAGGAGAACTAAGATGGCAACCTATGTTATTCTCAGCCGGATTTCTCCCCAGGCATTCAGTGACCCTTTTGAGTTTAAAAAGATAGCCGAAACTGTATCTGCGAAAATCAAGAGCGAGTGTCCTGATGTGAAGTGGAAGGAGAGTTACTCCACAATGGGCCGCTACGATGTTGTTGATGTTATCGAATCCGAGGATCCTAAGCAGGTCATGAAGGCAGCCATGATCATCCGCTCTTATGGGCATTCCACCACCGAGACCTTACCAGCGACTCCCTGGGATGATTTCCTGGCCATGATTTAAGGTTTAAGAAAAATTAAGGACAATCTATACTTCTATAATTGATTAAATAGCGTCGAGCATTTCTAATCTGTTCAACCTGGATCTATATTACTTAGCCAGATAGTTCTCGATGATTTCATACCCGGCTTCTTTTCCCACCTTAAGTATAGGAGCGGAAGGAGAAATGATCAGGCTGAATCCGATCATAGACAGAAGAAATGCCGCCAAGAAGATCATAATTTTTTCCTTGAATTTCATTCTTATCTCCTCATCGTTATTTTCATCTTAGGTTTATATAGACGTACAAAGAGGTAAAAAGGTTTAGTATTCCTACAGAAATAATAAAAATAATTTTGCTCCTTTTTCGCGACAGTCAAAACCGGACCTTGCCCATCAAACCGTATATTGTTAGGCCGGCTCTTTTTTTTGTTTTTTCAAGGGGAATTACACAGCATAAATCAGCCCTCCTGCGCCTATGAGATTCCTTTGCCTCAAGGGGAGAACAGCTCAATTCATCTGCTTCTTTTTTTTCGGGATGCATAGCAAACCTCCATTCTTGAATTAATGTCTTGCTCAATTTTAAAGACGGGGATCTACAAGAAAGGACGCAGAATGATTGCCCTTGTTGTCCTTATTAAGAGCAGCGTCTGCAGTCGCGACAGGAGTTCACGAATATTCCAGCCTGGCTAAGCTCTTTTTGGCAGCGCTCCAGCAGTATGTTTTTGAGCATCCTCTTCGCCCTCTGGACTCTGGATTTTGCTCCAGAAATAGAGAGGCCAAGGTTTCGCGCCATCTCTTTTCGGGTCAATCCTTGGTATTCCGTAAGGATGAGAGCTTCCCTATGCTTCTCGGGAAGGCTGTCAACGAGATTCTTTATACATTGATTGAATTCATTTTTCGCTTCGTCTTCAACTGAATCCTGTACAACTGGCAGTGTTTCTGGAAGCTGTACTATCGGCTTTTGACTACGATAATGATCGATGATGGCATTTCGGGTGACCCTGTATATCCAGTTATGTAATTTTTTCTCTTCTCTGAGAGTATCTAGGTGAGAATAGACTTTTATGAAAACTTTCTGGAGGATATCTTCAGCCGTATCCACATTTGATATATGTTTAATAACAAACCATTTTAATTTTGCGTAGAATTCTTTCCATATCCTTTCTGTCCTGCAATTTAAGTCTGTGCAAATATCCATGATAGTCTTACCTCGCTGTTGAATTTAACATAGCTAGAGTCAAAAAATTCTTATGAAAAGGAGCGCCACTATAAGCAAAAAAAAGGAATATGATTAAGATAATGACCAGAATGAGAATAGAGATAATCTTGCCTTTCATTTGCCTTCTCCTTTTTCAATGTTTTCCCCTTCGTCAATTATCGCTTTCCTTGAGGACAAGTTTGACAGCCTTCTGAGGGCAGTTATAAGCACAGAGACCGCAGCCAAAGCATTTGCCTTCATCGAATTCTAGACTTCCTTCCTCATCTGAAATGGCTCCGAATATACATTTATCAAGACATATTGCACATTGATCACATAATTCCTTGTCCAAGGAGGCCATAAATCCAGACTCTCCCATAGAGGTAAAAATTCCACGTTTTTTTAACGCCTGGACGAATACGCAGCAGCATTCACAACAATTGCAGAGAAAATTTGGATCGTCTTGGTTATTGATCGAGTGGACAAGTCCTTTTTTTTCGACCATATCCAGAATTTCCAGTCCTTCTTGAATGTCTATTTTTTCTCCGAGTCCCCTTTCGATGAAAAATGTTGCCTGCTCACCGAGAGCCAAACAGACTTTTCGAGGCTTATTACATTTGCTAAAGGTTGTCCTGCAGATACAGTCAATTACGGCCAACTCAGATGAGTTTTGGAGATAATGAATCGCCTGGTGATAAGGTATCAGTTGTCTTTTATCCTCGATTGTTTCTTCGATCGGAAGGACACGATAAACCGGCTTTTCGCTGGCCATCATCTTTTTTAGATACATTCCAGAAATAAATTCCTGAAAATGGATTTTTTCCTCCTCGGGAAGCTCCTCGTATTCTGGATCATGATTGACGAACCTTTTTACGATCTGTTCGAAGGTATTGCTCCGATAATAATTCTCTCCATCTTTTGATACTTTAATCAGGTAGCCTTTCTTGTGCAGAGATTCGACTAGAGATATTTTAGCTGGAGAAAATTGCGATTTAAGAAGGGAGAGTTTTCGTTCCTTGTCTGCCAGGTGATTCAAGATGATTAGCTCTTCTTCATTCAAGAATCTTTTAATAGAGTTGCCCAGGCTTTTGGGAACCTTGAATTTCTTGACAAAAAGAGAGAGATCTTTATTCATTTTATTGCTTCAGGCAAGCTTCAGTAGACCGGAGTAAGCCATTTTCTGTATTTGTCTATCTCTCCGTTCACGACCTTATAGAAGAACTTCATGATTTCGCTGGTGATTTTGCCCTTCTTTCCGCTGCCGACTAGTCTATGGTCTATCGATCCCACCGACACGATCTCAGCCAGTGTTCCACAAAAGAAAACTTCATCAGCTGTGTAAAGCTCGGTTCTATCAATAGCTCTTTCCATAGTTCCTATTCCCAACTCTTCACTGGCAATCTCCATGACTGCATCCCTGGTTATTCCCTCGAGGATATTCTGGCTCAAGGAGGGAGTATGGAGCATTCCGTTTCTTACCAGGAACAGATTCATGGCCGCACCCTCGGAAACGTGACCGTCTTCATTCATGAATATGGCCTCGTCGAATCCATTATCTCTGGCCTCCTGGCCTGCTAAAGCAGAATTGACATAGGCTCCTGTAATCTTGCCCCTTCCCGGGATTGCATTGTCTTCGATTCTTCTCCAGGAGCTCAGGCAGGCCTTGATAGGTTTGTCTGGATTAAAATAATGGGAGACCGGAACCGCAAAGATGCAGAAATCGTGTTCATCCGGGAGTTTCACGCCGACCTTCTCTGAAGACTTATAGGCCAGAGGCCTGATGTAGATATCAGTCTTGAATTCATTCTTCCTGACGAGCTCGACCACGAGTTCTTTTAGACCTGCGGTAGGTTTATCGAGGTCGATTTTGATGATCCTGCAGTTTTTCTTTATCCTCTCCAGGTGTTCTTCAACTCTGAAAATATAAAGCTGATCTTGTTTTTGATTGTAGTAACCCTTGATGCCTTCAAAAACTCCTGTCCCGTAATTAAAAGCATGGGTGAGGATGCTTATTTTGGCTTCTTTCAAGGGGACAAAGCTGCCTTTAAAGTAAACAAAATTCATTTTGCACCTCAGCAAAAGTTGAAGATATTTTGTTCCCGAATCCATTCAAAGGATCGGAAGCATTTCTAATTCTTCGGCCTCGCTTTCCTTCTTTCCGATTGTTTCTGATATGATTTCACCCAAAATTTTTATTCCCTCCTCTATTTTTTTGGGTGAACTGGCTGCGTAGGAAAGACGCAGCTCATTTTTTCCGTCCGTTGAGTCATAGAAGAGAGAGCCTAAGCTGAAGATGACTCCATTTTTCACACACGCTTCAAATACGGGAGTCAGGTCCACCTCTGGAGCAAACCTGATCCAGACCAAAAGCCCGCCCTGTGGTTTGAGCAGGTCGATATTTTTAGGCAAATATTTTTTGATGCTTTTTATTATTGTATCCCTTCTTTCCTTGTATATCCTTCTAACCTTCCTGAGGTGAGTCTTTAGGTACCCTCTGGAGCAGAATTTGTACAGGATAGCCTGGGAAATCGTGTTCGTGGTAAGATCTTCGACTTGCTTGAGAGCTATGAATCTATCCCTTACCGATTCATTGAGCACTGCCCATCCAACTCTAAAGCCAGGTATGAGCTCTTTTGACAAAGAGCTTACATAGATGACCTGATCGGTCCTATCCAGAGCTTTGAGAGCTAGAAGGTCCTCGCCCTCAAACCTCAGGTCGCCGCTGACATCATCCTCGATGATAGGAACATTATATTTTTCGGCGAGTAAGATCAATCGTTTCCTTTTATTGATGCTCATTGTTATTCCGGTCGGATTTTGAAAGTTCGGTATAGTGTAAATGAATTTGGGATTGTATTTTTTAAGGGCATCTTCAAGCACGTCCAGGTTAAGGCCATCTTTTTCCATGGGAACACCGATGATCCTGGCTCTGAGTGTGTTGAAAATACTCAGCGCTCCAGTGTAGGTGGGTTCTTCGGTGATGACATAATTCCCGGCTTCTATAAGGATTCTGGAAGCAATTTCCAGAGCCTGCTGGGAGCCGCTGGTGATGAAGATATTTTCGGGCGATGTTTCTATTCCTTTATTCTTTATCCACTTGGTCATAAATTCCCTTAGAGGATAATAGCCTTCAATCGGTCCGTAGCGGAGTATTTCGCTTCCCTCTTCTCTCAGAACTGAATTGAAACATCTCTTTACGAGCTCAATCGGATAGAGGATATCGTCTGGATGAGCTCCGCCGAACGAGACTTTAGCCTTGGATATGCAGCTTCTGTATAATTGGACTAAAGAGGATAAGGCAGATTCGTCCAATTCTGCAGAAAAAGAGTTAGTCCAATTGAACTTTCTCTGTACGTCTCTTTCTCTTTCCTTTAGGTATTCGCTCATGTCTGAGACAAAAGTTCCCTGGCCGACATGAGAGTGGACCAATCCATCTGCTTCAAGTTCTTCATAGGCTGTCAGTACTGTATTCCGGTTAATTTTAAGCTTTTCAGCAAGTTGCCTGGTGGGAGGAAGTTTTGTATCCGGCTTGTAAGTTTCGGAGAGAATCAATTCTTTAAACTGATTTTTTAATTGAAGATAATAAGGTATGTTTGATGCTTTGTTGATCTTTACCATCATGGGCCTCCAATTGTCTTAATGATATAACAATAAATGAATAAATTTAAAGAGCCAATTATGACAATATTGGGTAGGCCAATATTGTTGCTTTGAGCATAAATCAGGGAATAGATTTTGTTTATTTAATTAAAAGTGTGAATAAAATTGCACTCAATGGTGACAGTCAGAGATAGACTTCAGATTTTCCTATAGATTGGGAATCTAGAATAATTATGGATATTAAATATAAAAGTGTCTAGGATCGAGAAGATTAAAAAATTAAATCACTATAGGTTTATTAGGTAAACACCTCATTCCGGCTTCGGGCTGAGGTTCTCCTTGAAAGGTACTTTCCAGGTAATCCAAAGCGCCCTCTGCTCTGGTTTTCAAATCGCCATCAGGCATAGATTCTACGGCGGATTTTAAATCCTCCAGGCATTTTTGGAGATTAGGAGTCACATCAATCTTGAGATATTCTTCCATTCTTTATCTCCTTCGTAGGATTTTCTTGAATCTTTCTTCTCCTCTGATATCGTCGAAATTCTTATCTAAATCGATGTATTTAATGTAAATATACCGATCTCTATTGGTAATCGGGTCGTTGAAAAAGGATTCCAGGTATTCATATCCCATTTCTTTTTCCCCCAGTCCCATGTAGGCAGAGGCTAATTTGAATTCATTGTCGAAGATCTCAAATTTTTCTGGCGCCAAAAGATTGATTTTCTGGATTAATGTGCGAGCCTTTTCGGTTTCTTCTTTTTGAGCGGCAATCATAGCCAGATAGAACAAAGACGGAATCTTGAATTCTGTGGAAGAAGTCTCGAATTGAAGGAACAAAGCTTCGCTTTTATCTAAATCTCCTGAATAATAATAGACATCTCCTAATCTGAATTTTGCCAGCTGGGAAGAATCATGCTTTTTCAGGATGTTGCAGACTTCAATAGCTTCATTGAATTTTCTGTCAAGAGTCAAAAGCTCAGCATAGACAACATTACCGAGAACATAAGGGTTCAGCCAGAAATTTTTTTCTTTGAATTCTATCGCCTTCTCAAAGTCAGCTTCATTCCCTTCTTCCCCGAATTTCATGTAGTAACAGTATCCGACAATGGAATTTAATCGAGCATGATGAGGATGGTCTTTGATTCCTTCCTCGGCCAGGGCGAAAGCTGCTTTTTTGGTGTCCATGTTGAAATAAGAGTCTTTCAGCAAATAAATCTGGATTAAGGTGCTGTAATATTCGGGAAGGTTAGGCTCTATGGTGTGAGCTTTCTTAACCAGTTCTTCGGCTTTTTTCAACCAGCTTATATCAAAGTTCCAGTTGTAATTTACATAATTCACATAACAATTGGCTAATCCGATGTAAGCCAGGGCAAAATTGTTGTCGAGTTCGATGGCCCGGCAAAAAAGCTGAATAGCTAGTTCGTTGTCCCCCTGAGTCCCTCTTTCCGCGTAGTATTTGCCCTGGATGTAAAATGTCCAGGGATCGTTATTTTCCTCATCCAGTCTGTTGAAGCTATTATTCTCCCTAAAGTCATCATCAATAGCTGGATATTCAGGAGTTGCTTCAGCTTTGACTGAAGTGGCAAGGTTCTGTTCTGTTTTTGTATTCAATACTTCAATTACTTTCGAGCAAATGTCATTCTGGACATAGAAAATATTTTCCAGCGGCTCTTCAAACTCTGTGCTCCAAATATTAGCATTGTCCTTTGTTCTGATAAGCTGAACGGTGAGATTAATTTTATTACCAACTTTTTCTATTTCTCCTTTGAGGATATAGCTTACTCCTAATTCTCTATTCAGTTTTTCAGGACTTATTGAACTATCATCATATTTAGGAGCCGAATACCTCGGGATGACATTCAGTCTGTTCAGCCTGACCAGGTTTTTGATGATCTCATTAGTTATCCCTCGGGAGAGATATTGTTCTGACTCCGAAGATCCCTGGTTTTTAAAAGGCAGAACAGCTATAGAGGGGCTTTCAGACATCAAGGATGGTTCCAATAGAGTTAAATACAAAATGGCTAAGATAACTGAAACTAATATCAATCCAGATACTACACCAACAATTCCCCAGGTGTGTTCCAGAAACAGTTTTTTCTTGATTATTTTCTTGGCTGCTCTTCCTCTGAGCCATTGGTCGATTTCTGATTTATAGGCAAAGACTTTGGAACGGGTGGACTTATCGTCTATTCGATGAATGGGCAATCCGAGCTCTTTTTCCCACCGGTAGCAGGTCCTGATATCTCTGCCTAAGTACTTGGAAATGTCTTTCCAGGAATCTAATATATTTTTGTTCCTCACCTAAACCCTCTAAAAGCTTTTTATATTTTCATATAAATTACGATTCAAGTCAACAAAATTATCTTAAAAGACTGTTTAGGTTTTTCATAATAAAACACGAATAGATTATCATCTGGTTTTGTCAGACAAAAGCCGATGCGCGTGAAGAAATAGGACATCAAGAGAAAAGAAAGGACATTTCCTTGGTGATAATGGTCATTGAGAAAAAAATGTTTATCTTATAGTTGCGAGCTTTAAATTTAGTCTGATCAGCAGGTGCTAGACAGAATAAGACTCGCAAAGCGAATTGAGCAGTTTCTCATCCACTCGTGAATTTATGAAGCTGGGCTAAAAAAAGAGCTCAAATAAAGGTTCTCAGTTGTCAGCTGAAGGGGGGTTGATGATGGGAACCAGAAGGCAAGATTTCCTTCAGTCCTGGAATTGGATTCAATTCATTTCATTGACGTGCCTTTCTGAGTCATTGTGATGGCAACTCTGGCTTCTCATTCATAGCCTTTCCCTGGATGTATTGAATGAATCTTACTCTTTTGTAAAAGCCTTTGTCTGGGGAGGTAAATCAGTTTTTTGTCCGTGCTGATCTTCTTGAAGATCAGGAGGCCTTTTGTGGTAAAGTATTAAGAAGCCAGTTAAGGGCATCAACATGCTCCTTGACTATCAGCGGGATTGGAATTAGAATTTAGTCAAGATAGAGTTTGAACCAGGAGGGACGAGGACATTTTTCCTGGTATGATCATTCGATTTCGCCTTTTTCTATCCCCTCGGAGTTTGGTCCATCTAACTGAAATCATTTCCTTTGATTAATGTCCTAGAGATGATGCGGGAAATAGAAGTCTTGGTACATTTTTCAATTGAAGCCAGCCTGAAGGCTGGGGATTGAGACAGGAGAGAACGGAGGAATGTCATGAGGACTCTGGGAATCATATTGATTGTCATCGGGATCATCTTAAGAATAATTCAGACGGTGAGCTTGGGATTTTCGTGGTCTTTAATCATAATCGGACTCATTCTTCTTTTGGCAGGTTATCTCCTAAAAACAAAGTCTTCTTGAGCGAGAAAGTTAGCTTAGGTAAGCAAAAATTCAAACGAAAGGATAAAGATGTCTGAAAAAAGGATAGGACTAATGGTCGGATTATTTCTGTTTATAGCTTTGTTTCTCTTTGTATCTTTAAGGCCTGTTCAGGCCTCAGGGACTACAAAGGCAGGAGCAAAGAGTCTTCTTTTCCAAGCAAAGAATTCTCGAGCCAATCAAAGGGCTAAGGTTTCGATGTCGAAGAGATTCCTTGTTATGGGTGTTCCCAAGGGTGCGAAATCACTGCCTGAGCGGAAAGAAAGGGGAGAAAGGGAATTGTCTCCAAAGGGATTCCAGTGGGGCCAGTCTTGTCTGGAAGAAGAGAAGACTTTTAGAGACAGAAGAGAGGCAGAGAAATACCTGGAATGTCTTTTGGAAGAGAGGAAGGTGCTGGAAGGGGATTTCTACGGCCTGAATCTCACAGCCTATCGGTATGTTAGTATCTTCTATCTTCAGGGATATATTCGAAAAAAAATTTTTAATATCGATAAAGAAATCAAGCGGACGAAATCCGCGCTGCACAATATAGAAAAATAACCTTTTGATATCTCAAGACAAAGATGAGATTAACCAGGATTGTTGCTGACGAAACCTCAAATCTTGAAGATGATTTTATAAAAAGACACCAAGTCACTGTCATCCCCTTCAACCTCATCAACAGGAACGGAAGAATTGTAGCCATAACCTCTGACCAGAAGGAAAACTCCGAAGAAGGCCTTTTCAGGAGCAAAGACTCATTCTTTAAGTATATAAATAAGGTCAAGAAAAAAGAAGACATTCCGACCAGTGGCGCCATTTCGATCGAAAGAATGAGGAGTTTTATAAAAAAAGCCTCCAAGAGGAAGAGAGACCTGGTTTGTATACATCTTCCTAAAGAGCTCAGCAAGATCACTGAAAATGTAGAAAGGGCGGCTGAATTGGTGAGCGCTGAAGTCGGGAACACAATAATAGTCATAGATTCAAGGCTGGCTTTCAGTGCCCAATATCTGGTTGTTAAGGAAGCCGTCGGACTGGCTGAAAATGGTAAGAGTGCAGAGGAGATTGTTGGGCATTTGAACAGGATCAGGAAGAATATCCATTTGTTTGTTGCCGTCTATAGCTTGCGGTACCTGAGAAAAAGCGGCCGGGTTCAGGGGCTAAAAAAAATTGTCTCTTATATTTCGGATTTTTTGGGCTTCTCCTCGATCATTACTTTAAAAGAGGGCGTTCCAGAACTTTTGGCAACCGCAACCAGACAAAGAGTGGAAAACAGGATCCTTTCAGAAATGGAGAGAGTGACTGGGTATGGTGAGAAAATTTCAGTGAGGATAAATTATGACATCGAAGAAACTCGACGAAGGACTAAAAAGCTGGAAGAGCTGATACGAAAGAAGTTTGAGTGGCGTCTAAAGGAAATATCATCCTTCCAGATGGGACCCCTGGTGGGTTCACATACAGGGCCTTACACGATCTCAGTGGCAGTCAAAAAGCATGGCTACAAAGAGATCGACAGTTTTGTTATAGCTGAAATGTTCGAGAGAGTGGCCAAAAAGTTGAGGAAAAACGAAAGCACCCTCAACAGATTGAATATTTATCCTGTCATTGATGCTGACACAGGAAAGAACTTGTCATTCACCATGAGTGATGTTGCCAAAAGCGTTGATTTCTCTTCAATCAGAAGAACTTTTTCAGACATTGCGTCACGAGCCTGTGAAAACGGGACAGGTTTTTCTGGGACATCCGTGGCGGCCTATTTGACCGGTTTCGCTTCCTGTCTTTCCAAGAATGAAGCCAAAAGACTTGAGGCTGAAAATTTTGTGAAAGCCATTGAAGAAGGGACAAAGTCAGCTTATCTCTCCTTCAGGTATCCCAAGGAAGGTACCATCTTGAGCGTCATGCGGGTATCGGCTGCCAAAGCAAGAGAGAATTTGCCGGAAGAGAAAGACATCGCTGAAATCTTGAAAGAAGCCTACATAGCTGCCGTCAAGGAATTATTTAATCCTGAGGTTCAGGAAATTCCGATCTTGAAGAAAAAGAGAATCGTGGATGCTGGAGGCCTGGGTTTTGTGTATACTCTGGAAGGGTGGCTTTCTGCACTGGGAAAAGAGAGGGATATTGAGGATTTTATAGAAGAATTCAAAAACAAAATCAGTGTCCAAAAATACAGCCTGGTTTACAGGATTGAAGAGGCCAAGCACCCTGGTTTTTGTTTGAAGATAAGAGTGGAGGGTTTGAAGAAAAGGCAAAGGGAAAAATTAGCCAAGAAGTTAGAAGCTTTACCCAATCCTATCGAAAGCCCTCTATCGTCAGTGAGCAATATCGTCCACATTCATGTCTATAATGAGGAACTGAAAGAGAAAGTTTTAGAGATCTGCAACAAATTTGGAGAAGTAGAACTATTAAAGGTAAGCTCTCTTTCACTAACCAAATTTGAACTGATCAAGAATAAAGTCATCAATATAATAGGTAAGACGAAGAATATTCCCAAGTTGGTGGCCTGGTCACTGTACTGGTTTGGCCTGAGGATTCTTTTCCCTTTCCGAGAGATAGGTCTTTGGAAACAGTCTCGAGATTTGAATCTGGTGACTAAAGGGTTGGAAGATGTCGTTGAAAAGGCTGAGCAGGCCATAATCGTCTTCAATAAGAGAGGAAAGATAAAATATTTCAATGAAGCCGCTGAAAGGTACGTGGGAAGCCTCGGAATCGAGAAAATTAAGCAAGGGGACAGCATAAACCTGTATTTACATCCCGAATTTTTAAAAGAGATCGAAGGCAAGCTTTTCACCTTGGGAAAAGAAAGTTCCTACATATTTGAAGATAAAGATCATGGTTATGAGCTAAAACAACTTTATACTCAGGAAGGACACATAGGAGCCAAGCTAGAAATCAAGAACAAGAAGATAGAAGGTTATGTTTGTTAGGGAAGGCAAGGCTAAAGCTAGCCTGGATCTCTCTATTATCCGCCCAGGCTTTTGACAGTTTTTCCGCCCAAAGCTTACACAGTTCCTCAAGAAGGCCGGAAAGAGGGTTGGCGAAAATCAGAAAATTTGGGTAATATTGTTTTTCGGAAAAATACATTTAGGAGGAATCATGTTTAGGCGAGCCGAAAGAAGGGTTTTTTTCCTTATTGTTTTTTCTGTAGCCCTGATCATACTGTCATCCTCAAATTGTGCCCAGGAAGAATTCCCTCCCGCTGACCTGGTATTGCTCAACGGAGATGTTTATACGGTCAATCCAGACAATCCTGAGGCCAGTGCCTTGGTCATCAAGGGAAGCACTATAGAGGCAGTATGCCAGAGAGATAGGCAGGCCAAAAGATATATCGCTGAGGGGACAAAAGTTATTGATTTGGAAGGCAGTTTTGTCGTGCCCGGGATTATCGATGCCCATGTTCATTTCAACCGGGCTGGAGAACTGATTAACGACGCCAATTTGATGACAGTCTCGGATGGATTGGGCCTGAGAGAGGAAATCACCAGAGTTGTTGAAATCCTGGAAAAAGGAGAATGGATAACCGGAGGACTCTGGGGGGCCTATGAGGAGTGGGCTCTAGGTGATTCTGGAAAGGAAGAGAAGGACAAAAAGGAGCCCTGGAAGCCAGACCGCTGGATGATTGATGATCTAACTCCCAACCATCCCTGTTTTCTCTGCCGTTATGATTATAAGGTTTGGCTGGCCAACACGGCTGCCCTCAGAGCTGCGGGTTTGGAAAGAGCCAGGCTTGCAGGCATGGAAATCGGTGGTGATGGCCAGCCCACAGGAATAATAAACCGGCCTTCACCAGCCTTTGACAGGATTATAAGGGCTCGAAAGCCAAAATCTCATAAGAGGCTTCTCGATGAGAATCGGGTTGCCCTCCAAGCTCTCAAAGAGGCAGGTGTTGTTGAGATTCATGATATAGCCACTCCCGAGCAGACCCAAAGGTTTATCGAACTCCAGGAAAGGGGAGAGTTGACCTGCCGAGTATGGTTGAGACCAGACCTTTCTAGAGGAGCTGAGTTGAAGGCTCAAGGTCTGACCATGGGCCTTCATCCGAAAACCAAGAAAGAGGACAGGTGGCTTCGCTACGGAGCTTTGAAAGGCTATATCGATGGAATCATGGGAACCCATAGCGCTCTTTTCTTTGAACCCTACGATGATCAACCTGATAATTACGGTCACTGGCGGCAGCATACTTCCGATGACCCTGAGTTCAAGGTCGGCAACATGGAGAAGATGTATAACCTGGTCAAAGTCGGTTTGGAAGCAGGTTTTATTCCTAATGTCCATGCCATAGGAACCAGGGGAGTGGCTGAGATGCTTAACTTATACGAAAGGCTGAAAGAAGAGGGGGCCGATCTGAAAGGATTCAGGATCATCCATGCCCAGGTGATCAGACCTCAGGATTTTCCCCGATTCGAGGCTCTTAACGTGATCGCTGAAGTGAATCCCTACCATATTTCTGATGATATGCGCTGGATGGAAGAAAGAATCGGTCATGAGCGGTGCAAGGGAGCGTATGCTTTCAAAAGCCTGCTGGATTATGGAGCCCTGCTGAGCTTCGGCTCTGATTGGCCTGGCACCAGTGCTGCCATCTACCATATGCATCCAAAATACCTGATCTATGCTGCTGTGAGCCGCAAGACTGTGAAGGGCACTCCGGAAGGAGGCTGGTTTCCAGAACAGAGAATATCGGTTGAGGAAGCCCTGAAAGCTTATACCATTAATAATGCCTATTCAGTTTTTGAAGATGATATTCGGGGCTCTCTCGAGGAGGGCAAGCTAGCTGATATCACCATCTTTGACCGAAACCTGATCAAGATTCCGGAGGAGGAGATCTTGGGAGCAGAGGTTCTTTATACGATTATCGATGGAAAAATAGTGTTTCAAAAGAAATAAAATATATTCTTCCTAGAATTCAAAGAACCAGAAGAACAAGACAAACAAGATGAGCTAAGCAAACGAGATGAACTAGACAAACTAGAAAAACTAAAGAAACTAGAATAACTAACCAAACTAGAAAAACTCGAAAAACTAAGCATCCTCGATAAACTAAACAAACTTGACAAACTAGATTAACTAATTTAGCTTGGCAATCTTCACCCTTCCTGATAAGGCTAGAGTGATTTTATACCTTCCCCAGGAATTGAAGATAAAGATCGAAGCCAGGCCAGAGACAGTGCCTCGGGGATGAAAACAAGGATTATTGTTTGACCTCAGCCTGACACCCTCAAGGAAATGTTTTTCTTCGAGTTTCCATTTCTTCTCCATCTCATCATAGATTTCCATCGCATAGCCAGTTGAGTAAAACTTCATTCTTGTCTTCACACCTTCAAAGAGAGCCTTATACCGGAGGAAATTCAGGTGCGAGTTTATCTCCCAGACAGCCTTCTGGAGCCTGTATTTCGGAGCCAGGTTCAGGAATGAAGTCGAGGCCATGTAGGCCAAAAAACCGAGTAGGGAAAGGGAGATCATGACTTCCAGCAGGGAAAATCCTCTTCTCAACTAAAATTCCTCCCACTCCAAGGCTTTGAAGTAAGAGATAAAGAGAACTGGCTTGCTGGTAAGAGGAGCATTTTCAAGAAAATGGTTTTCTGGCTGGAGCCGTTCGTCAAGAGTCAGAGTCAGAGAATTATTGCCGCCGCTATAATCTGTGGCTTGAAGGCTTCCTAAGATCTGTACCTTTTTTCCTTCGCCTTCGACAACAAATCCCTTTCCCGCAGCGGTGAGAGAAGCCTGAAGCTGAATCTTATCAGGAGAGCTTGCCTTGACCACGATCCCCCCTTCATTCATCGTGTCATCCCAGAAGTCTTTCCCGGTGGAAAAAATCGCCAGTCGAGAATCAGAGTCTTTGGCGTAGGGAATCCCATCTTGCCACTTCACGCCTTGAAGGATAAGATGGGAAGAGACGGTTATTCTATCCGAGGAGATGATGGAGAGCTGTGCTCCCTGCAGGACAGAGGGGACTTCTTCGTCTTTCACCAGGATGATTTCACCAGAAGAGTCGACAACACCACCACCGAGAGATTTAACTTTTCCGTTGATGATAATGAGTCCCAAGGGGATGAGGTCGTAGGCGAAGGTCTCGCTAGGGGAAGTGAAGAAAGTCTTGCCTCTTGAAGGACTGAACTTCAGAATCCATGTTCCTGGCTGAGTTTGAAAAGAGATGACCTGGAATTCCTCTTCGATGGCCAGAATCATCTCCTCCACATTTCCCTGAACATAGATTCCCCCCAGTCCTGAGTTATCCTTGATTAAATAGACTCCTTCGGGAACGGGTTCTTCTGATTCCTCCAGGCCCAGGATGATTCTGAGATCGGCGGTGGAAAGATTCTGCGGTTTGAAAAGCTTCATTCGTAAAGCCTTGGCCAGGGCAGCATCTGCTCGGTCAGGAATTAGGTTTTCTCCAGAAAAACTGATCTTGGGTCCAAGTTGGCTCTGGGAGGGAGAAGAGAAGGCGATTCTCTTTTTATCGGAGAAATTGGATTTTTCTTCGGGTTTTAGCTTTTTATCGATGAGAAAAGGGAAGAACGAGAGAGGGATCTGCCCCCCGATAATATGCAGCGAGGCTGAAAGTCTTGTTTTTCTCTTCAGCTCGAAGTTGTCGATCATTCCTTCAGAGCTAAAAAACACCTCATGAATGGCTTTGAAATAGACCTCCTTCTCTATGATATTTTTTAAAAGCCAATTAGTGTGGCTTTCCCATTTAAGGTTTTCCCAATCTCCTGAAATCGATAGAGGCTGTTTCAAGCCCAGGAATTCCTCAAGTATTGTCCCTTTTTGGGCATTTTCTCGGAGATGGTTTAGTTCTTCAGGGGAAAGCACATAAGGAGAAGGCACCTGAGAGACCAAAGCCAGAAATTGACTGAATCCCTGTTTAATCCCGTTTTCAGAGGAATATTCCAGGAGGGTGCAGTGCTTTTTGAAGGCGCTGATTCTCAGATGAAGCTGAGAGAGATAGATGAGGCTTAGCCCTATGGCTGTGAAAACGAAAAAGACGAAAGCAGCCAGGAGGGTCAGGGCTCCTTTATTAGTTTTTTTCCTTAAATTAGCGGAAAGAAGCCAGAGCCATGTTCTTAGGGAAGACAGAAATTTCATATGTTTTCTCCTTTTCAGGTTTAAGGCAAAGGCGTAAATTTAGCAGGTTTGAAGCTTCTGAATAGCTGAACTGGAAAGAGACAACCTCTTCAAGAAGGGGCTGGGAAGGGCTGTTATTCACTTTTCTTCTGATGATTTGCTTTTTGGCGTCGAAGAAAAGCATAGTCCTTTTAAGCAAAATGATACGGGTTTCTTCTTTCAAGAAGCTGTAGTTTAAGGGAGAGTCGAGAGTGATGCTATTGCCTTTCAGTGAAGAAATGCCTTTGATTTCGCCTTTTTTAGAGTCAAAAATACTGATCTCCCTCCCTTTTTTCATCCCCTGGGTGGTTTCTAGGAAGATTTGAGCCTGGCCGGCAGCGATATTATCCAGCAGATGAAAGTCTTTTTCCTTACTTAGGATGCTTAAATTCAGGTTTTTCTCCTCTATCCCCTTGCACAGCCCCAGCTCTGAAGGCCCTAAGAGCCCCAAGCCTCCCTGGAGAAGGTCGATTTTCATCTTTTCCAGAGCTAAGAGAGCTCCCTCTCTAGCTGTCTCTGTTTCTTTGAGTTTGAAGAAAGAGTTCCTGGCAAACCCGAAAAACTGCAAACTGGAGAAAAAGAGAAGGAAAAAAAGAGATAAACTGAGCAGACTTTCCACCAGGGAAATACCTTTTTCCCGATGTTGATGCCTTTTCTCGGCTCGTTTTTTATTAAATTCCACTTTTTTCTCTAGTTGCGGTGTTTATTTCCTTTTTTGTCAGCCTGTCTTGCTGTTCCTTGCAAAATCCATTCATCCTGGCCTGTATGGCTCCTTTTAAGAGCCTAAAAACCCAGTTCTCGGGAAATGAAAAGGATCAGCCTTGTTTTTTTCTGGGGTTCAGCCTGGGATAAGACTTCCATTTCAACCCGTTTCAGGTTTAACGAAACATCCCGGATTTTCCAGCTTCTCGTATAGACTGGCAGAGAAACGCTTTCCTGAAGAGATTCACTCTGCTGTCCTGGGCTGAGTTCAATGCTTTCATAGGGGAGAGATTTGAAATATTCAAGCTTCAGGGCAGCCAGTTCAGCGATCTTGGCGTTGATTCCTGCCTGCCTTTTGGCAAAAAGAGAGTGGATGATAACCTGAGCTGTGGCTGTTATGACAAATATCAGCAGGGTAAAAGAAATGAGAAATTCCAACAGGCTAAACCCTTGTTTCTTCATAGAGATCTTAAGGAAAATAAGTGCAGGTTGCATGCCAAAAAAACGACTTTTATCCCAGGGGAAAAGAGGAAATTTTATTGTTAAGAGTAAACGCCTGTTTAGAAGCGAGGGAATACAAGATCTTTAAAGTCAACATCTGTTTCCATTACCTTCGGGATCACAATAGAGGTCAGGTCTTAATTTTCAACATTTTTTCTAATGAATATATGATCTAGATAGCGAAATATTGAAAGTAAAGACCTGACCCCTTTTATTTTTTTAATTAAATACCTTAAATAATCTTGACATTTAGGGGAAATATTCCTATTATATGAGAGGCAATACCTAAAGTGCGTCTTTAGGTATGATATGTTGTAGTTTGCCCGGATAACGGGTACAAGTTTCTTTCTCGGGATAGAAAGAAATAGTTCTTTGAAACAAAAAGCAGAGCATCCTTAGTCGATCCAATTTGCCAATTTAATTCGAAAAGAACTCTTCGGAGTTCTTTATTAATTGGAGAGTTTGATCCTGGCTCAGAGTAAACGTTGGCGGCGTGCCTAACACATGCAAGTCGAACGATTCTCGAGTAGCTTGCTACTCGAGAAGAGTGGCGAACGGGTGAGTAACACGTGGGTAATCTCCCCTCGAGTGAGGAATAACCTCGCGAAAGCGAGACTAATACCGCATGACACTCTGGAGTACAAGCTTTCAGAGTCAAAGCCTTCGGGCGCTTGAGGATGAGCCCGCGGCCTATTAGCTTGTTGGTAGGGTAATGGCCTACCAAGGTAATGATGGGTAGCCGGCCTGAGAGGGTGTACGGCCACACTGGGACTGAGACACGGCCCAGACTCCTACGGGAGGCAGCAG
>JABAOH010003747.1_pt1 | contig 63079 bp, 53 predicted proteins | sample 7062181 | NCBI WGS metagenome assembly JABAOH01 (sample SAMN14538630, study PRJNA623070) | marine sediment metagenome | biome: marine biome [ENVO:00000428]; feature: marine pelagic biome [ENVO:01000023]; material: deep marine sediment [ENVO:00002113]; isolation source: pool of 5 deep marine... | reverse complement strand
AGTCCCGCATGTCCGGTTCCGTGAGGGGGCTGGGGAGCAATCCCCAGCTCTACTCGACAACGCTTCCACCGGTCGTTAAAGGAAGAGTGCCTCGACAGAATGATCTTCTTTGGTGAAAAGTCGCTACGAAGGGCGATTAACACGTTCCTGGAGCATTTTCACACGGAACGAAATCACCAGGGGTTCGCATATCGATTGATCTGCACCCGGGGAAGAGGTCGGCCTGTGTGATGGCAACGTTCTCTGTCGGGAACGGCTCGGAAGCATGCTTCGATACTACTATCGCGAGGCTGCATGAAGACAGAAGCTCAGGTGTTCCTTCTGCAAGTGGTAAGCAAGGACCGCCTGAACACCATGCATATCACCGGACGAGCCGGTCGTCAGGTGATTCTCACTACCACAGCATTCTCGTTTGTAATTCGGCCACCATATTTGATGCAACACTTGATCATCAAAGAGTTCGGCGGTCAGTTGAGTTTCTTCACATCACGGCAGCGATCTTAGCTGGTGCCAACCGGGGTGCCGGAACCCTTATGCTGTCGCATGGTATCGACGGCGGTCAAGACTTGATCCGTAACTTGGCGTTCCTTTCGCAGCGTTTCGATGAGCGCTTCCGCTTGCTTTGACTGGAACGTAAGCAATCCCGCAGTTTCCATGAGTTGATCCGCGAACGCTTTCTGGGCGTGCAGCGCCTCAAAGGTAGAGTGGATATCGCGCAACATGGCTTCGGCTCGAGAAAGCCGTTTCTCAGCCTGCTCGATCTGCTGCTTCCTATCCTTGAGAACGCCGATGGTCGAATCAACCGACTTCATTTGCTCAAGGACGGCATCGAGTACAGCCCGACCCTCGGCGACCTGTTGGTGAGCAGACTCGATGGCTCGAATGTCCTCGACCGTACGCTCGGCCACCTTGAACATGTGTTTGATATCGGCTTGTAGCGCTTCGATTGTCGCCTGGCGAGCCGTTACTTTCTCCATTGTGTCCCTCAGCTGAAGTTCTGCCATCTCCCATTTCGCCACTTGCGCCTCAAATTGAGACATTCGTTTTTCTGCGAGGCGCAGGTTATTCGAACGTTCGGCGAGTTGTTCGGACATCTTGGTTACCCGTTTAGCCCGCTTCTCCGTTGAGGCTAGTGAGGAGTTGAGTTTATTTGTCTGTTCCCGGAGACTTTGCAGCACGCCTGCAGATTCCTGCCGGAGCTTGGACGCTTGCTCCAGCTGCGTGGCGGCTTTTTCGAGCGCGCCCTGTCGCTGCTCCAACTCCACGCCGAGTTGTCTCGTTTGATCCGAAAGCCTCGTGAGATCAATTGAGCGCTCCTCAAGAGATTCTATCGTGCTGTCGATATCCGCAACGCGCTGTTCAGCGTCCTCAACCGTTGTGACAATAGTGGTTACCATCTTCTCGATCCTTTCGGCTTCTTCGGCGTGTTTTGAAAGCGCTACAAACCGGCCGTCGGCGATATCCATGCGGGAGAGTAATCCATTGCTGCGTTCCTCCAGGTGGGTTCCCAGGGATGCCACGTCGGAAAGCCGATTGTGTATCTCCTCCACAAAATCACGCCGTGATTCGATCGTCGCAATGGACGCCGTTACGCGCTCCAGCTCCTTCTGCACCAATTCGACAGTCCCCTTTGTCTCATTGACATTTTTGACCTTGCCACGCACATCGTCAACCAACTCCTGGACGTTCTTCAACCACACTTCGATATCGACATTTTCTTCCCGAATACGTTTCATCTCGTCCCGCGTTATTTGTATGCGCTCGAGAGCGTCCTTTAGTGCCTCGTGGCTTTGATTCAACTTCCCGAAGTCTTTCAGCGCTGATTCGATGGCAGGCTGCGCCTCTTCTATCTTTCCCATTCGTTGTTTTACTTCCCGAGTAACGTGATCGAGTCGCTCCACTTCTTTTCCAACGCTTTGCAGCTTTTCGGTTTGGGTTTCGACTTGAGCGATATCTTCGGCGACGGCAGCTACCTGCAGTGAAAGGCCCTCGGCTTTCGAGTGAATGTGGTTAATGATTTTGGTCGACTCATCCACCGAGTTGAATCGCTCGTCAAAATCATTCAGCGAACTGCGAAGATCGACTATTCGCTGGCTCACAGAGTCCACTCCCTGCTTTTCCGACTTGAAGTAGCTGATCGTTTTCTTCATCTCGTTGCGCATCGCCTCAAGAGTACTACGTGTTACCTTATCCTCTCTTGCGATCTCCTGCTGTTGTGAAGCAATCTGGTCAGACCACTCCAATACTTCTGAATGAAGCGCCTTCAACTCATCGATGCTAGATTTATGTTCACTGAGACGGTTGATGTTCTCCTGCTGTTCTTTGGTTGCTTGTTCGATTTGTTTCATCATGTCCATGACTTGTTGGGCCTGGCTCGCAGCGCGATCCACCGTCTCGCGTTGTTGCTCAATAGCAGAAATCTTCTGGGCGACATAGCCACCAAGGGCCTTCAGGGTATTGAGTTGACGCTCGTTGTCTCGTGTCGCCATCTTCACCTGCCCGACTTCCTCCATCAGCTGTTGGAGTTCTTCTACCTGTTTTTCCATACCTTCGATACGGTTGCAGGCGTCTTGAAAGCTCGAGGTAGCCGCCTCAAGGCGAGATACGGCTTGATTCTGATCAAGGACTAATTCCTCATGCTGTTTCCGCATTCCACCAAAGCTCTCGCCGATATGATGGAGCTGCCCCTTGAGATCGTCGGCATCGGCGCGCAACGCCTTGAAAGGACTCTCCAGAGCCAAGAATTCACCTAGATCCTCTTTGAGGTGAAGCGCCGAATTCAGGTTTCCCGCCATTTTCTCCAGCTGAGACTTAACACGATTGGCATCACTTGCGGCGGCACTGATCTGTTCTTGCATCCCCTGGTGGGCTTTGGAGATTGCTTCCACCTCGTCTTTAGCCCATCTAATCTCTGGAACTAGCTTTTGTAGAGTAGTGATCTGCTCCTCAAGCTCACGCACGGTTTTCTGGGCATCTGTGATCGGCTGAGCGAGTTGCTGAAAACGACCGACGGATTGTTCCGCACGCTCGATGGAGGCCTCGAAGGCCTGTCTTTCATTCTGTATCTCGGACAGGATTGTTTGAAGTTCAGCTGAAAGGTTTTCGACTTTGGATCCGTTCCCCAAAATGTTTTTGAATAGTCCAGCCATAACGTTCCTCCCCCTTCTACTTGGTGTTATGGATTGTTAGTTTTACTCGGCCTCGCTCGCCCCCTGTTTCGCACTAGAAGGCTGCTGAAAAATCCCTTTTCAAGTGTCTTTGGATCGATTTAAGATTACGCAACCTGTCACAAGAAGGACCATGTTGCGCGGAGACCGAGATCCAAAAAACCATATGTTCGATTACTTCTCTCCCGAAGAGCGAGCCAACTTTGCCGCTACTGCGTACAACGTGCTTCGGATCGCCAAACTGGTGAGGTCTGCTCCGGGATGAGTACACCCGAAATGCGTGTTGCAATGTCGAGGTGGTGGCAACCGGTGAAAATACACCGCCAAATCGACCCACCAGGAGGGCTATTCCACAACCGAAGTTCATGAGAAATAAGCGAAATATCTCAGAAAGTCGCCCTCTTAATAAGGATTTTTGAGCAGCATGCCATGGTTCGGTTTCATCCCTCAACGGGAACGAGCGCCTGGTGAGGTCGCTGTTCGTTATAATGATGCCGGAACTCCCAGAGCCGTCGCTGTCTCACCCACCGCTCTACGCACCTCGTCTCGAGCCCAGCATAAACCGAGCCATCTTTTCAACCATACCTTATCTCCTAATTACATAAGGTGTTATACCGGCACACGTGCATAGCGGGTGGGTAATACCATTCGCGGTGTTGCAAAGTTGATGGTGATTCCCGTGCCTTCCAAAAACTCTGTCGTATTACTATTCTTACACTTGGCGGATTTCTCCAAATCCGGCCGCGTAGGGTAAAAATATTCAGCCGATGTCCAACTCGCGATCTTTCCTTTAGTTACATCTGGTAACAAAAGGCCGATCTCAACCGTTTGACAGACCATGCCCGGCACCTGATAATGCTCATTTCCTGAGCTACGCTTCAGGGCGGAAGGTATAAGCTTCATGATTCGGCCGTGGCATGTATTTCTTCTCGGCGTGGCTTCCAAATATTCCGTCCGCACTATTTTTATTGCGCTCAGGAGATTCTTCCGAACTCCGTGAATCAATCGAAAAACTGAGACAGTTTAGTAAGAAGGTTACGATCGGGGAGCCAATATCGTTCGAAACCCTTCTCGGAATTCTCCCGTTGAGACCGTCCGATCTGATTTCGAGGATTCAACATTTCCCACATCTTCTAATGTGCGAGAGGCTTGTCTGGTCTACGAGATGTGAGGAGATCCGCTGGCCGCCAACCAAACGGACTTCCCCCGTTTGGAATTAGGGCGAAGAGGTTGGCCAAATGCCTCTCAAGATCTCAGATTCTGAAAACAATTTTCCCCACTTGGTTAACGCGATCTAGCCCCAATGGGATCACCATTAGCCGTCTGCAGAATACGGGAGCCACCGCATCTGCCTAGTGCTCAACGAGTTTATCCTGTACAGCCGGTTGGCACTCGGCTATAATGGGACCACTGCCGGGATCCGCACCACCAGTCCTTGCCCACCACATTGCTATCTTGGTGGAGGGTAAAATGATCGGACAGACCATATCCCACTACAAGATCCTCGAAAAGCTCGGCGAGGGTGGAATGGGTGTGGTTTACAAAGCTGAGGACACCAAGCTCAAGCGCACCGTCGCCATCAAGTTTCTCTCACCTCAAGCTGTCGGTACCGAAGAAGACAAAGCTCGTTTTATCCACGAAGCCCAAGCCGCAGCTGCTTTGAATCACCCGAATATCTGCATAGTCTACGAGATTGACGAGTATGAGAATCAACCATTCATTGCGATGGAGTGTGTCGAAGGAGAGAGTCTCAAAGCCAAGATCAGATCAAGCCCGTTGGGTGTGCATTCTAAAAAGTACATCCAATAGAAAAAGGGAAGCCAAAGAAGCCAAGTTAATCTTTGAGGTCGATGTTTATTAGTCGAATTTTTATGAATTGAATGAGGGCAGGACTGTCAGAAGAGAAGAAAATACAAAACCAGGCAGACTAATCCTGTGATGGAAATTCAGTTCCAATGCGTTCGAAGAAGCAGTCAGCCTGGCGTAAGAATAAGAATACAAGAATCTTCATATGTTCAAAGATGGCAAGGCTGAGGGAGTTTTCGGACGGGACAGGGGTCCATTGGGTACCTAGCGTCCCTACCGCGACGGCAACTATCTAAAAAGGGTCGAGAACGAGTGGGAGATGAGGTGGGCGGAATGACAACTGCCGAAGACGCCGTTTTGTCGGTGATCGCTCAAGAGCGCGAAGCGGTCGAGTCCGGCGATTCGGACATGTATCTTGCGGTTCTCACCGACGACGCGATCTTCATGCCACCCAACACCCTTCCCAAGACTGGGGCTGAACTGCGCACTTGGCTCAAGGGATTTGTCGGCGCGTTTCGAGTGGAATGGCTGAGTTACGTCTCCTCGGAGGTGGTGCAGTCTGCTGACCTGGCGTACCACGCCTTCACCTATGCGTGGCGTGTGACTCCACGCGCTGGTGGAGAGCCGACTGTGAGCGCTGGTAAGGGCATACACCTCCTTCAGCTTCAAGGGGATGGCTCATGGAAGATTGCCCGTGAGATCTGGAATGCGAACCCAGCGAGCGCGTAGTAGCCTGGCACCGTCGGGGAGCGGTAAACGCCGCCTAACACGCCATATCTGGACTCCTCCTGCAAGGACTTTTTCGAGTGTGACGATGGGGTCTGACTGCAGACGATGGCCCGTTAGAGCGCTCCACAGGTGAGCGCCAGGGCTAACGCACGACGCGACCTCAACGCCGAGAACATCGTGCGTAAGATGATCTTAAGCATGCGATCCATGATATAATGGAGAGAGCGTAAGTGCAAATTTGGCAATGCGGACGGAGTTTTCAAAGGACACAAGGATCTCAATCGGCTCAATTCCATCTTTTTCCGACAGTGGCGGGCCTGGATATTGCTGTGATTCTATCCACCAGCCGTGAAGTAGTTTAGTGAGCAGGAAACTCCGATAAGGAAGTATTATAAATGAGATGGCCTGTCATAGCTGTACTTTGTTTGTTGTTATTCCTTCACCCTTCCGTCCCGCCGGTCCAGGCCCAGGATACTTCGGCCTGCGCCGCCTGCGGGGAAAAACTCAGCGGAGATTTTGTCGAGATAGAAGGACAGTACTATCACTCAAATTGCTTCACCTGTGACTACTGTAATAAACCCATCCCCGACTCCTTTACCCGGTATGAGGGGAAAAATTATCACACCTCCTGTTTCGAAGATCATATCGCCCTCCGTTGTGACGTCTGCGGAGGTATTATCAAAGGCAAGTATATCTCGAACTTCTGGGGAAATGCCTACCATCCCGAGCACGAGGGAGTGGAGGTCCAATGCAGTTTTTGCAGACGGTTTATCGTGGGAAAACTAGTGGAAAAGTCGATTGTATTCCAAGATGGGCGGCATCTTTGCGGAATATGCACTTCAACCGCGGTTTTTGAATCTGCCGAGGCAAAATTGCTATTGATGGAAGTTGCGGAGCGGCTGGCTGATTTCGGATTGAAGGTCGATCCCAGGTCGATTGAAGTCAACCTCGTTGGCAACGACGCCCTGCGCCGGCTGGCTGCGGGCGCATCTCAAGACGCCCGTGGATTCGTGGATTATGAAGTCGCCAGGACCATGTCTGGAGATGTCACGCACCGGGCCACCAGGATGTATCTCTTATACGGCATGCCCAGGACAGAGATGATCGGCACCATCGCCCATGAACTAACCCATGTCTGGCTGTTTCTTCAGGAGGAGAAAGACCGGGACAACGTTCTGGCCGAGGGCAGCTGTAATTTCTCAGCATACCTTGTTCTTCAAGAAACAGGAACCGATCAGGCCAAGTTTATCATCGATAGCATGCAGAACAATCCGGATGCCGCGTACGGTGAAGGATTCAGGAGGATCAAGCGTTACGTCGAGCACAACGGGCTGGGCGGCTGGCTGCGCCTGATGAAAGCTCCCCGTCAGAAAGCGTCTTTTTAAGAGTCGTATACTTGTTCATCCGGGCTTGACAGATTTTAGACAGTCCATCCAGAGCATTCCCTACGACTCATTATAATCGCCCCACAACCTTGAATTATATCCGTTGTGCCTCCTAAAAACTCCGGCCCTATTGCTATTCTTGTACTTAGTTGATTTTTGCACACAAATTTCATCAATCGAAAAACTGAGACAGACTACATAGAAACGGCTGGACCCTCCATTTATCGTGGATTGGTCAGTATACTGACCAGAGCCACATGAGTGGTCGTAACACTCAACTTTTTCTTCGGAGGTATCCAGCCATGTCAGAGTATACCTGGATTGGTCTCGACGTACACGCGGATTCGATCACCGCAGCCATTCTCGAAGGCAATCGTGAAGAACCGGAAGTTATTAAACTCTCCAGCGATCTGATGAAGGTACGTCGCTTATTCCGTCGTCTCTCTGAGAAAGCGCCCGTGCGGGCCTGTTACGAAGCCTCCGGTGCCGGCTTCGTCATCCAACGCGTTCTCACCAATTACGGTTTCCACTGCGAGGTCATTGCTCCTTCCCTCATTCCCCGTAAACCCGGCGACCGCCGTAAAACCGATCGTCTGGACGCGGTCATGCTCGCAAAACTCTACCGAAGTGGCCATCTCACATCCGTTCACGTTCCCACGGAGGATGTGGAAGCCCTGCGCCGACTCCTGCGCTTGCGCTATACGTATCAAAGCTATTGCAAAGCAACCAAACATCGCATCTCCGGCATGCTCCGTGCCCACGGCTTCGTTTTCACCGAAAGTAAATCCACTTGGACGATCAAACACCGGCAATGGCTCGCCAAGCTTCGGCTTGAGCTCAAGGGCCCGATCCAATCCGCCCTGGCCATTGAACTCGAACACCTCGAGCATCTGGAGACTCAGCGGGAAGCCCTTGATGCCGAACTCGAATGCTTTGCTCGTTCAAGTACCTGCCGACAAAGAGTCGAAGCGCTTTGTTGTTTGCGGGGCGTCAGAACTCTGACCGCTCTGACACTTCTATGCGAAATCGACGATGTGCGGCGCTTCCGAACGCCCAGAGCGGTGATGGCTTACTTCGGCCTCGTGCCCTCCGAACGGTCCTCCGGTGAGAGAGAACGAAAAGGGCCTATCACCAAAGCGGGGAATACGCATGCTAGACGGTTACTCGTCGAAGCTGCCTGGAATAACCGTCACCGAAATAGCGCTGATTTGATCTTGAGGCGACGTCGCCAGGGACAACCACCGGCTGTCGTCGCGATCGCCATGAAAGCCCAGCACCGTCTTTATAAAAAGTTCTGGCGACTGGACCAACGCAAACATCGCCAGGTGGCCATCACCGCCGTCGCTAGAGAACTCTGTGGATTTATCTGGGCGATATTAAACGCAGTGTCTCAGCACACAACGACCTGAGGCGCTTTGGTAGATTCTCGTCGAGAGGAGAGCAACGATAGGAGAATCCTCGTCTAAACTGTGCGGTATGAACGAACCGTTCCAACCCGCGTAGACAGAAAGAGGCAGCTCCGGACGAACACGTGAAGATGCGGTATCACCATTAGTGTAATCCGCGAATACTAGTCTGATGATCGTCGGTAATCGCTCTCCTCTCGACTACAAAAGGAGTTGACTCCAGCCGTTTCCATACTAGTTTAGGAAGAGGCATTATTCCCGGGGAGCCAGTTTAAGGTGTCGGAGCTTGGGTACGCCAGGCGACCTTCAAGTCCCGCCTATCATATACCGCATGGTGGTCTGACCAACGTTCGAGCACGTAAACAGCCCTCAGCAAAAGCGCTTCCAGGCGCTGTATTGGGGTTCTAATACTGGCACATTTAGGGAGCCAGATTATGTTTCCACCAAAAGTGCTCCCCACTCTCGAATAGATTTGCACAAGTACGGTTACCCACGAACGACCTGCATTACCCCAGATTGTGAATCAAATCACTAACTTATTGTAAATTTTAGAGATATTACTTGCAGATTTAAAGGGCAGGTTAATATAATAAGCGGGATTAAGAGTCCAATGTCTTTCTTGTTTGCGGTGAACATCTGGAAGGTAAAGAGAAACGATCATGTCCGTCACAAAACTGCTGGTTCTCTTTGTGCTTGCTAATTTACCGTTCAGTGTGCTGTTTACCGCACACGCCTGCATGGCCGGGTTCACGCAGGTTTATCAAGCACCGGTGAATCTTCACCCCGAAGTTATCGGAGCCGCTGGGCTAGGTATGCCGGCTATGGGGACTCTAACGCTGGCAAATCTGCCACAAGGGAGGATCAAAAAATCCTATCTCTACGCAACACAGACAAACAACACCCTCGGACTTTCTGCCACGTTCAACGGATCTCCGCTCCCCATCGCAAGTCCTTATGCGAGCGAGGCTCTTTTGATCACATTGAGCACCTATCAATGGGATGTCACAGCGAACATCCTTCCGGTTGTTATTTCGTATGGATTCACCGTGGTGGACGGCATGGGAATGCCGGTGGCGTCGCAGGTGTAGGGCTGGTGGTAGCTTGGCAGCACGCGGCTACCGAACAAATGAGAACCGTGACTATCATTGATGGCGTGAAGCAGGTTAGCGAAAACGGAGCGGAGACAGAGTCGATGACGTTCACCTCGCTGCCAGCGGGAAGCACGAATGTCTGAGTCTTCGCGACTGACGACGGTGCATCATTGAGAGAGACAGTGAATTACAACTCGTCCAACATCGGAGGGCCGTTGACCGGAAATCTCGGACTGAACGCCAGTGTGTTGCAAATGATTGGCACGTCGAGTTGGGGCTCAAACACTCTATCCATTTCGACGCTCACCGACCATCTCACGTGGGTACTGGGAGCAACAGCCATCGATCTAGCCACGGTCCCAACTTCGGAATCAACATGGGGCGGGATAAAATTTCTTTATCGCTAGATTGTTCGGAGATGGATTTCGCATTACACAATGCCACCATCAACTGAAACACTTTTGGAAGAAGCTTTCGAGAGGGAGGTTATTTCATTTGAATCGAAGCTGGTACTGAAGCTGAAGGAGGAGACATGAGAGAGTTGACTTTAAAATGCATGGATGGCTCTACTGAGACTTTTGCACGGGATGCAATCGATGAATTCGCAGCCAGTCTCCGTGGAGAGCTGCTGACGCCGGATGCGGACCGCTATGATGAAGCGCGCTCCATCTGGAACGCAATGGTGGATCGTAAGCCAGGGATGATTGTCGAGTGCGCCGGTGCAGTGGATGTCATACGAGCTGTGAATTTCGCCCGGGAGAATCAGTTATTGGTATCGGTCCGCGGCATCGGTCACAACATCGCTGGTAATTCTGTTTGTGACGGCGGAATAATGATCGATCTCTCGAAGATGAAGTCGGTGCGAATAGATGCCGACAACAAGCGTGCGCGCGTCGAACCCGGGGTGACATTGGGTGATCTCGACAACGAAACACAGGCGTTTGGATTAGCCACGCCTATTGGTATCAATTCGACGACGGGAGTGGCCGGGCTCACCCTTGGCGGGGGATTCGGCTGGCTCAGCCGGAAGCACGGCTTGACGATCGATAACCTCGTGTCTGCAGACGTTGTAACCGCGGCCGGCGAACTGGTTAAAGCCAGTAAGAGTGAAAATTCCGATCTATTCTGGGGAATTCGTGGGGGGGGAGGGAATTTCGGGATCGTTACGTCTTTCGAATTTGAACTCCACCCGGTAGGACCGGAGGTGTTGGCTGGGCTGATCGTGCACCCAATCGCAGCGGCAAGAGACGTGCTTCGCTACTACCGCGATTTTTGTGCTCAGGCGCCGGATGAACTTACAGTTTGGGTGGTCCTGAGGAAGGCCCCTCCACTGCCATTCCTGCCTGAGGAAGTTCATGGCACGGAGGTCGTGGTTCTCGCAGCGATGTATGCGGGTGACGATATGGCGGAGGGAGAGAAAGCTCTCGCACCTTTGCGCGAACACGGTAATCCGATCGCAGACGTCATTGGGCCGCACACGTTCGTTGACTTCCAGTCCGCCTTCGATCCGTTGCTCACTCCTGGATTTCGCAACTATTGGAAATCTCACGATTTCGCTGAGCTGAGCGATGAAGCTCTCGACACCACAATCCAATTCGTAGATACGCTCCCCAGCCCGCATTGCGAGATCTTCATCGCACAGATGGGTGGGGCCACTAACCGTATTCCCAAAGACGCAACGGCATACCATCACCGCGATGCCGAGTTCATCATGAACGTGCACGGGAGGTGGGAAAACGAGGCCGATGACGATCGCTGCACCGCGTGGTGCCGCGAGTTGTTCGAGGTCATGACCCCATATTCGACCGGCGGAGTATATGTGAACTTCATGACGCAGGAAGAAGAGAAACGCGTGAAGGTAGCCTATGGCGATAGTTACGATCGCTTGGTTGCACTGAAGAACAAGTACGACCCGACCAACTTTTTTAGACTGAACCAGAACATACAGCCGAGTGTGTAAAGACGGTGGCTGGGAAGTTGCGTGCTCGATCATCCTCGAGATGATATGGATTATTGGAAAGGGAGCGGTCGACATCAGATTTTGCTTTATCTGGCGCAGCAGGGTGTTCCGGTGCAAACGGCAACTCTCGCGAGTGTTCTCACATGATTAGTTGTGTATCAGTATGCCTTGCTTCTGCAATTATGATCAACCCCATGGAGCATTTGATGGAAAAACCCCTTATGAGGCTTTGAGCGAAATGCTAAAAAAATCCAAGAACTGTCTCGGCAGGTAGGACATATCTGCAGCGTGCTTCAGCACAGAACTGAGAACACCGTGCTTGAAGCCGACGGCGCACTCACTTTTCGAAGCTGAAGGATTTTATCGAAACAGAGCTTTCAGTCTGCCCCAAGATGTTGACTCGAGCGGAGTGATGCACCCATCGTAGATCAGAGTGATGATCCCATCGCCGGTAAACCCGGTGAGATCGGGGACGCAACATGTGAGCACTGCTTCACACCCAACCTCAATAAATCCATGCGCTCCCATATTTGAGGCTGTATTGTTCTCGAATACTGTAGTATCGGCAGCCAAATACGATCCGTTTTTCAAGTATATCCCACCGCCGTTATAGGCCGAGTTGTCGGAAAAATTGCAATTGACCAAGGTAACGGTGGCGCTATTGAGATTCATCCCACCTCCGAAGCTACTGGAACTGCCTGTGAAGGAACAATTAGTGAGATTGCCGGTGACGTTCCAAAATCTCATTCCTTGACCAGTGGAGGAAAAGGTGCAGTCGGTAAGCGTAATATCTGCCGGTGTCCCAAAAGATGGACCTGTATGTTCAATCCCTGACGCATTGCCAGAAAAGGTGCAGTTGATGAGTTCGGGCGAGGAAAAGCTGCTCGTCCATATACCAGTGCCTATGTTGTCAGAGATCGTACAGTCAGTAAGCATCGGGGAAGAGTTGCTATCGAACTTCATCCCGGAGCCGCCATTACCGGCCTCGTTGTTGGTGATGATACAGTCGATGAATCTGGGTGAGGAATTGGTTTTACAGCACACACCGCCACCATCGTCCCCGGCGAAATTGTCCGTGATTGTGCAGTTGACGATCCAGGGTGACGAGTTGTCCAGACAATATATGCCTCCGCCGTTCCCGTCACCAGAGGCCGAGGGCTCGTGCCCGCCGGTGATCGTAAATCCCTCGATCCGGGTCGCGGCGCCTATGAAGCGGCAATAAATCACTCTACCCTGTAGCTGAGCGTTGATAGTCACGCAATCCGGCCGTCTCGTTTCGCTTAAAAGCCGGACGCCGGACTTCATTTTAATGTCGTGCTCGTAGTAGGTTCCACAGGCCACGAGCACGGTATCGCCGCCGGATGCCATATTAATGCCCCCCTGAATCGTGGATGCATCGCCGGGCACGTGCCACGTTGTGGCTGACGATGGAGATACGTCTATGGAAAACATTAGGACATTGACGATGATTAGCGATATCAATGACTTTTTCATGATAACCTCCCAGCCGCATGAGATCGCGCAGCGTAAGTTTATGGCCCAAGTAACATTAAATCCAATCCCACATACATCCTATGAACGACATTAAACCTCTTATCGGCTATAAATAGAAACTTTCGCTGGGGACTCACCTTATCAAGACCATCTTTTTTGTCAGTACCCGCTTTTCTGTTTCAAGCCGGTACAGATATATGCCTGAACTGACTGGATCTCCGTGCTCATCTTTTCCATCCCACTCAATTTGCCTGAATCCGGCGGGAAATTTCTCGTCGATGAGTGTTCTGAGAAGCTTCCCTTCGATATTGAATATAGACAAGCGGATCCGAGCTTCTCTGGGTAAGGAGAATGAAATCGTAGTAGATGGGTTGAAAGGATTTGGATAGTTCTGGTGCAACGCGAGAGAAAGAGCTTCAGTTGTTATTTCTACAGGAAGCGACCTCAATTCTGATCCATCCGGCCTGACGGCGCTAAGCACGTAAGAATACGTTTCCCCCGGCCGCACCTTCTCGTCTACATAACGCCTTCTCTCTGGTGGTATCAAGCCGTACTCAGGAATCGATATCTCCCGACTACTACTTTCCTCGCATCGATAAAGCTTGAAGCCATCAATTGACTCGTCTGTGTAAACGGCCCATATAAGTTCAATCCCGTTATCCACCGTAATTCCGCGAAAGCCTGTGAAATAAACAGCCACCATTGAAGAGTCGATAATAATACTGAGCCGTATATCACTGGCGACCGATGTGATATCAACGATGCTCACGTCAGTTGGCAAGCCGCTGTTATCCCGGCTCGAAGGAATGGAATAATCATCAAAGCGGGTGTTTATGGAGTCTCCTGGGAAGGGGTCACCTCCATCTCCAAGCTCGGGATAGTAATCGTTTCGGTCCGGACGGTTAAACCACGTGTTCATATCGTTGCGGCCGTCCGCCTGCTCGAGACCGATCCAGAAGTCGAACTCCGGACTCATCCCATCGGAAGTGCTTGAGCCAATGGCCGACTCGTCAACGTGCCAAATAAGAAGACCATGGCCTGGAAGCATCTCGTCGTGCAAAAGAGGTTGCCGGTTTTCGAGAAGAAAGTATTCGTCCCCAGGCACACCGTCCCGCCAAACCTTGTAAATGACCGGTTGGGTTTCAACTGGTGGTATCGTCACGTCCAACAGGTTCTCGGTGACTATCGTCGGAGTAACCCAGCCGATTCGCACCTTGGACCAGGCGGACAGCTGATAGGGACCGGTCCTTTGCCACCCTCCGGAACCGTATCCCATTAATCCCCAATACCCGATTCCCCAGGTCACATGGCTCTTATCGTACAGATCGGGGAGTCCTATCAGGTGGCCGTACTCGTGGGCGATGACGCCAAGAAAGGAGTCCAGGGTGTCAACGGGAGGGTAGGCCAGGGCAACTTCGGGTTGTATCGAGAACCAGCCGATCCGGATAAAACCACCTCCCGCCGCCGAGTCATCGGTTTCGAGGTCAGGGTCAATGGTCGAAATAACCGGCCAGAAATCCGACGGGTCTAGCGTATCATAGCCACTTAACTGAGAGTGAATAACTATGCACGCATCTACGTAGCCATCGTCGTCACCGGAATTAGGGATGCCATCGGGACCGTCCGAATCGAAGGTGCTAAAATCAACGATTGGATCAGCCAAGAGGATGACAGCGATGCCTACGCCCCGTGCTCCACCCGATGCCCCGAAGTTTCCATCATCAAACGTCGTGTAGTATTCTTCAAAAGTCCGGAGCCAGCCATGTGCTTCGCCAGTAACGTTGTAAGCTCCGTAAGATTGCTCGAGATAGAAGTCACGGAGACTTCCTGTGGGATGAGTCCCTTGGCTGAAAAGAAGGTCATTGTAGAAGGAGTCTGGCCGAGCCAATCTGTTGGCTGGCCGATCGGGGAAATCAACAAGAAGAGCAACTGCACGCCCATCTCCTGAGATTTGCCGAAGTGGCCGGACCACGTTACCGAACTCATCGTTAAACACCGGCGGGGGATAACCGGAGCGCAAAAGTCCCGACTGGGAGTCGTACTGTCCCGGACGAGGTGGAATCGTAGCTCCCGCCTCCACCTGAATCAGTGATAGTGCCGATATGGAGAGAAGAAAACAGAGGTGGGAAAAGGCACAGAGTGCTCTTGATTCCAACCAACTGAACATGAAAGAATCCCCTCGAGAATAGCCTGGGCCATCCGAGGGTTCCGGCAGGCATTCTTTTATTCTTGGAATCCGCTCGTCTCGCGAACTGAACCGCTTGCGTGAGCCTTTAATATTGTCTCAACTAACTGGTTCACTGTCAACTGTAGATTATAGAATCTTGATTTGGCTCACTTCATGTGACGTAGCGCCAAGTTTTCTAAGGTCAACGCACGGTGAGACTTCGAGGCTGACAAAATTGCGCGTAAGATGATTGCAAGCATGCGATGTATGATATAACGAACGTAACTGCAAACATGGCAAGGTGGAAGGAGTTTTCAAAAACTGCGACTAGTACACCTTGATCCGTAAAACCAAATACGGTGTATCCGGCTGCGGTCCTAGATGGATCTGGCTGGTCGCGACATGGAGCCAGCCGTCGGCGGTCAGGCTGAAGCTGTCGGGCCAGACCAGCCGTTCATCACCAACCAACCTTTCGACCTCGGCGCCCGGCGACCAGCGGTCGATGGCGCTCTGCTCCAGATTACTCAGGTATATAGCGCCGTCGGGACCGGCCAAAATGCCGTCTACGGGACGGTGCTTCAGCACGGCTTTTACGGCTGCGGCGACTTTTTCCGCCGACGCTTCCGTGTCTCGCAGGATTGCGGCGTCGATAGCGTAAAGCGTTCGGCCGGTGAGCGCCTGGAAGTAGACGTGGTCGCGCTTCGGGACGTAGGCAATTCCGTCCGAATGCACGCGGGGCGTCTGTCCCGCTATTTTCCACGGTTGTTCTCCGATGGTGACATCCGTATCTTCAGCCAGCACTGCGGGGTGGCCGTCCAGAAGGCGGCGGGTGATGCCGTTATGCAAGTCGAGGACGATCAATCCCCCTTCGCCGGAGTCGGTGATGTAGGCGTGATCATGCTCCAGGTCAAGACGTACATCGTTGAGATAGGTACCCTGGCGCGCGATATCGGGACCGAACGAAAAACGTTGCAGCTCTCTGCCGGTATCCGAGGAGAAGCAGAATAGCCGCGCGCCGCCAGCAACCACTCCCATAAAGTAAGGATTGCCTGTATCGAGCACCCAGATGCGGTTGCGCGCATCGCGCACAACACTCTGTACGGCGACGAAGGCGTCCTCGCGCACCGGCTCGCCCATTTTCCAGCTGTTCCAGGAAGCTGATGGGAACGGTTGAGCCGCGCCCAAGGAATCCAATCGCGCGACCGAGATCGTCACCGCCGGGGACCAGCGCGGAAAGTTGACGAAGATTTTGTGATCGTCGGTGACCGCGATCCCCGTCCATTGCAGCTTGGACTCCGCTACCACTTCCAACTCGGCGGCGGAAACGACAACGCCGGTACACATGAGCAGCGTTGCAGCGGCCGCAATCTTCTTGATTTGTGATAGATGCATTCTATCCTCCTAATGCTTGTTTGCGAAGTTCGTCGATTACTGCGCCGTCTACCCCAGCATATGACCTCCTTGCGGTAATATTAATTTAACACAAAGTGTCGATGGAGGTCTGGTATATTTACACCCTGCAAAAAACCGAGAAACCTTCCGGTGTTCCTCCTGAAAACTACATCCAATCAAGAAGGGACGGCTGTGCCGACTGATAACTGTTTCGGATTTGACGAGATTCAGCTGTTCTCGCCAATCGCTCCAGATTCTGGTGAGAATAACCCAAAGGAACCTGTCCCGATTCGTGCGCGAGGCTTCTTCGTATTTCCTTGTAAGATATCAAGTTGATGACGTAGGGCCACGTTTTCCAAGGTGGACGCATGGTGCGACCTCAGCGCAGAGAAGAATGTGCGTATGAGGATGAGTGTCATGCATTCCATAATATAATAGAGCAAGAGTTAGCGCAAAGATGGCAAGGAGGGCGGAGTTTTCAAAAGAAACAACCCCAACAGCAATGAGTGCGAGGCGTTGGATGGAAGTTGGCTGTTAAATGGGGCGGTTCTGGCGATGATGGTACTACAGGGACGACACGAATACAATAACATCTTCAAGATTGACGTGTCTGCGTCACCTCCTCCCCACTCACTCCGAGCCGGTTGAGGTGCACACTGGAGGTGGCGATGCGGTGCAATGGCCACAGAGGACGGATTCAGCGCAATAACACAACCTTCCTCGTCACCACCTGGCCACGCGCCTCGAGACGGACAAAGTAGACACCGGTTGAGACCTCTGCGCCGCTGTCGTTGTTTTCGGGCAAACACGGAGAATCTTCGTGGAGCGTGAGATCGCCACTTGCGGTATCACAGAAAAGCGGAGATTCAGAAATATTCCCGTCAACGCCAAGCTGCCCACTGATGCAGTCGACCCAGTCACCCCCCGTATTCCCGTAGACATCACAAACGTTAAGCGTGGCGGTTCCCGTTCCCGCGCAGGCGACTGCACCGCCATTGGTACTCGAGGCGATTATGGTTTTGGATATGGTAACGGCCGCCTCCCCGAATAAGGCTAAACTCCGCACACCGCCTCCGCTGTCTTCAGCTCGGTTCGCATAGAACGTGCAACTTTCAATGATGGGGGAAGAGTCGTCGCAACCGATACCTCCCCCCAGTTCGCGACGTTTCCGATAAAAATGCAGTTTGTGACCAATCCCGCTGAGTCATTTCCAAAGAGTATCCCGCCTCCATAGTAAGCGTGGTTATCCGCAAACGTGCAGTGTGAGATGGTGATATTGGTAGTTTCATTTATGCAAATCCCCCCTGTGTTTCCAATAAAATTGCAGTTCGTTATCTGCACCTCACCTACCTCAAGCAGATGCACGGCTGTGGAAAAGTTTCCGACAAAGTCGCAATCGGCAAGTACGAGCGTTCCCCCGCCGGACATTCCGACGTTTATGCCGCTTCCGTTATCTCCCGTGTTCGCCGAAAACACGCAGTTGTTCAGCGTGAGAGGACTAGCACTCGCGGACCAGTTAATGGCTCCGCCATGAGCTTCCGAATAGCCGTTCGTGACGGTAAATCCCTCCATGACCACACCAAGTGCGTGATAGTTTTATAGTTGGAAGCCGTACCGCTGGTCCTCGCCGCTGCCCTCGCAGTCGATTATACAGCTCTCCGGCTCTGCGCTCTGGGATTCGATCGTGATGTTTTTCCTGATGATAAAAATGTTGCGATTCCCATCCCCCGTGAAGACACCGTTTGCGAGCAGTATCACATCTCCGTTGCTCGCCGAGTCAATTGCGGCCTGTATTGTTGGCGCGTCTCCGGATCCGTCCGGTTTGACGAGCCACTCTGCGGCGTGGGCAGCAATTGTGGACACGGAAAGCGCGGCCAACACAATAACGAGACAGAAACGTAGTCGTTTCATTCGTAGCACCTCCCCCGAGGATCGGCGGCGCAGCGGACGCAGGAGATCCCGGAATTGACCCGGTTTCGAATCCCATGTCGGCAAATCAAATAGGACTGTGCGGGTTCGCACGACTGGCGGGCCCGGGGACCAGAATCGGACTTGAACCTTCCCTTCCTAAAGCCGCATCGATTTTGGATTCTTTGACTGATTTCTCCCGGGAGGCCGACGCACGGTGCATCCTCAGTGCCGAGAAGAGCGTGCGCAGAATGATAAAAAGCATGGAGTCTGTGGTATAATGGAATCGGCGTAAATGAAAAGATGGCAAGAGGGACGGAGTTTTTAGAATGGACAGGCACCGGTTTCGGCATCTCGGTTGATATCGCCGGCGATCTCATGATCGCCCGATCATCCTGAGCGAATGATCGCAAAGGGAGCGTTCACTTCTATTGGTACAGGAAACAACTGAAAGAATCACACAGCGCCCTGACAGAGCGGTGGACAAGGGCTTGTTTATTTCGCTCACCGTATTTGCGGTGGCCATGGCGTACTTCGAGGCCGCGCTGGTCGTATATCTGCGGAAGCTCCTTTATCCCCAGGACATTCTCCACGTATTCCCCGTGAGACTGATGACGCCGTCGTTGCTGGTGATCGAGCTGGGGCGCGAGACGGCGGCGATGGTGATGCTGGTGAGCGTTGCACTCATTGCGCAAACGACCTTCGTCCGTCGCCTCGCGGTGTTCGTGTACCTTTTCGGGCTCTGGGACATCTTTTATTACGTCTGGCTCAAGGCGACGATCGGTTGGCCGATGTCCTGGCTGGAATGGGACGTGTTGTTCCTTATACCCTGGGTCTGGCTCGGTCCGTGGGTCTGCGCGGCGCTGATCGCCGCGTTGTACTCGGTGTGGGGTGCGCGCGCCCTGGTCTCGCCGTCGACTCCTCGTTTCGGCAAAGTACGCGCAGCTGGCATTCTGATCGGGGCGGTGTTCTGCCTGGTGAGTTTCCTTCAGCCTGCACTCAGCGTCATGCTGGAGGCGGGAATCGATAGCCTGGAGGGATACATGCCCGGTGGATTCTGGTGGCCGCTCTACATAGCAGGTTGGATGCTGATGGCGATGGGATTGCCGTGGGCCCAACGTCGAGAGTGAAAGATCGACGATAGAGTGTCTTGATGGGTCTTCTGAAAACTCCATCCGCGTTGCCAAATTTGTGCCTGCGTTTGCTCCACTATATCGTAGATCGCATGCTTAAAATCATCTTGCGCACAATACTGTCAGCGTTGAAGTCTCAGGTTCTGAAAGCTGTTTCCTGGGTTGGTGTACTAGTCCACCGATTTCATCCAACCGTCGCAAGGCTCGCAACTCCCCTCCAATGAATATGTTATGGTGTTGCAATGCCCGGTATCCGAACCGAATCTCAAGGAGTTTGCCTATGGCTTCCCGACGCTGTGCTCCGCTGCCCAGGGGTGGTTGAGGGACTCGGGGAACATTCCGAAGGGTTGCGAGCCGGAACCGGATTGGGCTCCAACTCTCAGTAGACCATTTCAATCACTTCTCTGAAAGTTCTGGCTATTGACTCGTATGAGGAATCCCGTGTGTTCCAAGGCAGGGTGGCATGTTTGGACAGCACGGATGGAATGAAATCTACATGGGGGGCGGTCTGGATTGTGTGATTCACACAGATCCTTTCAACTTCATGAGTCTTCGAAGGGCTAGCTCGACCTGGTAGTTCTTGGACCCTCTCTTTTGTCGGATCATACAGCTCCTCGATTTCGTCCCAGAATGGCGTCTCGTGGATAAGTTCGAAGTACTTGTCCATAGGAGACTTTCCGTTCAGAGCCCCATGCGGACGTTCCCAGTTGTAATAGTGTTGCCATTCGTCGAGGCGAGTCTCGAGATCCCTGCTCGCGAGATCAACGGTTGCGTAAACTCCTCCAAGTCCGTTTTCTGTGAACGCTCGACCTTGCCATTGAGATGGGGAGATCCAGGCTTGATCGGCCGACACTTGATTCCCCATGCCATTAGCCGCTTCTGGACTTCATAGCAAAGAACTCCCGGCCTCGGTCGGTCTGGATGCGACGGGCACCGAGCTTCCGCTCCTGGCGCGGTTCCAGAATCCACTTCTCGTGCTCCGATTGAATCTTGGTCGGCGGAGAGTTGGTGGGCCGACGGCTCCGAAAGATGAGCCCCTCGACCCCCTCCTCTTCAAACCGCCTCAGCCACTTTCTCAGCGTGGGGCGAGACACTCCACACCTGCGACAGACCAGCGTGGCGTTTCCTGTCTCCGAGAGGAGCTTCACCCATCTCAGACGTGCTCTAATCTCTCTCTCCATGGGAAAACTATAAGACAATAGTGGAAAGGATGCCTATGAACCGCACAGCCTTACTTCAATGCCGAGTTTCAGTAGTTCACTGTGTACTCTTGGAGCGCCCCAAAGTGGATCATTTTGAGACATACTACGAATAAGCTCGCGGGCTTCTTTGGGCACACTCGGTCTTCACAGCCATCGCGGGTGGCGTTTTCATAACAAGTAGTATCGGAATCCCCTTTTGTGCCAGAGGATGAGCATCATGCATTCTATGATATAATAGAGCAGGCGAGAGTGCAAATTTGGCAAGGCCGATCGAGTTTTCAAAAGGGAAAGGTCAGATCAGCGTTGTTTCGACGCAGTAATGCTGGCTTGACTGGCTGAGAGCACATCCCGCGCAGTTGTCCAACGCATACTGGGATAGCGATCGTTGTCGAGCGGCTCTAGCTTTGCCCGGCCGTTGAACATGTTGCGCATGTATTGCATGCCCTGCCATGCCGGGTAAAGTTTCTTCTCTCCGGGAACAACCACGCGCGCAACCTTGATGAGCATGCCGAGCATTCCCAGACCTCCGGCGCGGAATAGGCGGAACTTCTTTCCGGTCACCTCACTCACGACCGCCGTCAGTTCCCGGGCGCTGAGTTGATCGCCAGCGATTCGTAGAATGCGAGGGGTGGACGGATCGAGAGCTGCGCTCGCCGTGAATGCGGCCGTGTCGTCTATCGTCGTGAAGTCCATGCGCTGGTCCGCATCCCCCCAATAGAGAACTCGCTTCAGTTTGAAGAGAATGAGCGGCATCTGACCGGTCAGCATATCGGCAAACGCACCGTTGAAGATCGTGGTCGCTGAAATCGACGTCTTATCCAGACGTTTGTGGAAATCTCGGCGCAGATCGAGATTGCGATTCTCTCCGGGTGGAAACTTGGTGAAATCGATCGAGTAGTCGGATGGAATAAAACGCGGCACGCCAGCCTTGATCGCAGCGTCGAGCAGAGCCGTTTGCTTTTCCACGATCACGTCCCGCAATCCCTGCAGCGCCGACACCACACAGGACGCACCCGAGCATGCCGGTATCACTTCGGAAGCGTTGCTCAAGTCGATCCTGGCAATCGCCACGCCGAGCTTCTGCAGTCGCTCAATCTTGTCTAGCGCAGTGCCGTGGCGAACAAGCGCTCTTACGCTGGCTCCCCGTTCGCGCAAAGCTCTCGCGATGCGTCCGCCGAGATTACCTGTAGCTCCCGCCACAACGATGGTCGAGTCATTCATATTAGGTACCAGTTAAAGTGCCTTGATCTTGCCTTCCCCAACGCACCTATGTTCCAAGAAACCTCCATTACCAAGAATAAGAGACTATGCGACCCAGGCCAAAATACAACAATTTTCGCGACGCAATAAAGCAGCGATTGACGGCAGTCAGATACCCGCCCGCGAGGCGCCTCCACGGATGCTGAATCCGGTCAATTTGCCGCGCTCGGTCTTGCCCCGCAAGTTGTTACCGACGTTGCGGACCGCGATCAGCCAGGCGCCTTTTTTGATCCTGGTGCCGTCGAGATCGTTTGATGCAACACTTTATCATAAAAGCGATTGCCGGTCGGTTGAGCATTATTGCCTTACGAGATCAACTGATCTATTTCTTCTCCAATTTTTTAAGCGTCTTTTTCGCACTAGAACCTGACGTGCCCCCTCAGGAGCGATCCACTTTTGTAGTTAGGATTTTGGCAAGTTGGACCGCTCGTACCGTGCAAAGCGGATCAATCGCGCGCCCAGGTCTTCCGGTTCCCCGAAGTCGAACCCGACGACGTCACCCTTATCGCTGCGAAGGAATGTTAGTATCCCTATGCCTCCCGCAAGTAGATCGGCCTCTATTGGGTGAATCGGACGGCTCTTCGAGTTGGGTAGGTGGACGGCAAGGCCATCGGATTCCCTGACGATCTCGTATGCCGCTTCGATCTCATCGCTGTAGTAAAATCCCACGCATTCGTCGAGCCAACGGGGGTCGTCAGGAAGTTGTACGCGGGTCGCCCACATCTCCTTGCCACGGAGGATGACCAGCACACGCTCCGTTGCACGTTCCTTGTCTTCCCCGCCGAAAAAAGTCAGTCGGCAGTTTTGGTGCCGGTTTTCGAACTCCGACTCTGCTAACGGCCGGAAAAAGTCCAAGCCTTTCCCGACGATTGCCCCCACGAGCCATTTCCCTTCGCGCGCAACGGCGAAGAGAACGGATGGATCCGCATCGAGCCGGTAGCCTCCGAGAAAACGTTCATACTCTGCGGGGTCCATATCATAAGACGAAGCTTCATCCGGTTCCTCGGCTCCAACCGCCGCAGCCTCGGGAAGCTGCTCCAGTTCGTCTCCCAAATAGAGATCGAGAATGCGGCGTGAAATATCATCCGCCTGCAACCACCCGGCGTTTCCAACCACGGCGATACCGACTTCGATGTCAGGGCAGTATACCAACTCGGTCTTGAACGCCCCAGTCTGACCGGAGTGCCCGGCCGTTCGGATACCGCGGTACGATCCGATCCCCAGCCCTGCGCCATAAAACGATTGCTCTCCAGTCGTTAGCGTGGTTTTCTTCCGCATTTTCTCCACGATGTCGAGACCAACCACCCGGCCCGTCCGAAGATTGTCGATCCACTTTGCCATATCGTCGATAGTCGAGAAAGCGTGAGCAGATCCCGGAATCTCGAATGCCTCCACGAGGCTTCGGACGGGCTCACCGGCGGAACTGCGGTGATAAGCGTTTGCCCGGTTTGGGAGTATGCGCTTGCCGTTTGCCGGGAACGATGTGTCGTGCATGGCCAGCGGCTCGAAGACATTATCTTGCATCCACTCACCGAAGGATCTTCCCGTAACACGGGCAATGATCTCGGCCAACAGCGCGTAATTCGTGTTGCTGTATGACCACTTCGAGCCGGGCTCGAATTCCAGAACCCGCTGGCGCGCCACAAGGTTCAAGAGCTCCTCTATCCCGAACCCGCTTCTTCCGTATTGCCCTGCGTAGGGACGCACGCGAACCCAGTCGGAGAGACCGCTCGTGTGGTGAAGGAGATCCGCGATGGTAATCGGCGAACCATAGTCCTTCAGCTCAGGGAGATACTTGCGGATATCGTCGTTGAGGGTCAGTTTGCCCGCCTGCTCCAGGAGAAGCACACCGAAGGCGGTAAAGGGCTTGGAAACCGAGGCCAGCTCGAAACATGTCTCAGGCGTGATCGGAATACCGTGCTCGATGTCGGCGAGCCCGTAGCAGCGCTTGAGTATTATTTCGCCGCCATCGGTCAATATGACAGCGCCACCCGGGGAGCCGGGCACATCCCACTCCCTAAACAACTTGTCTACAGCATCGGTGAGTTCAGTCACTTCCTCCCGGCTTTGCAGATCGGCTCCAAAACTGCCCTGCGCTCCGGCAAGGAGGAGGAATAGTACCACGAGCGTGAATTTCATGGGGCACCTCCAAGCTGGCCCGCGTTCCTACTTCTCTTCGGTCGCGAGATTAGCATCAATCTGTGCATTGCCTTTCCGGCAAAGAAAACTGGCGGAATGTAGGGAGCTTGTCGGCTGCAGCGGCTTGATGAGTGTCGCTGGCAGCTGCGGCGGGCCGGAAATGGGCTAATGTAATACCATTTGAATATAAAACGTCCCTGCCGGCGCGATTGTTACAAGCGATACACTACGCCATCGTCCGCAAGATGCATTCGATGTGTTAAGTCATATTGATATAGCAAGTTGTGGAGGGCATTGGCAGGAGCAAGCGGGCCCGCAATAAAGCATCTTTACGTTCGTCGGTCCCATTGCAACCGAAGCGGATCGCACAATAGAATGCTCCGAGACACCAACCCGGGGAGCATCTTCGTTTGCAACCCTTCTATGGGTTGGGATGCCAAGACGCATTCCGCCTATGGAGAACAACCGAACTCAACGGGATTTCTTAAAAGCGACAGGTTGCCTTGTTGCTGTCATATCTTTATTTTTACTAATAAGCGCTGTTTTTATTTCCACGTTCTTTCAGGAGGTTTCCATGCTACAGGTGCTTGCTTTGATACTGATTATGTCTATTGTTGCCCCGCTGTCCGCAACCGCCGATTCGCTCTTCAAAGTGACCAAGCTCACCGACAACTTACACATGCTCTCCACCGACCAGGGCGAGTACACGACCAATACACTCGTATTCTTTGGAGATGACGGCCTATTGCTCGTGGACACACAAACCGAAGCCGAGGCCGAGGAGCTGAAAAAGCTGGTCGATAGTTACGGCAAAGGGACTCCCAAGTACATCATCAATACTCACCGGCACGTCGAACACATAGGCGGCAATGCCATCTTTGGCGTTGAGCCCATCGTCATCGCCCACGAGCTTTTCCCGTCGAAACTCAAGAGCGGCAGCTACATCTTCAACGAGTACCCGCCCGCGACCTACCCGGACATAACTGTGTCCGATAAGTACACTCTCGAATTCAACGGCGAGTCGATCGAAATCATCCCGATGGGCGGTGGTCACGACGACAACGAGATCATCGTCCACTTCACCAAATCAAAGGTAGTCCACATAAGTTCTCTGGTGAACGGATTCAACTTCCCGTCAGTGGACAGTGACGGCGACGTGTTGATGCTTGCACCGCTCGTGGCTAAAGCCATCGAGATGCTGCCAAAGGACGTCGTAATCGTATCGGGCCACAACGATACGGGCACGTGGGATGACCTGCGCGCCTATCACGACATGCTGGTCCAGACGATCGAGGTCGTTCGTAAAGGATTGGCCGAAGGGAAGGACCTCGCCACTCTTCAGGAGGAAAAAATACTAGCCGAATGGGAGTCATATGCGGGCAGCTACGTCAGCGCAGACGAATGGATGGAATATTTGGTCGAAGGGATGCGGGACGGCAAGGATGACCGCCCTACTCCGCACGTGCCAATTTACCACGAGTGGAAAAAACGAGGCGCTGCAGCGGCCGTGGCGCTCTTTCGCGAGCTCAAGCGCGATCACGCGGATGAGTATTCGTTCCGCGAATTCATACTGCTCGGCATCGGAGATAAGCTCTATAAGAAAAACTATCTTAAGGACGCTATTCTCTTCCTCGAGGCCAGCCTTGAAGAGTATCCTGAGGGAAAGTACAACTACTACATCCACTACGAATTGGCCGACGCCAACAAACAGCTCGGCGACAAGAAGCTCGCGATGCAACACTGCGAAAAATCCCTGGAATTGAATCCGGACTTCGACGCAGCGAAGGTGCTTCTGGAGGAACTAAAAAAGAATTGAGAAAATTTCTCGGCGGTTCAGGAAGTGTTGCTTACAAAGACTCCTGTGGCTCACAAGTACTTTGTCCGAGTTTCTGTTATTGCGGCCAGCAGATTTCTTCGATTTCGACAAAGAGGAGAGGTCGAATATTATTGAAATACGATTCAGTTAATGATAGAATAAAATGATTTAGGAGCTTACGAAAGCTTCATGCCATCCAGGTTCAATACAGAGTCACTGAATCAGGGGAGTTCGTCTGATTTCATGTGCCGATGCAACGACTCAAATTTTACTCGTAGTAGCGTTCTCACGCGCTTCCATCTGTCTTCAATCCTGCTCGTTGGTTGCCCTAAAGCCGGTGGCGGTGTGCTGACGAGAAAGATCGTGGTGGGGAGGCGGATGCCCAGTGAAAAATGTATTCTTCTTGTTAGAAGGCAAGAATAAGAATATAAGAATCTTCGAATGGTCAAAGATGGCAGGGCGGATGGAATAAACGGAAGCGAGAGTATAATTGCAACTTGCTAGCACCTTTTATATTCAGTGATTGCTAGTGTAGCCGGGTGCGGCGTTATTTCTGCGGGTGAAGCTCGTGAGGATGTTATCACGAATGTCCCTCCATGGGCGAGAGGGAAAAGAATCTATATGTGCCCTTCTCGCCATCGAACTGGTATTATTCCAAATACTGGCACTCCTTCTCGCAGCGCGTCAGATTCTTGCAAATGACTACTTCGGCCACGGCATGTATACACTGGTACTTCTCAACTTCCAACGTTGCGTGAATTACTGCCTCTTGATCTTCGTCGCGATTGCTGCCGTGAGCCTTGCCGGTGTCGGGATCGTTCGCACGGTGCGCGCGCGCAACGAGCGGCATAATCCTGAGGCAAAGGTGTGGCGCAGGAGCCAGACAGAAAACCTGTTGTTAAGCGCCGTTCTGCTCGTTGGATTCCTCATTCTCATGTTTGCTTTCAAAAGCGAGTTCTTCCCTTACATCGCCGAGTTCCTCCGCACATCGGGTATGGTTCCGTGGTGGAAGCATCGGTTGACGTTCGTGCGCGGCATGCTAACAGCCGTAGCGGGAGTGGCGCTGTTCTTCTCGGCCTATCTCCTGGTCAGCACAGGGCTACAGCGTAAGTTGGTGAGCGCTATGCTCCGGATCGTCAATCGATCGATCGTCCGAGGACTCCAGATCGCATGCATTGGCCTGATCGTACTACTCAACCTGTTCGCATTGTTCTGGGTCCGGACGCATGTTCCGGCGGGGCCCAATGTTATCATGATCTCCATCGATGCGCTTCGAGCCGATCACCTTGCTTGCTACGGTCACAACCGGATTACATCGCCGAATCTCGATACGCTTGCGGAGAAGGGCGTCGTGTTCGAGATGGCTATATCCCAGGCGCCTTGGACCTTGCCGAGCATGGCGACGGTCCACACTTCGCTCTATCCCTATGAGCACGGGGCCGTGAGCTATGGCCGGCGCATGAAAGATCGGGTGGCGACGCTCGCCGAGCGCTTCCGGAACTCTTTATACACGACGATAGGGGTCGTCTCTGCCACGTACGTTAATAGTACCTACGGTTTTTCTCAGGGCTTCACCGTCTTCAACCAGGAGAACATAAGGGGCGCGGCCGGCACGTGTTCCGCAGAGATCACGGACGCGGCAATTCGCTACGTGAGAGAGCACCGAGACGATAGCTTCTTCCTCTGGATTCACTACTTCGACCCGCACGACACCTATCTGAGACATGAGGAGTTTGATTACGGCGCTGGCTACAATGGTTCACTTCCCTTGGATGTCAAGCTGTCAATCCTCAAGCATACAAAGTCACTCAACGACGCGGATCTTAAATTCGTCCGGGACGTTTACGACGGTGAGATCTCTTACACCGACAAGCACATCGGCCGGTTGTTCCGCGCGCTGGAGGAAACGGGCTTGACTGACGAAACGGTCATTGCCGTCACAGCCGATCACGGGGAGGAGTTCGGAGAACGAGGCGGGTTCGGGCATGGCAAAAATGTCTATCAAGAGCTGGTGCGTGTCCCGCTCTTTATATACGATCCCTCGCGACCTGAGCTGTGTGGGAGAAGGGTTCAGGATCCGGTCGAGATCCGCACCCTTGGTCGGACGCTGCTCGAAGCCGTCGGGCTCGACGCGGATGGCTTGCCCGGTCTCAACTTGATCCGGATAGCGGCCGGAGAAGAACCGCTGGCTCACATATTCAGCGAGGGAAGCTACGCGAAAGGGGTAGACAAGCGGAAGCTCGCTTACATAAAAGAAAATTGGAAGCTAATCATGAACTTCGACGACGGCACTTATGAACTATACAACCTGGCCGCAGATCCCGACGAGCGGACGAACCTCTTCGAACATGAGCCGCCGGTGCTGATGGAGTTGATGCTTGTTTTCGAGTCCCACCTCAGCGAACTGCACAAGAACAAAGCTCCCGGTATGCCGGCCATTCTTAGTGACGAGGAATACAAACGCCTCAAGTCCCTCGGCTACATCGGGGATTAGAATATAGCTCCGGAAGAGAAAATGGGTGCTAATAATACCTGTGCCCTGAACTCCGGCACCAGGAAGAAACTCATCGAAGCCCAGCAGGTTGTCAGCAGAATCATCACCCCCTAGCTTTGAAGCCCTGAGTCTTCGAACAAGGTGGCGGTGTTCTCTGTCTTGAAGAGAGTGACGAACGGGGGTGTTTCTGAGTTAGGAACGGGTCTAGAATGGTCTAAGTATCTTGGATTTTGAGCATGACCTGCAGTTTTGGTTACCGCATTTGATACAGGCCAGCGCCCCAGCGCAACCCTGGCCCCGTCAAGCCCGAAGAGCTCGCGGGCTTGGTAACCTTGGGCCAGGTTCAGGTTAAGAAGAGCACCAACCAACGACTCAACGGTTTCTTCTTGATTGGGTTAGATTGGCCGGTTTGATATCCAAGGAGTTTATCTATAGAGATCCTTGATCCTGCCCCACGTCGAAGGCCCTGTCGGCAAAATGCTTGTCTCGGTGATGCGCAACGTCGCCCGGTACTCGTCTGGGGGGATAGGATGATCCACCACCGGTTGCGGGTCGAGTCTAGTTAGGGCGATTTTGTAGCCCTCGTACTCGAACTCGCTGCCGAACGATGGATGGGTATGCAGTGGATGCCACACCGGTTCGGCTTTCCACTTCGAGGCCTTCACGAGAATCGCACCATCACCTTCCCATAGACACAGGGCGTCTATCGGGCATCTTGAATCTCCCAAAATGCTCTCAAAGCCGAGCAGCAACGGCCCGACCTTCGCTTCCTCGCCCAGGGCCAGGACAATTACCCATCCATTGGAAGATTGTTTGACCTGTAGCGCATTGGAACCGAAAGGAATGACGGTCATCAGGATTAGCAAACCTATGAATATTATGCGGGGATACACGCGATGGAAGGACGTTTTCATAATTCTCTCCCGGAGCTTGAACCTCTAGGTTGGACGAGTTCTGCGGCTCAACTCAGTGGGGTCTATAATAAAGGTAACGCCAGTATCATGGGTGTGCAAAGGGAATCGGGCGGCAAACCCGCTGTCCTTTCCATTTGTTCCATTCGCGTTGCTATTATTGAACTTAGCCTCCGGCACAGAATCAAAAAACCGAGATTGTTTATGACTGATGAAACGTCAGCCTTTGTCCCGTTCGTGCTCGTCCGTGCGGCCGTTATCGTACAGGCCGATGATCTTGACGACCTTCCCCGATTTGTTTCGTTCGAAGGTGAGGCGGAAGTAGTCCAAATCGCCGACGCGAAAGAGATCCTCCCCCATAGGTTCCATCTTGTAGCGGGGCCGATCCTCCCGCTGGTAGTAGAGAGCGCCGTCCTCGATGAAGATGCGGCGAGGGCCGTAGTTCCCGACGTACTGCTTCATCTGTTGCTTCGTCAATTCGATGGGATTGAGGCGGCTTTCCAGATCCGTTAAACCCCACTGATACCCGGCGATGATCTGCTCGTCCTCCTCGGTCTCGATGAGCTTACGCAGGGCGTCGGCCTGTGCGGTAATGAGCGCTTGCTCCGCCGGGACGGCGATGTGGGGTATAACGCCCACGCCTTCCCATCCCTCGTTGTTCTTGGGATTGTAGGCCCGGCCATAGGGAAGGCGCATGCCCACACGGAAGCCGTCGAAGTCGAAAATGCGTGACGCGACCGTGTGCCCGCCACCGCCGGTTGTGTCGCCGACGACGGTGGCGCGCTCCAGATTCCTGAGGTCGAATGTAAACTCTTCGGCAGCGGAGAAGGTGCGATCGCTGGTGAGAATGTAAACCGGCTGCTCGGTGATGCGCCTGCCGGGAACATAGTCGGCGCTGTAAGACTGAACGGTTTTTTTCTTAGCGCGGATATCCCAGTTGATTAGGTGTGCGTTCTCCTCGAACAGGTAGCCGCAGATGAAGCGGATCATAGAAGCCGAACCACCACCGTTGTACCGGAGGTCGAGGATCAAGGCGTTGCTGTTGGCCAGGAAATTCATTGCCGCCGCTGCGGCCGCGAAGGCTTCGTCGCCGTGGGCGAACTCATCGAACCGAAGATAGCCGATACCCCCCGGGAGGATCTCGACCTTCTTGAAGCCGTAATTCCGCGCGCGGCGAAGCTGGCGACGGCGCTCGACATCGGCCGGGTCTTCGTCCTGTTGCGCCTCGGCGACGGCTGGATCGAGGGGCGGCATGGCTGCGATCCGGAAGTGGCCGTCGTGGTTGATGGCCTGGGCGTCGCGGTAGAGCCTTTCCGCCAACTCTGCCGGGTCGGTCAGATCGTCGTAGTCGCCATCGGCGAGGTTCTTCTTCAAGCCCGCGACGATGCGCTTGGCCGGCCCCTCGAGGACGTAAATGGAATCAATGGCGGCGGTGACGCTGTCGACGATGGCCGCCCGTGTGGCCGCATCGATACGGGGCAACTCTCCTGGTCTGGCAAACTGGGCCTGTGTGGCGGGTACGAGCGACAGCAGTATGAACACAACCGTAAAGGCGGCGCAGGCAAAAGTCTTGCTAACCGGTACGGTCGGTGTGGAAGCTGCCTGAATGGGAATTGAGCCCTTCGATAACATGGCTTCGAGCCTCCTGATGATGGGATTGAAAATGAGCGATGTAGGGTCGAGGTTTGTGACGCCTCCGAAAATATATACGGGGGAATAATGTAAGGGGTTGCGGGCTTTCCAGGCTCTGTGGCGATAGCTTGCGGGTGAAGAAGAGAGCGCAGCGTTGGTATAAGCATGGATTTGGAAAAGTGATTGGCAAACGAACAGATATTTAACTATTCCCATCTGTGAGCCAGTGATACGCCGATTCGAGAATTCTCTTCAGCTCCCGTTCAGCCTTCTCGTCCGGCTCAACCTGCTCGCCGTCCAGGTAGTAATGGTACGTAGTGACGAGCTTGCGCCCCTTCTTCTCGCGCCGGCACTCGTATTCGATCTTTGCCTCCTCGGCGTAGCGTGTAAGCCGCATATACCCCTTGTCCTTGTTGAACCGAAAACCCCTTTCGGTTTCAGGATCGAGGATCAGGTTGCGACCCTCGATTTCGATGTAGGCGTCCTTATTGCGCAACAAGCCGTGCACGATGACCACGCGCGGCCAGGTCCCATTCATGGAGCCACGGAAAGACCAGCCCTCCATTCTGATCGCAGCATCGACCGCGACGGTACCGGACGCCAGAACCCTGCGCGGCCCGAGCCGCAGCGCGGAGAAGGGCAAGCTGAAAAGCAGCATGAGGCTGATGCAGATGGCCACCGCCGGGATGCCGGCAGACCTGCGGTTGACCCCTGGGTTTAGCACACTCACGAGACGCTTCTTGACGTCGGATGAATGGGCCATGACTGCCGGAATGATGCGTCTGCTCTTGGGACCTCTGAGGCTCATCGATATATCCATGAGATGCTTCGCGTAAGCGCTCGCGGCGGAGCCCGTGTTCAGTGCGATATTGTCGCAGGCCACCTCACGCTCGAAATTGAACCGCCTCGTGGCGGCCCAGACGAAGGGATTGAACCAGTAGAGTCCATAGGTGGCGACCGCAACGATCTGCAGCAGGTTATCGCTGCGCTTCACATGCGCGAGTTCGTGCCGGAGTACCGCCTCAAGCTTGTTGGCGGACCATGACTCCGCGCAAGAAGGCAGGATGATGCAGGGATGCCTGATCCCCCAGACCATCGAGACGGCGGCCATGTCGCTGCGGAGCAATCCAACGCGGCGCTTGATCCCCATTTCCCAGCGGACCCTCTCCGCGATCGAGAGCAGATCTCTGTTCTCGATTGTCGTCGCCATTTCGGCTATGAAACCGGCGCCGGCCCACCGTACCACTTGGAGGATGAGCACGATAAGGGCGCCGATTCCCCAGATTGCCGGGGCAATCAACAGCAGGCGCCGTGCGGCGAGGATCCAGGCGACCGATGTTGCGGAAGGCGTTTTGTCTGTTACGGTCGTCGACAGAGCTGCAGCTTGCTCCGCAGCGCCTCCGGGAATCACCCTCCGGAATCCGCGATGCTCCAGCCCGGCAGGCGGCGGCATCTCAGTCCGGAAAAACTCCACGGCCGGCGTGACCGGCAGTTTCCACGTCGGCATGAGGAACGACATGACCGGTAGGGTGAGGAGGCTCACGAACATACCGACCAGGACAAGGTGGCGAAAGGATGCCGACGTGCGCCGGAGCACGGCGCATGCTGCTACCGCTGCACCGCTGATGACCACGCTGCTTATGGCAATGGCCGCGACGTGTGATGTGATCACGTATTCCATGATTATCTTCCTTCCTCTTCGGCCTTGCGAATGAGCTCTAAGAGCTCCGAGATATCTTCCTGGGAGAGTTCCGAGCCGCTTACGTCGAGCAGGGCCGAGACCGCCTTCGGGGTCGAATCCTGGAAAAAAGTTTTGAGCAAATGCTTGATAGCCTGGCGGCTCGCTATTTCCTTCGGTATCGTCGGGGCGTAAATGTAGCTATGTCCCGCGCGCCGGTGGGTGAGGTATCCCTTCTGTTCAACAATCCGGATGAGCTTGCGGACTGAGGCGTCGCTCACTTTCTCGGGTAGGTGTTTGAACACATCCGCAGCAGTCGCCTCGCCGAGCGTGTAAATGACGTCCATAATCTGGCGCTCCCGCTTGCTAAGTCGCTGCAGTTGTTTCTTCTTGGACATGCAACGCCTCATTCTTGGTTTTATGTATTATTCAAACTCCCCGGTACGAGTCGTGAATCGAGCGTTTCGACACCGGCATTAAACTAGGAAAAAATTACTAGTTTTCATCCGTCGTGTCAAGGAAAATAGGAAAAAATTCCCAGATTTTTATCGGTTGGCCAGTATGGGGGCTATTTTGATATGGGTTCAGACAATCTTCGCCGGCAGCTGTTGTGCTTGCAGGCACAGCTCGGATAACTGATTTTCCCAGGATTCCGGGAATACGAAAATTCGTGCAGGCGTTGCACGAAAGTGTGTTTGCTGAAATGTCTACTCCGGAGAATTGAGAAACTTCCGACGAGGATTACCACCAGGGAGCCAGTTCCGTTTGTAATCCTCCTCGGAATCTCCAGCGAGAGAACAACGGATCCGATTTCATGGGTTTTACATCTCCGATCTCTTCGAATGAACTAGAGGCTTGATTAATTAACAATAATTTTTTGAGGGCACCAATGCCGTTGACTGAGTGGACTTCCCACGTGGAGGATGAGGGCAAGGAGATGGCCAAATCGCTCTCAAGTTCTCGGATTTTTAGCGCCGTTTCATGGTCTAGTTAACGTAAACCACCCTCAATCAGCTCACTAATAACCGTCGACGGAATCCTGAGACATCCAGATCTGTTGCGTGCTCAAGGAGTTGATCCTGTACAGCTATGTGGCACTCGGCTATAATGGGATCACCCCCGAGAAACGCATCATTCGTCTTGCCCAGCACTCGGCTATCTTGCTGGAGGGTAAAATGATCGGCCAGACCATATCCCACTACAAGATCCTCGAAAAACTCGGCGAGGGTGGGATGGGTGTGGTCTACAAAGCCGAGGACACGAAGCTCAAACGGCTTGTCGCCCTCAAGTTCCTTCCTCCCTCGATCAGCGACGCAACAGCGAGAAAACGGTTCGTCCAGGAGGCCCAAGCGGCTTCTTCTCTCGAACACCCGAATATCTGTTCGATTCATGAGATCAATGAAACGCCCGAAGGCCGGATGTTCATCGTGATGCCCTGCTACGAAGGGGAGACACTCCAGGCGAAGATCGAGCGGGGCCCGATGAAGCTTGAGGAAGCAGTGTCGGTTGCGACGCAAGTGGCATCAGGCCTCTCCAAAGCTCACGAGAAAGGGATCGTCCACAGAGATATCAAACCGGGAAACATTTTCATAACGAGCGAAGGTTTGGCGAAGATCGTCGACTTCGGACTCGCCAAGCTCAGCGGCCGGACAAAGCTGACGAGGACGGGGACGGCGCCGGGGACTGTGATCTACATGTCGCCGGAGCAGCTCAAAGGCGAGGATGTCGATCAGCGATCGGATATCTGGGCCCTGGGCGTCGTGCTGTACGAAATGATCACCGGTGAGACGCCGTTCCGGGGTGACTACGAACAGGCGATGATGTACTCGATCATGAACGAAGCGCCGAAGCCGGTTCGGAGTTTGCGTCACGACGTGCCCGCCGACGTGGAACGCCTCATCGACAAAACGCTTTCCAAGAACCCAAACGAACGGTATCAGACATTGGCCGAGTTGATTCCCGCCCTGGAATCGCTGATGCGACGACCCGAAATCAAAGCTGCCGGTGCGGACTCCGACGACGCGAAGCTGCCCCCTTCGATCGCTGTTCTTCCATTCGCGAACATGAGTCCGGATCCAGAGAACCAATACTTCGGGGACGGTCTCACCGAGGAACTCATCAACGCACTTGTCCAAATAGAAGGTTTGCGTGTGGCGGCGAGGACATCGACGTTTCGCTTCCGTGGAGAAGGTGTCGACTTACGCGAGGTCGGAGAGAAACTCAACGTCGGCACCGTGCTCGAGGGAAGCGTCCGCAGAGCGGGGAACCGTCTGCGAATCACCGCCCAGCTCATTAATATCGCGGACGGTTACCACCTCTGGTCGAAACGCTTCGATCGCGAGATGCAAGACATTTTCGACATCCAGGACGAGATCGCCCGCGCGATCGTCGATCAATTAAAAGTCAAACTTGTTGGTCCGAAGGATCAGACACTGGTGTCGTGCGGAACCGAGAACCTGGATGCCTACACGGCTCTCCTCGAGGGACGTTACTACTTACACAGTCTCACGCCCGAAGGGTGGGCGAAGAGTTTCGAGCTGCTTCAAAAATCCATAGAGCTCGATCCCTCGTTCGCTCTTCCCCACGCGTGGCTGTCGGACTACTACCAGAGTCTGGCGTGGTGGGGTGGCTGTCCTCCAAATGAAGTGATGCCCAAGTCCCGGGCGGCCGCCGAAAGGGCGATCGAGCTCGATGACAAACTCGGTATAGTCCACGCCGCGCTGGCGGTCGTCCTATGGAGCTACGACTGGGATTTCCGCGGGGCGGAACGCGAGTTTCGCCGGGCTTTGGAACTCGATCCCACCGCAGCTTTTAATCGCATGCGCCACGCGCTGTTTCTTTCTTGCCAAGGAAGAAATGAAGAGACGATTGCCGAGGCAAGACTCGCTTTGAGGCTCGAACCACTCGACGGCCTTCTCGCTGCCTGGGTGGCCTCCACTCTTATGGGTCCGGGAGCGATCGAGGAGGCCATCGATACGATTCTCAAAGCACTTGATATGGAGCAGGACCATTGGCAGTTGCACCTGTTTCTTGGGTTCGCCCATCTCCACGCGTCACGGGAAAAGGAGGCTGCCGCTGCGCTCGAGAAGGCGGTCGATCTCTCAGGCGGGGCTTCGATCACACTGGCCATTCTTGGCGTGACCTACTACTTGATGGGGAAGAATTCCGAGGCAGATAGATTTGCGAAGCGTCTCGCCGAGCGCTCGAAGCAAGAGTATGTGGCGCCGTTGTATTTCGCGTGGCTTTCCATGGCGCGGGGCGAGAAGTCGGCCGTGTTGGCTTACGTGGAGCGCGCGATGGAGGAACGCGACCTGTTCATCGTCACGGATAACATATTGCCCCCGCAGATCCGGTTGAGGGATCCGGAGATCGATGCATTGTTGGAAAAGGCCGGACTCCGGTAGATTCACTGCTCGTTTCTGTGGCACTTTGAGGTGCTCTTGGTTCTGACCGGTCAGACTATAACCCACCATCCGAAAACTTCTAAACAGACTGCGAGAATCACTGCAATCGCGGCATCACAGCCGCCGTACCGAGCGCGCCTGAGTCATGTGGATCAGGCGCTAGTGTTCTTGGCCCTGCTGGCCGTGGTCCTGTCCTATTGAGGAATATCTACAGAGTTCGTGATACCGTATGTTCCGGGGAGCCGGATTCTATCTGATGAAGTTTTGTGAGACTATGCGCGCGCTGTGCTGTCGCCACGGGAGCGTGCGATCACTTTGTACATGCTGAGCTTTCCTAGAAGATCGTAAACACCGGTGTAGACTGCCGGAATCAGAACGAGTGTAATCAGGGTGGAAACGGTCAAACCTCCGATCACGGCTCGGGCGAGCGCGGCCTGTATTTCTCCTCCGGCGCCGGTGCCGAATGCGAGCGGTAACATTCCAAATATTGTCGTACACGTGGTCATCAGAATCGGACGCAAGCGCCGCCGACCGGATTGCAGGACGGCCTCAAAGATACTCAAGTTCTGCTCCCGGCGCATCAGGTTGATATAATCCACGAGTACAATGGCATTGTTCACCACGATGCCAAGAAGCATGATAATTCCCATCAAGCTCTGCACATTCAAGGAAGTTCCCGTAATCAACAGTGTCGGCACGACCCCGATGATCGCTAGTGGGACGGAAACCATCACGATAAGCGGATCGATAAAACGCTCGAACTGGGCTGCCATCACCATGTAAATCAATATCACGGCCATGATGATGGAGAGGATGAAGTCCCTCCGAGCTTTCTGCTGCTCTAGATACTCCCCGCTGAACAAGAGGGAAAAATCCCGTAGCAGCGCGAGGTCTCGCAGTTCTCCTTGGAGTTCCTGAATCACGTCACCCAAAGCGGCTCCACTTTGGAGGTTGGCGGATATGTACGTCACGCGCTGGCCGTCGACGCGGTCGATGGCAGTTGGGCCGCGCCGGCGTTCAGTGCGTACCACGGCGGAAACCGGTATGATCTGGCCGGTACCGGCTCGCACTGCGACGTTGCCGAGGTCCAATGTGCTCAATCGGTCATCCGGTTGCAAACGAACGACGATGGGAAACTCTTCACCACCTTCCCGGAATACGCCGGCCTGGCTGCCGCCCACGTTCGTCTGAATCACCCGGGCGATCTGGCTGACCGACAGTCCGAGGTCTGCGATCTTCTCTCGGTCGACGATCAAGTTCTGTTCGGGGCGTCCTTCTCTGCGGCTAATGCGGACATCTTCGATTGCAGGCACGCGCTCCATGATTTGCTTGATCTTCTGTGCCAGTTGATCGGCCAACTCGAGGTCGTATCCGCGCAATTCCAGCTGAACGGCCTCTCCACCACCGGATCCGAACAACCTGCGCAGCATCCATAGACCGGACTGCGCCTGCACACGAATTTCCGCACCCGGTATTCGTCCGGCAACGCTGCGGCGGATCTGATCGGCGATCACATAACTATCCATTGTCCGTTTGTCCGCACCATGTAGAGCTAATTCCACTTCCGCATCGCCGGGCCGGATTTCAATGGTCATGTGCCGGACCTGGTCCATTGGTGTGGAATCGCGCACAATCCGTTCCAGCTCATAGAGGTACTCGTTCACGACGGCGATGTTCGTTCCCTGGGCCATTTCGAGATCCACGTCGATCTCATCGGCGTCCGTCTGGGGAGCGAGTTCAACGGGTAGCAACGTCCAGAGATAGAGGTTAGTCAACAGTAAGACAGCCGTTGCGATAATGACAATCATCCGATGCCGCAGGGCTCTTTCCAACCACCGCGAATAGACGTTTTCCAGCGCCAGGAACCACGCCCCGGCGCGCGAAGATAAGCGTTTCTTGCCGTTCTTGCCTGCCTTGATGGTCAGATAACGACTGCCGAGCATGGGGACAAGGGTGAGAGCAACGAGTAGCGAGCATGACAATGCAAACACGACGACGAGCGCCAGCTCTTTGAATAGCATACCGGAGATCGTCTGCATGAACACCACGGGCAGAAAGATCACCGTCGTCGTTAACGTGGAGGCGATAATGGCACCGGTAACCTGCCTGGTTCCGGTCAAGGCGCTCTCTGTCAGATCTCGCCCCTCCTCCCGCAGGCGAACGATGTTCTCCAGGACGACAATGGCGTTGTCGACGATTAGGCCGATCCCCAACGCCAATCCTCCGAAGCTCATTTGGTTCAACGTAAGGTTGTTGAAATAGAGCAAGCCGAAAGTGGCAATGATGGAGATGGGAATCGACAGGGCGATAATGAACGTCGTCGATCCGTTGCGCAGGAACAGATAAAGCACGAACACAGCCAGCAGCCCGCCCCAGAGAGCGGATTTCTGCACATTATTGATGGAGTTCTTGATAAAATCACTCTGGTCGATCACCATCATCAGATCCAGGTCATCCCGCTCTTGATTGATCTGTTCCATGACCTCGCGGGCCTTCTGCGCCACCGCAACTGTGTTCGCGCCGGATTGTTTGCGGATTCCGAGGCGAACCATAGGAAGTCCGTCGACCTGCACCAGGCGGTTGATGTCTTCGTACCCATCCACCACCTCGGCGACATCCCGAATGCGAATAGGCTTGCCGTCGATTACAGTGATGATCGTACCCGCGATCTGATCGATCGACTCGTATTCGCCGCGGGTTCGGACGTACATGTCGCTGAGTCCTTCCCGCATGTCCCCCCCGGGAAGCGTGACATTCTCACGCAGCAGCGCCTGCTGGACGTCGGTCGCCGAAAGCTGGCTCGAGGCTAGACGATCGCGTTTCAGCCGCACCTGGATCTGCCGGTAAACGCCTCCCCAGATATCGACGGAGCCGGCTCCTGGGATCTGCTCGAAGCGTTGGGAAATCTCCCGTTCCAGAATCCGGGTAAGTTCCTCCATGCCACGAGGCGATCTGGCACCTAGAATGACGACGGGAAAAACATCCGGATCGAATTTCCAAAGCCTGGGCGATTCCACTTCCGGCGGAAAGTCGTCACGAATCCTGTCCAAGGCTGCTCTCACGTCGTTGGCGGCTTCGTCGATGTTGGTGCCTTGCGAGAATTCCAGAGTGACGCGGCTTCGACCTTCTTGGGAGTTGGAACGGATTTCTTCAACATTCGGCACACCGGCAACCGCGTTCTCGACGCGGTCGGTAATGATCTTCTCGATCTCCTCTGGTCCCACGTTGGGATAATTCGTACGGATGGTCAGCCGTGGGTATTCGATCTGAGGGAGCAAGTCCACCGGGAGAAACCGAAACCCCATCACGCCGAGAACAATAATAATGAGGAACACCATGGTCGTGGCGATGGGGCGTTTGACTGCGATTTCTGTGATTTTCATTATTCTCTTACAAGGATGATTTCCGTTCTATCACGTCCTGCATCAGGTCCTCCCTCTGCAGCTTCTGCAGTTTCTCCACCCAACCCCAATCAACGGGACGAACGCGAGCGTCAGCCGCCTCGCCACCGAGAAGGTTTTGCCCCAGTGTGACAACCCACATGCCGGGTTCCACGCCCAGAATCCCTGCTTCCATGCGGCCCTTAGCGATTATGCGTACCGGAACGAATTTGAACGTTACAGGCCGCGAGAAGGATATCGATGGTTCATCATTGAGTGCGGCGACCGGCTCTCGATCCAGAGAGGCCTCGGTGACATAGACGCCGGTGACACCGGTTGCCGGATGCTCATACAGAGAGCTCAGCGGTACGAGAGTTGCCTCTTCGCTCTCCCCGTAGAAGATATCTACGGTGACGAACATTCCGGGCTTCAAGAGTCCCTCTGGGTTCGCCACGTCGATCTCTCCATCCGTACTGTGAGTAACCGGATGCAGGAACGGCGAGATCCGTGCCAGGGTGGCGGAGATCGGGCCGGACGAGAAACTCGTTGAAAAAACCTCCGCTGGCTGTCCCTCCTCGATAAAAGTGAGCATTTTGTCCGTGATGACCACCTGCACGTACATGTTGTCCAGTTGTCCTAACGTGAACAGTTGAGTATTATTGTCCACGAGCATTCCGACTTCCGCGTTCCGATCTCCCACGCTTCCCGCGACGGGAGCGCGGACGATCGTCTGGGATAGATTTTCCTCCTGCTCAGCCATGTTGGCCTGGGCCTGCTCTACGCGGGCTCTAGCCAGGTCCACGTCGGCTTCCGCCAATGCGGCGCGCGTCTCGGCGGTTTCCAACTGAGACGTGCTGACCATTTCTTGCTCCGCCAGTCTCTGAATCCGCTTCAGCTCCGATTGAGCTTCCTTCAAACGTGCTTCCGCCTGCCTGGCTTGTGCTACAGCTATCTGATAACTGGCGGTCGCCTGCTTCAATCGGTCACGGAACTCCTTGTCGCGAAGGCGGACCATCGGTTGTCCCTTCTGTACGGCATCGCCGTTTCTGACCAGCACCTCAGTTATTACCGCGCTGATTTCGGGGTAGATCGCGACTTGATTCGTCGCCCTGACGACCCCACTCAATCGTTGAGTCAATGGCAAGGTGCCATAGCGCGCCTGTACGGCTTCCACTCCGGGGATGGGTTGATCAGCTTGATTATCGATAGAGCCCCCAGACCCACAGGAACCAGCAAACAGGGCGAGTCCGGCCCCAACGAGGTATGCAGTGAACGCGGAATATCTTGGTTTCATTCTTATCATTTTGCGTCTATCGCCTGTGTACTTGCCTTGATATATGAGAGAACCACTCGGATTCCGGGTAATGCGAAGCTATAGTATCTCAAAAAAAGTGACGAAAGTCCAGTACTGACTGGATGATACGCCCCCGGTGGGGCCAGTCCCTTGCATCGGCCGAATATTTCATCGGGATTGTTGTTCTTGCACTCAGCAGTTTCTTCTTAAAGGCTCGATTCTCTCGAAACTCTCCTAAAAATCGGAATATTGCTAAAAAGATTACGACTTGGGAGCCAGTCTGCACCATATCAAGAATTCCTTCGGTGAGTGGTTTACAGCTGTCAGGTGGAATAAGTGAGCAGCTTTAAGTGCGTTCGGCTGTCGGATGGCCGATCTCGGTGTGCTTCACAAACGATCGATTTAAGGAAGAGCGGGAAGTCTCGTCATCTCAGTTCAATGACAATGCGGTCGTCGCGTTCGCAACGTCCGCCGGCGCAATCGGAATCCTTTGTTCTGCCCGGAGGCCAGTGGTTCAACACCGCTACAATCCGCCGCCAGTTCTCCCCGACGATCTGCGTTCTATCTGGGCCGGTAATTGTTGCCAAGCCCGGTGACACTGCCAAATTGTGCGTGCCCAGTCGACCGGATTCAATCTCCTGACCGTTCTGATCCCACGGTGCAAGGTCGACGCACGCCTCGCCACCGTTACCCGAGAAGGTGCCCACATAGATCTCCGCTTCTTTGAACCGGACCTCGTCGCCCGCCGATAACGGCAGCGTATCCCCGCCGCGCACAACCTGCTCGACTCCGTTCACAACAAAGGTCACCGAGCATATCGCTATCGCAGGTGGGACGGTCCCGCCGGCATTGGTTGGCGTACATCCAGACTCTGTGGCTGTATGAGTAAACACAACCTCCAGCAGAGGAGTGAACATCGCGAATCCTTTTTCATCGCTGTCGCTGTTAATCGCCAGTGCCAAGGTTGCCTTGAACTGGGGCAAATAGTACACTCCGGCTCGATATCCGGGAATTGAACCTTTGTGTCCCCACATCTCTACGTCTCCAAAGACGACGTGCTCTGTTCCCAATCCATAGCCGGCAAGACCTTCGTCAGGTATCGGGGAATAGAAATCGAGCATTTCGTCGAGCGAGGCCTGGCTCAAGACCTTACCCTGGTGTAACCCGTGCAGCCATTTGGCCAAGTCCTCCATCGTCGCATAATATAAAATTCCGGATAACGAGTTGATCCAGTTTCTGGACCTCGCTGAAACATCTTCCGGGACTCCGTCTCCGTTCGTATCAACCCAATTATGGGCGATCCGATAGTTAGCGGAGACCGGTTCCTTCAGATCCAGAAGCATGCCGTGGATGTCCAACGGATCCAGCAGGCGCTTCTGCACTTCCGCAGGCACCGTCGATCCTGTAACTTGTTCGACGATCAACCTGCCCAGGTAGTATCCTGCTTGTGTGTAGCGCCACCCTTCACCCGGTGAGAAATATGGTTCTCCACCAAGCGTCGAGAAGATCTCATCGGCCGTCCACCACTTCTCGAAGTCGATTTCGTTGTAGGGCTTGCGGAACGGCGAGCGAGGATGTTCGACCCACATATAGAGTCCACTGGTATGATTGAGGAGCTGGCGAATCGTGATCGCGCCGTTGACATTGGGATAGGGCGGCAGATATTTGTTGATCGGATCATCCAGCGAAAGCAGCCCCTCCTCGGCAAGATCAAGAACCAGCGCTGCGAACAGGTTCTTGCCGGTGCTGCCCATGTCAAACAACATGTCCGCCGTGACAGGTGTATCAGGGTCTGACATTCCGCTCACACCGGTCCAGATTCGCCCATCGGGCATGATCACGGCCGCTGAGGCTCCCATTGTACCACTCGTTTCGAGGGCTTGGTCCAAGACGGTTTGCAGTTTTTTAGCAAGCTCTGGTTGGACCTGGGTCATCTTCACTCCTGATTCGGCCGGCATGACACTGGCGACCAAGAGCAAAGCGAGCACCGAAGCAACTACAAGTAGTCTTTGTGTCATCGCTGTTTCTCCATCATCAGCTACGGAATAATCGTTCACCGTGTCGCCTCGTGGGAGGACAGCTTCAACTGGTCATCCGAATACCTCGACCAGCAGCGTTTTTTGGCACCCTTACGGCGTTTCACCGTTTTTTCTCCTTAGGGAAGCAGAAACCGGCAGAGTGAGCCGCTTTCGATGGGAATCGATGAATATGCATTCGTTCGATCTAGCCCGGGATGACGCGGTCCCTCCGGCTCCATGGGATTGACTCCCAGAACACGGCATACCCGTTGATTATTGCACCGGCTCGAGCATACGGCAAGGGCTAAATCAATTGATATGGCCACTTGCTTTTTGGATGATTCATAGCTTCTATAAATTATTGTGTGCGGCTCGGGGATTCCACATCTCTTGTAAATCAATTAAGAACTGAGAAAGTCTTGCCGCTGGAAAAGAGTTTCTTCCCCAGATCGAGCAGCTGGGATTCACCGAAATCATATCTGGATGGAGCGGTTTGTTTCAGCAGATTGTACTGTGTGATGGCTGCCTCGATGCCATCTTTTTCAATCAACTCCGACAAGACCTCACCAATCCCTTGCTTCTCTTGTTGATCTCCGGACCGCTGTTGCGCGGCAGCGGAGTAGGTAAGCAAGAGCACAAGGAACGTGAAAAATGTACAGAACGAAAGACGTTTCAATTTGATTTTCCTGCCGTAGCGATAGATCCCGTTACTGGATCCGGATCGCTCCCATCGAGTTTAAGGACCCCGGCGATCGCTATGTTATTGGCGCTGTCCGCCTCACTACATATAGAATACTTGCATAGATAGTATAATGTTGCAACGGATTGGACCGCTCCTCGCAATCCGGCGACGCATTGGGTACCGGCGAGTCACCTCCGGATGTGTGTACTCGCAAAGGAAAATCGTTTACCGGCTGAGGTTCGTTAGCTAGACTCGCCATGTGGAAAACGAGCTGCTCGAAGATCTCGTGGTGATATTCACCCTCGCGGTTGCCATGGTCGTTGCGCTGCGGCGTGTCGGTGTCCCCTCTATCGCGGGATTCATCATTGCCGGTGTTATTGTCGGGCCGAACGTTCTTGGAATCGTTGACGACGTGCACGAGGTAGAGGTACTGGCCGAGGTAGGGGTCGCGCTGCTGCTCTTCGGGATCGGCCTCGAACTCTCCCTCGAGCGAATGCGGCGATTGTGGCGCTTGATCCTGGCCGGCGGGGCGCTGCAGGTCTTTTCGACCATCGCGGTCGTCGGCGCGATTTTGCGGGCATCAGGTTTCTACTTTTCCACCGCTGTCTTTTTCGGCTGTGTCATCGCGATATCGAGCACGGCTGTGGTGTTGAGCGCGCTGCGTACGCGAGGGGACATCGATGCGCCCCATGGCCGGCTCACCCTGGGGATTCTCATTTTTCAGGATCTTTGCGTCGTCCCGATGATACTGATGGTGCCGCTGGTTGCGGGTGCCGCACCGCCGGGCGCTTTGGCGATAGCCGTTCTCAAGTCCGCTGCGGTTCTCGTCGCGGTCCTCATCGGTGCGCGGTTTCTTGCGCCGCGTCTCCTCGCATTCGTGGCACACACCCGCCAGCGCGATGTCTTCGTTCTCTCGATGTTCCTCATATGTATCGGGACGGCTTGGCTGGTTTCCGCGGCAGGGGTATCGCTTGCGCTCGGCGCATTTCTCGCTGGGCTCGTGGTTGCCGACAGCGAGTACCGGCACCAGGCACTCTCGGATCTGATCCCGTTTCGTGAGATGTTTGCCAGCCTGTTTTTTGTTTCGGTTGGAATGCTGCTCGATCCGCGCTCGATTGCAGGGCAGGCGCTCCCAATCTTTGGCCTGTTGGCCGTGATCGTGTCCGGTAAAGCGATGCTCGCCACGTTTGCCAGTCTGGCGTTGAAGCTGCCCCTTCGGGTCAGCATGCTCGCCGGTCTTGCACTCGCACAGGTCGGTGAGTTTTCGTTCGTACTTCTGTCAGCTGGACGGGGAGCGATGACGCTTCCCCAACCGTTTACGGACAACCTGGCCGTGGCAATCGTGGTGTCGATGCTGATCACACCGCTTATCATCACGGTTAGTCCAAGCGTAACTGCGGGGATGGGCAGGAGCCCCGTGTTGACACGCCGGCTGGGAGTACGCACTCCTGCCGACCGGCCACGGGACGCCAGTCCGATGCAGGGCCATGTTATCATTGCCGGTTATGGGCTTAACGGGCGGGAGCTTGCTCGCTCGCTCGAGGATTGCGGAATTCCCTATATAATTGTGGACATCAATCCGGAGAATGTTCGGGGTGCGCTCGAGCGTGCCGAACCGGCCTATTTTGGTGACGTGACGAGCTCCGAGGTACTCGAATCACTCGGCGCCGCACACGCCCGTGAGCTGGTACTGGTGATCAACGATGTCGATGCAACCATTCGAGCGATTCGTGCAGCGAAGCGTCTCGCGCCCGAGCTGCCCATATTCGCACGTGTATTCTACGCCGCCGAAATCGAGCGAGTAATTCGCGCCGGTGCCACGGAGGTAGTTGCAGCCGAACTTGAAGCGGCGGTGGAAGTGACACACCGGATACTCGAACGGTGCAAAGTACGGTCGGACACGATAGCGGCGCAGATGGATGGCATCCGTGAACACCGTGAGGAAGAATTCAACGGCGAGCGCTGAGAGGCGATTCACGACGTTACTTACGAGGTCGAGGGGCTGTTTTTCACGGTGGTTTGATGTTCTCTCGGGAGCTTTCTGCCGACAAGGCCGCTTGTCACATGCCTGGCTCAAGCGCTGATGTCTTTAAAACTGAAGCCGAGAGTTAGGCGGGGTGTCAGCGTGGCGGAGTTACTTCTGTAAAACATGCGCCATGTCCAGCACCAGGTCGCACAGCTGAACCTCATTCTCCGGAAGACAATCGATTCGGCTCCACGCTGGGTCAGAAAAGCGAAGAGCGAGCGCCGTGACGATTGAGCGTTCGAGGAGCCGGTGCCTCATAATCCGCCGGGGAGCCAATTCGTCTGTTTTATTAAATCTATTTGGATGTGATAAGAAAAGTTCGCAAAGCAACCCATTCGGGAAGATATCTAGCGGGCCCGAAATGTTGCCGATGGAAACGTTGCGAGTCCTTGCCCGGCGGGCTCATCCGGGATCAAGGATTCGATGAAGTTTTCGAGATCGTACATGTGCTCACGGTATTCAAGAGGTCCAAAGACGCACGGGCCAACGCGTCGGATCAAACTTCCGAGAAGGTATAAAGTAATGTAGCTCGGATCGCAAGCATGGTTTATTTCCGGATCCGCGGTTGGAAACTCGGCTATCAATTGCTGCAGAGTGAGCTGTTGAGATTCGTCGAGGATCAGAGGCGTGATAGGAACCGTTATCGGGCAGGGCCGTTCCGGAGGGCAGCCAGGGACTCCGAATCCCAACTCGATTACTCGGTTGCCGACAAGGACGTACCGATCAGCACCGAGACATTCGGATCTGATAACATGAGCCCATAAAAATCGTCCCTCCGGAGGGAGGAATCCCATGGCCGGCATACGGAACATGCTGAAAATATGCTCGTCCTTTGGATCGGATGGCATAATAGTGAAGGTGATGGGTTTCACTTCGAGATTGATGTTCTCGAACCGGAAGCTGAAACCCACACAAGCCGTATATTCACCGGCCGGCAAAACGATGTGTCCTGGATATTCAAACCACGAGGCATTATGAGCTAGGGTGTCACCCTGTTCAAAGATGCCCGAGTCCGGTTCGCAGGTGATTTGGCTACCGTCGAACGTTGATCCCATATTGATTTTAGGCTCAGTTTCAGTAGCGACTACACAAAATCCGATAGGCACTTGGTAATACCCGCCCTTCCAGGGTTGATCCTCTCCCGTTTGGTTGACAACGGTGATCTTGAAGAAGATGTCCTCACCAAAGAGAAACTCGGTGGTCGGATTTCCGATTTCGTCGGTAAGCTGGAAATCAACGATAAGGCCCTCTTCGATAGGATCCTCTTGATCTATACGATTCGGTTTCACCGGATCAGAGCTACAACCGGCTAAAGCAACCAAAGCGATAAGCAGCAACACATTGTACTTCAACGCTGGATCACCTCGACACGTTTCCCCGCGGTCGGGTCGCTAAATCAACCCTTTCCTCGATCGGCTGGCAGGCTAATCATTGAGTGAAGTATTAAATGTGAGAAATGGGATCCCTTCTAATAAAATGATAGTCGAAACGGATCTCCTGGTCAAGTATTATAATCAGACTCAACGATTTCTTCGTGAGGTCGAGTCCCACTCTCAACCGCACTTCATCACAGTGCTGTTGGAAAGCGCGTGGCAGTACATGTGCATTTGGTCAAGAAGGAGGCGGGAATCATAGGCCATTCCAAAACTGATAACCCAGAATTATTTCTTCTTGAGCTTTTTCAGCATCTCTTTGGCATTGTTGTTGTCCGGATTGAGCTCGAGGGATTTCCGATAATTTATGATCGCGTTTTCGGTGTCTCCGCTGTTCATATACGCTTCAGCGAGGCTATCATACACGTTTGCTGACTCGGGGTATAGTTTCACGTTCAGCTTGAAAATCTCTATGGCATCATCTGTTTTTCCAGCTCCCATCAGCCTGTATCCCATGGCATTGAACTCGCTCTCATCAAAATAGAGCTCGTTGTTGGGATCGGATCGCATCATTTGGTATTTTCTCAATCCGGCCTGGATACCGTTCTTCCTGATCTCCTGTTCAATGCGGCATGCCGCTGAGCTGCTGATCATTCTTTCCACCATGTTCAGCCTATTATGGATCATAGCCACATCAGTATCCCGAATAGTCAGAAATGTCTTGTAGTATTGCCTTGCTTTCTGGAGCTCGCCCATCCTTCTATAGATCTCGCCAAGTCGCATGAGCGCATTTAATGATTTAGGGTACAGGCTCAGCTGGAACTCAAAGAGCTCGATGGCTTCTTTTGTTTTTCCCTGCTGGCTCAACTTATCGCCTTCAAATGTCAGCATATGCGACGGGGCATCGACTTCGAAGGCGTATTCCTCGGACAGCGCTTCATAATAACTGATAACGTCTTTCACGCTGTTTGTATGGAAGTTTTCCGGCAGTTTATGCTCGGCAAACAGCATTCTCAGTCCTTCGCCAAAGGGGATAGGGGGTATGAAATAGCCGGATGGTTCTTTGAATTCCGCTTTAAAACGGAAACCCTCAGGCTTTTCGGATTCAAGAAGCTTGGATAACTTTTCCGCAAATTCCAGATTTTGGGGTCGCTCATTCCTTTCACATTTTATGTACAGAAAATTCTTCAATGATTCCTTGTTCTTGAAAAACTGTTCGGCCCTCGGATACAGAAAATCTGCATTTTCGGGATTCATGAAGGGATTTTCCGATAAGACGGCATTGAAGAGCTCGGGTTTGGTGATGAGCGCATACAGACTGAAAACGGCTCCTGCCTGGGGGCCAACCAGCATCCGGAAATTCTTTGTCCGGTAAAATTTGTCGATATGGGGAATCAACTCTTCCTCGAAAAACCGCAAAAAATTGTCAGCTCCTCCGCCTTCGTTGCGGCCGCGGATTTTTGCAGGCAGAAGATCCCTGTACCTGTTTGTGTTGGCCACACCAATGATAATCACGGGCGGAATCTCACCGGTTCCGCCGAGCTTCTCAGTGGTAATGGTAGCATCGGCGAAATAGTTATATATGTCCACATACAAAAGGTACAAAACAGGATAACTCAACTGCGTATCCTCGTAATCCCGGGGGAGGTGGATATAGAGAAGCCTATCTTCGTCCAGAATACTAGAATGAATAATACTGTATTTACCTATGACGATGTCGTCACCGTCCTTTTGTGCGAAACACGGCTTCTGTCCGGAATGCAAGAACAGGATCGATATGAATACGATGAGACAATTGATCTTGTACTTTGTCATCATGACCTCCTGAACTAATCTAAATTCATACGGTTTTCATAACTCAATGATTTTTTATCCACTATTATCTGCCCTGTTCGAAAAGGCAAAGAGTAAAAGTCTAACTTGAAAATCAATGCGCTGTCCAATTTTTATAAACCATGTTCTCTAACAGTAGCTGATTGCTCCTCTCTGAATCTGCTTCTTCGTTAGTACGCATGGTGTGCAAAAGTCTACCATTGAATTTATTGAATTTGAATATAATATAAAGTTACGAAATATAAGTGCGAAGGTTGCTACAGTGGTCGGGGTTTCTTGAATACGGAATTGATCACATTCCATTCATGTCTTGAGCTCTCTCCGGCAAAGCGAAACTGTTGTAAGGATATGTACGCAAGGATTCAGGTGGAGGGCCTTTCCTTGCGTGCGCAATTTCGCCACAGGCGCGCCGGAAGCGATCATCCTCGGCCAAGCGTCCATCAGGAGGTCTCGCATGAAACGAACGATCGTTCTCGTCACCATTCTCGCCGTCGTGGTCGGAGCCGTCACGGCGGCCGGCCGTAGCGCACGAGGCTCCAACACAACGGAGGCGCGCGACGACGAGCGCCTCGCCTCGCGCATCGAGAGAATTGAGAACGGCCTCGGCCCATCGATACGGATCAAGGACGGTCCCGTCTGGAATATCCGCGATCGAATGGAGCAACTCAACGTGCCGGGGCTTGCCGTCACCGTATTCGACAACTACGAGATCGAATGGGTGAAGAGCTACGGAGTCACGGATGCCGCATCCAAGGCACCGGTGACCGATGAAACTCTCTTCCAGGCCGCGTCGATCAGCAAGCCGATCGCCGCCATGATAGCCCTTCATTTTGTCGAAAAGGGCGTGCTCGATCTCGACGGTGATGTCAACGAAAAGCTCCGCTCCTGGAAGGTGCCGGAAAACGAGTTCACCCGCGATGAGAAGGTCACCATTCGCCGCATTCTCTCGCATACCGCCGGCCTCACCGTATCGGGATTCCGCGGCTACGCCGAGGGGGAGCCGGTGCCGAACATACTCGAGGTACTGGATGGAAAGAAACCGTCCAATAACGATCCCATCCGCGTCGATGTCGTGCCGGGATCGACGTTCCGGTATTCCGGCGGTGGGTACACTGTGCTCCAGCTCCTCATCGAGGACGTAACAGGCAAGCCGCTCCATGAGCTGGCGCAAGAACTGGTGTTCGAGCCGCTCGACATGAATCACTCCTCATTCCAAAAGCCGCTCCCGGAGGCGCTGCTCGCGAAAACATCCTCAGGGCATCTCCGTGACGGCTCGCCGATGCGGGGGCACTGGTTCCTCGACACGGGCTCGACCTGCTGCGGCCTCTGGACGACGCCGGCGGATCTCGCACGTTTCGCGATCGAGATACAAAGGTCGCTGCGAGGTGAATCGAACAAAATACTCACGGCCGAAGCGGCCGGCCTCATGGTGACCCCTCAATCCCCAAGCCCCATGGGCCTCGGCATGTCCGTGCAGCGGCAAAACGGCACCGTCTACTTCTCGCACTCCGGCGGCAATGTGGGATTCAGGTGCCGTCTCGTGGCGAGCACTGATGGAGGAAAGGGCGCCGCCGTCATGACGAACTCCGACAACGGAGGCGCGCTGATGGTGGAATTGTTGCAGAGTATCGCGTTCGAGTATCAATGGAAAGATTACATGGGTCGGGAGTACGAGTCTATCGACGATGCGCTCGACGCATTCCGGAAGCTGAAAAAGGATTCTCCGGATGATCCCGATGTCTCGGAGGGGAACCTGAACTGGGTCGGGTACTATATGCTCCAGGCGCAGGAGTACGAAATCGCCATCGCTGTATTCCAGCTCAATGTGGAGTTCCACCCGACGTCGGCGAACGTCTACGACAGCCTCGCGGAGGCGTATATGACGAGCGGGAACAAGGAGAAAGCCGTCGAGTTCTACCGAAAAGCGCTCGCGACACTCGACCAGTATCCCGAGGAAAACGAGCGGTACCAACGGCTCAGGGAAAGCATTCCGAAGCAGCTCGAGAAACTGGAACAGTGATCTTTAAGGAGCCAGATCAGAGGTGCCGAAACATCACATAATCATCTTCATAGTAGGCCTGTTGCTGTTCATCCCCTCGCTGTGGGCCGATTTCATGCTCGATGATTTCTACTACCTGGGGGCGATCGAAGGTCGGTTCCCCGAGCACAACACCGACCGCAGCCTGTTCACTTTTTTCATCAATGACGAGGAGGCCACTCGGGTCATCGCCCGGCAAGGGGGCTATCCATGGTGGATTGATGAGCGTGTGAGAGGCGAAACATTCAGGCCGCTATCCGATCTCCTGATCCGAGCCGACCACTCGTTCCATGGGAAAACCGCATTCGGTTACCATTTGCACTCGCTTGCCTGGTGGGCGGCCACATTGCTCGCATGCGGACTCATTTTCAGACGTGCGCTACCGGGTGTGATCGGCACACTTGCGTTCTTGCTCTTTGCGGTCGATGAAATCCACGTGATGCCGGTTGCCTGGATCGCCAACCGCAATGCTCTCGTGGCGGTCGCTCCAATGCTGTTCGGGTTGTGGACATGGATTCGCTGGTGTGAAGACGGCTGGCGTGCCGGACGCTTCCTGGCCCCGTTGGGCATCGTGATCGGGATGGCCGGGAGCGAGCTGGGACTCGCGGTGCTCGCCTATTTCATCGCGTACGCGTTCTTAAGCATGCCCGCGACCGGCATCCGCTCACGTCTGGTGCGCCTGGCGCCCATGGTTATCTTGGGAGCTGCCTACGCAGTGGTTTACCTGCTCCTCGGTTACGATAGCTCGGGTTCCGGCGTATATCGCGATCCCTTAGAAGATCCCGCAGGTTTCTTAGGGGCAGTCGTGACGGGGATTCCTACGCTCCTTGCCAGTGGGATCGCGGGCTTCAGCGCCGATTTCTGGTTCGCCGCCCCATCGCTCCGCTCCTCGCAGGTTGTCGTAGGCTGCGTAGCAATCCTTGGTCTCCTGGGCATGCTCCGCTCGTGCTGGCTTCAGTTGGATGAGTCCATCCGGCGGGGGCTGCGCTGGTTGCTGATTGGCAGCGCGCTCTCGCTGATACCGGTCGCGGCCGTGTTTCCCTCGGACAGGATGTTGCTCATACCGGGAATCGGGCTCACCGCTGCCCTCGCCACGGTGCTCGGGCAGGCCTATCGGTCGTGGCGAACTCGTCGGCGTTGGCTGCTCATCGGTGTGGGTGGCTTCCTTGCCATCGTTCATCTAGTGCTCGCGCCGATCCTCACCATTGGCATCCAGACGCTTCTGATCAAAAGCAGCCGGCAATCATTAGAGCTCGCCGCCTCACCGGCTGTGGCAGACGCCGGAGGCAAAGAAACCATCCTCATCTTTGCGCCCGACCATGTCGTCAGTTTGTACCTGCCCCTGATGATCGACCACCTCGAGGGCCCGGCCCCGAGAAGTTGGCGGCCACTTTCCATTGCTCCCCATGATCACTGGCTAAGGCGTACAGGACCACGCACATTAGAGTTGGAAGTAGCAGAGGGCGGGGTGATGCTGCGCAGCGTATTCGAGGAGCTCTACCGGGACCCAGAAAATCAGCTTGCACCAGGCACCGTCATCGACCGAGGCCTGCTGCGGGCCGAGATCCTGGCAGCGAACGATCGCGGTCCCATACGAGTTGCTTTTCACTTCGACCGCGACGTCTCCGACCCTATGCTCTATTTCCTGGTTTGGCAGGAAGCCGAACTTCGCGTTGCGGACTTACCGGCTGTCGGAGAGGGAGTATTCCTGAGACGCACGTTGGGACCGGGAGGATTCTGAGCTCCAGTCCGGCGTGACCTCCCCCACGAATGGTACCGAGTCTTATTCTCATACTATGCATGATTCAATTTCTCCTTCAAGCTGCAGTCGCCTTCTCGATCGCCATTAGTGCCGGCGGCCGATAGCCCGGCGAGCTGAGTGGCTGTGTCCAAGATGTACACGCAGCGCGACCGCTCGATGAGCATTTGTGCTTCGACGAGCGTATAGAAGACCTCCCGCTTTAACAGCGCGTCATGGTATGATAAATGAGCTTCTCTGGACTAAGATAATTAATATCAAGGGATCTCTGCAGGGGGCATCGAGCCGCTAGCGCCCCTGCCGCGAAGGCACAGTATTGTAACCACGCCGATCACCGAGTTAGTTGCATTCCAGGCTCAAGGAGAGGATCAACAACAATGGAACCGGATATCCAGAATTTGATTGAGAGGTTGGGCGAAAACAACATACCGGCCGTGTTTGTGAGAAACAGGAGGGAGGCCCTCGAGGAAGTCATGTCCTTGATACCCGAAGGCAGCGTCGTTGGATTCGGGGACTCGCTTACCTTACGGCAAATAGGAGTCGTAGATGCACTGGAGGAAGGCAGCTACACGTTTCTGAATCCGTGGAGTCCCGGAATCAGCGTCGAAGAAAACGTCAAGCGTAAGAAGCGGGCTTTGACTTCAGACGTGTTTGTAACCGGCACGAATGCGTTGACGTTGGACGGCAAAATCGTAAATGTGGACGGACATGGAAACCGTGTTGCAGCCATGCTCTTTGGTCCAAGCAAAGTCATCATAGTGATAGGGATTAACAAGATTGTGAGTGATCTTGAAGCAGCGTTGGAGAGGATCAGGAATTATGCCGCGCCGTTGAATGTCAAACGCCACCCAGGATTTGATCCGATGCCGCCATGCGGCGAAACGGGGATATGCAGTGATTGCACATCGCCATGGAGGATCTGTAATAAGACGGTCATTATCGAGAGACAATACGACAACAACAAGTACAAGCCGGTTATAACAGTAGTAATAGTAGACGAGAATTTGGGAATATAGCATATGGCCACCTAACAGATGTGTGGTCTTGTGTTATCGATATCGGACCACACCCCACCAAAGGAGCAAATATGGCGCGATACATCGCCTGGTTGGTCTCTGCCGGTCTTGTGCTCGGAGCGGCCCTCGCTTTTGCACCGCAAGACCGGATGTGCACGAGGGCCTCGGCGTCCAGCACACCTGGAACAGCCCGGGACTTGGCCGCGGAGCTCCAAGCCTTGGTCGAAAGTCAAATCGACACCGTGGGCGACGATCCCATCCACAACGCCGTCCTGCTCGTGGAAGGTCCCGGATTCAAGTGGAAAGGCGCGGCCGGCTTGGCGGACGGCAAGAGTGAAGCGATGACGCCGGACCACAAGTTCAAGATCGCCAGTATCGCCAAGACATTTACAGCGACGGTGATACTCCAATTGATGGAAAAAGGGCGCCTCGAACTCGATGGTACGCTGGAGGAGTATCTCGACGCATCGCAGGTCGACCTCGACAGCCTGCACATCCACGCCGGGATTTCTTATGGGCGCGGCATCACGATCGAGCAGCTGCTCGGCCACACCAGCGGGATCACCGACTATATGGAAGACCCCAGATTCATCCCCGATGTCCTCGAGCAACCGGACATTCAGTACAGTCCAGAAAAGATCCTGCAAAAGTATTTCGCTTATCGAACCAACGAAAAGGCCGCCTTTCCGCCCGGGGGGGGTTGGCAATACGCCGATCCCAACTACGTGCTGCTGGCCATGATTATTGAGAAGGTGACCGGATCCACCCTGCAGGCACAGTACAAGACGCGGATTTTCGACCGACTAGGAATGAAAAACAGCTATCTGGAGTTCTACGAAGACCCCAGAGGAAGCAACCCCTTTTCGCACGCCTTTTTCCAAAGGGTCGACATCAACCGCTGCGTCAATACCTCCTTCGACTGGGGCGGTGGGGGAATCGTCTCTACGTGTGAGGAATTAAATACGTTCTTCAGAGCGCTGCTCCGCGGGGAGTTGTTCGAAGAGGCATCGACGTTGGCATTGATGTTGGCAGCGGCTGATAGAGGTTACGGAGGAGAAGAATACGATTATGGCCTGGGGATCATGAAACGGATCATCTGCGGGCTCACCTTTTACGGCCACGGAGGGGCTTACGACTGTGACGCATTCTATTGCCCTGAGAAGGATATAAGCGTTTGCATGAGTTTGAATCAGATGATAACCCACGGCAAGCGTGACAAGTTCGTTGAGCAGGCAGTGGAGATGGTGCTCGGGAGCGGACGGAGTTATTAAACTCCTTAAGTAACAGAGACTATATCCAGAAGGGAAAGAAGGTGATGCTGACGTGATGATTGCGAGAACTCTTGGAATCACTGGTGTGTTGATGCTTATGCTGCTTGTTGCAAATTGTTCGGAGGATGACAGTGTATGTCCGGAGCCTGGATCTTACCCAAGAGTCATCGGAACCTACCCAGTTGAAGGAGCTGTCGATGTGCCGACCGATACGTTTTTAACTGTCATCTTCGACAAAATAATGGATCCTGCCAGCATCTCTGCTGGTTCATTTACCCTCCAGGGACCGCGAGGTCTAGTGAGCGCTATCGTCTCGTTCGACGGTAATTCAACGGCGACACTCACTCCCCTCGTACGGCTGGCTGGACATTCAGTGTTTACAGCTCGCATCGATGCCGGTGTAAGGGATGTAAACGGCCAGCGGATGAATGTACCCTATGCATGGCCATTTTCGACTGGCACCACGCCGCTTCTACTCTATCCGGATATCGAATTTACGATTCGCGATAACAATGGGGACGGGAATCCCGACGAGTTGGTTGGGGGCGGCCCCCCGGGGCGGTTACTCCAGGCAGGGGTGAATGGCCTGCAGGTGGACCGGGCCGTCATTGAGTTTCCATTGGATCAGATTGTGCAGGACGAAGTTATTGATGCCTTTGCCATCATCACTTTTTCTGCGACTACCGTGCAATCCGGTATCGCTCGCGTCGAATCATGGGGATTCGTCGGCAACGGTGTCGGTGAAATATCGGACTGGAACAACGGATCCCTCACGATCGCGTTTGACGATTTGGCAATTGATGCTGGGATATTGCTGGCACTTCCAATAGTGGATGTCATCAATGCCGCTCTCGATAGCAGTGCTACACATGTCGGCTTACGGATTGCTGTGACGGGAGAACCGGTGGTGGAGATTGCGACATCAGGCGGGATTACGGATGATGATAAGGCCAGAATTTCACTAATCTATTGAGCTGCTTGGAATAAAGGAATATTTGATGCCGACTTGGACGATCTCGAGGGAGGCGTGCATATCATCTTCCGTACCTTATTGTATAGGAGCTTTTTTTGACGCAGCAAATGCGACAACAAGCTTGAGGAAATGAAAATAACTATGGTATAATTATCACACTCTGGTTAGGGAATTATCGGAGGCAACTCACACCTCCGGCCCTCGGGGGGAATCATGAAGCGATGTCGTGTGGGTCTTTCTTTTTGTCTTCTGCTCTTATCCCTCACCCTCCAATCAGCAGCCGCGTCAAGTGACTGGAAGTGGCAGTACCCGTTACCACAGGGCAATGGGATGTGCGATGTGCAGTTCGTCAACAGTAGCACCGCCCTGGCGGTCGGAAACTCTTCTACAGTAATGCGGACCACCGACAGCGGGACGACCTGGTTGGTGATAGCCAACGCTGGAGACCTCACCCATAGCCTAATGGCGATCAGTATGATTGGCGAATTAACAGGCACGGCCGTGGGCTGCAACGGGACGATTCTCCGCACAACCGATGGTGGGACTTCCTGGTCTGTTCAAACCAGCGGCACCTCCGAAGACCTTTTTGATGTGCACTTCACGGATGTAAACACCGGTTATGCAGTAGGCCGACATGGCACCATCCTGGCTACCACCGACGGGGGTGTTACCTGGATACCTCAATCGAGTGGCACGGGGGCTGCTTTGTTGGGTGTTAGTTTTGTGCATCCGGACACAGGCACGGTGGTGGGTGAGTTCGGAACCATTCTCAGAACCACAAACGGCGGGGCTAGTTGGGGTGCCCAGGCCAGCAGCACTACTAATTTATTATACGCCGTTCACTTTACCAGTGTGAATTACGGGGTGGCGGTCGGGAGAGGGCAAACTATCCTCGAAACAAATAACGGCGGCGCCACCTGGATGGATATGCCTCCCCCTTCTTGGCCCGGCAATTCCGTTGCTCTCCGAGATGTCCAAATCTTCGGTTCAATAATTTATATCATCGGTAATTATAGCGACACTGTATCGGACTTCACCTATTTTCTTCTAACATCAAATGGGGGATCGAGCTGGGCTACCAGTTCACAGCCAAATGATATGGTCAGCCTTGCGATGCATGGCATGCATGGCCTTGCGGTGGGTGAGATGGGAATTATCCACAAAACCTCGGACGGTGGCTACAGCTGGCCAAAAATTTTCGGCCCATCCAAGGAAGCAAATATGCAGGCGATTGATCTTTGGGGAATATATGATTGCATTGTTTTGGCTACACCATATTCCAGTAATAGTTCGTATTTCCTGAGAACATCCGATGGAGGAGATACCTGGATTGATAGCGGAGTGTCTTACTTCCTGTTGTACGATGTTACTTATGCTGATCAAGCAACCATTTACGCCGTTGGACGGGGGCACTATCTAATGGATATGGGCGCCGCTGTGCTGCGTTCGGATAACGGCGGCGCGGACTGGGGTCCCATTTGGTGGTCATCAATTGGTTTCCCTCCAAGCCCTATGTACGTTGACTATTTGAACAGTGTCTCCTTCGGCGATTCAGCTGGAGGAGTGGCGGTTGGTGAGAAAGGGTGGATCGTCACAATCCGGAACGGCACTGTGAGCCAGAAAGATAGAATCACTACCCAGACTCTAAACGGAGTATCAATGCCGGACGACTCGACGGTTTATGCGGTTGGGGGCGGCGGCACAATATTGCGAAGCAATGATGGTGGGGACACCTGGGTGCAACTGGTCAGCGGCACTGGATCATCCCTGCGTGCAGTACACTTCATTGATGCCGATCATGGCACAGCTGTCGGCAATGGCGGCACGATTCTCCACACATCAAACGGCGGCGCTACATGGACCCCTCAGGTGAGCGGAACTACCGAGAGTCTGTATGGTGTATCGTTCTCCAGTCCTTCCGTTGGTTTTGTCGTCGGCGGGGCCGGTACAATTCTTAAGACCATTGACGGCGGAGTCAATTGGACGCCCGAGATTAGTCCGACTGCAGGGCTTGCTGACGTTTTTACCATTAACCGGAACAACGTGACAATCGTCGGGGGAGAATGGAACATACTGGCCAAGCGAGACGAGACCCTGCCGGCTTTTTATGCAGCGCTGACGGCGGTTCTCCTGGATAATGCCGTTCGTCTGGAATGGTCAATAGGTGGTGCTGATAATCGGATTAGGGGATTTCATGTCTACCGGCGGGCTGGTGGGCCGGGTGAATATATTCGTTTGAATCAACAGTTGATTCTTAAGGAGATACATACCTTCACCGACTGGACAGTGAAGCCCGGATTTGAATATGAATTCGTCCTGGGAGTGGTTCGCGGCGACGGTTCGGAGGTTCGTTCGAACGTGGCGGCCGTGGAGCTACCCCCGGCAACACTCGAGTTGTTCCAGAACTACCCGAACCCGTTCAATCCGGTGACATCGATTCGATTCTCGCTACCCGAAGCACAGAAGGTGACATTAAAAGTATATGATATCACGGGCCGCCACGTTATCACCCTGGTTGATGGAATAAATTCCCGCGGGCTTCAAACGATCAAATGGGACGCCAAAAACTCGGCCGGACAGCCGGTGAGTTCGGGCATTTACTATTATCAGCTGCAGGCGGGTAAGCAGAGACTTGCACGGAAAATGGTACTGATCCGCTGAGTCCCGGCAGGAACGATGGCGTTTCGACTTGTGCCTTCCAAATACTCCTTGTGTATTGCCATTCTTTTATCTAGCAGGTTTCTCAAAGGCTAACGATAAACCTCCAAAAGACTCAGAACACTCCGAAGAGGATTACTGTCGGGAACCCGACATATTTCTGCGCACGAATTATCGACGCGATGCGGTATGTCGCGAGCTTTCAGCCGACGAAGCCGCTTGTCACTTGCCTGGCTTACGCGCTAATGTCTTTGCAACTGAGGCCGAGAGTTAGGCGGCTTCTTGTCTTCGTTGCCGCAATGCAGCGGAGCGACACTCGACGGGGGTATTTAAGTGGACGCTACCTGGAGAACGAGCCTTTGGCAGCAATTCGGGGCCGCTATCGACATGCTCGAAAATGCCCTGCTCGCCTGTCCCGACGAGCTGTGGAACGACCGCTCGCAGCGACCGGAGTTCTGGTATTCCGCCTATCACACGCTCTTCTGGCTCGATCTTTACCTATCCGACTCGGTCGAGGGATTTGCACCGCCCGCACCTTACACACTTGACGAGATGGATCCAGCAGGGCTGCTTCCCGAGCGAGTGTATACGAAAGATGAACTTCAATCCTATCTCGAGCATGGCCGCAAGAAGTGCAGAGCGACGATTGACGCTCTGACGGATGAGAAAGCTCGTCAACGCTGTGGGTTCGAATGGGTTGATGTGAGCGTGGCGGAGTTACTTCTGTACAACATGCGCCATGTCCAGCACCATGCCGCACAGCTGAACCTCATTCTCCGGCAGACAATCGATTCGGCTCCGCGCTGGGTCAAAAAAACGAAGAGCAAACTCGGCAGCGATTAAGTGCTTAAGGAGTCACGAACGCACCGCCCGCCTGCCGGATCACCAGCGATGCGCTTCACTTTGTAGGGCTAAAACGCCGATCGGGAAACGAGGCATCTAAGTTCCTGACGTTGACCTGCCCCGTGTGGTTGTATCACATTTCAAATTGGTTTTTGCGTAATCCTCGGATCATTTCCAATGGATATAATTTGCTCCGGCTCAATGGCTTCTGGCGCCTGCGGTCGGCACCCCAACGAACTGTGAGGCTGGCGCCAGTTAGCGGTTGTGCGAGAATCCCCCGATTATTATTTTGAAGACGCATCCTCCACAAGGTGTATCCCCACCAGCGTTGTTCTTCCCCATAGCAATGGCTTCCCAAAAGGGGGAGTAGCATGCTGCTTGCGCGTCGGTTCACCTGCCTACTCGCGAGCTGTTGCGTTTTTTCTCCCATACACGAAGCGGCGTATGCGAGCGAGGCACTCGTCCTGAGGCTTAAAACCGATCAGCATGTCTACGTCCAACGCGAACCGCTCACGTTCGCTGTCACACTCACCAACAATTCAGGCCGGGATCTGGACCTCACCCGTCTCGATCGTGATGAGCGAGCGGGCTTACGGAACGCGGTCCAAGGCTATAGTGGACCGCGAACTCGCCTTTACGTGAGCGGCCACCAGCGAGGCAGGTTTGAATAGTTTCGTACCCAAAGCTTTTTCTAATGGGGAGGTATCATGAAGATTAGGACACGCATAAAAATCTGTCGGGTAATGCGAGCGAGGTGCACGGGAGTAGTCCCATGCATCCTGGGATCCGCCATGCTATTGTTCCTCGTGGTTTCGTGCAGCGACGAGCCGGGACCGACGGGGCTGGGCAATGGAGGTAATGGGGGACTAACTTGCATCAACTACGCAAATTTTCTGCATTACGTTGGGATGGTGGAAACTCCGGAAGGAGCCTTTGGCGTGGCTGTTTCGGGCAATTATGCCTACGTTGCAGATGCGCTTTCGGGTCTCCAGGTGATCGACATCACCACGCCGGCCTCACCGCGGATCATGGGATCGTGGAACACCCCGAACTCGGCCGCAGACGTGTTCGTTTCGGGCAATTATGCCTACGTTGCAGATTGTAATTCTGGTCTTCAAGTGATCGATATCACCACGCCCGCCTCGCCGCAGATCGTGGGATCGTACAATACCCCGGACGCGGCCGTGGACGTATGCGTCTCAGGTGATTATGCCTACGTTGCAGATTGTTATTCTGGTCTTCAAGTGATCGATGTCACGACGCCCGCTTCACCGCAGATCGCGGGATCGGCGAACACTCCGGACTTTGCCTACGGTGTGGCGGTTTCGGGCAATTATGCCTACGTTGCAGATTGTTATTCTGGTCTTCAAGTGATCGACATCACCTCACCAACCTCGCCGAAGATCATTGGATCGTGGGACACTCCGGGCTCGGCCTATGGCGTGGCCGTTTCGGGTGGTTATGCCTACGTCGCAGATTTCCGTTCGGGTCTTCAAGTGATCGACGTCACAATGCCTTCCTCGCCGCGGTTCGTCGAATCGGTGAACACTGCAGACGAGGCCATGAGCGTGGCCGTTTCGGGTAATTATGCCTACGTCGCAGATAATGAATCGGGTATTCAAGTGATCGACGTCACCACATTCGCCCCACTGCAGATCGTAGGATCACAGGACACCCCTGGTAGAGCCATGGATGTGATCGTTTCGGGCAACTATGCCTACGTAGCAGATAACTATTACGGTTTTCAAGTGATCGATGTCACGATGCCCACCTCAGCGCCTATCGTCGGATCGGTGAATACGCCGGGATGGGCTGTGGACATGGTCGTTTCGGGCAACTATGCCTACGTCGCGGGTGCCGATTTGGGTCTTCATGTGATCGACCTCACCACTCCCACCTCACCGCAGATCGTGGGGTCCGAGGACACCCCGGACGTAGTATCCGGTGTTGCGGTTTCGGGTAATCATGCCTACGTCGCGGATGGGGGTTCGGGTCTTCAAGTGATCGACATTACGTCACCCACCTCGCCGCAGATCATTGGATCGTGGGACACCCCGGGTACGGCCATGGACGTGATCGTTTCGGGCAATTATGCCTTTGTCGCAGACAGGAGCTCGGGTCTTCAAGTGATCGACATCACATCACCCACATCACCGCAGATCGTGGGATCAGTGGATACTCCGAGCTTGGCCTATGGCGTGGCCGTTTCGGGTGATTATGCCTACGTCGCAGATTTCGGTTCGGGTCTTCAAGTGATCGACATCGCCTCACCTACCTCACCGCAGATCGTGGGGGCAGAGGATACCCCGCACTCAGCCTATGGCGTGGCCGTTTCGGGCGATTATGCCTACGTCGCGGATGGGGGCTCGGGTCTTCAAATAATCGATATTACCACACCTGCTTCGCCGCAGATCGTGGGATCGGTGGCGACCCCGGGCGACGCATGGGACGTATCCATTTCGGGCAATTATGCTTACGTCGCAGTCTGGGGAACGGGTGTTCACGTGATCGACATCGCAACTCCATCGTCGCCGCGGATTATAGGATCGGTGGATGCGCCGAGCATTACCCTGGGCGTGGCTGTTTCAGGTGGCTATGTTTGCATCGCGGGTGGGGAGTCGGGTTTTCATTTGGCGAATATCCAGTGCTCATCCGGGCTTTAGGCTGAAACACGAACCAAACGGTGGTGGGAAGTCAACGCGCGGAGGTGGGAAGTCAACGATTGACGCCACGCTATTCCGACCGAAGTCGACACAGGATGTTTATCCCGACAAGGAATGTTTTTAGCGTACAATCGAGTTCTCGGAAAGTTAACGGGCAATGTTCGCAAGACGTCAAGACCGGGGGCCGGTTTATTCGGGAAAGGAACTGGGGCTCCTTCGGTTAACACAAATCCCGCAGTCTTTTGAGGGCGGGCTCTGTATATACGCAAGTTTACAAAAGACTTGCAGACTTCTCGAATCAGCAATATTCTCTATTCCGAAAAAGGTGGCGGACGGCGGCCGGTTTTGAGTCCCGAATAGATCAAGCTTGCTCTGAGAGTCTCAGATTCTGAGTATCGATTCGGGGTTTGGTTAACGCGTTTCGAAAAAACGGTATCCGACCGTAACCGTCTTCGGAAATATAAGACGACTCATAGATGAGACAAAGGGAGCGCAGCATAAGAGTAGTTAGATAGTAGGTGGAATCAAAGAGGTGAAGTGAATGCATACCATCTTGAAGAGATTTGAATCTCCTGATGAGGTTCGTCAGTTTGATCTTGGACGATTTGAGTTGATTCGTGTGGGCGACATGACGATCGGCCGGGCAACATACGCTCCCGGATGGAAATGGTCGGTCCACGTGGGAACCGCGACGGGTTCAGCGAGTTGCCAGGTCGCTCACGTGGGCATGGTGGTCTCAGGCAGGATGGTGGTCCGGATGGATGATGGCCAAGAGTTTGAAATGTGTGCCGGTGATGTGTTCTCGATCGGCCCCGGTCATGACGCTTGGGTTGTGGGGGACGAGCCGTACATTTCGCTCCATTTCGGCGGAGCGGACGAATACGCGTTGGACAAGGATGACTCGCCATCTGACTAGGCGCTACTACAGCGGCGCGTGAGTGTGAGAGATGAATCGAGTGAACGAGTTAACCAGAGGCATTGGGAGCGACGGAAAGCGCCGCAGCAGAGCGCCTAGGCGTTAGCGCGCCAAGCGAAGCTCGGCGCTTCTGGCCGGGTGAAAGTTCCGGTTGAGTAAGGT
>JABAOH010049099.1_pt4 | contig 63105 bp, 62 predicted proteins | sample 7062181 | NCBI WGS metagenome assembly JABAOH01 (sample SAMN14538630, study PRJNA623070) | marine sediment metagenome | biome: marine biome [ENVO:00000428]; feature: marine pelagic biome [ENVO:01000023]; material: deep marine sediment [ENVO:00002113]; isolation source: pool of 5 deep marine... | reverse complement strand
TCTGCCCCCTTCTCCAACCGTTGGCTCCTGGCGGCAGTGGTGGCATCCTTCTTCCTCCAGCTTTCAGTCATTTACATCCCGACGCTGCAGATTCCCTTCAAGACCGCACCCCTGGGGCTCTCGGACTGGGCCCTCATAGCCCTCCTATCCGTCCTGCTCATCATCGCCTTCGAAGCATGGAAGGTCGTTCGTGCAAGCCTCTCCGCGAGGCGGGCGAGTGGGGCTCAGGGATGAGGGAGGTCGACGGGTCCTACGGGGAGGGTGGTGGACAGATCTTCCGCATGGCCCTTGCCCTCTCTGCCCTCACCGGCGAGGATGTGAGGGTCACCAACATCAGGGCCGGCCGTCCCAAGCCCGGACTCGCCGCGCAGCACATCACTGCCAGCAACGCCGTGGCGTCCCTCTGCGACGCCGGCGTCGAGGGCCTCACCCTCGGCTCAACAGAGGTCAGCTTCAGACCCGGAGCGCTGCGGGGCTGCAGGTCAAGCCTCGACGTCGGGACGGCCGGCAGCATCACCCTCGTCCTCCAGGCTTGCTTATTACCAGCATCCCTGGCAAAGCGGCCGACGGAGCTTGAGATCCGGGGAGGCACGGACGTCCGCTGGTCCCCACCGATGGACTACTTCTCCGACGTCTTCCTCGCCTTGCTTCGTAGGATGGGAGTCGACGCGGAGATCCAGATCGTGAAACGGGGATACTACCCCCGAGGCGGCGGGATTGTTAAGGCTAGGGTGAGTCCCGCCTCGAGCCTGAAACCCCTGGTACTAGACCGGAGGGGTGAGGTCGAGAGAATAAGGGGGAAGGCCCACGTGTCGAACCTCCCGAGTCACGTACTGGAGAGAATGGAGAGGTCTGCCACGGAGCGCATGAGGGACCTGGCGATCGTCAACATCGAGAGCCATCAATACGATGAGTCGAAGGCGGTGGGTCCTGGGGGCGCCCTCGTTTTGTGGGCGGAGGCCAGCGGTACGAGGATAGGATCCTCTGCACTGGCGGAGCGGGGTGTGAGAGCAGAGGACATCGGAGAGAAGGTTGTCAGCGGACTCAGGTCGGAACTCTCGGCCATGTCCACTTTGGACATCTACGCCGCGGACCAGTTGCTGCCCTTCATGGCCCTCGCCCGGGGACCATCAACGTTCCTCGTCCGGGAGGTCAGCGGCCATGCCAAGACGATGATCTGGCTCCTGTCGAGGTTCCTGGATGTCGATATAACCGAGGAGACCACCGACGACCTCTCCAGGATTGGGGTGAGTCCCTCGGGATTCTAGCGTTGGCTTGGCCCCGGGTGGGTTGGTCGGTGTCTGCAGCCGATCAGGCCCGACTACCGATACATGGAAGGACGGGGGTGCGCCTCGGGCCTCTTGACAACCTCTGCCCTACGGTGAATGCTCTTCAACTCCTCCTCGATTCTTCCCGCCTCCTCGTAGAGCGGTCCAGTGTCGAGGTCCATCTTGAGAATCAGCCTGTCCACGGTCTCGATGACCCTGGCTGCCGCCCTGGCGTCCGGGTAGTCGGGATGGGCCTCCGCGAGGAGGCTGATGACGTCGAAGCCCTTCTTGCGCCCCTCGTTGAGGAGGACTCCCGCGATGCCCGTTATCACACCCTCCTCGAAGATGGGAACGCCGCTATCCTCGAGGATCCCCCGCGCCGTCGGCGTGCTGCCTATCCCATACACCGTTATGAGGTCTCCCGGTCCCTCCTCCCCGTCTACGATGAGCCCCTCCGGAGAGACGATCAGAGAGCAGCCCTGCTCCGCCCCCCACTCGAGCACCCGCTCCGCTATCTCCTTGATCATGTCCGTCGGTGGTTGGAACTCAGAGATGAAGACCGCGACCTTCCCGCCCGCGGTGTCTCCGGCGTAAACCCGAACCGGGTTGAGGGGTACGCCCCCTTTCACCAGGGCTACCGTCGGAAAGAAGGAGGAGTCCATGACGCCGACCTGGCCCAGCTTGAGGGCCCCGATGAGGTAGTTCGCCACTATGGAGCTCACCAGGCCTACGCTGGGAAAGCCGTCGATGAGGGTAGCCCCTCTGAGGTCTGCACTCTTGAGAAGCTGAATTTCCACCCCTTCCATCTGCCGCGTAATCGACTCTCCGCGTACTTAAAACATGATATCCCTCGGGTCCGGGTCCCCAAGCCTTTATTCACCTACGTTGATGCTCTCGCGTGAAGGGAAGATCCTTCGTCATACTCAACATGGCCTCCTCCATCGACGGGAGGACTGCCCTTAGGGGTAAGAAGGCCCTCAAGCTCTCCTCACAGGACGACTTCGCCCGCGTTCACCAGCTCCGGAGTGAGTGTGACGCTGTCCTAGTGGGCGTAGAAACCGTTCTGTCCGATGACCCCAAGCTCACCGTTAAGACGGAGTTCATTCCCAACGCTAGGAATCCCCTCCGAATCGTCCTCGACTCGAGGGGCCGATTACCGAAGGATTCCGCCGTGCTTGACGGTAAGGCGGGGACGCTCGTTGTGACGGCGCAGGAGTGTACGAAGGAGTTCCCACATGCGGAGGTGATGAGGTGTGGGTCGGAGAAGGTGGACCTCGTCAGCCTTCTCAGAGCCCTCGCCGAGCGGGGCATCGAGAAGCTCCTAGTGGAGGGGGGCGGTACCGTGGCCTGGTCTTTCCTGAAGGAGGGCCTCGTGGACCTTTTCCACCTCTACGTCGCACCGGTCATCCTGGGAGACTCGGAAGCACCGAGCCTGTTCAGCGGGAACATCGCCGAGAGCGAGAAGGACCTCCAGGGGATGAGCCTCAGAAACGTTACCCTCCTTGGCGGGGGCATCCTCCTTACCTTCAGTCCGGAGACGGACCGTTAGGCATCGGAGCGAAGGAACGTTAATATCTAGAGTCCCTCATCGACACGAGGCGAGACCGTGGCAGCCTGCGAAGAAGCTCATGCACAGTTCGATAGCATCGCCAATGAGGAGGCCCAGACCGGGGAACTACCCGAGTGGATGCACGTTCGTGGTAAGGCCTTCTGGTGGGTATACCAAGGCTTCTACGATGACTTGGGTGCCGCCTGGAGCACCTTTCACCTGAAGGGCGGTGAAGCCGGGGTGAAGATGATGGGACCTCCGGGAGACATCTACGTCTGCGATCCGGACGACCATGAGGACGATCCGGAGAAGATGCTGACGGTTCTCTGGACTCCTATTGAATGAATCTCTCTAACGAGGGCCGCGAGGTGGCCTTCCTCTGCGATCACATGCTGGGGACGTTAGCCAAGTGGCTGCGAATCCTGGGATTCGACGCGTCCTATCCTCGACCCCTTTCCGACGATGACCTCTTGGACCTGGCCCGGAGAGAGGACAGGGTGCTACTGACCAGGGACAAGGACCTGCCTGGGCGACGGAAGGTCCGGACCATCTACATCCCTAGCGATGAGCTGGATGAGCAGGTGGAACAGGTGATCCGCGAAGTGCGGTTGAGGATTCAGAACCCCCTCAGCCGGTGCCCAGTCTGCAACACGGAGGTCGTCGCCGCTCCTCGGGAGGAGGCCCAAGGCAACGTGCCCGAGGGGGTCTACACCCGCCAGGAGGAGTTCTGGAGATGTCCGAACTGCGGGAGGTACTACTGGCAGGGGACCCATTGGGACAAGATGAGGGGGAAGATCGAGCGATTCCGGGCCGTCGCCGAGGATGTTACGGACGCAGGCCGACGACGACACTGACCACCTTACGTCAGCCCTCCTCAAAAGCCTAATAAGCCTGCCTGGTTATACCTGGAAGGTCTCCGGATGGAAGGTGTCCTGGTCTTAGAGGACGGACAGGTCGTAAGGGGGCCTTCCTTTGGGGCACAGGATACGGTTTTCGGTGAGCTTGTCTTCAACACCAATATGACGGGGTATTGCGAGGCTCTGACGGACCCCTCCTACTCCGGTCAGATTCTGATGATGACCTATCCTCTAATCGGGAACTATGGGGTCGACCCCGAGACCTTCGAGTCTGATCGAGTCCAGGTCAAGGCCTTCGTGGTCCGGGAGTTGTGGAGAGGGCCTAGCCATCCAACATCGGAGGTGGGTTTGGACCAATTCTTGGCGGATCAGGGTATCCCTGGCGTTGAGGGAGTGGACACTCGCCAGCTGACAATAAGGACCAGGCTGGATGGTACCGTTCGGGCTGCCCTCTCCACGGAGGGGGGAGACCCGGAGGAACTCCTCAAGGAGGTGAGGGCCCGCCCCTTTCCAGATGCCCACAACCTCGTGGGAGGTGTGAGCTGTTCTGAACCCCGCAACTATCGGGGACGAGGTCCTCTGAGGTTTGCCTTGTTGGACTGCGGGGTGAAGAGGAGTATCGTGTCCAACCTGCTGCCTCACGGCGATGTCTACAGGTTCCCCTACTCGTCATCGTCTAAGGATCTGCTGGCCATGGACCCCCATGGGATCCTAGTCTCCAACGGACCTGGGAATCCGGCCCACCCCGAGATGGTCTCCGCAACGGTCAGTACACTGAAGGAGCTGATCGGTGAAATCCCCATGCTAGGAATATGTCTGGGGCATCAGCTCCTCGGTCTGGCGTGTGGGGCGCAGACGTACAAACTGAAGTTTGGTCACCGGGGGGGCAACCAGCCCGTCAAGGACTTGGGGAGAAAGAAAGTCTTCATCACGTCGCAGAACCACGGCTTCGCCGTCTCTGAGGAGACCATGGGTGACGGACTCGAGGTCACGCATCTGAATCTGAACGACGGCACAGTGGAGGGCTTCCGCCATCGGGAGGCTCCTCTCCTCTCCGTTCAGTATCACCCCGAGGCGAGTCCGGGACCCCACGACAGCCTCTACGTCTTCAACGAGTTCATTAAGGAGGTGGAACGACACGGGGACGAGAACCCCAGGAGGTGACATCGGCGCCTAAGAGGGAGGATCTGGAGACGGTCCTTGTCATCGGCTCAGGCCCGGTGGTGATCGGACAGGCGGCCGAAATCCTCTCAGACCTCTGAGGGGACGGCAATTCGACTACTCCGGGAGTCAGGCCTGCTGGGCATTGAGAGAGGAAGGTCTCAGAGTCGTACTGGTCAACTCCAACCCAGCTACGATCATGACGGATCCCGACATGGCGGATGCCGTCTACTTGGAGCCCTTGGAAGTCTCATTCCTAGAGAGGATTATCGAGCGTGAGCGCCCTCAGGGTGTCCTCTCGGGAATGGGCGGTCAGACGGCCCTGAACCTCTGTTCGGAGCTGGCAGAGAAGGGGGTCCTCAAGCGCTTCGGGGTGGAGATCCTGGGGACGAGTCTGGAGGCTATCGAGGCCTCGGAGAACCGCAACTCCTTCGCCTCCCTCATGAAGAGCATCGGGGAGCCGATTCCTAGGAGCATCTCCTGCGATAGCCTCCCGGAAGCGAAGAGGGCTGTCCAGGAGGTGGGGGGGTTCCCCGTCATCATCAGGGCCGCCTACACGCTTGGAGGAACTGGAAGCGGGATAGTCTCGTCCCAGGAGGAGCTGGAGAGGGTCGTCTCCATAGGTCTTTCCTACTCTCGAATCAACCAGGTCCTGGTGGAGGAGTGCGTACTCGGGTGGAAGGAGTACGAGTACGAGGTCATGAGGGACGCGGCTGACAACTGCATCACCATCTGCTCTATGGAGAACCTGGATCCGATGGGTTTCCACACAGGGGAGAGCATCGTCGTGGCGCCCGCCCAGACCCTCCGGGACAGGGATCACCAGGTCCTGAGAAGCGCGGCTCTGAGGATCATACGATCCCTGGGCATCGAGGGTGGGTGCAACATCCAGTTCGCCGTCGACCCCACAACCTATGAGTACAGGGTCATCGAGGTCAACCCGCGAGTCTCCCGATCCTCAGCCCTTGCGTCGAAGGCCACGGGATACCCCATTGCCAGGATAGGAGCGAAGATAGCCATCGGGCTGCACCTGGATGAGATCCCCAACCGCGTGACTCAGAGGACCCTCGCTTCCTTCGAGCCCACCCTCGACTACGTGGTGACGAAGATACCTCGCTGGCCCTTCGACAAGTTCCCGACCGCCGACAACCGGATCGGGACCCAGATGAAGTCTACGGGGGAGGTGATGGCCATAGGTCGCACCTTCGAGGAGTCCCTGATGAAGGCCATTCGCTCCTTGGAGATTGGAGAGGACGGATTGGGATACTTCGGAGGCGGAGACGAGTCTCTCATCGCGGAGCTGGAGGGGCCCTCTGACAGACGCATCTTCGCCATAGCCGAGGCCTTCAGGAGAGGGTTCTCGGTCGACAAGGTGGCCTCCATGACGAGCTGGGACGCCTTCTTCCTCGAAAGGATTCGGAGAATCGTGGAGGTGGAGGAAGCCCTGGGGACCGAGGGGTTGCAGAGAGACCTCGTTAGGAGGGCGAAGTCCCTGGGCTTCTCGGACCGGTATGTTGCCAACCTGACCGGTAGGGCCACAGGCGAGGTATGGAAGCTTCGAGACGGGGCCGCTTTCAAGGTCGTGGACACCTGCGCGGGTGAGTTCGAGGCAGCGACGCCCTACTTCTACTCGACCCACGGCGATCTCAACGAGGCTGCCCCGTCTGAGGGCAGGAAAATCCTAATCGTCGGAGGGGGCCCCATACGAATCTCCCAGGGAATCGAGTTCGATGGATGCTGTGTCCACGGCGTCATGGCCCTGCGAGACGAGGGCTACGAAGCCATCATCATCAACAACAACCCAGAAACCGTGTCCACCGACTTCGACATCTCCGACCGGCTCTACTTTGATCCCCTGACTCTGGAGGACGTCCTCAATGTCGTAGAGCTGGAGAAACCAGAGGGGATAATCCTTCAGTTTGGGGGGCAGACGTCCGTCAACCTGGCCGTCCCGCTCCAAGAGGCCCTGAAGCAAAGGAACCTGCCTACACGAATCCTGGGAACGTCACCGGACTCCATGGATGTGGCGGAGGACAGGTCCCGATTCTCGAGCCTGCTCAAGGACCTGGGGATTGCCCAGCCGCCCTTCGCGACGGGCTACTCCTTCGAGGACGTGAGGGACATAGCCTCGGAGATCGGATACCCGGTCCTCGTGCGTCCCTCCTACGTCTTGGGCGGCCGGGGCATGGTGATCGTCCACGGGGAGGAGGAGCTGAGAACCTACATGGAGAGGGCCGTCCAAGTCTCCCGTGACCACCCCGTTCTCGTCGATAAGTTCCTGACCCACGCCGTGGAGGTCGACGTCGATGCGGTTTCCGATGGTCGGGATATCTTCATAGGCGGTATCGAGGAGCACATCGAGGAGGCGGGAGTTCACTCGGGCGATGCCGCCTGTGTCATGCCCCCGCAGACCCTCTCATCGGAAGTACTGGACGAGATACGGCGAGTGACCGCCAAGATCTGCGAGGCCTTGAGCGTCATCGGTCTAGTCAACCTTCAGCTGGCCGTCAAGGATGGAGGGGTGTATGTGCTGGAGGCCAATCCGAGGGCGAGTCGGACGGTGCCTTACGTGTCCAAAGCCATTGGAGTTCCTCTAGCGAAGGTGGCGACCAAGACCATGCTCGGCCACAGCCTGCGGGATCTCGGGTATGTGGGAGAAGCTTCGGTCAAGCACGTGGCCGTCAAGGTGCCTGTATTCCCCTTCCAGAAGCTGCCCGGCGTGGACAGCATACTGGGGCCTGAGATGAAGTCCACTGGGGAGGTCATCGGCTTGGACCGCGACCTAGGACGAGCGTATTACAAGGCCATGGCAGCCGCTGGTAATCGGCTTCCCACGGAGGGCGCCGCCTACCTCACTGTCCGTGATGAAGATAAGGACGGTATCGTCGAGGTGGCAGCACGGTTTGCTGAGGCCGGTCTCAAGCTCTTCGCTACGAAGGGAACGGCCTTCCACCTGCGTGAGCATGGAATCGAGGTCGAGACCGTCTATCGCATCGAGGAAGGGATGCAACCCGACGCTATAGGGCTGATGAGGAGCGGCGAGGTGCAACTCATTGTCAACACTCCTACGGAAACCTCCGGCTCCAGGCGGGATGGCTTCATGATGAGGAGGCTCGCCGTGGACCTTGGCCTCCCTTTCGTCACGACGCTTGAGGGGGCGAGGGCGGCGGCGGAAGCGATCATGGCTGCCAAGGAGGGAGACTTCTCCATCCTGCCCCTTCTGGAGTACGCCCCTCCTCAGGGGTAGTCAACGCACCAGACTATCCTGGGCATTTCGGAGATGCGCCTGTAAACCGCCGTGGAAGCGTGTGAAACCTGATGTTCACGTTCCTCTCTCGTGGCTCTGTTCGCCATCGTAGAAGGCAAGGTCATGGCAGCGAAGACTAGGTCCCGACGGTCGGGCAAAGATTAAAGGCCGTACTCCCGTACTTCAGCCCATGAGGGTTTCGTCCCTCCTGGCCCTCCTTCTGTTCATTGCTGGAGGGGCCCTGCTGTTCTATGGACTTAGCCTCGGAGAGGGGGAGCTCTACCTCTTCTTGGTCTTCCCCGTCATCGTCGCCCGTGGACCGATCTCTCTAGCAGGGTCTCTCGTCCTCGTTTCCTCGCTAATACTCGCGTTCCTTTCCCTGAGTGGCATCCTTGCCCCAGGAGTGTTCTCCGGCTCTCAGACTCAGGATATAGATGGACTCAATTCTCAGGGCAGCCTTCGGCAAGGAGAGAGGAGAAGGTTTGGGGGCATCGTCCTCCTCGGTCCCATCCCCCTTGTCTTCGGCTCCGACGTGAGGGTCACCACTGCGATGCTCATTGTCGGCGCAGTCCTCACATTGATCCTTATCCTATTGCTCATTACAGCCCTTGGTGGTTAGTATGAAGGTCCTAGTCGCCGACAAGCTCGACGAGGAGGCCCTCAAGGTCCTCGCAGCACGGTTCAAAGTCACCGCTGAGGAGGTGTCTCCCGACAAGCTCCTGGAGGATATTTCAGAGTACGACGGTCTAGTGGTCAGGTCCCGGACCAAGGTGACGGCAGAGGTCCTCGAGAAGGCAGACCGCCTCAAGGTCGTTGCCCGGGCTGGCGTTGGAGTTGACAACATCGACCTACGTACTGCGACCAAGAGAGGGGTCAAGGTGGTTAACGCTCCCGCTGGAAGCACTCAATCTGTCGCCGAGCTGACGGTCGCCCTCATGCTCGCCCTCGCCCGGAAGGTACCTACTGCCGACAGGAGCATGAAGGAGGGGAGGTGGGAGAAGGGCCGCCTTAAAGGGGTCGAACTCAATGGGAAGACCTTAGGCCTCGTCGGCTCCGGAAGGATAGGCAGCGAGGTCGCGAGAATCTGTCAGTCCCTGGGCATGTCGGCAATCGCCTACGACCCCTATCTTCCGAAGGAGTTCGCATCCGAGAGGGGAATCCGCTTGACATCCCTCGACGAGGTCCTCAAGGAGAGCGATTTCGTGAGCATCCACGCGGCACTAACCGACGAAACCCGTCACATGATTGGTGAATCGTCCCTAAAGAGTATGAAGAAGACAGCGTACTTGGTGAACTGCGCCCGCGGGGCCATCGTGGACGAGGGCGCTCTGGCCGAAGCCCTCAAGAACGGTATAATCGCTGGGGCGGGCCTCGATGTTTACGAGAAGGAGCCTCCAATGGACAGCCCACTGCTGGAGTTGGATAACGTCGTACTGACGCCTCACATCGCTGCCTCCACGGAGGAGGGTCAACGGAAGACGGGATTGCTTGCTGTGGAACAACTAATGAAGGCCCTTTCTGACGAGGAGCCGGATTTCCTTGTCAATCGGGAGGTCCTAGTCCACTGAAGCCTCGAGCTTGGCTGCCACCAAGAGGTCGACGTGATCCTTCTCCGCCCGTCTGCGAATCTCAGCCATGAGCGACTGGTACTCCTGGTACTCCCTCCCACGCTTCCTGAGAACTCGGCCCAAGGCCCTCTCGAAGGTCTCGTTCTTGTGGAGGTCTTTGATGGCCTCCAGGATGATGTCCCGCCTATCCTCCAGTCCGATCCCCCCAGGCGATTGGAATGCTACCTCCCGTCTTTGCACACCCTTAGAAAGTTCTCGAAGATCTCGTAGCCGTGCTCGGTGTGCTCAACCTCGGGATGGAACTGAACACCGTAGAGAGGCCGACCCGAAGCTTGCATCGCCTGGATCGCGCAGTTCTTCGAACTTGCCAAGGGCCTGAAACCCTCGGGCGTCCTTGAGACCTCATCGTTGTGGGATTCCCACACCGTGAACGTTCTGGGAAGACCCAGGAACAGGTCGCCGGGTTCCTCGACCGTCAGCTCGGTGTTGCCGAACTCAGGGACCTCGGCGGGCTTCGCCTCTCCCCCGAAGTGCAACGCCATGTACTGGTGGCCCGCACAGATCCCCAAGATGGGGCAGTCCAGTTGGTCTAGGTACTCTCCGTTGTTACCCATCTTAGCCGGGTCGATACCGACGCGCGGCGCTCCCCCGGAGAGGACCAAGCCGTCCACCTGAAGCTCCTCCGCGGGTGTGTCGTTGGGGACGATCTTGGAGGTGACCCCTAGATCACGAAGGACGCGCCACTCCCTGTGGGTCCACTGGCCACCGTTGTCGACTACGAAGACCTCCACTTACCTGTGGAAGGTCCGTGCGATAGATATATCTTGGCTCGAGACCAGCGGACGCTACTCCCACTCGATGGTTCCCGGGGGTTTGTTGGTGATGTCGTAGACGACGCGGTTGACTCCCTCGATCTCGTTGGTGATTCTGGTTGAGATCCTCCCCAAGACACTGTGCGGGATCCCGGAGTAGGACGCTGTCATGCCATCCACAGACTCGACGGAGCGGATGGCAACGGTGTGTTCGTATGCCCGGAGGTCACCCCTGACCCCCACGGTCTTCAAGGGGAGGAGGACCGCGAAGTACTGCCACGGGTTCTCCATGAGACCCTCGGCACAGGCCTTCTCGATCTCCTCCTCGACGATGGCACACGCCTCCCGGGTGACCTCCACCCTCTCGGGTGTGACCTCGCCGAGAGTCCTCACCCCAAGGCCTGGACCTGGGAACGGTTGCCTTTCCGCCACCTTGATCCCCAGCACCCTGGCCACCTTTCGGACCTCATCCTTGTAGAGGTCTCGGAGGGGTTCCACCACCTTCAGAACCATGCCAGAGGGAAGTCCGGCGACGTTGTGATGGGTTTTTATCCTGTCCCGGAGCTGACCCCCGCTCTCGATCCAGTCTGGGGCTATGGTCCCCTGAATCAGGTACTCCGCTCCCATCCCCCGGGCCTCGACCTCGAAGAGCTTCACGAAGGTGTTGCCTATTATTCTCCTCTTCTCTTCAGGGTCGATAATGCCCTTGAGGGCGCCGAAGAAGTGGTCGGAGCCCTCGACCAAGGTGTAGTTGACGCCGAGCTCCCGGAGGGTCTCCTCCACCTCCCCCTTCTCACCCTTCCTCATCATCCCCGTGTCGACGTAGACGGCCAGGAGATCGTCGCCCAGGGCTCTCGATGCGAGGACCGCTGCCGTAGTGCTGTCGACGCCGCCTGAAATGCCTATGATGGCCTTGCCCACCACCTCGCTCTTGACCCGTTGGATGGCTTCCTGGATGAATTCCTCCGGGGAGAACATCTAGGCTCCCAACTTCTCAGAGTCCTGTGCAACCTTCTGTGTCAGCCCTTCTCGATATTCCCGAAGCTGCTTCCGCAGCTTGCGATCGGATAAGGCTAGGATCTCCGACGCCAAGAGAGCCGCATTCTTGGCACCGTCCAGGGCGACGGCCGCCACGGGAACCCCTGGGGGCATCTGAAGGACGGATAGCACGGAGTCGATGTTCAGCTTCCCGCTCATGGGAACTCCGATGACTGGTCTCACGGTAAGCGCCGCGATGGCCCCTGGCAGAGCCGCCGACATGCCTGCCATGGCGATGAAGACCTTTGCGTCGGACTTCTCCACGAGTCGTCTCAGTCTCTCCGGACTCCGGTGTGCTGATGCTACGACGAGTTCAGCGTCGACGCCGAGGCCCTCGAGAACTTGGAGGGCCTCCTTCCCCATGTCACCGTCGCTGGCGCTGCCGAGGATGATTAGGACTTCCATCTCTGGCACGAGGAAAGAGGCTCACGAAAATAAAGCTTCCCAGGAGCTACAGCCAGATGTCGACCTCTACTTGTGCCGTGTCCGGCGAGGGGTTCAGCCACATCATGTAGAAGTGGCCCTCCCGTGGGGCCTCGAACTGCCCATCCATCTCCTGGCCGCGACTGTTGAGGAAGTAGTCGACCTCATCGCCCCTATGGGCGTGGATGTTGAAGTCCAGATCCAGCTCGGAGTTCCAACGAAAGAATACGATGTCACCATCCCCGAGCGGTAGGGATATCTCGGCGAGGCCCTCGCGATGCCCCTTGGGTTGAAGGGTTAGCCTCTCGGTCAACCTGCCCGCGGCCTTGGAGAACTCTAGCAAGGGCTAATCTCCAGCCTATGACTTCATGATGGCGAGCAAGAAGAGTCCAATAGCCAAGACCGCGCCGATGGCTGCAGCAGCGATGACGGCGATGCTCTGGACGACGACGTTGAGCATGGAGGGCACGGGAATGAACTTATTGAAGCCGCCCAGCAAGACCCACACGACCCCTAAGACGAGGCCGCCTCCCAGCAAGGCGCCGCCGATCTTCCTACTCTTCCCACTGCCAAAGTAGGCGGTGAAGGCCCCCGTTATGACCAGGAAGAGGGAAAAGGTCAGAATCAGTATGGTCACAAAGTTCCAGCCGTTAAGCGCATCCAGTACCATTGTTTCCTACCCCTTTGCTAGAATTGAATTCCTGTCAGGGTTTTCGTATCGATCACTCCCTGGATGGTCCGGATCCGGTCCACCACTATCTGACCCAGGACGTTGAAGTCCTCCGCCTCTATCTTGGCGATGAGGTCATACTCCCCGAAGAGGGGATGGAGTTCCTTTATCTCCTTGATTTTGGAGAGGGCATTGAAGACTTCGTGCTCCTTGGCAGGAGCGGTACTAATGAGAACGAATCCGATGGCCATGCCCAATCTCCGCTGGTAATTTGGACCGCGCATATAAGGCTTTTCACCGAATTCTCAGCGCGCTCCAGCGGCTCTGGACGGTCCGGCGGTCCTTGGGCTCCTAAAGTGACCAGAATGAGGTGTTGACATCTTCTCGGCGTGTGGTTGGAGTCAAACCTCGGTGAGGCGGTCGGCGAAGTCCGAGGCCCGTCCCCATGCCTCCTCCCAGCTCGGGAGCATATTCTGTGGACCTTCGCCCTCGATACAGAAGCTTGCCACGGAGGCGCCTAGCAGGCCACATTGGGGGAGGTCGAGATCCCGACTGAGGCCGGCATAGAACCCAGCCCTGTACGCATCTCCGGCCCCCGTAACGTCCACCTCCTTCCGGGGCGGGATGCTCGGAATTCTCCAAGTGCCCTCCTGAGAGTAGACCGTGCTGCCCTTTGCCCCTTCCGTGAGGACGGCAGTTCCAACGAATCTGAGCATCACCACCGGATCCTTGACACCCATGTAGCCCATGGCCGTTTGGAACTCGTATCGATTGCCGAAGAAGTAATCGGCGTGTGTGAGCAGAGTACGGAAGGTCGTCGCGTCGTAGACGTAATGAATCTCCTGGGAGGGATCAAAGGCAATCTCCTTCCCCTTCTCCCTGGCTAGATCCTGGACCCTTCGGTAGTACTCGGGGCGCCCAGTTCCGATGTGGACAAGCTCGCTCGCCTTTACCGTATGCTCGAGGACCTCGAAGTCCCCAGCGTCCTGCATGGGTCCTTGATCCACGATGGCAACCTGATTTCCCTCAGGGTCAGTGAAGATCCAAGCGGTTGGCGTATCGTACCCGGGCAGGGCCACCAGGTCGGTGGTGTCGACACCGTCCATCTCCAGAGCCCTGCGGTACTCCGGGGGAAAATCCCCGCCCACAAAGGCCGCCAAAGACGTCTCGACACCGAGCCTGGCCGCCGCTCGAGCAACGTTGCCACCAGTACCCCCGAAGGATGTCCGCCTCCGCGACAACTGGATTGATGTGTTTGGCTCTGGGAGGTGGGGAACTTGGAGAATATAGTCCAGCGCAACGTGACCGAAGACCCCGAGAAAACTCATGCAGTCCCCTCCTCCATCAGTCGCAGCACGACCTCATATGCACCCTCTAGGTCCTCCACGGTGTAATCCGCACCGGCCTCGTCATCCCTGCCTATGAGGATCGATCTCATCCCCACCCCGGCAGCTCCGACCACGTCCTTCTCGGGGGAGTCCCCAACGTAGACTGCCTCGGCGGTCCTGCACCGCGCCTTCGAGAGGGCCCTGCGGAATATTGCCTCGTGGGGCTTCGCGAACCCGACCTCCTCGGAGGTCGTGATGGAATCCATGTACGGCTCCAACGGGAACTTGAAGAGGCACAGTTGCAGGAAATCCTCGTCCACATCGGATATGAGCCCAATGTGTAGGACCGCATCTCTCAGTCCCTGGAGCACCCGTCCTACCCCTGGATACAATTCCACCCACCGCTCGTGCTCGTCCCAGTATGCTCGCTGAAAAGCCTCCCAATGCTCCTCCCTCATGGGAATGCCCTCTTCCTGTAGGACGGTGGCCACGACTCTGCGGGTGACATTCTGCTCCTGACTCCAACGGGTGCCCAATTTCTCAATCAACTCCTCGCGTCTGGCCTGATACCTCTCGAAGAGTTTCCGAGAATGTCCTTGGAGGTCTAGGGCGCTCTGAAAAGCCTTGATCATCTCCCGATGGGCCTTCCTATCGCTCTCGAGGTCGATGAGGGTGCCGCCAAGGTCGAGGAAGACCGCTTTCAGAACCAACTCAGGTTCCCACCCGCCAACTGGAGATGTAACGTCGTTGCTCCTCCGTGAGGACATCGATCTCTACACCGAGTGTGTCGAGCCGGATCCTGGCGACCTTCTCGTCGATCGCCCTCGGCACGGCGAAGACTCCCGGTTCCAGTTCCGCGTGGTGTTCTTTCAAGTAGTGCACCGTCAAGGCCTGCAGGGCAAAACTCGTGTCCATGATCTCCACTGGATGGCCCTGGCCCGCCACCAAGTTGATGAGCCTCCCCTCACCCAGAAGGTACACCTTCCGCCCGTCCTTGAAGGAGAACTCCTCGACCATCTCCCTCGCCTGCCTGCTAGAGGAGGAGAGCTTCTCCAGAACTTCTCGAGAGATCTCCACATCGAAGTGTCCCGAGTTGGCCAGGACGCAGCCGTCCCTGAGGATTTTGATGTGCTCCTCCCTTAGGACGTCCTTGACTCCCGTAGCCGTCACGATGAAGTCCGATACTCTGGCGGCCTCCCGCATCGGCATCACCTCGAATCCGTCCAGTCTCGCCTCCACCGCTCGGACTGGATCCACCTCAGTAACGATGACGTGAGCCCCCATGCCCTGGGCCCTCATGGCTATCCCGCGACCACACCATCCATATCCAGCGACGGTGAAGCGTTTCCCAGCCAACAGGAGGTTGGTGGCCGACATTATCCCGTCCAGGGTGGACTGCCCCGTCCCATAACGGTTGTCGAAGAGGTACTTCATCTGAGCATCGTTCACGTCGATGACGGGATACCTCAGCTCCCCTTGCTCGGCCATAACTCTAAGTCGATTCACACCAGTCGTCGTCTCCTCACTCCCGCCCATCACTCTCTCGACGACGTCGGTACGATCTGTGTGCAGGAGGTAGGTGAGGTCCCCGCCGTCGTCCACCACGACCTCAGGGCTGGAGTCCAGGACGGAGTGAAGGCTGGAGTAGTACTCCTCCTTGGTCTGACCCCTCTTTGCGAAGTGTTCCAGGCCATAGGTCTCCTTGAGGGCAGTGGCGACGGCGTCGTCCGTGGTGAGAGGGTTGCAGGAGGCGAGGGAGACGTGTGAACCAGCCTCCCTGAGGCGAAGGGCCAGGACCGCCGTCTTCGCCTCCAGGTGCATGGCCATGCCGACGCGCAGCCCCTCCAGCGCTTGGTCGTCGACCATGGGGCGGGTCGCCTCCAGAAGAACGGGCATGTGGTCTCTCGCCCACGTAATCCTGAGGCTCCCCCTCTCCACTTCTTTCATGGTGGACCATAGGTCTGCGGTCTTTATGGTTTCCGGGGGAGGGACCCCGAGAACGTTATTATCAGTGCTGATATGGTGCGCGAAGGTTTTAATGCCGGACCTAGCGAGGGGCCTGCGAGGCGTTTCCAATGCAGGAGCCCTACGAGGACGACTACCGAGCGGTGCAGATAGCCGACGTCGTACGCGAGTCGTTATCCACCATGACGGTGGACGAGCTCAGATCTTTCGCTGAGGAGAACGGGATAGACATCTCCGGTCTGAAGGCAAAGACCGACCTCATCGACGCCATGGCGATCTACCCGGGAATCGCGACCCTTCTCGGTCTTGGTTCTGAGGGCGATGAGGAGGACACGTCCCCTCCCCCGTATCCCGAAGAGGAGGTGGTGGAGGAGGAGTACGGGGAAGAGCCCGAGGAGCAGGCGCCGCCTGCGCTTGCGAACAGGCTCCGTGAGTCCCTCCGGACAAAGGTTGACTTCGCTGTCCTGGAAGACTTCCTCAGGGAGACGGTTGCCAAGTTTAAGGACCGAAACTTCGATGTCTCGCTCCAGACGGCAAGAGACTCCATCCACAAGGTCGACGAGAAGGTTCGTGACTACGTCCAGAGTGCTTGGGCCTTCGCCATAGTCTCTGCACAGAAGATACTGGAGACCTCCAACAAGACTTCGAGGGCAGCCAAAGATGCGAAGGCCAGCCTGCAGGAGGCTGTGGAGGCGTTCCAGGGAGACTCCTTCTTCAAGGCACCAGAGTTGCTCGACGGTCTCGTGACCTCGGCCGTGGATCTCTTCAACTACGAGATGGACAAGGCTCGAGACCGGGTCGCCGCCCAGGAGAAGGCCCTCCAGAACATCCAGGCCATGGGCGGGGACGTGAGTGGTGCCCTGACCATGTTGAGACGGGCCTCCGAGGCCCTGAACGAGAACGACAGGGCGAGCTACCTCGATCTCATCGGAGAGGCGGATGCCCTCGTCGACAAGGCAAGAGAGGGAAGGATTGCGGAGATTAAGGAGGCAGTCGGGTCCGTCGAGGCCATGATCGAGGAGACCAGTGCCATCGGCGCAAACGTGTCCGAGGCGCAGGGGCTGCTAACAAAGGTGAAGGAAGCGGTGGACTCCGACGACTTCGTCGCCGCGAACGACCTGGTCAGCGAGGCGGAGCAGACGGTTCTGGAGATTCAGAAGGCCCACATCGACAGGGTCTCTCAGATGCAGGAGAGGCAGGTCCAGAAGGTCAAGGAGCTCATAGCCCACATCAAACCCCTCATAGACAAGGCGCGCTCCGAGGGGTTCCAGGCCAACGAGGCCATGCAAGACTTGAAGGGCGCCGCCGCATCTATCAATTCTGGAGACTACGTAAACGCCCTCATCATGGCCAAGAAGGCGTACCACTCCGTCAAGTCCTTCAAGAGCCAGATGGAGGCCGCGAACCTCGAGACGGCCTCCGTTAGCGAGGAGCTTGAGGTGTTGGAAGATCTCCCAACCGAAGAGGAGCCCCCGGCGGAGGCTGTCCCGTGCACCAACTGCGGCTCAGAGAACGTCCAGGTGAGCGGCAAGGGAAAGGCTCGATGCCTCGACTGCGGTAAGAAATTCCGGGTCTAGGCCACTTTTTGGTGAGACGCCTTAGCTCTTAACCCTGATCCGGGTGTCGAGGAAGAGCTCGCCGCCATGACTCTCTCGGCAGTGGTGCCAAGCTTCGATGTACGTGTCGAACTCCGGTATGTCGTTGCACTTCAGACAGATGTAGGTCTTCTTTGTGGCCATATTCCCCCGCGACTCTGTCCTAGCTCTCTGGACCTGAAGAACCTTTCCCCGCTGTAATCATTCGAGGACACCTCAAGATCGGTCCCAGTAGGGCCGATTGGTTATGAACGCCATCTTCGCCTCTAACAGGTCTCGATAGAACTCTCCCTCGTCGTCGTGCATCCTTGCCAGGATGCGATAGGCCGTCTGGGGTCCGATGCCGTAGACACACTGAGCGATGATGGCCCGGCGCCCGTAGGACAGGACCATATCGGCGGACTGACGGGTCTTGACGAGGAGTTTCATCTCATCATCCTGCAGATCCCTTCCATCTCTCTTCTTCTCCAGGAGGGTTCTAATGTACTCGCTCCACCACTGAGCCAGTCCCAGTAGACCCGAGCCACATGCCGGGCAGGCGGGCCGCTCTCCCAGATCCCTGATAACCAGGCCTTCCTGGAGACCACCACACTCCATGCACAGCAGGTTGACAAGCTCATGCTCCAGGTACTTCCTCATCCTATCGGTCGTGTCTCCCTCCACGTCGGGAGAGAACATCTCTGGCGCCTCGATGTAGCGTCGGACGATGGGGTAGCCCAGGGGCGTCGGCCTCTCCCCCACCCAGGTGGTGACTACTACCCTGCCCTCTCCGAGTCTCCGGTAGAGTCCCAGCAGTCCGTCGTGGTCGAGGTGATCTTCGAGGACCTCCCTCACCGTCTCCTCGTATATCGGGCTGCCTCGGAAGCGGACGGGCATCTCCCTTAGCTCCTCGCCCTTGATGAAGAGTCCCCGCTGCAGGGCGCCGAACCTCTCGGCGATGAACTTCAGGTAGTAGCCGAAGGTAGTCCTTTCATGTAACACGACGTTGAAGGCCTTCTCGAGGGTTTCCTCTGGAAGGTGAAAGAGCTTCTCAATCAGGCCGCCAAGGTCGAGGCCCCTCACGTCGACTGTGAGCTCCAGCAGTACGCGATATCCGTCGGACCACCAGAATCGCAGCAGGTCGTCCTGGGAGAGAATCTCCTCCACTATCTCCCCCAAGGTGTAGTTCAACCGCTCCCCCAAGTGGGTGTGGATTATCAGGTAGCGATCGAAGCCTTCCACTAGCAGGACGTTCTGGGTCGGAACCGCTGCCCCAGACTCCTGCTGAGCTCTAACCTCTTTGAGGGCTCTCTGCACTGCGTCTCTCTCTGCGGGCCACCGCTTCCTGAGCTCGCTTACTGTCTCTTCCAGATCGGCCGTTTCTGCAACCTTGGCGAGGTGTTCTCTGAGGCGTCCGACGTCCTGAGCCAGTTCGAAAGGAATCGGGAGAAGTTCGCCATCCCAGCGGGCCACCAAGGCCCTGGGGTCGGTGATGGGGTTCACATAGACGTAGCCGTCCTCCGCGATCTTCTCCATCGTCCACGCACTCCCCCGGACCACGAAGTTGAGTCCAACCCTCCCCTTTTTGGCCATGAACTCATCGCCAAGTAGACCCACCTTCCTCTGCGTTGTGAGGTCCACCACGGGCCACAGCCGCTCGTCGGGGATGGTGGAGAGGTTCTCGAAGTAGTACCTCCTCCCTCGGCTAGTGGCCACGCCCTCTCCGTCATCTATTCTTAGGATCCTCATCTTCTCGAGGAACTGCAGGACCGATCTCAGGGACTCCTCTTTCACATCTCCGTATGGGTAGGCTCGCCGTATGATCTCCTCCACCGAGGCCAGAGGAGCCCTTCCACCCTGGTCCAGGATGGTTCCGACAATCTGGTGAGCCATGACATCCAGTGGAGCCCCCGGAACCGGCACCGGCTCAACCTGGCCGTCCATGGCCCTCCTGATAGCTGCCACTGACTCGAGAACCTCTTCGACGGAGTAGGTCAGTATGACCCCCTCCGAGGTCCTGTCGAGGGTGTGACCCGACCGCCCCACTCTCTGAACGAGGCTGGATACCTGTCGAGGGGAGAGATACTGCAGGACGAAGTCCACGGAGCCTATGTCGATCCCCAGCTCAAGAGTTGATGTGCAAACCAAGGCTCGTAGCCGACCAGCCTTGAAGTCATCCTCAGTCTTGGTCCTCTCGTCCTTGGGCAAGGATCCGTGGTGGACGCCTATGCCCTTCGTGAAGACGTTGAGTTTGGAGACCAAGGTCTCGGCGTTTACCCTGCTATTCACGAAGACCAGGCTGGCTGCGTGCTCCTCCACCTGTTCTGCTATCCTATTCAGAACCGCAGCCCGCTCCGGCGAGGTATAGAGGAGTCGGGCCAATTCGTAGTCGTCCTCCACAGGTTCGGGCTGTTCGACGAAGTATCGATACTCCTTCTCCGCCTCCACCTGTAGCACGCGGACCTTGCTTGCGGACCCACCCAGGAAGGCAGCGATCTCCGTGGGGTTGCCTACTGTGGCCGAAAGCCCAACTACTTGAAACCTGCCTGCCACCTCCTTGAGCCTCTCGAGGCCCACAGACAGCTGAACCCCACGTCTGTTCCCGGCGATCTGGTGAAGCTCGTCCACGATGACCCACCTCACCTGCTCCAAGTGTCTTCTCATGACCTTCCCTGGCAGTATCGCCTGCAAGGTCTCCGGAGTGGTGATGAGCATGTCGGGGGGCCTTACAGCCTGCCGTCTCCTCTCTTTCGTCGGTGTATCCCCATGCCGGACCTCGACCGAGAAGTCGAGGGAGTCGGCCCATGTGTTGATGCGCTTAAGCATGTCCCGGTTGAGGGCTCGCAGGGGCGTGATGTAGAGCAGGGAGATACCCCCACCCTTCTCCAGCTCCCGCAGCTTGTCGAGGATTGGCAGAAGGGCCGCTTCCGTCTTCCCGCTGCCCGTCGGGGCTATGAGTAGGACATCTTCCCCAGCAGAGATCAAGGGAAAGGCCTCCTTCTGAGGAGGGGTCAGCCTGTCGATCCCCGTGGCCGTCAGGATGGATGCTAGCTCACTGGAAAGGCCCACGAACTCGCTTTCGGCCATCGTCCCCCTTGGTAGGGTGGTGGGGCATATATGAACACCATCCCGGGGTCGGTGAACGTAAGTGGTAGGAGGGTATGGTCCACCACTGCGATGACTTGGAGGGACTCGCTGAGAGACAAGCTCCTCGGGGCAGACACTGCCCTTCCGGAGGGTCCCCGCTCAGCGGCTGTGTCCCTTATCCTCAGGGACGGGAAGGGCCTCGAGGTCCTTCTCATCGAAAGGGTAGAGAGGGAGGGCGACCCATGGTCTGGACAGATGTCGTTGCCGGGGGGGATGCGGGGTCGTGAGGACGATACGCTATCCCAGACATCCCGACGGGAGACCTGGGAGGAGGTTTCCATCGATGTCGAGGAATCCTGCGCCTTGGCCGGAAGGCTTCCAGAACTCCGACCAGGCAACCTCCCTGATCTGGTTGTCATCCCCTTCGTCTACACCCTGTTACGGGAGGTGTCCATCCAGTGTGGGGATGAGGTCAAGGACTCCTTCTGGTGCCCGCTGGCGAGCCTGAAGGCGTCGCAGGCTGAGCGGGCGGTTCAGGTCAGGGGCCACGAGCTCATCGTCCCCTCCTTCCTTTACAATGATAAGATAATTTGGGGTCTCACCCATCGAATCCTCACTTCGTTCCTGGGACTCGACACTGATCCCTAGCATCCCGCCCCGATATGGAAGAGGACAATCCAACAAAGATCGTTCCTGCAGCCCTCGGCACTCAGTCCGAACCTGTGACGACCTCTATACCGATGTTTGTGAGGAGCCTCGCATAGGCCTCATTATCCATCCAGGGAACCTTCAGGTACTCGAGAATCTCCTCCTCCGTCAGCCCGATGCGCTCTGCCTCCGCCACCGCTATCTTGTAGGCCTCGATCTCAGTGGGAAGATCAGGATACTCGATACCTTCAGGGAAGAACTTCTTCCCCTCCTGGAACTGCTTCACGTGGACGAGCTCGTGGATTATGTCCAGGTATATCTCCCGCTCATCACCGTTCATCAGGTAATGGGTACTGATCATGATGTGGCCATCATCCTCGCTGACGCCCATGAATCCGAAGCGGGAGGAGAAGAACTCCACCTTGAGTCCTTTCAAGACCTCCTCGGTTCTCTCCCCGAAGCGGTCCCTCACGGCCTTCACCCTCTCGAAACCTTGGAAGTAGTCCGTAAAGTCGTGCAGCATGATGGGCGCATCACGCCGGATGGTGACCCCTTCCATAGCGGGTTTGAAGGCCGATCTCGCTTTTGGCCTTTTTGGGGCCACCTCCTGTGACGCCCCTCCCAAAGAAATCGTACGATGTCCCGCAGCCCAGGCGAGTTGCTGAGAGGTGGCTGTTCGGGTCACCACATCAACTCCGCCGACCCCACTCCCCGAGGGCTTGCGGGTGAGGGTTATCTACCGGTCTCCTATGACAAAACCATGGTTGGCTTCGCGCACTTCGACGCCACGCGACCCCTTCGGGACGCACTCTGCATTTCCACCTTTCTAGTCTCCATGACCGATGAAGGGCTCCTGCTGGGACGAATGAAAGAACATGAACGATGGAAAACGCTGGACATAGTCGCCTCGGGGGCCCTGGCCTTCGAGGAGGACAGGTGGGTGTTGCCCGCATCACACCTCCGGATTGGGGAAGATCCCTCGTCGGCAGCCGAGCGCATCGCTTTCGAGCAACTAGGCGCGTCGTACGAAGACCTGAGCCTGTGGCGCATCCTCTCCTTCGCCTACCCCTTCCCGCCGCGTAACCAGGACCTCCACTGGGATCTCTGCTTCGTCTACGGTGTCGAGGTGGAGATGGATGCCGTGCCGCCCTGGTTTGAGGAGGTTCGGCGCATTCCGCCTGGCGATCTGGGCGGGCTGAGATATGCCCGAGGACATGGAGACGTAGTGCAGGAACTAGGGCTCGCTACGTGGTGACTGTTGCGCCATCCCGGTGTGTCTTTCAGCGGAGCAACAGTCTCTCTGGTCTCTGCCTAGCGCCTCCTCTTCTGGCCCTCAAGGATTCTCTCGGTCTCCTCCTCGATCCAGGTGCGGCCCATGGTCGTATACGCGCTGAGGAAGTGAGCCACTAACCCGATACCCCAGAAGACCAAGGGGAAGACTGGCCAGAAGAAGGCTTCTGTTCCGTTGTACCACCAGAGGGCCACAAATCCGATGTTGACTAGGATGTAGATGGGGAGGTGCCACCAGAACCCGTATCGAGCCTGGGCGATCTCCCGCGCCCTTCTGCGTCTCTCATCTTCTTCCATCATAGCTCCCTCCTTCCCATGCGGGCGACTGCACCACCGAATACAGAGTCCTGGGCGATTATTTACCGTTTCTTGCAAGGCTCGGTGGACGGCTTGGCGCAGTCAACCCTGGGAGAGAATTTCCGGCGTGATGACCCAGGCAATTGACCAGGATGAGACATCCTTCCTCTCCAGGGCCACGATTCCCCCGTTTCGGAATCCCACTGGGCTACTATCCGGGTTGCCACACAGAAGCAGACCAGCAAGCTTCGAGAGGTGGGGAAGGTGACCCACCAGGGCAACATCCTCCGATTGTGGTAGCTTCTCGGCCGCAATCTTCGGGTCATCCATCGGGCTCAGCCCGTCAGTCTGGCGGATTCCGCCTTCGGGCCGAAGATGACGCCCCAGCATCTCTGCGGTCTGGGCGGCACGCGTCTTTCCACTGTGGAGGATCCTGGAAACGGTGACGCCACGTCCCGCAGCGAAACGGGCGATGAGATCGATATCCGCGCGACCCTTCTCGGTGAGCGGTCGATCGGGATCCTTCTCCTTCCACTCCGCCTCGGCGTGCTGCACCAGGTAGAGCCTCACATGCATCACACCGCAAAGCGATCGATCCGGACTTCTTTCTGAGCCTTCTCCAACCTCGCCAACTCGTCCGGCGACATAGTCCACCCGGTCGCGCCCACGTTGCTCTCCACGTGGTTAGGCCTCTTGGCGCCGGGAATGGGGATGACATTCGTCTTCGAGAGGAGCCAGTTCAGCGCCACCTGGGAGGCCGTCCTGTCGTGCTTCTGGCCAATGGCCTCGAGGACCTTGAGCAAGCTCTCGATAGCCTTCATGTTCTTAACGGCGAAGAGCGGATGGTCCTTCCTGAGCGGGTCCTGAGGCTTGTTCTCCGGGTTGTACTTGCCAGTCAACAACCCCTTCGCCAGGGGACTCCAGGCCAGGACGGTGATGCCCTCCCGCTGGCAGTAGGGTAGCAGCTGCTTCTCAACCTCCCGGTGGAGCATGCTGTACTGAACCTGGTTCGATACGATATCGGTCGTGGACAGGGCACTTCTAGCCTCCTCCAGGTCTCGAACGGCGAAGTTGCTGACCCCGATGGCCCGAATCTTCCCATCCTTGTACAGCCGCTCAAGGGCTCTCATGGACTCCTCCAAGGGAACCTGCTGCCAGGGATCGGGCCAGTGGATCTGATACAGGTCGATGACGTCCAAGCCGAGCCTCTTGAGGCTGCCCTCGCAGGCCTGCTGGACATCGTCGTAGCGCAGATGGCTTCCCGAGACCTTGGTGGCTACCACTACCTCATCTCTCCCGATCTCCTTCAGGGCCTGACCCACCACCTCTTCCGAATGGCCGTCGCCGTAGACCTCCGCGGTGTCGATCAGGGTGACGCCTAGTTCGTGGGCCCTGCGCATGGCCGCGATGCAGTCCCCGTCCCTCACATCGTCTCCCCAAGGCTGTCCGCCCGCTTGCCACATGCCGACCCCGAGGCAGGATACCCTCATTCCGCTCCCACCCAACTCCACCTGCTCCATCGCTACCCCGGCTTCCAGGGCTAGGCCGGTAGAAAAGGATTTGGAGGGAGATCGCATAGCACAGAACAAGAAGGCTCCCCGGGAGAGTCTGGATGGTAGCTCCGAAGGAGTCGCACCTCATCGCAACAATCGACTACCACGTCACCTCAGAGTGTTCCCAGAACTGTTCTTACTGCTGGGGGCCGCTCGACGTCGAGCCTACCGTGAAGAAGAGAGAGGCCCTCAGAATCATCGATAAGGTTCACGGCCACGGCATCAAGAGGATCGTCTTCACCGGTGGCGATCCCCTGCAGCGGCGGGATGTCGGCAAGCTAATCCGTCATGCCAAGGGTCTCGGACTCGAGGTCGCCCTATCGACCACCGGCGACAGACTCACGAAACGATTCCTTCGGAAGTACGGGGTGTCCGTCGACCTCGTGTCGATTCCCCTCGACGGCTCCAATGAGGATGTCAGCTCCCTTACGAAGGAGCCTGGACACTTCACCGCCGTCATGAATGCTCTCCGCCTTCTGGAGAAACATCCTGGGGTCGACGTCAAGGTTTGCACGCCCCTGACACGACTCAACGTCCACGATCTCGACAACATCCTGGGGCTCGTGGCGGACTGGGCCAGGAGGGCTCCAAATCGCGTCTTCTACAACGTCTTCAACATCTATCCACGGGCCATGCAGGAGGTCGATTGGGACACGTACCTCCTCTCGGAAGAGGAGTTCAAAGCCCTTGCCGAGGAGCCAAGGGATCTTGGCGGAGTGACCGTTAACTTCCTAGGCCGGGAGACCCTAGACGCCCTCTACGTCCTGATATTCCCAGACGGTAACCTCTACCTGCCCTCCGGCCCCGACTACGTCTACCTCGGTCCGTTTCTCAACATCGAGGACCTGGACGATGTCGTGAGCTACGCCGGATTTCATTCCGAGAAGCACTTGGCCCACTCCAGAGGCTGGGGAAAGAAAGAGGACTCGTTCGCTGCAGGGCAGTCCCCAGTATAACAAGAACTAAGGATGCCGCGACTCACTTCTGGCCTAGCCCCAGGTACCACACTCGGCCTCCGTCACTATCAGTGGCTTCCCACGGAGGGACTTACGCTGGCGGGGGACCGCTGAGCGAAGGTCTGAGAATCTCCTGACCCTATCAGGAATTTCCTCGGAGTCTTGTTACGAGATGCCGCTCTCCTAGCCTCCCGCCGGAGCCGCCGGACTACCCAGTCGACCTCGGAGCTTCTGTACTCGAGCCGAGCGTAGTCCGTCAGCCCATCCTCTGCCTCTTTCCTGAATGCCGGATTGGTCAAGGCCCACATCACACTCACCAATCATAGTGATTACCTGGGGTACCATGGTAGTTGAGCCGGCGTGGAGAGCCGTTGTAGGACGGCTCAATCGTTAAACACCCCCTCGACAATTGCTTCCGTGAGGTCTGACTATGGAAGAGATTAGCGAGAGTATGTTCGCGGCGTCCTTCGATGCACGCCACGGATGCCCCATCGGGAGAGCGTCCCTGAAGTTCCCCGATCTGCGAATCCTTCACTGGTGTGTCAACGACCGAGACATCTTCCAGGTAAGCGGTCCCAGCGCCCAGCTGGATAGCTTTGGGGAGTGGGTGGACCGGATTTTTGGGACGCGATACCGTTCTCAGCTAAACGAGAGCAGTCTCATTATCACCCATGGGTGCCGCTGCACGGAGGAGTCGACTGCGTCCGTAAGCGACGCCATATCGGAGGCTGGCGTCTGGGACATCCCGCCCATTGTCTACAGGAACGGCTGGGAGTCGTGGCGCATCCTCGCCTGGAATGAGGAGTCCGTGCGAGTCTTATTCAAGAAGATACGGGAGTTCGGCGAGGTTCGGATTAAGTCTCTGCGACCCATCGAAAACGCCCGCATGGAGCAGATGATGCTCATGCCAGCCTCGGACATCTTCGCTGGACTGACGGATCGGCAACTCTCAGCGGTTATCCTCGGCTTGGAACACGGCTACTACTCCCTCCCCAGCGAGACGAAGGTTGACCGACTCGCGCAGGGGGCGGGTCTCTCACCGTCCACCTTCAGCGAACACTTGCGCAAGGCGGAGACACGCATCTTCCGCAACCTCAGGCCGTACCTGCAGGCGTACGCGGCGCGGTCACCAGGTGAGGCAATCCTGGGTGAGGTCAGGCCTGTTCCGGGTCGTGCCGCCTAGCAATCTAGGGCAGCCACCTCCCGTCCAGGGTACTCCGCCTTAGCTTAGGAACAATGTGCGCGGACTGCCCGCTATTTACGCTTCCGTGAAGGGAGAGGGTTGTTCATGTGAAGCGTCCCGAGTTCTGCCGATCGCCGAGTGGCTTCCTCCACGGCATCCATCAACACCGCGCGAAAGCCGCTCCTCTCCATCAAGTGCAGGGCAGATATGGCGGTGCCAGCGGGCGAGGTGACGAGGTCCTTGAGTTGCCCGGGATGCTCCCCAAGGTCTCGCGCCATCATTGCAGCACCGAGGACCGTCTGGACTGCAAGCGAATAGGACTCATCACGGCTGAGACCCACCTTCACCCCGGCGTCGGACAGACCCTCGATAACCTGGAATATGTACATGGGGCCTGTACCGCTCAGGCCCGTTACGGCATCCATCAGCTCCTCGTTCACCTCCATGACGAGACCGACGCTGGAGAAGAGGTCCTTGACGTAGGCGACGTCCTTTTCACTGGTGTGCCGACCGGTGCAGATCCCCGTCGCTCCTTGTCGAGCTAGTACGGCCACGTTTGGCATTAGACGGATTACCGGAACCCGCTTGCTCAGAGTCTTCTCTATGAAGCGAGTGTGAATGCCTGCTGCGACGGAGACTACTAGCGTCTTCCCGCTGATGGATTCAGCGACTTCCTTTAGCACAGATGCCAGGATCTGAGGTTTGACACAGAAGATAACGACTTGCGCCCATGAGCACGCCTTCTTGTTATCGGTCTGCACCAAGATTCCCAGCTCCTCCTGGAGTCGTCTGGCCTTCTCCTCACTCGGAATCGTCGCCCGGAGGTGATCGGGACTACACTTTCCGGTCTCGAGGAACCCTCTGGCCAGGGCCGAGCCGATGTGTCCGGCCCCGATGACTGCTACCTTCTCGTCTGACATGGCGAACGGGGTCTATGGCGACCATGCCGTAAGGCCTTTGGGTTTCCGGCACAGGGCCTGGTCTCTCGAGAGAAAAGAGGGGCACGGGAAAGCTCGCGCTATCCAACAGGCTTTTGTGTTTTGAGGACCAGGAATGAGACTAGCTCTTCCCGAGGCGCAGGAGTCGGTTGAGGGAGGAGTGGGTAGTAAGCAAGAGGAATGATAGGATGCCTGAGGCGAGAGAGGACAATGCTATTGCCAGACAGATCCGGATACCCGGACCGCTCGAAGGACTAACCCAGGAAGAGATCGAGCGAAAGGGTAACATCATCAAGGTGACCTCGCGGGCACTGCAGTTTCTTACTGATGACTTCCTGAAGAGCGGCTTCGAGTGGATGCTCCCCGTGGTGCTCTCGAAGTCCACGGACCCTCTCTGGCCCGATCCGGAAGCTTCCATCGAGAAACGCCTCGAGATGGAGATCTACGAGGAGACGGTGCGCGCAACCCTCAGCATGATAATCCACAAGATGGTCGCCTGTTCATTGGTTCAACCCAAGATTTTCTTCCTGTCGCCCAACGTCCGCATAGAGAGGAGAGAGAGGGCTACCACGGGCTATCACATCTACGAGTTCACTCAACTCGACTTCGAGATGCGGGACGCGACGGCCCCAGATGTCAGGCACAGGGTAGAGGAGGCCCTTGTAGGCCTCGTTCGCCACCTCACCTCTACCATGAAACAGGAACTGGCAGCCCTCGGCAGGTCAGAGGACCTGAGGCAGCCCGCCCTGGGATTTGAGGTGCTCGATCGGGAAGACCTGCTGGAGGAGTCCGGCGAGGAGTGGGAGGGAGAACTTGTGCAGAGAATCGACGACCCCGTGTGGGTGACGAACATACCCAGGGAGTTCTACGATTACGAGGATTTCGAGGAAGGACGATGGGACAACTACGACCTCTTCCTGCCCCAGCATGGCGAGGTGCTGTCCGGTGCGCGAAGAGAGTGGGAGTACGACAAGATCATGGGGAAGATGGAGAGGGACGGCGTCGATCCGGGCATCTACGAACTTCTGTTGAAGCTCGCCAAACAGGGGAGGCTCAATCCTTCGGCAGGGGCAGGTATAGGTCTCGAGAGACTCCTTGGATGGCTCGTGGGATCGGAGCATATAGCGGAGGTGCAGCCGTTTCCTAAGATCCCCGGAAGAGTCTACGACCTGTGAGGGCCCCCTACCCGCAGGCTTTATGAAGCTCGACACAGTCCGATTGCTGTATGGCCCGCTTCCCGGAGGCCGAGGCACGCCTCCTCTTTAAGAAGATCTGCATGAAGTGCTCCGCCCGCAACGCCATGAGGGCAACCCACTGTCGGAAGTGCGGCAGCACCGACTTGAGGCAGAAAGCGAGGGAGTTTCGCCGCAAGTGATCGGCTCAGAGTAACACGATTTTGCAGTTCCTTATAAGATAGTGTTACCATTGGTTATGAGATGGTCACTGCATCCAAGGTCGTGAGGACGGGCATATCGGTCCCCCAAGAGCTCATACGGGAGCTCGACGCCTTCGTCGGCTCCACCTCGTACTCCAACCGCTCTGAGGTCATCCGGGATGCGGTAAGGAGCATGCTCCACGAACACGAGGGTCTCCATGTTCGGAGCGGCGAGAGGCTTGGCGCCGTCATGGCGGTCTTCGACCTTCACGAGGAGGGTGCTTCAGACCTCCTCCACCGGGTGCAGCACGAGTACAGCGATGTGGTAAGCACTGTCACCCATGTCCACTTGGTGGATCTTCGCAACTGTCTGGAACTCCTCATTGTCCGCGGGGGGGCAGGGCGGGTGAACGAACTCATCAACCACATGGTGGGGAGCAAGGGCGTAAAGGAAATCAAATCCATCATGTTGTAGGAATCATGCAGCCACCCACGATCGACGAGGTCTACGAGGCCAGAGACACCATTCGCGAGCACCTAAGTCCATCGCCCCTGGTCCCCTCCCCCCAACTCTCAGAGTTGCTGGGCTTCGATGCCCTGGTCAAGGTAGAGAGCGTACTTCCCACGGGCGCATTCAAGGTCCGAGGGGGCATCAACCTGGCCTCCCATCTGACTCCCGATGCGAAGGAGGCGGGCATCATCGCGGCATCTACCGGGAACCATGGCCAGTCCCTTGCCTACGCAGGTAGACTGTTGGGCATCCGGGTTCTCATCGGAGCGCCCCAGGGGGCGAACCCCTACAAGGTGAGGGCTATGAAGGCCCTGGGAGCGGAGGTCGTCCTCCACGGGAAGGACTACGATGAAGCTCGGGAGTGGGTAGAGGGGGAGGCGGCCAAGAGGGGCTACCGGTATGTGCACAGCGCCAACGAGCCGCTTCTCGTAGCTGGAGTGGGCACGGCGGCATTGGAGGTCCTGGAGGATGAGCCTGAGGTCGATGCGATAATAGTTCCCGTCGGGGGCGGAAGCGGGGCATCGGCGTACTGCACTGTGGTGAAGACACTGATGCCGTCCGTCGAGGTCGTGGGCGTTCAATCTGATAGGGCCCCCGCCGTCCACACCTCCTGGAAGGAAAGGAGGATGATTGAGATGCCCAGCTCCGACACCTTCGCAGAGGGACTGCAGACGAGGGTCCCCTTCGAGCTAACCATCTCCATCCTCTGGAACAAGCTGGATGACTTCCTATTGGTGTCGGACGAGGAGATCAAGAGGGCCATGGCCACCTACCTCTGGCAGGCCCACCTCGTGACGGAGGGGGCCGCCGCGGCCCCCCTCGCTGCAGCCTATAGATATCGGGAAAGGTGGGCGGGTAAGCGGGTGGTCCTTGTGCTCACTGGCCACAACATCGCCAGGGAGAAGCTTCAGGACATTCTGCAGAGCTACAATCCCTACGAGGTCTGAGCCGGTTGCTAGAGAAACCGTGTCTCCGTGCTCCCATGGGGAAAGGCTCTGCGGCCTGGCTTCACCGAGCAGAGTCCCGAGGGGGACGAGCCGCCAAGTTATCGCGCCTGGGCTATCCCCAAAACTCGGAAGACCCCTAGGAGGCCTTCGATCTCTTCTTCCCGCTCTTCTCCTTCGAGGGACACTGCATGTTCAGACACGTCGTCCAAGGGCGTCTCCCCGCGAGAACCTGGACCCTGGGCGCACCACAATGCTCGCACGCCTCATTGAGAGGCACGAGGCGGCCCCGCTGGGGCAGGGGGTAGGTAACCTTACACTCCGGGAAGCCGGTGCAGCCAGCGAACCGCTTGTTGTTCCTAGAGTAACGAATCAGCAGGTCACTCCCGCACGAGGGACACTGTCCGAGGCGGTTCTTCTCGAGGAACACCTCGCACGTTGGGTTGATACAGTGCTCCTCGACCTGCTTGCCAACGATCAATCGCACCATTGGAACGCCGCAGCTGGTGCAGGTCTTACCCGCGGGCTGAGCAAACCCGCGGGCAGGAAGGTTGTACGTGGTCCGGCAGTCTGGATAGCCTTCACATCCAACGAAGGGCCGACCGCCTCGTCGGGGGAAGCGTATTAGGAGCTGGGATCCGCAGTTTACGCAGGTGCCCAGGACACGCTGCTCACGCAGAGCCCGGCGGAGCTGACCTCCTATCTCGCCCCGGTGTTCCTGAAGCGTGTTCACTGAGTGGTGCAGTATCTCCCGAGATTCGTTGACGACGTCCCTGAGTTCCTTTTCTCCCTGGGCGACAAGCTGCATCTCCTCCTCCAGGAGGGCAGTCATCTCCGGCTTCGTGATATCCTCGGCGTGGCCCTTCAGGGCGCTGATGAGGGCACGGCCTGAGGGAGTAGGCTCGATGGAGGAGCCCTGGATGTACTTCCGGTCGTATAGTTTCTTGATGGTCTCGTGGCGGGTGGATTTGGTTCCGAGCCCTTTTCGCTCCATCTCTTGGATCAGGGTGCCCTGGGTGTACCTGGCTGGAGGCTTCGTCTCGCCCTGCTTCATCTCGACGCCGAGGAGGGGTACGCTCTCGCCGACCTCGAGTCGGGGAAGGGTGGCCTCGGTGAGGGACCGGTAGGGATAGTGCTTGCGCCAACCCGGTGAGAGGAGTTTCGAACCCTCACAGAGGAAGGTTTCGCCCCGCACCTCCAGGGAGGCCTTCGAGGTCCTGATGAGGCTGCTGGGAGCGAGGGTCGACAGGAACCGACGGGCTATCAGCTCGTAGATCCGCCATCGATTCCCCTTGAGCTGGGCCTTCGTCGCCCCCTCGACCGGGTGGATGGGAGGATGGTCCGTGGTCTGCTTCTTCCCCCGGGAGGGCTTTATCTTGTCCTGGGCGAGGACTTCGCGCGCCTCCTGGCCTAAATCGGAGGTGGTGAGCTTCGACACGAGCTCCCGAAGCGGGAGACTCGGTGGGTATACCGTGTTGTCCGTTCGTGGATAGCTGATGAGACCGCCGTTGTAGAGATCCTCGGCGATCCTCATGGCCTGGTACGCCGAAACCCCCATTCTGGTCGCCTCCGCCAGGAAGGCCGTGGTGTTGAAGGGCGTGGGTGGCCGCTCCCGCTTGTCCTTCTCGTCGTACGAAACCACGATGCCCGCATCCGCCCCCGAAAGACGCTGGAGGACACCATCGGCCTCCGCCCGATCCCAGAATCGCCCCTCCTGGTGGGCACCGACGAAGGTCTGGTTCTTGTTGAAGCTGGCGCTCACGGTCCAGAAGGACTTCGGGACGAATGCCTCGACCTTCTCCTCTCGGTCCACAATGAGGGCGAGGGTCGGGCTCTGCACCCGGCCGATGCTGAGGTAGTTGTTCCCCCATTGCTTGGCAGAGGTTGTGACGAGTCGCGTTAGGGTGGCGCCCCAAGCGAGGTCGACGATCTGGCGAGACTCCGCCGAGCGGGCAAGGGGGTAATCCATCTCGTGCGGGTTTGAGAAGGCGCGGTTCACCTCTTCGGGGGTCAGGGCACTGAAGCGGACGCGCAGGACCTTGAACTCGGGATTGACATCCTGGATTATCTCCAAAGCCTCCGTCCCAATCAGCTCTCCCTCGCGGTCGTAGTCCGTGGCGATGACCACTTCGCTCGCACCGCGTGCTTGGTCCTTCAGGACGCCCGTCACGTCCTCCAGTGTAGGGACCCTCACGGGCTCTGCCCAGACCAGTTCCAGCGGTGGCACTCCGGACCAGGACGCTAGCTCCTTGGGGTAGTCCCAGTTGATAATGTGTCCACGGAGGCCGAGGACGACGTTCTCATCGCCCTTGGACGAGAACCTATGAACCGATATTCCCGAGACCTTGCGGGTCTTGTGGGAGCCTCCGGAGAGGATAGCGGCGATCTTCGAAGCGGCGGAGGGTTTCTCCGCGATGATGAGCCTCTTCAACGCCTCGTTTGATTTGGTCCCTGTTATATAACCGTTGGCGGAAGGTTTCTCGCTCGCGAAACACGCCCTCATACCTGAGCCAGCAGGCCTGGGACCTCCGACGGGAGGGAGGCGACGCGCACACCTGCGGCCTCGAAGGCCTTGATCTTGCTCTTGGCAGTTCCTCTGCCTCTGCTGATGATTGCTCCCGCATGGCCCATCCTCCGACCGGGAGGGGCCGTCTGGCCCGCGACGTAGGCAACCACAGGCTTCGTCAGGTGGGACTTGATGAACTCCGCTGCCTCCTCCTCAGCCGTCCCGCCGATCTCCCCAACAAGGACGATCATCTCCGTCTCCTTGTCCTCCTGAAACAGCCGGAGGGCCTCCACGAAGTTGGTTCCGATGATGGCGTCGCCGCCAATCCCGATGCAGGTGCTCTGCCCTTCTCCCCCTTCCGTGATGGCGTTGACGATCTCGTAGGTCAAGGTGCCGGAGCGGGAGATGACGCCCACTCGCCCAGGCTTAAAGATGTGCCCAGGCATGATTCCCACCTTGGACTTTCCCGGGGAGATGATTCCGGGGCAGTTCGGACCGATGACGGTGGTGCCTCGGAACCGCGCGTAGGAGACGATGTCGAGGGCGTCGTGGAAGGGAATCCTCTCGGTGATGAGGACTAACAGGCGAAGGCCCGCTTCTATAGCCTCAATCGCCGCATCCTTCGCGAAGCGAGCCGGGACCAAGAAGAAGGAGGTGTCCGCGCCGGTCTCCATGATTGCCTCCAGAACACCACCGTAGACTGGCACTCCATCCACCTTCTCTCCTTCGCGCCCCGGTGTCACGCCGGCAACGACCCTCGTTCCGTACTCCAGGCATGCCTTCGTGTGGAACCTGCCCTGGTGACCCGTAATGCCCTGAACCACCACGCTCGCATCCTCATTCAGTAGGACCGGCACGTCAGCTCCCTGCCATCTTAACGGCGGCCTGGGCGGCCTCTCCCATGTCGAGGACCGCCGTCATGCCAGCCTCCTTCAGGATTGCCCTAGCTCTATCCTCGTTGACACCCCTTATGCGGGCCACGATGGGAAGGTCACTGCCCGTCTCCTCCGAGGCCTCCTTTACGCCAAGGGCTACGGTGTCGCACTTGGTGATGCCCCCGAAGATGTTCAGCAGGATGACCTTGGGCCTTGCCTTGATCATGAGCAGGAAGGCCCGCTTGACCATTTCCGGGTCGTCGGTGCCGCCCAAATCGAGGAAGACTCCGGGCTTCCCTCCTTGAAGGTGGAGGGTGTCCATGGTGGCCATGGTGAGACCTGCCCCGTTGGCGATGACACCGATGGTACCACCCAGTTCTATGAATGCGATTCCCTCCTTCCGAGCCTCCCGCTCCAAGGATGTGAGGTCCTGCTCGAGCTCGGCGTACTCGGGGTGGCGGTAGAGGGCGTTATCCTCCATGATGAGCTTCGCGTCCCCGGCCACCAGTTCTCCGCTCCTCGTCAAGACCAGGGGGTTAATCTCCGCGAGCTCCGCATCCTCCCCCTTGAAGAGCTCGTAGAGGGAAGTGGCCATGTTCCCCAGGGCGACGTTTTGCTCCTTCGTCAACCCCATGATCTCTCTGAGCCGGCGGAGGATGTAGGGCTGGAGCCCCATCATGGGCGGTATGTGGCACTTAAGAATTCTGTCTTCAGAAACGTCCTCGATATCGATGCCGCCGTCGGGCGATGCCATGAGGAGTGGTGCCCTGGCGCTCCTGTCCAGTGTGATGCTCAGGTAGAGCTCCTTGGCGACGTCCATCCTCTCCTCCAGGAGGACCTGACGGACCCGATATCCGCGGATCTCCAGTCCCAGCACCTCTTCAGTAGCCTTCCTGGCATCCTCGACGGTGTCCGCGAACTTGATGCCGCCCGCCTTCATCCTGCCACCTACGAGCACCTGGGCCTTGACGGCACACGGCAGTGGCGGATTCCTTACCTCATCGACGCTGCTGACGACCAGGCCCCGGGGTGTGGGAATTCCGTGCTTGCGGAAGACCTCCTTGGCGCTGTACTCGCGGAACTTCACGTCGACCCGACCAACAGGACGGAACTGCCTCAGCTCTTTTTCTCGTAGATTGGAGTCCCGACGCTCCTCACGAGATCTCGAAACCTCGCCATGATAGCCTTCGTGATCTTGCCGGGCTTCCCATCCCCAATGATCCTCTCATCCACCTTCACCACTGGTCCGACCTCCGCGGCCGTCCCGGTGATGAATGCTTCATTGGCGCCGTACACGTCGAATAGAGTGAAGAACTCCTCCCGGGTCTCCAGGCCCATCTCCTGGGAGATCTCCAAGACCGTTTCACGGGTTATGCCCTGGAGGTTGGTTACCTTGGGGGGCGTAATGACGGTGTCATCTCTCACTATGAAAAAGTTGTCAGCGGTGGCCTCACAGACAAAGCCGTTGACGTCGAGCATCAGTGCCTCGTCGGCCTCCGCTACGTTGGCTTCGATTCTGCATAGGATGTTGTTGAGGTAGTTGAGGGACTTTATGTTGGGGCTCACGACCTGCGGGGGCACCCTCCTGAGAGATGCTGTGATGACGCTGAGGCCATCCTGGTAACGGTCGCCGTAGAGGGGGGCGAAGGGTCTGGCGATGATCGCCACCGTGGGGCCATGCCTGCACTTCCTGGGGTCCAGCCCCAGGTCGCCGGGTCCTCGGCTAATGATGGGGCGGATGTAGCCATCCTCGATGTTGTTCTTGCGAAGCAGCTCGAGGATGAGCCCCTTCATCTCGTCTGGCGAGTGGGGGATGGTCAGGTGGATGGACTTTGCGGACTTGTAGAGCCTCTTCAAGTGCTGGTCGAGCTTGAACACACGCCCGTTGTACGCCCTGATCCCCTCAAAGACTCCATCGCCATAGAGCAAACCGTGATCGAAGATTGAAATCTTCGCGTCGCTTTCGGGCAAAAACTCACCATTGACGTAGGCCAGCATTTCCATCCGCTGTCCTCCCTGGGTCAATTAAAGGGTTCCCCTATTAATAATGCTCCAACCCAATTGTAAGGACGATAAATGCGGAGGTTTGAGGCCCTTAGAACTCCAGTCCAGTGATTCTCTCAAAGAGGCTCACGTAGAGGTCGCTGACCTTCTTCACCATCTCCCCTGGCAGGGCGGGAATGTCGGGCTCCGCCCTCCCTGCCTTGCGGGCGGAGTACAGCTCATCGTGATATCCCGTGTTCCGATAGTGTTGTCGAACGAACTCCTTGCTGAGTTCGACGAATCGACCCATATCGTACTGATCACGGTCCCAGAATCTATCCTCGTCAGCGGTGCCGAAGGTGTCCACCACCATGATGGACCGGTCCTCATCCATGGCGAACTCCTTCTTCCCGTCCACGTGGATTAGGCCGCGTCTCCGGACGTCGTCCTGCATCCGTTCATCCAGTTTGAGGACCGCTTCCCAGGCTTCCTCGAACTCCTCCTTTGTGAGGCCCGAGATATCCATGCCCTCCTCCCTGGACAGGAGACGGTCCACCTTTTCCAGCTTGGTGGTGACCTCCAGGTAGGACTCTGGAAGGGCCTCTCCATACTCCACCTTGTGGCCCGCGGGGAAGCCGATATCCTCGGGCCTCTCCTCCCCCGACCTCAGGCGGTCGTACAGCGACCCGGCCACGTAGTACCGGGCGACCCATTCTAGGGGGATGAGGTAGCTCTTCGTCTTCGGCGTGATCTTGGAGTAGTCGTGAATGACCCGTACCCTCTTCACCCGCATCCGGTTGCCGTCTAGCACCCTCCTGAAGTGGTTGTCGATGCCCATGGAGGTGGCAGCCTCAAACCAGTAGGCACTGGTCCTGCAGAGGGTCTCTCCCTTGTGGGGTATCTGGGAAGGAATGATTTTGTCGAAGACGGAGATGTTGTCAGTGAAGAGGAACTCCAGCTCGTCCTCGTCGACCTCGTAGACTTCCTTGACCTTCCCCCTTCGAAGGAGCTTCATGGTCGCGGTAACCCCGCGGCCGATAAAGGGGTTGTGGCGAGCCGCTCGGACTATCGCTCAGATCCGCCGTATCTTGCCGAGGATCGGCTCGTAGAGCAGGCCCTTGTCGAGGAGCTCGTTCACGACCTCCTCCAGCTTCTCCTTCGCCATCCCCTTCTTCTTGGCGGTGCCCACAATCTCGTCCCAGGACGCCCCCCTGCCGTCCCTGTCCAGGGAGGAAACTATCTCGAGGACCAGTTGCTCCTCCTCGTTGTCCTCCGTCTCCTTCGGGGCCTCCTCCATCCTCTCCTGGTACTCCGGCAGGAGGTATCTGACGGCGTCGGCGAGCATGTTCCTGTATCGACCGAGGTCGACCTTCCCGTAGTGCTGGAGGGAGAGGACGATTCCCTCCGCCAGGCTCTGTCTGTAGCCGAGGGCAACGAGGGCGTCCGTGGTGGCGGGGCTCATGGTCTGGGCCTCCTGCATCGCGTCGAGCCGCTTCTTCATCTCCCTCCCGGCCTCGACGACCCACATGTCCCTGAGCTTGGTGTCGACGAGCTTGACCATCTCTGGCCGGACGGAGGTGTACACCACCCCCTCCTCGGGGGAGTAGGTCCTCGCCTTTCCCATGATGGCACAGAAGGCCGGAGGGGTTATGCGAGACAGGGCGGCAGAGGCCTCTGGCTGATACTGTCCGGCGTACACGTGGAAGGTCCCCGTGGGGTCGGACAGGCGGGCTCTCCACATGGGCTGAGTCTCGCTGCCCACATCCTCGACGTCCGTCACTACTCCCACGAGGAAGAGGCGGTTGACCTTGGCTCCCAGCGGGGTGATGACGTAGTTGGGCGCCCGCTCGCCTTGTGAGACGTGCTCCAGGCTCGAGTCCGAGTACTCGCCCGCGAAGACTCTCCAGGCAGTCTCCCGGATCATGGCATCAAGCTCCGAGCTCCTCCAGGAGCGCCCTTGCCTCCCCCTCGATGTCCACCTCGAGGACTTCTGAGGAGTGGGCGATCATCATCAGCCCGTACTCATCGCCCGTCACGTTCCCCCGCACTTCAACGGGCTGCGCAACCAGGAGGTCCGATAGTGCATCCCGGATGACCTCCTGGTCCATCGCCTCCTTGGCCTCCTCGATGCACTTCTCCATGTCTTTGCCCAGCAGTTGCTCCGTAAGTTCTCGGTTGAGAATGGCGGTGAGAGCGCCGCTCCCATCGTCGACCACGGCCTTGGTCCTCAAGTCGGGTTCGCCCTGGACCTCGCCGTGAATGCGACAGGTGCCCTTGCGAACCACCCTCCGGCACTGCGGGCATCGGTGGACCAGGCCACTCCCCTCCCTTACTTCCACGACGATGCCCCTGACGGTGACGTCGATACCACCTCCTCGTTGGACGAGCTCCTCGATCCACAGCCTCCGTGAGCGGTCGAGCTCTTCCAGCGGGGCAAGGGTGGTCTCCTTGATCCTCTCTATGTGGGCCCTCTCGTCGAAGCTGAACTGCGGGAGTCCTCGCCAGGTCGTGACGTACCCGCCCTCGACCCTGATGGCCTCCCCCTCTTTGATGCCGAAGTCGTGCCAGGCGGAGAACTGAACCTTCCCCGTCTCGTCGGCCAGCGTGCCGGAGAAGACGGTCTTGGGCTCGCCCTTGACCTCCACCTCCCTCCTCTCCACGCTCAGGACCCGAGCGGTGAGGGCCAGGTTCCTCATGCCCTCCTTGACTTCGCTGAGCTTCTTGGGAACTGCAGGGGCTGAGTCGGTCGCGGAGACGTCCAGGAGGGTGCCCTCCTCCCTAGTCACCGTCGCCCGGTTCCCGAAGTTGACCTGGACCTGTCCGCGGAACTCCTTGGTGTAAGCGTTCTCCACCCGGATGACATCCCCGACCTGGATGTTGAGGCCGCGCGTCTCCCATGCGGTGAAGGGTACAGTCCCGGTCTCATCGGCGAGGATTCCGTAGAAGATCTCCTTGGACCCGCCGTCCTGCTCCAGCTCCCGAGTGTTCAGGCTGATCACCTTGCAGAGCAGGTTCACGCTTGGTTCGCCTGATTGCAGGTCCTTGACGGACTTCATCACTCCCAGGCTCAGGTGGGCGGGGTTGCCGCCGTATTTCTTGACGATGCTTCGCTTGGCCGCCTCCAGGGAGACCCTGTAGACATTCAGGTAGTTCTCCAACTCACGTTCTACAACTTCCTCACTAACCTTTCCTTCCAGCGCCCTGGTTATGTCACTAACGTGGGGCGCGAATTGTTCGCGCGTTTGATCACTTCCTAGAGGCCGGTTTTCAAGTGCCTCTGAGTCGTGCTAAGGGAGAGCGCTATTTAAGAGGGAGGGGGAGGTTGGTGAAAGTACCACGGTTCCCGGCCTGCTAGTAGGCTTCTATAGGGCAACCCTGTTTCCGACCCGGGAGACGATGGACCTGGGACTTGAGGGGAAGGTGGCCGTTGTTGCCGCCGCCAGCCGGGAAACGTCATACAGGTCGACGGGGGCCTCTACAGGGGTGTTCTCTAGATCTCGCGTAGCCGCTCCTCCACCTTCGAGTTGAGCAGCTCGCTGATAGTCTTCCCGTCGGCCCGCCCCCGGAGCCTGCTCATGGCAACCCCCATGAGGGGCTTGACCGCACCCTGACCTCTCTCGCGGAGAAGATTCGAATTCTCGTCGAGTATGGAGTCGAGCTCCCGCTCTAGGTCTTCGCGGCTCAGCCTCTCGAGCCCCAGATCGTCAAGGACCTCTCCCACTCCAGCACCCCTCTCCAGGGACTCTTTGAGTATCATGGGTATCGCCTCCTTGGCGAAGCGGTTCTGTGCCAGGGCGGAAAAGAGGTCTTCGAAGACGCTGTCCTCGATACCCTCCACGTCCACCCCTTCGGTCCTGAGTTCCGGTATATGGTTCAGGAAGGTCCGGGCGACCACTCCTGGGTTTCCGTGGCGTCCCGCCAACCTCTCGAAAAGGTCGTCCCATCCATCCTCATAGAGCTGCTCCGCCTGCTGGGGATGGAGCTCGAAGTCCTTAGCGAGGCCCGCGATTCTTCTCTCCGGAGGTTCGGGTAGATGCCTCGTGAGGTGGCCGAGCCAGCTACGGGACACCCTGATGGGCGCGACATCGGTCTCCGGATACATCCGGGCGCTACCGGGGAGGGGACGGCTGTAGACCGTGTGGCCGTCGGCCTTGGCGTCACGAGTCTCCTCGGGGACTCCTTCGAGGGCGGCCATGGCCCGAATCCTTGCTCGTTCGATGGCATTCAACGCTCGACCTCTCTCGTCGGCCACTAGGAGAAAGGCGTCCTTACCTCCACATCTTAAGGCGGATGCGATGGCGTCCAGCTCATTCGATGTCACGCCGTAGGCCGGTAGCTCGTCGGAATGCATCAAACCCTTTGTACCAACCACCGCAGCGTGGGCGGCCATCTCAGGCCCCAGCCTATCCTCGAGGAGTTCGGCGAAGCCCTCTAGCTTTAATCCTAAAATGGCGCCACCTGCTCGCCTCGCCTCCCTGAGGATCTTCGACGCACTACCCTCCAGGAGCTCCGTCAGATCCTCTGGTTGCCCCCCCAGCTTCGTCACCTTCCGCTCCCTGAGGACCTCGGAGGCCTCCAGCAACCTGATCTGGCGCTCGACCTCCCTCTCTACGATGGTGGATACCATTCGCAGATCCTGGACGCCCTTGATCTCGACCCGGGCACCCCCCTCCACCGAGACGTTCAGATCCTCTCGGATGGTACCCAATCCCCTCAGGACCTTCCGGGTCGATCGTAACAGTCGTCCTAACTTCAGGGCCGCAGCCCTTGCCATCTCAGGCGAGTCGATGTCAGGCGTTGTGGCAAGCTCGATGAGGGGGATGCCCAGGCGGTCGAGCCTATACACGACCTCCCGCCCCTCCCGTCCGATGAGGCGGGCAGCATCCTCTTCCAGGCCGATGGTCGGAATGCCGATGGTCTTTCCATCCACCTCCATGGACCCGTTTATAGCCACTAGGGCGCTTCTCTGAAAGCCCGTCGTGTTGGACCCGTCGATGACGACTTTCCGCATGAAGTGGACTTCGTCGACGGGTTTAGCTCCCAACATCAAGGCCACTGTGAGGACGGTCTCAATGGCCTCCCTGTTTGCCTCATGGGGGGGCTCCTCATCGGCTTCCACCAGGCAGCTCGTGCCCGTGGTCTGATACCGAAAGACGAGGTCCTTCTCGGCCTCCTCCAGGGCCGCTCTGTCTACTTCCCCCAGTTCGCTCTGAGTGGGCCGGAGTCTTCGCACGAACTGCTCCTTCACCTCATCCACAAGTCTAGAATCGCAGTTACAGAACAGCTTGTGGGTGGCTAGCTGCTGGTGAATCTCGAGGCCTACCCTGATGGGTCGCTCCATGGTCAACTGGAAGCACGTCCAACCGCGTATAAGAGAGTTCGCGGCCCCGCGCCGCTATCGGACGGGATTCAGGATTTCCTTCTCTCTGAAACTCAGAGGAGCGGAGGTCCCAACCTTCTTATGGTATGCCGCCCCGCGCGGGCGCATGCCTTAAATTCTGGTTCGACACAAGGTCGAGGACTTCGAGAAGTGGAAGCATGTTTTCGACGAGCACGGCTCCGCTCGGAAGAGCTACGGGTCCATGGGGGGACTCCTGTTCCGCAATTCCGACGATCCCGACGAAATCGTTTTCCTGATGGAGTACAGCGATCTGGACAAGGTTCGCCAGTTCGTAGATTCTCAGGATCTGAAGGATGCCATGGAGAGGGCGGGCGTGGCGGACATGCCTGACATCTATTTCCTCGACGAAGCTGACCGTCCCTCCGCCTGATCGACTACGTCACTGCTTGGCCGCCGGGAGGACCAATTCCAGGACCGATCTAGCCTCCCGGCCCGTAGTCCTGGAGCTCTATCCTCGGGTTGATCTCCCCAGCGAGATCGCTCACCATCCGCTCCCGCACCTCGTCCGGGTTAGCAGTGTGGCCCAAGACCGACATAAGCTTCACGAAGGCCGTCTCTGGGAGCATGTCCTCTCCGGGGATTACCCCAGCCTTCAGGAGTTCCCGGCCCCGAGAGTAGACGTACATCCCAATCCGGCCGTAGAGAGCTTGGGACGTCATCACGATGTGGACTCCTGCTCGGACGGCCCTTCTTATGCTGGGAACGATGTCACGAGGCACGTGGCCCATCCCGGTCCCCGCCAGGACGATGCCCTTGTTCCTCTCGGCATGGTCGTCGATGGCATCGGCCGATATGTTGGGATAGGTGTACAGCAGCGCCACCCTCTCCTCCATCTTGGTATCGGCCTTCACCCTTCCCTCCGAGGCCGGGCGGTAGTCTCCTTCCCAGCTGATATCCCCCCCGACGTGGACTCTCCCCAGGGGCGTTTCGTTGATGCTCCTGAAGGCATCCCGACGGCTGCTGTGCATCTTCCGGACTTTCGTGCCCCGGTGAATCGAGGCGCGGGTATCGGAGGTCTCCTCGTGCATCAGTACCACAACCTCCCCCAGGTTGGTGGAGGCCAGGTGGGCGGCCGAGAGGAGGTTGAAGTAGGCATCGCTGCTGGGCCTGTCCGAGGACCTCTGAGCGCCCACTAGGATGACGGGACCCGTGAGGTTCCCAAGCATGAAGGAGAGGGCCGCAGAGGTGAATCCCAGGGTGTCGGTGCCGTGGGGGATGACCACCGCCTTAGACCCAGCGTTGAGGTCCTTGGCAACCTCCCTGGCCAGCTTCTTCCAGTATCTCACTTTCATGTCCTCGCTCAGGATGCTGAAGAGGACGCGGGCCTTCACGTTGCACAGGTCCTGTAGCTCGGGCACGGAGAAGGCCAGGTCCTCTGCAGTCCGTGCTGGGAAGACCGCCCCCGTCCCGTAGTCGACATAGCTGGCGATGGTCCCACCGGTTCCCAGGAAGGAGATGGTTGGCTTGGACGGGTCGCTTAGAGGTTCCTTCCTCTTCGCCGCGGGCTTCTTACTCTTCACCACCCGCTCAATAGTCAGGTCGTCGGCCACCTTCACGCCGATGTTGTATCCGGTGGCAAGCTTGAGGGTGAGGATGTCGGGGCCGCTGAAGGCGTGGTGTGGCATGATGACTCCCTGGTACTTCTTCCCCTCACTGCTCAGCCGCACCTCATCCCCTTCCTCAGCGCCGGCGGCCTTCAGGAGGTCCCTTACCCTTTTGGGATACTTCATCGGACAACGTATGGACTGCGCCGTAAAACACTTTAGCGACCGGGACGGAGGTTTAGGCCACAGACCGAGGAGACTCGTTCATCGTGAAGATGTGGAGGAAGGAATACATGAGGCGCTGCCCTTCGGAAGGTGCCGATGTCAAGACGAGGCGTCCGGGAAGCCCTGAACGAGCTTCTCTGGCATCCGGAGCGGGAGGCCTCCCTCGGCCGCGTCTACTGCCACGACAGGGAGTCACCCGAGGGCTTCGTGGTGATCCAGGGCGACGAGGTTGAGGAGGTAGGCTCCTCCAGCTTCTCTGTTCGGGGTACGACCATCCCCCACTACAAGGTCTTCCGCATAACCTATGGGCAGGAGGTCCTCTTCGAGCGGAAATCGGGTGCAGGTTCCTAGACGACTCCCACAGGCTCCACAAGTTCGTAGGTTATCCTGTCCACGCCCTTGCCCTTACTTCGACGCCTAAGGATTCGCATCTCCCCCAGCTCGGCAACGTTCTTGACGTGGGTTCCGCCACAGGGACACAGATCGAAGTCGCCGATCCTGATGACCCGGAGCCTCCTGATGGACTTCGGTATCAGTGACAGGATCGCCCTCTCCTCCTCGATGGTCTCCTCCAGGACTCCGCGATCCTCCTCGTAGATGCTCACGGGAGTCCCTGTCTCTACCACCCGGTTGAACTCCTCCTGGATGTTCTCCAGGTCTTCCTGGGTGAAGCTCGCCGGGGAGAAGTCCACGTGGCTGTAGTCCACGTAGATCTGGTTGCCAACGGTTCGAGCCCCGTGCATCTGGAAGATGAGACCAGAGATGAGGTGCTGGGCTGTGTGCATCCTCATGTGGGCGTAACGTCTGTCCCAGTCAACCTTTCCCACAACGGAATCCACGGGTGGGACCACGTCGACGTAGTGACGAATCTCGCCCTTCTCCTTCAGCACCTTGGAGACTCTGGCGGAGCCCCCTTTCCACTGCAGGCGACCGGTGTCGGAGGGTTGGCCTCCGCCCTCGGCGTAGAAGATCGTCCTGTCGAGGACCACGTAGTTGCCTCCGCGCTCGGTCACCTGGGCCTCGAACTCCTTCACGTAGTTGAGCTCCTCCATGGGGGTCCCCGCGTACTCCGGGTCCTGGCCCAGGTAGATTACGGTCGTCTTCATGGCGCTCCTCGAATTGCGATGTCTCTATAAGGAGTGTCTCTCAGGTTTGATAGTCCTTTAGCAGGTGTCTGGCGATGACCAACCTCTGTATCTCACTCGTCCCTTCGTAGATCTCGGTGATCTTGGCATCCCTGTAGAGCCTCTCCACCGGGAAGTCGCGGAGATACCCGTAGCCGCCGTAGACCTGAATGGCCTCTCGAGACGCCCGGACGGCCAGATCCGATGCGAAGAGCTTTGCCATGGACGCCTCCTTGGTATACCCTATCCCGGAGTCGCGCAGGTAGGCAGCTCGGTGTATGAGGAGGCGCGCGGCATCCACCTCCGTCGCCATGTCGGCCAGCTTCCATTGAATGGCCTGGAATCCAGAGATTGCCTGGCCGAACTGCTCTCTCTCCTTTGCGTACGACAGGGCCGCCTCATAGGCTCCCCGGGCTATGCCCAGACCTTGACAGGCGATGCCGATGCGGCCGCCGTCCAGCGTGGAGAGGGCTACCCGGAACCCTTTGTTGAGCTCTCCCAGCACGCTTTCCTTGGGCACGCGGCAATCCTCGAACTCCAGGGCGGTGGTGTCCGTGGCCTTGATGCCCATCTTCTTCTCCTTCCGCACCTTATTCAATCCAGGGGCGTCGGTCGGTATGACGAAGGCGGAGATGCCCTTGCTTCTCGGCGCGTCGGGCTCCGTCTTGGCGTAAGTCACCAAAACCTGGGCGTGCCAGGCGTTGGTCACGAAGATCTTCTGACCGTTTAGGACCCACTCATCTCCATCGAGGACGGCGGTACTCTTCATGGCCCCCGCGTCGCTCCCGGACCACGGCTCCGTCAGGGCGTAGGCACCCAACCACCGCTCCTGGGTTAGCTTGGGGAGGTAGTGTCGCTTCTGCTCTTCCGTGCCGTATCTCAAGATCGGGTCGCAGACGAGGGAGTTGTTGACGGACATGATGGTGCCCAGGGAAGCATCGACCCGGTTGATCTCCTCCATGGCGATGCAGTAGCTCACGGTGTCCGTTCCGCCGCCACCGTACTGCTCCGGGACCATCATCCCCATGAGCCCAAGGTCGTACATCTTATTGACCAAGTCCTTGGGGAACTCCTCTGCCTCGTCGAAGTCTGGGGCTACCGGAGCAACCTCCTTATCCGCGAATTCGGCCACCATCCTGCGGAGGAGGTCCTGATCCTTGGTGAGCTCGAACTGCACAGTTGACCCCTCTCGATAGAAAGGGGACTTTGCCGGTATAAACCTTCCAGACGCAGGCTTGCGGCGACCAGCATGGGTGCTAAGAGCAGAGTCCGAAGGCTCTGCAGGTATAGAGGAAGATGTAAGTTCGGGCGATTCCAGCTAGGAAGTTTACAATGAGGAAGACGTGGAACTGAATCAGTTGCCCCTGCTTGTTGAACAACGAATATAGGTAGATGGGTACCGTGTCGGGGAAGAAAGGTACGGAGAGGAGGACGAATAGCCCTATCCACCTCGTCCTCCTCACGAAGCGGGTGATGTAGCCGACGGCCTTTCCTGCCATTCGGTACCTGGCTGCATAGTATCGGATGTTGTCCTCCACCTTGAGACCAATGAGAAATATCGCTCCAGATCCCACCATCTTCCCCAGTCCGATTACCGTGGCAATGAGGACCTCAGGGAGGCCCGGGGTCCCGATGAAGAGGGCGATTTCCACGGGGAAGGGAAGGAAGAGGGCCGTTAGGATGCTGTAGATGAAGAGGACTACGATGAAAATGGCAGGGTCGGTGGCGTAGGTCTTCAGGATACTCTCAAAGAACCCCGTGATCTCCTCCAGAACTATCTCTATGCCTCCGAGGCGTAATGGTCTGGCTGCATAAAAAGAGTGGAGGGCACGATTCGCAGCCGCCAGTATATGGCTCCCGCCACCGCCAAGGCTTATAAGACGGCCCTCAATAGATGAGGGAGGCGCGGGAATGCCGACCTTCGAGTACGCAAGCGAGAGCGAAATCACCAGGGCGATCCTTCAGGGCTTCGCCCGGGATCTGGAATCTTATGCCGAGTCCGACGTTATCATAGTCGGCGGTGGCCCCAGCGGTCTAATGACCGGTAGGGAGCTGGCGCAGAAGGGGGTCAAGACCCTCATCATCGAGAGGAACAACTACCTGGGTGGGGGCTTCTGGCTGGGCGGCTACCTCATGAACACCATCACGGTCAGGGCTCCCGGGCACAAGGTCCTGGACGAGCTCGGCATCTCCTACAAGGAGCACGCCAAGAACCTCTTCGTCACCAGCGGACCCGAGGCCTGCTCCAAGACCATCGCCGCAGCCTGTGATGCCGGCGTCAAGATTCAGAACATGACCTCTCTGGAGGACGTGGTCGTCCGGGAGAACAACCGCGTCGGGGGGGTGGTGGTGAACTGGACCCCCGTTCAGGCTCTACCCAGGGAGATAACGTGTGTGGACCCTGTGGCCCTCGAAGCGCGGCTCGTGGTGGATGCGACAGGGCACGAGGCCGAGGTGGTATCGGCCTTGGAGAAGCGAGGCATCATCAAGATTCCGGGGGAGGGAGCCATGTGGGTCGAGAAGTCGGAGGACCTGGTGGTGGAACACACAGGGCTAATCCATCCCGGGCTCATCGTCACTGGTATGGCCGTCTCCAGCACTTACGGCCTGCCACGGATGGGGCCAACCTTCGGGGCGATGCTGCTCTCCGGCAAGAGAGCTGCCGAAGTGGCCTATGAGATCCTCACGAAGTGAGATGCTGAAGGTCCCAGCGCGGGCCTGCCTGTACGAGGACCCCTCCTCACCAGCCATCGATGTCGGCGAGATCCGTTCCTATCTGCACGACAAGACACACGTGGAGGTCGAAATTAGGCCCGAGTTCTTCAGTCACCACCAAGCTGATGATCTGGAGTCCCTCGCCAGACGGGTCGCCGAAATCAAGGTGCGGGACCTTCGAGGTGAGCAGGACCGGTTCGAGCCCCTGCTGGGAGAGGTGGATTTCGAGCTCAGGCTACTGCGCGATCCCCGCAAGAGGCTGCCGGGTATCCTCTACGACGGTTTCAGGTTCCAGAACATCATGAGGTCCTTCCTTCCGCCCGAGGAAAGGAGCCTCGCAACCATGCACCTGGTCNNTGTGCGGGTATCCTTCCATCATCTCCACCAGCGGGCTCGTGGAGGGTCCCGCCAAGCCGAAGGAGTACTACCTGGTGAGGCGAGCCTACAGTACCCTAGGCATGACACCTCCCACGGAGACATTGAAGGAGGAGCTCAGAGGGCGCTTCATCGATTACGATGACTCCAGGACCACGGAGGTGCTCAAGGGGTACGCCCTCCAAGCCTTCTTCTACCATCTCACAGGACATCCCTTCTGCGAGGACAAGACCTGCCGGCTGTACAACGCCCACTGGCAGGAGGAGATGATTCGAGCCCAGCTCACTTCGGGCGAGCTATGCGTCGAGCATGAGGGCCTGTTGAAAGGTCTGGGGCAGCCTCGCTAGCCCCCCTGAGGGCAAACCTTTCAAGACGCGTTGACGTAACCGCTGCGTGAAGTTCGAGCCTTTTGAGATGGAAAGATGGCAGTCCACCCTCGAGCACGATGTGGGAACCAATCTCTCGGAGAGCGGAGTGGAGCCCCTCTCCTTGGGGGACCTCCTCGGAGAGGAGGGACTGAAATCCCTCCTCGGCTCTCACCTCGGATATCCGGAGACTAGGGGTTCCCACGACCTGAGGGCGGCCATCGCCTCTCTCTATCCAGGTTGTAGCCCGGAGAACGTCCTCGCAACCACCGGCAGTTCGGAAGCCAACCTGCTAGTGACCTTGGGCACTGCTGAAAGGGGCTCCCCGTTCGTCACTGTTCTGCCCAACTACCTTCAGGTGTGGGGTGTGGCGACCTCCCTCGACTCCAGGGTGGAGGTTCTCAAGCTGAGGGCAGAAGCGGGGTGGCAGCCGAGCGAGGAGGAAGCGAAGGAGAAGGTCGGTCGTGACGCCAGAGCCATCTCGTTCTCCAACCCCAACAACCCCACCGGAGTCCGCCTTACCAGCGACAGCAGGAAGGCCCTGACGGACCTCGCCTCGGATGCCGACGCCTGGATTCTCTCCGACGAGGTCTACACGGGAGCAGAGCGGGAGGGGGATCTCACTCCATCTCTCTGGGGGGATTATGAGAAGGTACTCGTGACGGGAGGCCTCTCCAAGGCCTTTGGCCTGTCCGGCCTGAGGCTGGGTTGGGTCTGTGGCCCGCGGGAGAAGATTGAGGAACTCTGGTCCATCCACGACTACACGACAATAGCCATCACCAAGATCAGCGAGGTGCTAGGCACAATGGCTCTGACAGAGTGGAGAGAGCGCCTCTGGTCTCGAGCCCGCTCCATCCTGCAGAGCAACCTGCCCATCCTGGAGCGTTTCGTGGTGGGCAACGATCTATCATGGGTACCGCCCGAAGCTGGGGCCATCGCCTTCCTCAAGTACCCATGGGATCTGCCCTCCACAAAGCTGGCGGAGATCGCCCGAGAGCGTGACGTCCTCGTCGTCCCCGGGTCCCACTTTGGACATGACGGGTACCTGAGGCTGGGCTACGGCATGGCGAGGGAGACCTTGGATCAGGGGCTCCGCAAGCTCGAGAAGGCCTTCCGAGACGTTGATTCTGATGACCGTTGATGTCGTGGTCGTCGGGGCCGGTATTGCGGGCTCAGCCCTCGCCTACTACCTCTCCTCCGGGGGTGCTCAGGTCACAATCCTCGACAGGGCTTTTCCGGGTCAAGGGGCTACCGGGAGGTCCGCGGGCCTCTTGACAGTGCAGCTCTGGAATGAACTCGACGTATCCCTCGCTCGCGCCGCGCAGGATATATCATCGGAACTTCTTGGCGAAGGGAGGGGAGGCTTCGAGAGGGTAGGCTTCCTCAGGGTGACTCGACAGGAGGCGGATGTTCCGGCCATGAGGGAGAACTTGGAGACCTACAAAACACGCGGGATAGATGTGGAACTGCTCCAGGGTGAGGAGCTTGCTGACCACTTTCCCCTGCTAGCCACCGAGGGCCTTGCAGCTGGTCTGTACACCCCGGATGACGGGTTTGTGGATCCCCACGATCTGGCCTCCGTCTTCATCAATGAATCGAGGGAAGAGGGGGCAGTTGTGAGGTCAGAGACTCGTGTGGACGCGGTTCACCCGACGAGTGGCGGCGTAGCACTGGAGACCAGCGGAGGGCCCTTGAACGCCGACCTCGTTGTCGTCGCGGCCGGTGCCTGGAGCGCCGCGCTACTCAGACGGAGTGGGATTCATGCACATCTGAAGTCCTACCGGACCCAGGCCCTGGTGACGGCCCCCCTGGAGAGCGCGCCATCGCTTCCGATGCTGCACGAGTTGCCAGAGGGGTTCTACTTCAGACCCGACCAGGCGGGGCTGCTGCTCGGAGATGGCACAGAGGAACGGGAGGTGGACCCATCGGGCTACAACACCCAGGCGGACTTTGAACTGTACTCCGAAATCGCGAGGTGGATTTCCCGGAGAGTACCATCCCTGTCAACCGTCGGCTTCGCTCGCGGCTGGGCGGGCCTCTGCGTTGGTACGCCAGATCGTCTTCCGCTCGTAGGGCGTGTCGGTGAGGGGGAGGGGCTGTACCTGTTTGCTGGTTTCAACGGAATGGGAATCATGAGGGCGCCCGCCCTGGCCGAGGCCCTTGCAGAGGCGCTTCTCGGGGGTAGTCCATCCCTTGACCTCAGCCCCCTTTCCCCCGATCGATTTGTTGACTTGGAGGACTTCACCATCAGAGAGGGTTTCACCCTTCGATAGTGCCACTGTACTGGCGGAGCCAGTGTCGACAGGGGTTGACTCTTCTGGTTACCATGGCCAAGTTAGGTTTCCATCGCGGGCCAGTGTAGGCGACCTCGATTCCTTCGATGCCCGCCTCCAGAAACATCTGTCGGGCCTCGTCCTCGTCGTAGAAGAGCATCATGTTGTCTGCGAGGAAGCGGTAGACCCGTGCGACCCAGGATGCCCTCATGAATCTGCTAAAACTTTTATCCCATGCTCCCGTAATCCAGGTGGATGGCTCCGCCCTTCGACACAACGGAGAGCGAGGAGATGTGCCTCAAGTACATCTGGCTCCTTCAGAACGAGGACGGTGGGCCAGCGAAGACTGGCCGGCTGTCGGAGTACTTGAAGATCGTGCCATCCAGCGTGACTGAGATGCTGGAGAAGCTCCAGAAGCGGGACCTAGTGACGCACACCAAGTACCAAGGCGCCTCGCTGACATCCGAGGGGGAGAAGATTGCAGTGGGCATCCTGAAACGCCACTGCGCCATGGAATGGTTCCTGGTTCAGGTGCTGGAGGTCCCGGAGGGGAAGTTCCACGATGAGGCGTGCAAGATAGAGCACGTCCTCACCGAGAGCACGGCCGAGAAGCTGCGGTCCATGACGGACCAGCCGGATGCCTGCCCCGCCTGCTACGACCTCAACCAGCTCCACTGCCGTCACCTGATCGCGCGGGCCTAGTCCCTTGCCCGCGTGGCCCATGTGATTTCGGTTATCCGAAATCCCTTTAAACCACCTCTCTCCTAGAGACCAGAGATTTATGTAAGCCGAAAGATTGGGGGCCGTCGGTATGGTTGTCGCGCAATACCTTCTGACGTTTCGCGAGGTCTTGGAGGCTGCCCTGTTAACGGCAATCATTCTCTCCTATCTAGTCATGACGGGGCGCGCCTCCATGAAGCGATACGCCTGGTATGGCGTGGCCGCCGCCATCGCCCTCAGCGCAGTCCTAGGAGTAGCCGTGTGGTTCCTCTTCGGCAGCCTCGCCGAGGCTGAGAAGGTCCTCTTCGAGGGTCTTGCCGCCCTCATCGCCGTGGCCGTCCTTACCTCGATGATCTATTGGATGGCCGTGAAAGCACGGACGATTAAGACCAAGATAGAGAGCCGTGTGGAGGAGGCGGCAACCGCCGGTGCCATCCTTGGGCTGGCCACCCTGACCTTTGTACTGGTATTCCGGGAGGGCCTCGAGACCATACTCTTCCTAACGCCCTTCATGGTCCAGGACCTCCCCATGACGCTCCTGGGAGCCTTCCTCGGCATTGCTGCCGGTCTTCTCCTGGCCTATGGCGTCTTCAGCTTCGGAGTCCGTCTGGATCTCCGGAAGTTCTTCTACTTCACCAGTATCCTCCTCATTCTCCTTGCGGGAGGCCTGCTGGGGTACGCCATCCACGAGTTGATTGAGTACGGCGTCTTGCAGGGGGTAGATTTCGGTTTCTGGGGACAGGCGGCCTACGTCCTCCCTATCGCTAGTGAGAGTCTGTTCCATCACAAGAACGTTATCGGCTCGATCTTCGCCGTGATGTTCGGGTACACGGTCAATCCGGAGTGGGCCCGCCTCGTTGCCCACGTCTCCTACCTGGCCGTCGCACTGCCCCTGGCCATCACGATCTACCGCCGACCCGCAGCCGTTGCGGCATGGTCGGCGAAAATCAAGTCCCTCCTACGCTCGCCGTCACTCAGTGATCAGACGCCTCACGAAGATTGACCCCGCCTGTCGGGTCTGTTGGGATCTGACTAGGGACTCAAGTACTCGGGCTCCGTCAGGGCGCCCTCCAGCTTCAGCAGCCTGATCTTCCACTCGATGCCTGAGCCAAACCCTCCCAGGTCGCCACGGCTTCCGACGACCCTGTGGCAAGGGATCACGATGAAGGACCTGTTCTTGTCCAAGGTGTAGGCCACGGCCTTGTATGCCCTGGGCTTGCCGATCTCCTCGGCGATCTCTCTGTAGCTTTTCACTTCCCCGTAGGGAATCCTGCGGGCGGCCTGCAGGACCCTGACCTCGAAGGGAGTGTATCCAGAGAGGTCCACGCTGTATCTCGAGAAGTCCACCTCCTCCCCATGGAAGTAGCGCTGTAGGTCCCTGGCCAGCTCGGTTTCCGCTTTCTCGCCGGGATGATCTCGGTCGTTTGTGAGGACGATCCCCCTAGCCTGACGGCCCTCCTCACACACGTCCACCCTGCCGAAGTCCGTCCTGAGGGACGTGACCCTCATCGCGTCAAGGAGGGTCTTCTACCATATCATGCTGACGAGCGGCTCGCGTCCTCAGGGCTGGTCAGGATCGTCCTCGCGTCTACGACCTTGCACCCCTTTCCCTTCTCGAAGACGAGGAAGGGGTTGATGTCCACCTCTCCGATCTCATGGAAGTCCTCCACCATCTGCGAGAGGCGTTGCAGGTACTCAGCCAGAGAGGCTACGTCTGATGGCGGTTCTCCCCTCACGCCCTCGAGGATCGGGTAGCTTCGGACGCTTTCAATCATCCTCATGGCGTCCACGTCCGTCATAGGAGTCAATCGGAAGACCACGTCCTTCAGGAACTCCACGTAGATACCTCCAAGTCCGAAGACGATCATGGGGCCGAACTTCGGGTCCAGGCTCACTCCCATGATGGTCTCCTTCCCGCCGCGGGCAAACTCTTGGACCATGAACTCCTCCGCCTCGAAACCTTTGGAGGAGAGGCGCTTAGTTATCTTCGCGAAGTGCTCCCTTAATTCATCGGGCGTCCTGATATCCAGGGCTACCGCCCCGTACTCCGTCTTGTGGACGATCTCAGGATGGACGGCCTTGAGCGCCACAGGATATCCGATTTCCTCGGCATGCGCTAGGGCCCCTTCCAGGTCCTGAGCCATCCGAGTCGCCACCACGTCAAAGCCGTAGGCCTGCAGCAGCTCCAGAGTCTCCAATTCGTGGAGCCGGGTCCGTCCCTGTCGTCTCACCGCGGAGATGATCCCTTCCGCCTCCTCACGGTCCACGTCAAAGACTCGAAACTCACCCTCCTCCCGGGCCAGGTACTCCTTATAGGTGGCCATGGCAGCTAGGGACCTGGCGGCGTTCTCCGGAAACAGATAGGAGGGTATCCCGTGGCCCGTAAGCTCCATGAAGGCGGGAGATTCCTTCGCTCGGGATACGAACGAGCTCAGTATCGGCTTATCGTATTCCTGAGCGACCTCCCATATCGCCCTCGCAATCTCCACATCGTCCGTGACAATAGGTGGGACGGTGATCACCACAAGGGCGTCAACGTTCTCGTCCTTCAGAGCCGCCTCCATGGCGATTTTATAGCGGGCCCCATCGGCGTCGGCAATCAGATCGATGGGGTTCTGGGTGCTGGCCTCCTCCGGAAGCTTGCCCTCGAGGTAGGCGATGGTCTTCGGACTTAGCCGGGCCATCTCCATGCCGTAGCTTACCAGAGCGTCCGTGGCCATGATTCCAGGTCCTCCGGCGTTGGTTACGATGGCCACCCGCCTTCCTGCCGGGAGAGGTTGCTGAGAGAAGGCCATTCCGATGTCGAAGAGCTCCTGGATGGAACCCGCCCGGAGGACGCCGCACTGTTCGAAGAGGGCCTGGGCGCCTACATCTGGACCCGCCATGGCCCCCGTGTGACTTACCGCGGCCCGCCTCCCGGCCTCCGTTCTCCCCGATTTGAGGGCGATTATTGGTTTTTTCCTCGTGACCCGTCTGGCGATTCTGACGAAGTTCCTGGGATCCCCGAAACTCTCGATGTACAGCAGTATGAGGTCCGTTTCCGGGTCCCTTTCCAGATACTCGATGATTTCGTTGCCGGAGACATCTACGGCGTTCCCCAGGCTTGCGAACTTCGACATCCCCACGGCCACGTTCCTGGCGTGTTCCAGGATGGCGACGCCCAGGGCTCCGCTCTGGGTCAGGAAGGCGATATTGCCCTTCAGCGGCGGAATGGGCGAGAAGGTGCTGTCCATCTGGACGTCGTCGTGGGTGTTGATGACCCCCATGCAGTTGGGTCCGATCATCGTCATGTCGTACGACTTGAGCAGGGCGTGAAGCTGCCTCTCCCGCTCGGTCCCCGCGGCCCCCACCTCGCTGAAGCCAGCGGTAATGACCACCAGCCCTTTGACGCCCTTCTGGCCGCACTCCTCCACGACTCTCAGGACGTGGGCGGCGGGGACTACGATGATGGCCATGTCCACGTCGTCGGGGACGTCTAGCACTGAGGGATAGGCCTTGATGGAGTGGACGGAGGATGCCTTCGGATTGATGGGATAGACGCGGCCCGTGAAGCCAAAGGTGAGGAGGTTGTCCAGGACCTCTGAGCTGACCTTGCGCCTGCTCCGGGACGCGCCGACGACGGCGATGGACTCTGGAGAGAAGATGTAGTCCAGCCTCTCTCTCATGGCTGTTTCCTAAGAGCGAGGGGCATATAGACTAAGCGGTACCTGTCTGTGTCTCCATCAGGATTATAATGGCTTCCCGTGGTCTGGTGAAATCGGGAGTTCCCAGGGAGGTCTCTGGGCATGAGCGGTTCCAGCCTGTTGGTCTATGATGAGGGGTACCTGGACTACGACTTCGGCGGGGCCCACTCCATGCGGCAGGAGAGGATCAAGCTGGCCAGGGAGCTGATAGCCGCCCTTGGGATTCTCGACATGCCCGCGGTGAAGGAGATGGCAGCAGTCACGGCCGACGAGGAGATTCGATTCATCCACTCGGAGGAGTACATCGAGGCCGTGAAGGAGGCCGGTAGGGATGGTGGTGGCAGCTGGCGATATATGAAGTACGGCCTGGGCACTCTAGACAACCCGATCTTCCGGAACATGTACGAAGCCTCGGCCCTCCATGTAGGCGGGTCCCTGAACGCGCTGAGAACCGTGCTAGATGGGGAGGCGTCCCACTCCTTCAACCTCGGCGGGGGATTTCATCACGCCCTCCGGTCCCGCGCCTCCGGCTTCTGCATCTTCAACGATCCCGCCATCGTTATTGGTGCGCTCCTGCGGGAGGGGCTGAGACGTATCCTCTACATCGACGTCGACTGCCATCACGGCGACGGCGTCCAGGCGGCCTTCTATACGGAGCCGAAGGTGATGACCATCTCCCTGCATGAGGACGGCAGGTACCTCTTCCCTGGGACAGGATTCGTCCGCGAACTAGGGGAAGGAGAGGGGGAGGGATACAGCGTCAACGTCCCCCTCCCGCCGTACACGCAGGACAGCCCCTACCTCCACGCCTTTTCAGAGCTGGTTCCACCTCTGGCCGAGGCCTTCAAACCAGAGTTCGTGGTGACCCAGTTTGGCGTGGACACCCACTACCTCGACCCCTTGACCCATCTGAACCTGACCACAGCCGCCCACCTCCAGATCGCGTCGGAGATCCACGACCTCACCCACAGGCTGTGCGCTGGAAGGTGGACCTCCATGGGTGGTGGAGGCTACGACCCCGCTGCCGTTGCCCGGTCGTGGACCCTCATGTTCGGCGCCATGGCGGGCTGGGAGGTGGAGGACAGGATACCAGCGGATTGGCCTCCGATCTACGAGCGGATTATGGGGAGATCCACGAGGGCCGACACACTCCTGGATCCCTCTCCGCCCTCCAAGCCTGGCATCCAGAGGGAGGTAGAGAGAGTCGTGGATGAAGTGAAGGAGGCTCTCTCTCCCTACCACGACCTCTAGCTTTCCCAGGCCCTACCGACCTGCGCAGGCTTCACAGGATCGACGGGAGCCACAGTCTAACCGTACACCTCGTTCAACACCTGGGCTAGAGCGGTGTAGACTTTTGACAGGCCGCAGATGATGCCCTCGATAGCATCTCACCATCCCTTCCATCAGCTCGTACGTCTGCCCTCGATGAGGCGTTCCACGACAGAGGAGTCCGCCAACGTAGTGGTGTCTCCCACGCTCTCCACATCACCGGCCGCGATCTTCCTCAGAATCCGACGCATGATCTTGCCCGACCGCGTCTTCGGCAGGTCGTCGGTGAACTGAATGGCATCGGGCGTGGCGATGGGGCCTATCGTGCTCCTCACGACTTGGACCAGGTCCTGCTCCAGCCCATCAGACGGTGAATTGCCCTGCTTCAGCGTGACGTAGCAGTAGATGCCCTGACCCTTCACGTCGTGGGGGAAGCCCACAACCGCGGCCTCGGCGACTTTCTCGTGGGAGACCAGGGCGCTCTCTATCTCGGCCGTGGCAAGTCGGTGCCCCGAGACGTTGATAACGTCGTCGATGCGACCCATCAACCAGTAGAAGCCGTCCTCGTCGATTCTGCAGCCGTCGCTGGTGTAGTATTTCCCGGGGAAGACCGAGAAGTAGACACTCTTGATGAGCTCGTTTCTCTCGTCACCGTAGACGCCACGGATCATCCCGGGCCAGGGCTTGGTGACGACGAGGGCGCCGCCCTCGTTGACGTCCGCCACCGTCCCGTCACTCCTGAGGACCTCGGCCTCAATCCCGAAGAATGGCAGCGAGGCCGAGCCCGGCTTGGTTGGGATGGCACCTGGCAGAGGGGTGATGAGAATCCCTCCCGTCTCCGTCTGCCACCAGGTGTCCACGATGGGGCATCGCTCGTGACCGATGACGCTGTAGTACCACATCCAGGCCTCGGGATTGATGGGCTCGCCTACCGTCCCCAGGATGCGGATGCTGGAGAGGTCGTGCTTGTTGGGCCACTCCTCGCCTCGCCTCATGAGAGCTCGGATGGCTGTGGGAGCGGTGTAGAAGACGGTGACCTTGTAGTCCTCCACGATCTTCCAGAACCGGTCGGGCTCCGGGTAGGTGGGGATCCCCTCGAACATGAGCACCGTGGCGCCGTTGGAGAGCGGGCCGTAGACGATGTAGGAGTGGCCCGTTATCCAGCCGATATCGGCCGTGCACCAGAAGATGTCGTCGTCCTTCAGGTCGAAGATGAGCTTGGACGTGAGGTGCACGTAGACCATGTAGCCCCCGGTGGTGTGGAGGACGCCCTTGGGCTTCCCCGTGCTCCCGCTGGTGTACAAGAGGAACAACGGGTCCTCGGAGTCCATCTCTTCCGCCTCACACTCAGCCGCCACGTCTTCTGCAGCGGTCTCCTCGTGGTACCAGAGGTCTCTCCCCTCCTGGAGGTCGACTTCGATCCCCATCCTCCTGACGACGAGGACATGTCGCACGTCGGGACACGACTTCAGCGCAACGTCGGCGTTGTCCTTGGAACGGACCGTCTTCCCTCCGCGGGGATAGCCGTCCGCGGTGATGAGGAAGGTCGAGCCACCGTCGAGGATGCGGTCCCGCAGGGATCCCGGGCTGAAGGCCGAGAAGACGACGGAGTGGATGGCACCGATCCTAGCGCAAGCTAGGAGGGCGATGGGCAGCTCTGGGATCATAGGCAGGAAGATGGTGACTACGTCCCCGCGCCGCACACCGCGCTTCTTCAGCACATTGGCGAGCCTGCTGACTTCGTCGTGGAGCTGCCTGTAGGTGAAGCTGCGACGATCCTCTACTTCCTCGCCCTGCCACAGGATGGCAACTTTGTCTCCCTTCCCGCTCTCCAAGTGCCGGTCGAGGCAGTTGTAGGCCGCGTTGAGCTTCCCGCCGATGTAGTACTGCACGAAGGGGCCTTTGACCTCTCCGATCTTCGAGTAGTCGTACTCCAGGACCTTGTCCCACTTCCTGAACCACTCGAGACTCTCATCGGCGATGCGGCCCCAGAAACCGGCGGGATCATCTATTGATTCTCTATACTGCCGCTTGTACTCTTCCATGCTCTTGACGTGGGCCGACTGGCTCAGCTCTTCCCGGGGTTGAAAGACCCGTCTCTCCCGCATCAACGAGTTGATTTCGGGCTGCATCGCTGCCACACGTTCCTCTGGTTGAAGCACAGACCCTGCCCCTATTTCAAGGCGCCTCTAAGCGCGTAAATACATGTAATTTCTGAAAGGAGGTTACAGGATATGCGGGACTAACTCCCCGATCTCCGGACTCCCAGGTTGGAGCTCTGGCTGGCTGATAGTCTTCTAGATTTCTTGAGGAAATGAGACTAGTTCCCGTACATCAGATTGCCAATGTCCGGCCCGCCAACCTGGCCCAAGCTTCCGCCCCCGGCGTTGACACATCCCGGGAAGGCCGACCCCTGGTGGAAGCGTCCATGGCATCCGGGGACGCGAATGCCTGGTTGGGATGCGGGGGATACCACCTCTCTCCAGGCGTTAGGTTGCCTGATTCTGCTGCCGGGGTCGGTGCTCTTGGCGGCCGACCAGACCTGGGGAATCGCCTTTGCGCTGCCGGGTGGAACTCTCCTCTTCGTTGGGTGGTTGGCGTTGGGGCTGAACATCGCTGCCATCCCCCGAGGAGGAGGTTCTGCCTACCGGCACAAGAACGCAATGACAGTCACCTATGCCGTGTCCTGGGTAGGTCTGGTCCTCGGACTGGCCATCTCCAGTGTGGTCTTGCCCAGGGACATGGCAATGCCGGTCTCTCTCGGCCATGGCCCTCACACTACAGATTCTCGGAGTGCTCTGGCCCCTTGCATCCATGTTCGCGGGGACGATGGCCATCGGCTCCGTGCTCATTGGGTATGGGTGGGCTGGCGCTCAGGATGAGGGAGTCCCGGCTTCTCGAGGCCGCGTCGAAGGCTGAAGTCGGGTCCGCGACGGAGCCAGTCCCGGGCTTCGGCAATCTCTCCCCCGAAATCTCCTGACTGCGAAATCTTAAAATACGGACCTCCAGTATTGAAAGGGCTACGTGTCGAGGTCCGATAGCTCCTTACTCTCAAGTCGGATAACTGCAAATGAACTCATTTTAACCACCGGTTACAGACAGCTTTTCATAAGGAACGCGAGCCAATCGAATGCTAGGGACGAGAAACGCCAGATGTCCACCCGCAACACGACATCCGCCCTTGTGACTCCCAGCCACGTGGCGATACATGGGAAGGTGATGGATCCTGAGCAAGGACGAAATCCGCGAGGACGAGGACGAAAACATAGAGGAGTTCATCGAGGAGCGCACGGCTAAGGTCAAGCAGGAGCTGGAGGACCGCCTGGAGCGATTGAAGTACCAGTACGAGCGCGAGCTGAACAACTTCCGCTACGAGATCCAGGAGCGCGACTACCGGCTCAAGGCCTACGAGGACAAGTTCAGCAAGATCAAGGAGCCGCCCCTGCTATACGCGTACATCGTTCGCAAGGAGGGGTCGGAGCTTTCAGGCAACCAGGTCGTGGTCGCTCGGGCGAGCGAGATGCTAAAGGTCTCCACCGGCTTCATGGACAAAGACACCCTGGAGATCGGTCAATATGTCTGGGTCCACCCCCAGACCTACGCTATCGTTGAGGAGAGCCACGAGATTCACCGGGGCATCATCGGGAAGGTCCTGGACGTCCTGGAAGACACCCTCATAGTGAGCGTCGAGGGTGACCTGGACAAGAGGATTGTGAAGTGCGACCCGGAGCTGGCGAAGACCATCAAACCGGGATTCCAGGTTTCCCTCCTGCCGCCCACCATGGCGATTCTGGAGGTCATGGCGGACGCAGAGGTGAAGAGCCTCCTCCTGGGCGAAAGGCCCCACGTCACCTACGATGCCATCGGCGGCCTGGACTGGGCCATCGAGCGGATCAAGGACGTCACCGTCCTGCCCTTTCAACAGAAGAAGCTCTTCGAGAAGGTGGACCTGAAGGCGCCCAAAGGCATCCTGCTCTACGGACCGCCAGGATGCGGCAAAACGCTGATTGTCCGGGCCATCGCCTCGGAGAACGAGATGACCTTCTTCAACGTCTCCGTGGCCGACATCCTCTCCAAGTGGGTCGGAGAGAGCGAGCGGATTACCAAGGAGATCTTTCGCCAGGCGCGGGAGAAGGCTCCGAGCATCGTCTTCTTCGACGAGATCGAGGCCCTCTTCACCATCCGCGGGATGCTGGACACCTCGGGAGTCCACAAGAACATCATCGCCCAGATCCTGTCGGAGATGGACGGCCTCATCGAGCTGGAGGACGTCTTCGTCGTCGGCTCCACCAACAGGCCGGACCTCCTCGATCCCGCCCTGATGCGGCCGGGGAGGTTCGACGAGATCGTGGAGATCCCCCGTCCCGACAGAAAGGCGGGGGAGGAGATTCTGAACATCTACCTTAGGGAGGGTCTTCCCCTGTCGCCAGCGTTGGTCGAGGAGTACGGGGACTACGACACAGCCTACCTCGCCCTCAGGAGATTCGTAATGGAGGAGCTGTACGGTGAGAACAAGTGGGTCCGCATGAAGCTCGACTCCGACGCGAAGGAGTCGGTGAAGACCGTCAAACGGAAGGACATCATCTCCGGAGCCATCATCGAGGCCGTGGTGAAGACGGCCAAGAAAAACTTCATCAAGCGGGCCATCCAGAAGCCGGCGAAGCAGCGGAACAAGGAAGGCCTCTCCATGGAGGACCTCCGACTGGCCATCGAAGAGGAGTGCAAGGAGCACGCCATCACCGAGGTCTACATCTACGAGAAGCGGCAACGGGAGATCTTCAAGCAGATCGGGACCGACCCCATGGTCGGCTGAGGAGGGCTGATGAGGCCCATCGTCCAGGGCACAGAGCACGAGTACACTCTCTACTCCCGCAAGATGAATCGCCTGGGCGTGGACCCTCACATCCTCGCCCTGGAGCTGCTTCGGGAGAGTGATCTCCACCTGGCAGGGGAATGGACGACTAACGGGTCGCGGGGCTACTACGACGTCGGCCACCTGGAGATCTCCACACCGGAGACCTCCAACTTCAGGGACCTCATTGTATGGGAGAAGGCGGGCGAGAAGATTGTCGACTGGCTTCGAAAGGTGACGGAGGAGAAGTATCTTGGCCCCGACGTGCGACTCTGGGCCTTCAAGAACAACACCTCCCCCGACGGCGTCTCCTACGGGAGCCACGAGAACTACTGCGTCTCCCGGAAGCTTCCCTTCCCCGAGGCCTTCGTCCGGGAGCTCGTGCCGCACCTCACCACCCGCTTCATCTACTCCGGGGCAGGGGACATCATTGACGGGAGGTACGTCCTGTCGCCGATGGCCTATCTGACGAGCTCCCTCATAAGCGGTGAGACCATGCACTCCACTGGCGTCCTCAACACGCGGGACGAGCCCCATGCGCTGCCCCACCGCTGGCGACGCCTCCACCTCCTCATCGGAGACGCCCTGGTCAACGAGGTAGCCATCATGCTGCGCCACTTCACTGCCAGCGCCATCCTGCAGCTGATGGAGGACAATAGCCTGCAGGATGTGCCCCTGCTGGCGGACCCGGTGAAGGACATGTGGCACAACGTGGAGCACATGAACCCGGAGAAGTGGCGGGTGACCCTCAAGGACGGCTCGCAGACGTCCCCCATCGCGATTCAGAGGTACTACATGGCCAAGGTCGAGGAGGTCGTGGAGAGCAGGCCGGAGCGGGAGGCCTTCCGCATCTGGGAGGAGGTGCTGGACGGCCTAGAGGCTAGGAAGTCCCGGGAGCTCGCGAGGCGGGTGGAGTGGTTGGACCGCTTCTTCGCCATTCAGGAGGCCGTGGAGGAGAAGGATGCGATGGAGGTCGAGATGATGGCCTGCAAGCAGTACTCCGAGGTGGGCCAAGACCGAGGGATATTCTATAAGAGGCAGCAGGCCGGCCTCGTGGACAGGGTCCTGGAGGATAGGGAGATTAAGGTGGCCGTCTACGAGCCTCCTGAGGATACCCGGGCCCGTCTCCGACGAGATGTGTGCGAAAAGGGCAAAATCGTGGGTATCGACTGGTCCTATATCGTCGTTGATGATGGGACCAGAAAGCGTATTAATATGCCCGACCCGTATAGTCCAGTGCTAGAGGAAGACGATGTCCCAGCTTGAGAAGAAGTCCAAGAAGAAGAAGAAGAAAAAGGAGGAGCCGAAGCTCGAGTTTGAGGCCGGGAAGGTCTTCAAGCCCAGCGAGGCGAAGGATCAGGACTTCGAGCTGGATATGGAGAGCGCTCGTTATCATGCCCGCAAGGGTGAAGGGGGCGACCGGCGCAGTTAGGCGCTGAGGAATCTTATTATTCTGCACCACCATCCGACCCCGTGATGGCTGAGGAAGGGGAGTTGGAGGAGACGCCCCGCGACGCTAAGTTCGAGGTGTACGGGCAGGAGATGATCGAGAAGGTCGTGAAGAGGAGCGGTAACAGCGGCCGCGTCTATCTCCCACCCGATTGGGTGGGCAAGCGGGTCAAGATCATCCGCGTCGAGTGAGGGATCATATGCAGGTAGCCGTACGGAGGGTCACGGAGGCCGACATCCCTGAGATGGTCCGCATCGAACGGGAGATAACCCAGAGTTCCCAGGTCAGCTCCCTGGAGGGAATCCTCCATGAGTACACGGACCGCGGCGATCCGGACCTCCTGGTGGCGGCAGAATCTGAGGGGAAGCTCGTGGGCTTCCTGGTGGGTGAGATCCGGCCCTGGGAGTTCGGTGAAGACGAGGAGGTTGCATGGATTAAGGTCGTTGGAGTGGACCCGAAGCATCAGGGCCGGGGCATCGGCAAGATGCTCGGAGAGGCCTTCGCGGAGAAGCTCAGGGGGAAGGGGATCAAGAGGCTGAGAACACTGGTCCCCTGGGATTCCGGCGATCTCATCACGTACTTCAAGGCCCTGGAGTTTGACAGGAGCAGATTCACGGTCCTAGAGAGGCGTCTATAGGCTTCGACGCGACACTGCAGCCGCAAATACTTATCAGAACCCTCAGGTATGACTGCCGTACATAAACAAACAGGAGTCGGAGTCCATGGGGAAGTTCATAGAGTATGAGGTGGAGGATGGTATCGGCATCGCCCGGATGAACAAGCCGCCGGCGAACACTTACAACTACGAGTTCATGAAGGAGCTAGACAGCGCCATTGAGGATGTCCGCTTCGACGACGACGTGAAGGTGGCCGTCCTCGCTAGCAAACTGGATAAGTTCTTCTCGGCGGGGGCGGACATAGGCATGCTCAACGAGAGCAACCCCGACTACAAGGCCATGTTCTGCCTCCACTGCCAGGAGACCCTGGTCAGGATGGAGAACACCCCGAAGATATGGATCGCCGCCATCAACGGCCACTGCGTCGGCGGGGGCCTAGAGATCGCCCTCGCCACCGACATACGGGTCATGGGCCGCGACAGTGGGAAGATTGGCCTGCCGGAGGTCAACCTAGGGGTCCTGCCGGGGACGGGAGGCACCCAGAGGCTCCCGCGGCTCGTCGGCAAGTCGACGGCCCTCGACATGATGATCACCGGGAAGACCGTGAGCCCCGATGAGGCCTTGAAGATCGGCCTGGTGAACTACGTTTTCGATCAGGAGGAACTCTGGGACAAGGCCGTTGACTACGCCAAGACCCTCGCCGCGGGGCCGATCCGCGCCGTGGGTCTCATCAAGCGGTCGGTCACCGAAGGGCTCGAGATCCCGCTGAAGCAAGGCCTGGCCCTTGAGCGAGAGCTGCAGAATCGCCTCTTCATCACCGAAGACGCCAAAGAAGGCATCAAGGCTTTTGTGGAGAAGAGGAAGCCGGTCTTCAAGGGCAAGTGAC
>JABAOH010094847.1_pt1 | contig 63144 bp, 50 predicted proteins | sample 7062181 | NCBI WGS metagenome assembly JABAOH01 (sample SAMN14538630, study PRJNA623070) | marine sediment metagenome | biome: marine biome [ENVO:00000428]; feature: marine pelagic biome [ENVO:01000023]; material: deep marine sediment [ENVO:00002113]; isolation source: pool of 5 deep marine... | reverse complement strand
CTGGAGGTCCCCTTGGCGCTGCTCTCGCTCTGTGTGGCCGGGGCCGGAATCGGCGTGGCGTACATGCTGTACGTCCGCCGGCGCGACTTGCCGGAACTGGTCGCAACGCGGTTCCGGCGGCTCTACCAGGTCCTCTATGAAAAGTACTACGTGGACGAGCTATACCAGCATTGGATCGTGAACCCGCTCGATCGACTGGCGTTTTTGCTGTGGCGACGGTGTGACGTGGCGGTGGTGGATGGGGCCGTGAACGGGCTGGCCCGGATGATGGAAGTGGGGAGCTGGAGGCTCCGGCGGATCCAGACCGGGGTGGTATTTACCTACGTCCTGTCGATTCTGGCCGGCGTCGTTCTCCTTTTGGGGTATTTGGTCATCGGGAGGTAGGCGTGCCCCTGTTGAGTCTGATCACTTTTCTGCCTGCGGTGGGCGCTTTAGGCCTCTTGGTCATTCCTCGGCAGCGGGAGAACTTGATCCGGGGACTCGCGCTTGGGATCTCGATCCTGACGTTTCTGATTTCTTTGAGGCTTTATACCGGATTTCACCTGGGGAGCGCCGGGATGCAGTTCGCGGAGGAGGCCGAGTGGATTCCCAGCCTCGGCATCGGGTACAAGCTGGGGGTCGACGGGATCAGTCTCTTTCTCGTCCTCTTGACTACCTTCCTGATGCCCATCGTTGTCCTGGCTTCGAACGGGATTCAGCATCGGGTGAAGGAATACATGGTGGCGATGCTTGTTCTGGGGACGGGAATGATCGGGGTCTTCGTGGCCTTGGATCTGGTCCTCTTCTATGTCTTTTGGGAGGCCACGCTGATTCCCATGTATTTCATCATCGGGATCTGGGGCGGGCCGCGACGCGTCTACGCCACGATCAAGTTTGTCCTCTTCACCATGGCCGGTTCTCTCCTGATGCTCGTGGCCATTATCGCGCTGCCCCTGCTGCACGCCCAGGGGGGAGGGGCTTTCACCTTTGACCTGACGATCCTGATGAATATTGAGATCCGGACTGAAATTCAGGTGTGGCTCTTCCTCGCCTTTGCCTTGGCCTTTGCCATTAAGGTCCCTCTTTTTCCGTTTCACACGTGGCTCCCGGACGCCCATGTGGAAGCTCCCACGGGAGGGAGCGTGATCCTGGCCGGAGTTCTCCTGAAGATGGGGACGTATGGATTTCTTCGCTTTGCACTCCCCCTATTTCCAGATGCCACCCTGCTTATGCTTCCATATATCTCGGGACTCGCCTTGATAGGAATCATCTACGGGGCGTGGGTGGCGATGGTACAGCCGGACCTCAAGAGCTTGGTGGCGTATTCCAGCGTGAGCCACCTCGGCTTTGTCGTGCTGGGGATCTTTGCGTTGAACGGGGAGGGAATTGCTGGATCGATATTGCAGATGGTCAACCATGGCCTCTCTACGGGGGCCCTCTTCCTCTTGGTCGGGATGATCTACGAACGTCGGCACACCCGAATGATCGTCGACTTTGGCGGCCTCTATCGGCGGATCCCACTGTTTGGAGGCATCTTCATCGTTGTCACCCTCTCCTCGATTGGGTTGCCGGGATTGAACGGGTTCGTGGGGGAGTTTCTCATCCTGCTTGGAACCTTCCGCGTGCAGCCGGTATTCGGCATTGCAGCGGTGACGGGGATCATCTGGGCGGCCTGGTACATGCTGGCCATGCTGCGGCGCGTCCTCTTCGGACCCCTCGTCCATCAAGAGAACGCGGAACTCTCTGACCTGAATCGGACTGAACGGGCTGTCCTGGTTCCCATTATTATCCTCATCGTGTGGATCGGGGTGTATCCTGCTCCCTTCCTCCGCCGAATGGAAGCGTCGGTCGAGCGCGTCATCGCCCAGGTGGAACGCCGACAGATGGCTCATAGTTCAGGGTTCATGGTTCAGAGTAAGAGCACAACAGACGAAGAAGCATCGTCCATGAACCATGAACGATCAACGCTGAACCCAAGAGGCATCGTCCATGAACCATCCACCATGAAAACGGGACCGTCATCCATGAACCCTGAACCATTAACCCTGAACCGGGGGAGAAGGTGAGTGTGAGTACCCCACAGCTTGACTGGGGAGGGATGGCCCCGTTCCTCTTCCTCACGGGTACTGCCCTGGGGACGATGCTCCTTGACCTCTGCCTTTCGCGGCGGCGGCAGGTCTGGCTGGGCTATGTAGGACTTGTGGGGATGCTCCTCACCATGGTGATGCTGGTCCGAAGCTTCGGCGGAGCGGAGCAGGTGATCGCGGAGATGCTCATCCTCGACGACTTTTCGCGGTTCTTCCACCTTGTATTTCTCCTCGTGGCCGCCCTGACTGTTCTGGTGTCGGTCCGATACGTGGAGCAAGAGGGACTGTACCAGGGGGAGTATTACGCGCTGATCCTCATTGCGACCCTGGGAATGATGGTGATGGCGTCTGCCGGGGATCTCATTATGATTTTCTTGGGTCTCGAGACTCTCTCGATTCCTCTCTACATCCTGGCGGGCTTCCTCCGAGGCCGTCTCAGATCAAACGAGTCTGCCCTTAAGTATCTTCTCTTGGGGGCCTTTTCTTCCGCCTTTCTGCTGTACGGTATCGCTTTCCTGTACGGGGCGACGGGAACGACACGCCTGGAGAGAATGGCTGCCCATCTGAGTCGCGGGGTGGCCTGGGAGAATCCCCTCGTATTCCTGGGGATCGGTCTTTTTCTGGTGGGGCTTGCCTTCAAGGTCGCCGCGGTCCCGTTTCACATGTGGTTGCCGGATGTCTATGAGGGGGCTCCGACCCCCGTCACCGCCTTTATGATTGCCGGGACCAAGGCCGCTGCCTTTTCCGCACTCTTGCGGGCCTTCGGAACTGCGTTGACGCCCCTCCCTGCCACATGGGTTGCGCCCCTATGGGTGCTCGCCCTGCTGACCATGGCAGTGGGCAATGTAGCCGCCCTCACCCAACAGAGCATTAAGCGGATGCTGGCCTATAGCTCGATCGCCCACGCCGGCTATCTTTTGGTCGCGTTAGTGACCGGCACGAGCCGGGGCTTTTCTAGTATCCTTTTCTACCTCGTCGTCTACGCTTTCATGAACCTGGGGGCCTTCGCCGTGATCATTGCCCTGGCTCGACGGGGAGAAGAGAGTCCGACCCTTTCGGCCTATGCCGGCTTGGGTTTTCGCCATCCCGCCTTGGCCTTCAGCATGGCGGTGTTTATGTTTTCGCTGGCAGGTCTCCCCCCCACGGGAGGATTCATGGGGAAGCTTTACATCTTCACTGCTGCCGTGGAGGCCGAGTATGTGGGCCTCACGGTCTTGGCTGTCATTTGCAGTCTCATTTCCGTCTTCTTTTATCTCCGGGTCGTTGTGGTGATGTACATGGAGGAGCCCCGGGAGGGACTTTCAGGTCTCGGTCTCTCTCCCGCCATCCTCATCACCCTTGTGCTTGCGGTGGCGGCCACACTCCAGCTGGGGCTTCTGCCGGCAGGGGTTTGGGATCTGGCGGTCCGTTCAGTGCAAAGCTTTTGGGGGTAGAGGAGCATGAAGCACGAGAGGTCGGACCGGTCGATCAGGCATCGGATCCCTGAAAGGACCATCACCCGCCTGAGTATCTACCTGAGATGTGTGGAGGAGCTCGTCGCCGATGGAACGGCTGCGGTCTCTTCCCAGCAGTTGGCTGAGCGTTTCGGGTTCAACTCGGCCCAGGTCCGAAAGGATTTGGCGTACTTCGGCCAGTTTGGTGTTCGGGGACTCGGCTACTTTACCGAGGAACTCAAGGAGAACCTGGAGCGGATTCTGGGCCTCAAGCAGGAGTGGGCGGTAGCCTTAGTGGGTCTCGGAAACCTGGGTTCCGCCCTCCTGAATTACCGGGGGTTTCAGCAGCGGGGGTTCCGCATATCGGTGGTCTTCGATAACGATCCAGGCAAGGTGGGCCGGTCGATTGGCAAGGTCCAGGTCTATGACGCTGAGAAGATTGTTCCCATGCTCAAGCGTCGCAAGATCAAGATGGCCGTTATCGCCGTGCCCGCGGGAGCGGCCCAGTCGGTGGCTGATCAATTGGTCGCAGCCGGGGTAAATGCCATGCTCAATTTTGCCCCGACCCAGCTCTCCGTTCCCAAGGGGGTCAAGGTCCAAAACGTGGACCTCTCCGTGATGCTCAAGACCCTGAGCTTCTATACTATTCGATCCGCCCGGGACGCCCGAGCCCCGCGAGCGCTGCGTCGCTGAGCAGCCCTAGCTAAGGCCCTATTCCCGCCACCGGTGATCCACCAACGCCTTGGTAGCTTTAACCATGATGATCTCGTCGGGCTAGTCCCGGCTGAAGCCCTCCGACGGCCACTTCCCGGTCCCATCCACATCTATCTTGGATCCGTACAGGGGAAGCCGGCTCGCGTGATCCTTTGAGCCTGAATTCGATTGCGTCGGAGTGTATAAACTGGCGAGATGAGAGTCGCGCGGAGATCGACGGGCGCCTACAAGATCCTGTACAGACTCTTCCCCTTCCTAGCAAGGGCATCCACCTTGTTCGTGACCTCGGGGTCCTCGATAAGCGGAGGGGCATGGTGGGACTTCAGCCGCGCATCAATGATCAAGGATTTCCGGCATCCCCAGTGCTTGTGCTCGATGAAGCTTCCGACCCCATGCACGTCATGGGAGGGATTCGACCGGGTAAAGGTCACCCAAAGGAAGTTTCTCAAGTTCCTTGCGGTGAATTCGGCATCATCCACAAGGACGATGAGTGTGATGCCTTTCAGGTTACACCGCTCGTCGAGGAAGGTCGCGAACGAATCCATTTCCGTTTCGGCCGTGTCGTAATCGGAGAATGGCGGTCCCTGGACAACGGCGATACCCGGCATGGCGAGGGCGCACTTGGAATACCCCCCTGGCAGCGTGAAATTCTCCGGGATGTTTCTCGCCAGCTCCCGCTTCTTATTGCCCGCCGCAGCAATGACGAGTTTGGATCCGGCATTCAGGCCTGTTCCCGAGTAGTCGAGCGTATCGATGGTCGTACGCGTCTGGAAGTGCAGATCCCGCGTCCAGTCAACCCGCTCCAAGGCGTGCCCGAGGAACTGTTCGATCTGGTGAACATCGAGGTCGGGGTTGTCTTCCCCTGCAACGATGAAAAGGTACTTCGCGAGGGAGCATTGGCCAAAGCCGAGCAGGGCGTTCGCCATGGTCAGAATTTCCTGGGGAATCCGCTCGCCATAAGGGACATACCGCTCGCTGCCGATCGCGAGAAGAAGGGGATGGACACCGGCGGCGTCCACCGCGTGGATGGCCGTGACGCCCGGGAGTTCTACGGGAACCATGGGTTGCGTGATCTCGTGGATGAGCTGCCCGAAGGAGGTGTCCTCTTGGGGGGGACGGCCGACAACGGTGAAGGGCCAGATGGCGTCCTTGCGATGATAGACCTTTTGAACCTCGAGGACGGGAAAATCGTGGGCGAGGCTGTAGTATCCTAGGTGATCACCGAAGGGTCCCTCCGGGAGGGTTTTCTTGGGATCGATGGTCCCGGTGATGCAAAAGTCCGCATCCGTCGAGATGACAAAACCGTCCCGGAGCGTGTAACGGAATCGGCGGCCACCGAGCATGCCGGCGAAAAGCAGCTCTGTGAGACCCTCAGGAAGAGGCATGACCGCGGCAAAGGTATGCGCCGGCGGTCCCCCCACGAAAATGCTTGCCTTCAGGCGTTCACCGCGGCGAATAGCTGCTGCATGGTGGACGCCGATTCCGCGGTGAGTCTGGTAGTGGAGCCCGATCTCCCGTCCGACTTGGTACCGGTTCCCCGCAAGCTGCACACGGTACATGCCCAGGTTGGAGTTCATCACGCCCCCCTTGTCGGGGTGTTCCGTGTACACCTGGCCTAACGTGATAAAGGGACCTCCGTCGTCGGGCCAATTCTGGATCTGGGGGAGCTGGTCAATGGTGGTGCTCCCCTCGAAGACTGGCCCATCCGATACCCGTCGAGGCAAGGACTGGAGTCCGGTGAAGGGGACTGTGGCGAAGCTGAACGGCGTCCGCCAAAGGTTCGAGGGATCGGCCTTAAGCCCGACGATTTTCTTCACTCGCTCGAGGCTGTCCCGGAAGATAAACCGACACCGCTCGATGGTCCCAAAGAGGTTACAAACGGCTGGAAATCGGCAACGCTTGACGTTCTCGAAATAGACGGCCGGACCTTTCACCGCGTATATGCGCCTCTGGATCTCCGCCATCTCGAGGTAGGGATCAACTGCTTCGGTTACGCGCACCAGGTGACCGTTTCGCTCGAGATCAAGGACACATTCTCTGAGGCTTCTATATCCCATCGCCTGCCCGTGCCTGCCGTCTTCTGGCCAGCACCACTTCCCCTCTCTTTTTCACGAGGGTGAGACTCAGCCATCGTACAAGTGACGTGGCTTCATGACAAGGTAGAATTTCAGAGCCTTCGCGTTGGGAGAGGTGCGGAGAAAGGGGGGAACGAGGGATTTTTCGGGAAATATCCTTGACCCATTTTAGGGCGGACCGTATACTGAGCTGCGCCTCTCGATTTGTGGAGCAGAAGTGGCTCATCCATCGCGACAAGATGATTCAGGGATCTCCCTCCTGATCGGTGAAAGCGGGGATCGACTTGCGCTTGCCTTGGAAGAGTTTTTTGGCAGCGTCAATCTGCCAAGGCTGCTTATGGGAGATCATGACAGTATGGGGGAGCGGCAGCAGCTGCTCCGGCTTCTCCGGGAGTTTGTCGATGGTGAACGACAGGCCATCTGGAAGATGCACCGGCAGGGCGCTCGTGGGTTGGAGGTAGTGAAAGCGCTCACGGATCTCGCTGACGTCGTGATCCTCCAGCTCTACCAACGAAGCGCAGAGGCCTGTCGCGAGGCGTTTCAGGCCGATTGCCCCTGTGCCTTGGTGGCCCTTGGGGGGTATGGCCGTCGTCAGCTGAATCCCGCCTCGGACGTCGATCTCATGTTTCTCCACTCGGCCCCGATCAGCCGATCCGTGCACGCCCTCATTCATTTCCTCATCCCCCTCCTCTGGGACGTCGGCTTTGCCATCGGGCATAGCGTTCGAACCCTAGAAGACTGTGCCCGGATGGCCGCGGAGGACCTCAGTTCTCAGACCGCGATGCTGGAGGCCCATCTTCTGGCTGGTGACAAGGGTCTCTACGACCGGATGGAGTCTATCCTTCACGGAGGCCTTAGGCGAAGGCGGGGAAATGCCTACATCCAGGCAAAGCTCCAAGAACGGTCGGCGCGATTCGAGAAGTATGGCGGCTCGGTGTACCTCCAGGAGCCTCACGTCAAGGAGGGGGCCGGGGGTCTCCGGGATGTGCACTCTGCGCTCTGGATCGCCCGGGTGCGCCACCAAGCAAGACGCCTGGAGGATCTCGGGGGTTCAGGTCTCCTCACCCGCGAGGAGCTACAGCAGTTGCGCCAGGCGGTCGATTTTGTCCACCGGATTCGCAATGAGCTGCACTACCTCTCGGGCCGGAAGAACGATCTTCTCCTGTTCCATTTGCAGGAACCGGCTGCGGCGCACCTGGGCTTTGGGGACGATCGGGCAGCCCGGGGGGTCGAGCGGTGTATGCAGCACTACTATCTCCAGGCGCGAACCGTCTTTCGCCTCTCAGAGCGGGTCATCGAGCGATGTACGCAGGTGCGGAGCTCCAAGGAGAGTATCATGAGACGAATGAGGGCGAGGGACTTGGGGGATGGCTTGGCGGAGATCAATCGCGAGATCCAAATCCTTCCTCGGAATCGACGGCTCTTTGAGAATGACCCGGTCCGGCTCCTGAAGACTTTCTGGTATGCCCTCCAGACTGGCTATCCGATAAGCTCTGGAGCCCAGGAGCTCATCCGGGAACACCTCTACCTGATAGACGACAAGTTCCGGCAGTCGAGCCGAGCCCTCAATTTCTTCTTGGCCATCCTTCGGGAAGCCAAGGGAGTAGCAGCCTCGCTCCGGCTCATGCACGAACTCGGGGTTCTCGGGGCCTATATTCCAGAGTTTGGCGAGCTTACGTGTCTCGTGCAGTATGATCTGTACCACAAGTACACCGTGGACGTTCACACCCTACTGGCACTGGAGCACCTGGAATCCTTGGATCAGGACTCTCCCTGTCATGGTGAGGAATTCCGGGCCATTATCGCCGAGCTGAAGCGGCCGGAGATCCTCAAGTTGGGAGTTCTCTTCCACGACGTCGGAAAGGGGAAAGGGCACGGGCATGTGGAGCGGGGGGCGGAGATGGTTCAGCACATCCTGACTAGGATGGGTCTCCCCGAGCCCGAAGTGGCCGAAGTGCGATTCCTGGTGGAGCATCACCTAGACATGGCCCACATCTCCCAGCGTCGGGACCTGGATGACGAGACGATGCTCATCGAATTTGCTCGAAAGGTGCGGGATATCGAGCGGCTCAAGATGCTCTACCTGCTGACTTACTTGGATATCCGGGCCGTGGCTCCAGAGGTGTGGACCGCGTGGAAAGGCACGCTCCTCTGGGAGCTCTACATCCGCACCCATACCCTTCTCACCCGGGGGATTCCTGAGGGGGTGGACGAGCTGGCTAATGCGGCCGAGATCAGGGAGCGCCTTTCGCAAGAACTTCAGGAGGAGTTTTCCCCGCCTGTTGTTCAGGTCCATCTGGAGCACGTTCCCGTCCGCTACCTCCTGACCGTGCCCTCCGCGAAAGTAGCAGCCCACCTCCGCATGGTCGAGCGGGTTGCGCAGGGCGATGACGTGGCGGTGCAGTGGACCCCCTATCCGCTGGTGGGTCACTCTGAGGTAACCGTCTGCGCGTTCGGTCGGCCGGGGCGTTTTGCGCAGATCGTTGGTACCCTCACGGCTAACCGGATGAACATCCTCGGCGCCCAGATTTTCACCCGTCGGGATGGGCTGGTCCTCCGGACGTTCCATGTGGATGACGGGAAGGGAGCAGCCATTACCGATGGGGAAGTGTGGCGAAGGTTCGAGATGGATTTGGACGGGGTGCTCGCGGGTCAGGTGGATGTCGGACAGCTCATCTTGAGCAGACAGCGGGAGATCTTGAGCCGGCCTACCCGGAAGGGGGGGACCCCCCCTCTCACCCGGGTGGAATTCGACAACTACGTTTCCGAGACGCACACGGTGATCGATGTGCGGACCCACGACCGCCTGGGTCTTCTCTACATCATCTCCAGAGTCCTCAGGGAGCTTGGGCTCGATCTCAGACTGGCCAAGATCACCACGGAAGTTGACCAGGTGGTGGATGTTTTCTACGTCACCGAGCAGGACGGGAGCAAGGTGCGGGATGAGCGACGGATGGAGGAGATCCGTGCCCGATTGGAGGCCGCCATCGCTCAAGGTCTCCCGCACGAATCCCAGATCGTCAGGTGATAAGATTCGGGATAGAAGGAGTGGCAGGGAGACTGCCTCGTGGTGAGGTCTGGCGAGCGGTCAGCGCCTGTTTCTATGGCTCTAACTGGCAAATCCACGGTGTGTGTCTTGTTAGGGTATCCGGTCGCCCACAGCGCCTCTCCCGGAATGCAGAATGCCGCCTTTGCCGCCCTAGGGCTCGACTGGGTCTATATCCCATGGGCGGTACGGCCTGAGGCGTTGCCGAAGGCCATCGCTGCCTTACACGGGATCGAGAATTTTGGCGGGGCGAATGTCACGATTCCGCACAAGGAAGCAGCGGTAGAGGCCTTGGATGAGCTTAGCTCCGAGGCGCTCTCCGTCGGCGCCGTAAACACCATTGTCCCCCGGGGAGACATCCTCGTCGGGCACAATACGGATGGAGAGGGATTTCTGACCTCCCTGCGGGAGGATGCCAGAGAAGAGCCAAGCGGAAAGCGGGTGGGTCTGGTGGGGACCGGGGGAGGAGCAAAGGCGGTAGCCTATACCCTGGCACAGGCTGGAGTGGCGGGGCTCACCTTCTTCGGTCGGAGTCAAGACCGGACTCGATCCTTGGTCGACCATCTTCGGGGATTGTTTCGAAATATCGATATTTTGGCATTGGGCTTGCAGCATATTCAGCCCGATCGATTGCGACGGTTGGATATCCTGATCAATGCGACACCGGTGGGGATGCAGCCCTCAGACCCGCCTTTGTTCGATTACGGGATGTTACCAGAGCACTTGTTGGTTTGTGATTTGATCTACCGCCCCCCCGAGACCCGTCTCTTGACGTCGGCCCGCGTGCGGGGGTGCCGGATACTGAACGGTTTTGGCATGCTTCTCTATCAAGGGGTGCAGGCTTTCGAACTCTGGACGGAGCAGAAGGCCCCGGTCCCTGTCATGCGACAGGCGTTGGCTCAAGGGGAAAAGGGGACTTGACAGCTTCCGGAATGGAACAAGTATAATAACGTTCCTCTTAATGGGTCTACTTGCAGTGGAGCGGAGGTTGGGATGACCCTTGGGTCAAGTCGCCTCGGTGAGATGTTGGTCAAATCAAAGCTCATCAGCGAGGACCAGCTCAAAAAGGCTCTAGCTCAACAATCGACGTCCGGAGGACGTCTCGGGAGCAATCTGGTCAAGCTGGGGTACCTTACCGAGGAAGACATCACCAGCTTCCTGAGCAAGCAATACGGTGTTCCCTCCATTAACCTCGCGCACTTCGAGATCGATCAAAGTGTGATCAAGTTGGTTCCGGGCGAGATTGCGCAAAAACACATGGTCATCCCGATTAACCGGAAGGGGAACGTCATCACCGTGGCCATGGCCGACCCGAGCAACATCTTTGCTATCGATGACATTAAGTTCTTGTCCGGCTTCAAGGTAGAGCCGGTGGTGGCTGCCGAGACCTCGATCAAGAATGCCATTAACAAGCATTACGACTCTACTGGCCTGGTTCGGGACATCATAAAGGGCTTCGACGACCGGGAGGTGGCCACGGTCGAAGAGGGCGATGAAGGACCGGAGATCGGCGACCTGCAGCGGGCGACCGAGGATGCCCCGGTCGTCAAGCTGGTGAACTTGATCCTGAGCGATGCGATCAAAAAGGGAGCCTCGGATATTCACATTGAACCGTACGAGAAATCCTTCCGAGTCCGGTACCGCATTGACGGGGTCCTCTACGACGTCATGCAACCTCCCATGAAACTGAAGGCCGCCATTATCTCCCGAGTTAAAATCATGGCCCAGCTCGACATCGCCGAGCGGCGGCTCCCCCAGGACGGGCGCATCAAGATTCGGATGGGGCAGAAGGAGATCGACTTCCGTGTAGCGACCCTTCCAACCTTGTTCGGTGAGAAGGTAGTCCTGCGTCTTCTCGACAAGTCTAACCTACAGTTGGAGATGACCTCGTTGGGGTTTGAGCCGCAGGCGCAGCAAGTCTTTGAGAAGGCTATCCTGGCGCCTTACGGGATGGTCTTGGTGACTGGCCCCACCGGAAGTGGAAAGACGACCACGCTCTATTCGGCCCTGCACCGCCTGAACACCACCGAGACCAACATCATGACCGCCGAAGACCCGGTGGAGTTCAACCTCCCGGGGGTCAATCAGGTTCAGATGAAGCCAGAGATCGGGTTGAACTTCGCCGCGGCCCTCCGCTCCTTCCTCCGGCAGGACCCGGACATCATCATGGTGGGAGAGATCCGAGACTACGAGACGGCCGAGATTGCCATCAAGGCAGCCCTTACCGGGCATCTGGTCCTTTCCACCCTGCATACCAACGATGCCCCCTCCACGATAAGTCGGCTCATCAACATGGGCGTGGAACCGTTTCTGGTGGCGGCCTCGACCAACATGATGTTGGCCCAGCGGCTTGCCCGAAAGATCTGCAACAGTTGTAAAGAAGAGATCACGGTGCCTCGCCAGGCCTTAGTTGACGTGGGCCTTGCACCCGAGGAGGCCAAGACGATCAACTGCTATCAAGGGAAGGGGTGCATGGAGTGTAACGATACCGGGTACCGGGGGCGGGTGGCTCTGTACGAGGTTATGGCGGTCACCGAGGATATCAGGGATGCGATCCTGCAAGGAGCTTCGGCAAGCGAGCTCAAGGAGCTGGGCCGGAAGAACGGGATGAAGACGCTTCGGGAAGCAGGTCTGCAGAAGATCCGAGAGGGGATGACCACGATCCCCGAGGTCATGCGAGTCACGAGCGGAAACTAGTGCCGTTCCAACTTGATACGCCGAATTTGAGGGGCGGGACTTCTTCGGACAGTTGTGAGCGTGTGCAGCGAAAAGTGGGTAGAAAATAGTTGGAACGGTACTAGGTAGGAACCAAATGCAGAGGCGGTCTGTTTGTTCGGGAGCTTAATTAAAGGATACGGGCGGCAGTCTCCGTCTCCCGCTTGATATTGCAGCCGGGAGGAGTTATGACAAATCTGGATCAGATGTTAAAGGAATTGGTGGCCCGGGGGGCTTCGGATCTACACATTACCACGGGAATCCCACCCATGATCCGTCTGCACGGCCACCTGAGGGTTCTGGGGGATACGCCCCTCACGCCGGCGGTCACCAAGCAGCTCGCGTATAGCATCCTGACCGATGTGCAAAAGCAAAAGTTTGAGGAGCAGAAAGAACTCGACTTTTCGTTCGGCGTGCGGGGGCTTGGTCGGTTCCGGGCCAACGTTTTCCTCCAGCGGGGGGCAGTGGGAGTTGCCATCAGAACTATTCCGTATAAGATTTATACCTTCCAGGAGCTGGGGCTGCCCAAGGTGGTGGAAGAGCTTTGCAACAGGCCCTCGGGGCTTGTCCTCGTCACCGGACCGACCGGTTCGGGAAAGTCCACCACGCTGACGACCATGATCGACAAGATCAACAGCGAGCGTCCTGAGCACATCGTCACCATCGAGGATCCCATCGAGTTCGTCCATACCCACAAGAAGTGTATTGTGAATCAGCGTGAGGTCCATGCGGATACGGACTCTTTTGCGAACGCTCTGAGAGCGGCCCTCCGGCAGGATCCGGATAAGGTCCTCATCGGGGAGATGCGAGACCTGGAAACCATCGAGTCAGCTCTTACCATTGCCGAGACCGGACATCTGACCTTTGCCACCTTGCACACCAACTCGGCGGTCCAGACGATCAACCGGATCATCGACGTCTTTCCGGCCCATCAGCAACCGCAGATTCGGGCGCAGCTCTCCTTCGTCCTGGAGGGGGTCCTCTGCCAGACCTTGCTCCCCAGGGCGGATGGTCATGGGCGGGTGCTGGCGCTGGAGGTCATGATCCCGAACCCCGCCATCCGAAACCTGATCCGGGAGGACAAGGTCCATCAGATCTATTCGGCGATGCAGGCAGGACAGGAAAAATCGGGGATGCAGACGATGAACCAATCGCTCCTAGAGCAGTATATGAGGCGCGCAATCAGCAAGGACATGGCCCTTGGGGCCTCCCAGAACCCGGATGAACTGTTGCAGATGATGCAGCGAGTTCAATCCCCCGGAGCCGCAGCGGGAGGGAGGATGCAAGCGGCCGGGAGCCAATGGGGGAGGAGATAAACGATGCCGGTTTTTGCCTTCAGCGGGAGAACACGCACAGGACAGGTCGTCAACGGTGAGATGGAGGCCCCCAACCGGGAGGCGGTCGTCGCACAGCTCAGGCGACAACAGGTCATGGCCACTTCGGTCAGGGCCAAGGCAAAGGATATCGAGATACGGGTCCCCGGCTTTGGTGGAAAGGTCGGTGATCGGGACTTGGCCGTCGTTACCCGGCAGCTGGCAACGATGATCGACGCCGGGCTCCCGCTGGTCCAGTGCCTGGAAATCCTGTCCCAGCAGGCAGACAACAAGGTGCTCAAAAAGACCCTCTATGATATCCGCATGGATGTGGAAGGCGGCTCGACCTTTTCCGCTGCCCTCAGGAGGCATCCAAAGGTCTTCAGCACCCTGTACACGAATATGGTGGAGGCCGGGGAGGCCGGAGGAATCCTCGACACGATCTTGAACCGCCTGGCTGCGTATATCGAGAAGGCAATGGCGTTAAAGAAGCGAATCAAGTCTGCCATGTTCTATCCGGCAACGATTATCAGCGTGGCGGTGGTGGTGGTAATCTTCCTCTTGATCTACGTCATCCCCACCTTCACGCAGTTGTTTGCGGGATTCGGGGCCACACTGCCTCTCCCCACGGTGATTGTGCTTGAGCTGAGCCGGATTGTCCGCGCCTATATCCTGTTCATGGTGGGGGGGTTCTTTGGCTTCGTGGTCCTGCTTAGGTTGTATTACCGGACCGAGGGAGGTAAGAGAAACGTCGACGGCATCCTGCTCAGGTTCCCGATCTTTGGCACCCTGATTCGAAAGGTGGCGGTGGCCAAGTTCACCCGGACCCTGGGGACGTTGGTCTCGAGTGGCGTGGCCATCTTAGAGGGCCTGGACATCACGGCCCGAACGGCGGGGAACAAGGTGGTGGAGGACGCCATCCTCAAGTCCCGCACGACCATTGCCCAGGGGAAGACCATCGCCGAGCCCCTGCACGCCTCAGGAGTCTTTCCACCCATGGTAACCCAGATGATCGCCGTAGGGGAGCAGACCGGCGCCCTGGATCGCATGTTGAACAAGATCGCCGACTTCTACGATGAGGAGGTGGATGCGGCCGTGGCTGCTCTGACCTCCATGTTGGAGCCGCTCTTAGTGATCTTTCTCGGGGTGATCATCGGCGGCGTTGTGATCGCCATGTATCTCCCCATCTTCAAGCTGATCAGTGTGGTGGGCGGATAGCCCGCTTCGTGCACGGTTCACCGTTGACAGTTCACAGATGGACATTCCGGTGGGTACCGTGAGCCATGAACCGTGAACTGTGAACCGGTTCTTAGGGGCACAGGGATGGCGGAGGCCAAGGAAGGAGGGGGAGGGCGGCCAGGCTGGCAGAAGCGGCTGAAATGGGTTATAGGTATCCGCCTCTTGGTGGCGATCCTCTTCCTCGGTTCGGCGGCCATCATCCAACTGAAAGAAGAGCCCCCGTATCCGACCGGTCCCCTCTTTTTCCTTTTAGCACTGACCTTTGCCCTGAGTGGTTTCTATACGATCCTGTTGCCACGGGTAAAGCGCCTGGATGAGTTTGGCGGCTTCCAGTTCGCCGCCGATCTCTTCCTGGTCACGGGGTTGGTCCACTACACCGGGGGCATCGAGAGCCCCCTGACCTTCGTCTATATCTTCCCGATCTTTGGCAGTGGGACGCTGTTAGGACGGCGAGGGGCCCTCTCGCTATCTTCGCTGGCGAGCATCCTTTTCGGGCTCCTAATCGGTCTGGAGTTTTATCGGATCATACCCCCTGTGAGCCATGCCGCCAGCAGCTATCTCTCTCCCGGCTTCGTGCTTTTCCGGGCCTTTATCAACATCGTTGCCTTTTTCCTGGTGGCGCTGTTGAGCAGCCATCTGGCCGAGCGGTTGCGGGAGGCCGGGAGGCAACTCGAAGTCCAGCGGATCGACCTCCGGAACCTCAAGACTCTTTATCAAGATGTGATTGCCAACATCCCGAGCGGTATCATGACCTTTGATCTTGAGGGACGCATTGTGGCCTTTAATGCGACAGCGGAGCGGATCACTGGTCTCAATGCGAGCGAGGTGATCGGATCGTCTTTCGCTAAGGTGGGCCTGGTGGACTTCCCAGGCCTCCAGGATTTCACCGCGCGGGGCAAGGGTTCGATCCCGGCAGCAGCGTTCGAGGCGCCCTTCACCCGGAGGGACGGAATGGTAATCCCTATCGGCGTCACCTATTCCTCCCTCCAAGACGGAGAGGGAAGGCTCCTCGGGGTTGTGGCCATCTTTCAGGACCTCACGGAGCGGAAGCGGATGGAGGAGCAGCTCCGGCGTGCGGACCGGCTGGCGGCAGTGGGACAGCTCGTCGCCAGCATAGCGCATGAGGTCCGGAACCCGTTGGCGGCCATTAGTGGCTCGATTCAGCTCCTCGATGAGGAGCTGAAGGGCCAAGGGCATGAGCGGCTGCTGGGAGTAATTCTTCGGGAGGCGGACCGTCTGAAGCTGATCACCGGCCAGTTTCTCAATCAGGTAAGGGTGCCGGGGCCACCGGAGAGAGGATGCGATCTCGTGGCCTCCCTGGAAGAGACGCTGTTCCTCCTCCAGCAGAGCGAGGAGTGGCGTCCCAGCACCCACCTTCGCTTCGAGAAGAGGATAGAGTCCCTTCCGGTGAGAGCCGATCGGGACCGGTTAAAACAGATCTTCTGGAACATCGGACTGAATGCCTTGCAAGCCATGTCAGGGGGCGGGACACTCTCTGTGGCCGTCGGGACAGATGGGGGATTCGGCACTGTCGAATTTTGCGATTCCGGTGAAGGGATCCCTGCCGAACAGCTCTCCAAGATTTTTGAGCCGTTTTATACCACCAAAGGGAGGGGGACCGGGCTTGGGTTATCCATTGCCAAGCGGCTGGTGGAGGATCTGGGCGGGCGGATCGAGGTAATAAGCCCTCCCGGCGGAGGCGCGACCTTTCAAATCTCCCTTCGGCGGCTTGCAGACGTGGGATCTGACGCGACGAGCTCTTCCACCCTCTCTCCGGCTGGGGGTCCGCGGTGACCAGAGTCTTAATTGTCGACGACGAAGCGGGGATGCGCGAGTTTCTGACCATCCTCCTTGAACGGGAAGGGTTCGAGGTCGAATCTGCACAGGACGGACAGGAGGCCCTCCAGACGGTCCAAGACGCCTCCTTCGACCTGATCATCTCTGATCTCAGAATGCCGACGGTGGACGGTGTCCGCCTTTTGGAAGGGCTCAAGAGATTTCAGTCCGAGATCCCCGTCATCCTGATAACGGCCTATGCGTCGGCCGACTCGGCCATCGAGGCCATGAAGCTCGGGGCGTACGACTACCTGAGCAAGCCCTTTCGGGTGGAAGAGATCAAGCAAGTCATCTCCAGGGCCTTAGAGGCCAAGGCCTCTCGAGTGACAGGTGTCTTTCCCTGGTCGGGGGAAGCGTATCCCCGACCGGTGGCGGGGCTCATTGGGCGAAGCCCCAAGATGGTCGAGCTCTATAAGCTGGTCAGCAAGGTGGCGAGCGTCTCCGGGACGGTTTTGATTACGGGGGAGAGCGGCACAGGGAAGGAGCTCGTGGCCAGAACCATCCACAAGAGCAGCGACCAGGCCGCCAAGCCGTTTCTCGCCATCAGCTGCGGGGCGATCCCGGAATCGCTGCTCGAGAGCGAGCTCTTTGGCCACGTCAAGGGTGCCTTCACAGGGGCGGTGACCGCCAAGGCTGGTCTCTTCGAGGTGGCCGATGGGGGGACGGTTTTCCTGGATGAAATCGGGGAGACGAGCCCCGCCATTCAGGTCAAGCTCCTTCGGGTCTTGCAGGAGCGAGTCTTTCGGCGGGTGGGGGGGACCGACGACATCGAGGTCGATGTCCGGGTCATCGCTGCCACCCATCAGGACCTGAGGGAAATGATCCAGAAGGGGCGGTTCCGGGAGGATCTCTACTACCGTCTCAACGTCATTCCCATTCACCTCCCCCCCCTCCGAGAGCGGCGGGAAGACATCCCCCTCCTGGCCATGAACTTCCTGGCCAAATACGCCGAGCAGACCAAACGACCCATCCGGGGGATTGCCCCCGAGTCCATGGAGCTCCTGTTACGGTACTATTGGCCGGGCAACGTTCGAGAGCTCGAAAATGCCATCGAGCGGGCCGTGGCCTTAGGGACAGGGGGAGTCTTGACCCCAGACAGCTTGCCCGAGACGGTCGTGGGGCAAGCCGGGGCCTTGGACTCCACAGGGCAACCGATGGAGGGCGCTCTGCCAGTCGAGGTCTCGGAACTCCTGTCCTCCGAAAAAATGGATTTGGATGCCATCGTCTCCCGGGTCGAGCGGGACCTGATCTTGGAGGCGCTCAGACAGGCTGGCGGCATCCAGAAGAAGGCGGCCCAGGTCCTGGGGCTGAGCTTCGAGGCGTTCCGATACCGGATGAAAAAGCATGGAATCGACCCGACGGAGCGCAGAGCTGAGACTGGAGACCAGGGGCCGGTGATTGGAGACCGGTGATTGGAGACCAGAGACCAGAGACCAGAGACTCTTCTGTCTCCCGTCTCCTGTCGCCAGTCTTCCCCAGGGGCGTGGTTTTCAACGCCGAGTGGTGAGATCCCCCAATTTGCATAAGAAGAAATTGAGGGCGTAGAGTCGAGAGCCGAATGTTACAAAATCTTTTAAAATCAATGACTTGTATGGAATGTGGTCGGCAGTCTGCCTCCTTGGCACAGGATCTGCATAGTTCTCAAGCCGGAAGAGAAACCATTAACTTAACCAAGGAGGGAAAGTATGTTGAGTCGGTTCGTTAAACGGGACGAGAAAGGATTCACCCTGATCGAGCTGTTGATCGTCGTCGCCATCATCGGGATCCTGGCCGCCATCGCCATCCCGAACTTGATCACGGCGCAGCGGCGCGCGCGGTACTCCAGGGCGGCGGGAGACACGAAGTCGATCATGACCCAGGCCCAGGTGATGACAAGTGACAATAACATGGTCGTAGGGACAGTTTGCGGTGGCGTTGGCAATGCCCCTATGTGCCTCTGGGATTCTACCCTGCAGACGGCCGCTGGCGTTACCCCGACTGTCTACATGGCCAGGGTGCTAGACCCCTGGGCCCCGACGGCTACACCAGACTACCAGTTTAGCGAAGCAGCCGGAACGGGATGCGCTGCGATGGGGCCGGGCTGCGTGACGTATGCGGTGCGGACCGTAGGCGCTGATTCGAACTCGCCTGGCACAGCTTGGACTGGAGTGGGGGCAGGGTCAGTCCCGGCTGACGACGATCTCGGCAACTCGACCGAGGTGGGTTGTGCCTTTGGACCAAACGTCGGTATAGCCAACCCGTGCTAGGCATTTGGAGTCACTCGGAAGGCCTAAGTATTCAAGGCCCCGCCCGAGCCGGGCGGGGCCTTATTTCAGGTGCAAACATGGGACGACCCGCTACAACTGATGAAAAGGGTTTCACCCTGACCCACCTCCTCATCATCGTCGCCATCATCGGGATGTTGGCTGCCATTGCTTACGTGTACATGGTCAGGAGCCACCGGCGGGCGCGGTACGCCCAGGCGGCGGCCGATACCCGGAACATCGTCCGCCAGACCCAGGTGCTCACCAGCGACTTCCACCTGACCCCGGTGGCCGGGATTGGCCTCCCCTCTGGCGATCCTTCAATTCTCTGGACGCGGCCGAAGCCGGCAGGTTTGCCACAGCTGCCCGTTTACATGCCTCCAGTAGAGGACCCCTGGGCAGCGGCCGGCACCAACTACAAGTTCTTAGAAGCGCCGGGACCCGGCCGCGGTTGTGGGGCCGCCCCTGCGCCAGGCTGTGTGGTTTTTTCGGCCTGGACCGTAGGTAAGGACGCGAAACCTGACTGGGACGGGCTTGCGGCACCTCGAGCTATGAATGACGATCTCGGAAACTCCTCGACTCAGGGCTGCGTCATGGGGCCAAACACCGGGACCACCCCGTGCTAGGCCTTATTTCCGGTGCGGACATGAGAGCCTCTGGGATACCCAATGAGAAGGGCTTCACCCTGATCGAGCTGCTTATCGTCGTTGCCATCATCGGGATTCTGGCGGCTATCGCTACCCCGAATCTGATCACGGGCCAGCAGCGGGCGCGCTACTCGACGGCGGCGGGGGACACGCGTCTGATCATCGTCCAGGCCCAGGTCTTGATGAGCGACAGTAATCAGGTACCGGACGCGGCGTGCGGGAACCCGATGCCAAGGTGCCTGTGGGACGGTACCGCCCCGAACGCGTTACGGTACATGGCCCTGGTCAAGGATCCGTGGGCAACACCGGGTACGACCTATATGTGGAACCAATCACCCGGCGCTGGGTGTGGTGTGGCCACGCCAGGCTGCGTGGTCTTTGGGGCCTGGACGATAGGTGCAGACGCCAACCCTGACTGGGACGGGGTTGCGGCACCTGCGGCTATGAATGACGACCTCGGGTATTCATCAGTTCAAGGATGCGTCTTTGGCCCTGGCGTTCCGGTCGCTGCCCCCTGCTAGTGGTCCCAAGAATCCCGGCAAACCTAACAGACCTGATAATAAACCCGATAAACCCGAAGCGACGGGGGCTCTTCTTGCCAAATCCTCGTGCATGTGTTATACGCCTCGACGGAGGTCCAATTTTTGCATAGTCGGCGACAGGGCCACGGGAAACTCTTGTCGGAGGTCTCGATGGTTGTCCTGAAGACTGAAGGCTTGACGAAAGAGTACCGCACCGGCTTCTGGCGGACCCGGGTCCGGGTGCTTCACGACCTCAACCTGGAGGTTCAGCAGGGGGAGATCTTCGGCTATCTCGGCCCCAATGGCGCCGGCAAGACCACCACCATGAACCTCCTCATGGGCCTGATTCACCCCACGGCCGGTCGGGCCTGGGTCCTGGGCCGGGAGGCCTCGGACGTCGCGATCAAGGGCCAGATCGGTTTTCTGCCGGAAAGTCCGTATTTTTACAACTACCTCACCGGCCGGGAGTTTCTCGACTTTTTCGGACAGCTCTTCGGCATCCCTTCCCAGGAAAGACGTCGGCGGATCGGAGAGCTGTTCCACAAGGTGGGGCTTTCACAGGCAGCAGATCTTCAGCTCCGCAAGTACTCCAAGGGGATGCTCCAGCGGATCGGCCTCGCCCAGGCCTTGATCAACGATCCCCAAGTGGTCGTCCTGGACGAGCCGATGACCGGGCTCGACCCGGTGGGCCGCAAAGAGATCCGGGACCTGATCTTGGACCTCAAGGGGAGGGGGAAGACGGTCTTCTTCAGCACCCATATCGTCCCTGACGTCGAGATGATCTGCGATCGGGTCGGGATCATTGTGGCCGGGCGGTTGATTCGCGTGGGTCGCTTGGAGGAGCTTATGGGGAGCGAGGTGGAGAGTATCGAGATCACCGTATCGGGTCTTGATGAAGGCGCGTGTACCCAGATCGCCCAGTGGAGCGTCCGGCCGCCCGTGCATCAGGGGGAAAAGGTCCTCTTTGAGGTCAAGACCGAAAAGGAGGCCTCCCAGGTTTTGGCACTTCTCATTGAGCGGGGGACCTCGATCCACGCCGTCCACCCCCAGCGGCGAACGCTGGAGGAGCATTTCTTGCAAGAGGTGGCAGGCCCTGAGCAAAGACAAGGGGAGGACCGTGAGTAAGATCCAGGCCATCACCTTGAATACGTTCAAGGAGGCAGTGCGGGATCGGATCCTCTATGCCATCCTCGCCTTTGCCATTGCCATGATTGCGAGCACGATCGTCCTGGCGACCCTCGGCGTCGGAAGCGGGCCAAAGATCATTCGCGATCTCGGGCTCGCGTTTATCTCCATATTTGGAACCCTCATTGCGGTCTTCATCGGGATCGGCCTCGTCCACAAGGAAATCGATCGACGGACGGTCTATACCATCGTCTCTAAACCGATCCACCGGTCCCAGTTCATTCTCGGGAAATACCTCGGCCTGATCCTTACCCTGTTTGTCAACGTCACCATCATGACTGCGGCCTTGATGGCCCTGATCTTTCTCGGCGAGGGGCTCTGGGAATTCCGCCTGGCTGCCGCCAGCGGGATGATATTGCTGGAGCTCATGGTGATCACGGGCATTGCCATCCTTTTCTCGGCTTTTTCGACCCCTGCCCTCAGTGCCATTTTTACCCTGTCCTTCTTCGCCATCGGTCGTCTCCTGGATGATCTCCGGCTCTTCGGTGAGCAGTACGCCGGTTCCCTGGGGCGGGTGGTGATTCAGGGGCTGTACTACCTCTTGCCCAATCTGGGTCGGTTCGATATCAGCGCCCAGGTGGTCCATGGGCGACCCTTGGGCGAAGTGGTCTCAGGGATGACGATCATGTACGGCTTGCTGTATGTCGTGGCCCTCTTGGCGCTCACCATTGTCATCTTTCACCGCCGGGATTTTCGATGAAGCGACTTGGGTTCGTCTGGGGGGGTATCTTTGTCTTGGCCCTCGCCGGGTCGATTTTCGTGGCGCGTAGCCTCGAGGCGAAGGCAAGGCCGGGTCAGCTGCCGGAGGACCTCATCTACCTGCCCTCGGCAGAGTTTTTGCACTATGCCTCCCTCGGCTACCGGGCGATGCTGGCGGATCTCATGTGGATCCGTGCCACACAATACTTCGGCGAAGAGCTCGCGAGACGGAGGGCCTTGAGGGAGGCCGGGAAACTCAGGGAATCGCAGGAGAGATACAAGTTCCTTTTCCCCCTCCTGGACCTGACCGTCTCTCTCGATCCCCAATTCGTCAATGCCTATCGGTTCGGCGGGCTCCTGCTGACGGTGGTCAAAAGGTATGATGAGGCCATCGCCCTTTACGAGAAGGGGTACGCCGCCAACCCCGACCGGTGGGAGATGCCCCACGATCTCGGACGCCTGTATTATCTCGACCTGAAGGACAGCGAGAAGGCCCTTTATTGGTGGGCAATTGCGATCAGGCTTCCGGGTCGCCCGGACTACATCCCACGCTTCGTCCCTCGGCTCTTCGCCCAGACCGGCCAGAAAGAGATCGCCATCGAGCTCTGGCTGGAGATGTACCAGGTCACGGATAACGAGTTGCTCAGCAACGTGATCCGGGCGGAACTCGAGAAGCTAGGAGTGACGGTCGGTGAGTAATCCAATTGTGGTCGCCTTCAGTTTTCTGTTGGGACTCGTCGTCGGGAGCTTTTGTAATGTGTGTATCCATCGGATCCCCGAGGGGGAGAGCATCGTCATCCCAGGTTCCCGATGTCCCAATTGTAGGACGGCCATCAAGGCCTACGACAACATCCCCGTGCTCAGTTTCCTCTTCCTCAAGGGGCAGTGCCGGAGTTGCGGCCACCGGATCTCGTGGCAGTACCCGATCGTCGAGATCCTCACCGGTTCTCTCTTTGCGTTGACCATCTTTCGGTTCGGCCTCACGTGGCATACAGGCGTGCTGTGGGCGTTTGTCGCGGCGCTGGTGGTTGTGACCTTGATCGATCTGGAGCACCAGATCGTTCCAGACATCATTACCCTTCCCGGGATCGCCATCGGGTTGGCCTGGAGCGTCCTGACGGCGTTGCTGTCGATCGGCGGCTATCGAGGGGTCGTCTCCTTCTCCGCTCCTGCGCCCCTGGAGGCAATCCTGGGGACTGTCGTGGGGGGCGGAATCCTCTATCTCGTGGCCGTTGTCAGTCGCGGAGGGATGGGAGGTGGGGACATCAAGCTGACGGCAATGATTGGCGCGTTCCTGGGGTGGCGAGCAGTGCTCTTGACCATCTTCCTCGGGACGCTCACGGGGTCCGTCATCGCCCTCCTCCTCCTCGCCGCCGGAAAGAAGGGCCGGAAGGATCCGATGCCCTTCGGACCGTTTTTGGCTCTCGGGGCGGTCCTGGCCCTCTTTTGGGGTGGCGAGCTGATCGCCGCGTATTTTCGCCTCGTCCGGTGGGGACTCTAGGGCAACATCAGACCTCAGACCACAGACTCCAGACAACAGACCGCAGACCACAAACAAAGGACCGAGGTTCCGAGGTCACATGAAGGAGCAAGCGAAAAGCCCCTTCAACGCTTAGTGGACGCTGTAACAATCTGAAGCCGGAGGTCTAAAGCGATGGTGAGAGATTTCAGGAGCATTACAGCCTGGCAGAAGGCTGACGACCTAGTTGTGAGAATCTATGAGATTAGCAAGACTTTCCCCAAAGATGAACATTACGCGCTTACGAGCCAGATTCGGCGTGCAGCAGTCTCAGTTCCCGCGAACATGGCCGAAGGGTCATCGATGAGCCACAAGAAGGAATATTCGCGCCTTCTGCGCTATGCAAGAGCCTCCTTGGAGGAGGTGGACTACTACTTGCACTTGGCTCGGCGCCTTGAGTATTTGTCGACAGCGACGTACGACGAATGCTTTTTGATGAAGGAGGAGGGGGCGAGAACATTGCGGGGTCTCATCGACGCCGTCATGGCCGAAGTCTGATGTCCATAGTGTGTACTCCCAGGTCTGAAGTCTGAGGTCCGCGGTCTGGAGTCCGAGGTCTAGACGATGCGTGCAGTCATCCAACGGGTGCGCCGCGCTACCGTACTCGTAGCCGAAACGGCTGCGGGGCAAATCGGTCCTGGCCTGGTCGTCCTCCTTGGAGTGGGCAAGGGTGATCGGCAGGAGGACGTGGACTGGATGGTAGAGAAGATTGCCCATCTTCGGATTTTTGAGGATGCCGAGGGGTGGATGAATCGGTCTATACTGGAGAGGGGCGGGGAGGCGTTGGTCGTATCTCAATTCACCCTCTATGGCGATGTCCGAAAGGGGAGACGTCCCGATTTCACGGCGGCAGCAGGATCAGCGGAAGCGGAGCCGCTCTACCAGCAGTTTGTCCAGGGCTTCCGCGACCGGGGGGTCACGGTCCAGTCGGGAGTCTTTGGCGCGCGAATGCTGATCCGGCTGGAAAATGACGGTCCGGTGACCCTCGTTCTGGAGACCCCAGACCGCAGACTTGGAACGAGAGACTAAAGACTGGACGAGGTCTGATGTCTGTAGTCTCCGCTCTCCGTTTGGTAACGACTCGTGGGCGACATTAGATCGCACCTTGAAGAGTTCGTGACCGCCATGACGGTGGAGCGGGGAGTTGCGGACAACACGCTTGCGGCCTACTCACGGGATCTCCGCAAGTACCTCGCCTTCCTCGAGGAAGAGGGACTCATATGCCTCGCGGAGGTCTCCCTCGCTCATCTACAGGACTTCCTCAGGCGACTCCGGAACGCTGGTCTCTCCCCGCGCTCCGTGGCCAGGACGATTTCGGCGCTGCGGACTTTTCATCGATTCGTGGCCGCCCAGGGCCATGTCCAAAGTGATCCCACCTCCCTTCTGCGGACTCCCCGGGTCCCTCGGTCATTGCCGAATGTCCTCTCTGGCGATGAGGTCGAGCACCTGCTAGAGGCTCCCGATGTCTCTCAGGCGCGGGGACTCCGGGATAGAGCGATGCTCGAGCTGCTGTACGCGACGGGCCTCCGCGTTTCTGAACTGCTCTCCCTGTCCCTCAATGCCCTAGACCCCACGGTCGGGTTCGTCCGTTGCCTGGGAAAGGGGGCAAAGGAGCGGGTGGTCCCTGTAGGATCTTCTGCTCTCGGGTGGCTTAAAGACTATCTTACCCGGGGTCGGCCATCCCTGACCGCCCAAAGAGACGCGCCGTTCCTCTTTCCAGGGCGAGGGGGTCGGCGCTTGACACGCCAGGCCTTCTGGAAAAGTATCCGATCGTATGCGAGAAAGGCTGGGATCCCCAAACAAATTACTCCCCACACATTGCGCCACTCCTTTGCGACGCACCTGCTCGAACATGGAGCGGATCTCCGTTCCGTGCAACTCATGCTCGGTCACGCTGACATTTCCACGACGCAGATCTACACGCACGTCAGTCGCGCCCGTCTCAGAGAAATCCATGAGCGATTCCATCCCCGCTCGTGATCCTGCCTTGACCTGTCTCGGTGAGCGTGCTATAAAAAGCGAGAGGTCAAGGGAAAGGAGGCAGCAATGCCCTGTCCGGTCCATCCTCTTGAGAGGCCCGTGGGGCAATGTGAGATTTGCGGCCAGGAAGCGTGTGGCATCTGTTTGCGGGATGTGCCGACCCCCTTGGACTTCGAGTGCTATAGTTGCCGAAACATGGGAACTATTGTCCTATATGAGACCCTCCGTTACCGGCCCCCGGCGTGAGGGTCCCAGAGGGGATCATGGTGGGGGCTGGTCCCAGACAAGGCATCCCCGTCCGACGAGGCGGTGATGCCTTCCTTTTTTTGGGGTGAGTCCGTGTTCGGACGGCTCCTTCTTCTTTTCACGATCGTTCCGTTGGTCGAGCTTTACCTTCTCATCAAGATGGGTAGCTATCTTGGTGCGGAGGCCACCATTCTCCTGATTGTCCTCACCGGAATGGTAGGAGCCCTTCTGGCCCGAATGCAGGGCTTTCGGGTCATCATGCAGATCCGGGAGCGCCTCCAGGAGGGGCGGTTGCCGGCGGATGAGTTGTTGGCTGGTGGGCTGATCGTGGCTGGGGGGCTCCTCCTGGTCACCCCAGGACTCCTCACCGATGTGGTCGGCTTAGCTGTCCTTCTTCCCCCCATCCGCTCCAGGGCGGTGGACTGGATCAAGGACTTTCTTCGGCGAAAGATCCAAGAGGGTCAGGTTCACGTGGTGACCTGGGAGGGAGAGGAGTGAGGTCCCGACCGCACGATCTTGCCACCGCCGTTCCGTACGAGGGGCTGGCCCTTCTCGCCGATCCCCTCTACCGGTATATCCAGTTCACGGTGCCGACGAGGGGAAGAGAGGGGGAGCAGACGGAAAAGGATTTGATCGATAGCCCCTGGATGCAGCGTCTACGGATGATCCATCAGTTGCAGGGAGCCTGGTGGGTCTATCCGGCGGCGGAACATAGCCGCTTCCAGCATGTCCTGGGCGTCATGCACCTGGCCGGCCGGTTTGCCGAGCAGCTGTACGATAGTCTCAAGGCGGTCTTCCCGCGGACCTGCCCCTCCCGGGAATACGTCCGGGAGCTTCTCCGCGTGACCGGGCTTTTGCACGACATTGGCCACGGACCCTTCGGTCACTTCTTCGACGACAACTTTTTGAAAAAATACGATCTTGATCATGAGAGAATAGGACAGGCCATTATCGTGAAGAAATTGGGGAAGATCATCCGTGGGATTCGACGAAGCCCGACCGGTCCCTTCGCGAAGGGCGAGACGTTAGATGCGCGCCACGTTGCCTTTTTGATCCGGAAACCAGACCCGCAGGAGGCTGCACGGGCACCGGAGTGGCTCACGTTCCTGCAGCCTGTCTTTTCTGGAATTTACAGTGCGGACAACATGGATTACATTCAGCGGGATGCGTACATGACCGGCTTCTCTCTGGATATGGTCGATGTGGAGCGCCTCCTGTTTTACACCTTTTTTACCGACAAAGGCCTGACGCTGCACCGAGCAGGATCCTCCACCCTCGTCCGGTTCATCAATGCCCGGGTTTCCATGTACTCCGATGTCTACTACCACCGGACCAACCGTGCCGTGGATCTGCACATGAAGGAGATTTTTCCCGAGACCATGTCGCTCCTCTTCCCCTGGAACCCCCTGCACTCGCTGGACCGATATCTGGAGCTGACAGACTGGGCCCTTCTGCAGGAGGTCATGAAGTGGCCCCGATCGAAAGACGCCAAGAAGCGGACCTTAGGGCGGGAGTGGCGAAAGATTCTCACCCGAAGGGTGAAGTGGAAGATGGCGTACGACCGCGTCCTCTCCATCGAGGAGTACGAACAGGCGGTCCGCTTTCAGAGTGCTGAGGAGCTCGAACGGGGCGTCCGCAAGCATCTCCCTGAAGGTCTTCGGCATATTCCGTTCCGAGTGGATCTGGCTGCCCAGGACACCCGGCCAGTGAATCCCTTGGCTGAGGGTACCAAGCGGATCCACATCTTTAACCCCGCCACGGGGGAGGTCTCTCCTTCCCCGTTACGCGCCCTGTTCAAAAACATTCCCCCGAAGGTGGCCCACTGCCGGGTCTTCGCCTTGAACCATGTCCATGACCGGCAGCTCTCGGTCGCCACAGAGAGGGCATTGAATGTTGGGGGGGAGGATTTCGTCTCGACCAACATCTAAAGGGTCCCGCCGTCCGAAGCCCTCGCCTTTTGACGAGCTGGTCCGTCAAGTCCTTGCGTTTCGTGACCGGCGTGACTGGCGGCAGTTTCACAGCCCGAAGGAGTTGGCCATCTCCATCAGCTTAGAGGCGGCCGAACTCTTAGAGTTCTTTCAGTGGAAGAAGCCTGAAGAGGTGGCGGCGCTCCTCTCGGATCCGGAGGGGCACCGTCAGGTCAGCTGGGAGATGGCGGATATCGTTATCCTCCTGATCTCTCTTGCCGACATTCTCGGAACGGACCTGGTCGAGGCTGCTCTGGAAAAGCTTCAGAAAAATGAGAGCAAGTACCCAGTGGAGCGGGCCCGCGGAACCGCCCGGAAATATCGGGACCTCCGATGACCGATGACGGCTCGACTGAGGCCTCGACCGTGAGCTCGGCCGAACGGCTCGCCGAAGTCCGCTGTCTGATGACCCAGTTCAGGGTTCATGTTTCACGGTTTAGGGTCCGAAGTTTGACGTCCGATATTCGACGACCGAAGAGTAAGGGCTTGGAGGGACTTTCCTCGGCGGCGCCATATTCTCCGAGGGCTTGATGCGCAGTGGCAAGGTTACGCACGCATAGGCGTTGTAATTCGCCAGGGCGGGCCACCCCCGCCTGCGCTGCGCTTCGGCGGCGGGACCCCGGCCAGTCCGAAGGACTCCGGACTCCTTCGGAGACGCAAGCCAGATGTCGCCTGCCTCGGAAGGAACCCCCTCTGCGCCCTTACCAGATTCGAAGCTTTGGTCATCGGTCGTCGGTCTGCGGTCATCGGTGAACGCTGACTCGCTCCAGGGGTATCAGTGCATGGGATCTCGAGGCCCGAGGCAGCACGCACGCCGTTGGCTTGCGGTAGCCTCTGTGCTGCTGGTGGTGGGAGGCTGTTCCCGGGAGCTGCAGGGCCTCAAGACTCAGGTGGGGGAATGGACTCAGGAGTGGGCTTCCGAGGCAGCTTTGGCTTTACTGGAGCGACATCTCGCCTACGCCCCCCACGATAGCGCCGTTCGATTCCTGAAGGTAACGGTCCTGATTCAGACTCGTGCCGTAGATGAGGCCCTTCGTGAGTATCAAGAGCTTTGGAACATCCAGGGGGATCCACATCCCCAACTCCTCGGCCGTATCCTCAACGCTTACCTTCAGGAGGAGGTTGAATCGGGAGGGTCCAACCGCCTACGAGCCGCTTCCCTCGTGGCTGGCGTTAGAGATCCTGCAGCCTATCCACTCCTCCTTGAGCTGGCCTCGAAGGGCGATCCGGCGGCGCGGAGCGTCGCTATCCATGCCCTGAGCCGACTCGGCTTGGGTTCCACTCTCCCCTTTCTGACCTCGCTCGTTCAAGATCCGGATCCTTATACCCGGGCTGAGGCCGCGAGGGGATTGGGTCGACTCGGAACCCGTGTCACAAGGCCAAGCCTGGACCCACTCCTGAAGGACGATCGTGAATTGGTCCGCGTGGCGGCGGCCGAGAGCTTGGCCAGATTAGGGGAGCGTCGGGCCGCTCCCATCCTCCTGGAGGCTCTGGAGTCTCAGCAGGTCTCCATTCGCATGCAGGCAATCGAGGTGCTGGGAGCACTGGGAATACGGGAGGTAGTTCCAGCGCTCCTCAAGGCCCTCAACGACTCCGATCACTACGTCCGGCTATACGCAGCACAGGCTCTGGTTCGGTTAGGGGAACCAAGGGGGCTCGTCGTGCTGCACAGAGCTCTCCGCCACTCCCCCCTATCGCTCCGCCTTTTCGCCGCCGAGGCGCTCGCCGATCTCCAGGATGAGAGCCCCCGTCCGTTACTCCACCGGGTGGTAGCGAATCCAGCAACGGCAAAAGTGGTCCGGCTCTATGCGGCATGGATTCTCGGAAGGCTGGACGATCCCTCAGGCATCCGCCACATCGGGGAACTCCTTCAGGATGCCGACCCATACGTCCGCCTTCGGGCTGCCTGGACCCTGGGGGAGATAGGAAAGCCGGAGGCCTCTCCTATCCTCCGAGCTGCCTTAGAGGATAGAGAACGCGCAGTCCGGATCCACGCTGCCTGGGCCCTCAGCCGGCTCCTGCAGAAACGCTACTGGATCCGGGGGTAAGTGAGATTGCTCACGTTTTGCTGGGCTTTGCTATAATCTTCGTGTCATCGCGGTATTTGTACGAGAGGCTAGACGAAGAACGATACCGAACCGCATCCGCTTCGCCAACTCTGAGCCCTGTTCCCCAGGCTANNTGGCCGTCTGCGCCTGTGAATGTGAGAAACCCGTACCCACGTCAAAATTGCCGATGTTCGACAGTGCCTCGAATACACGCCGAGAGGGTGGAAAGACAGGGTAATGACGCGGGCGATCATCCACGTGGATATGGATGCTTTCTATGCGGCGGTGGAGCAGCGAGACCATCCGGCCGACCAGAGGCGACCGGTCATTGTGGGGGCAGACCCCAAAGGGGGGAAGGGAAGGGGCGTGGTGGCGGCCTGCTCATATGCGGCTCGGCGATTTGGGGTTCGCTCCGCCATGCCCATTTCGCGGGCCTATCGCCTGTGTCCCCAAGCCATCTTCCTGCCGGTTCGAATGGAACGGTACGAAGAAGTGTCCGAGCGGATCTTTGGAATCTTGCGACGCTACACCGATCTGGTAGAACCCCTCTCTATCGATGAGGCCTTTCTCGATGTCACTGGGAGTGTCCGCCTGTTTGGAGAGCCTGTGGCGATTGCCAGGCGAATCAAGTCGGAGATCTGGCTGCAAGAGGGACTCACCGCTTCGGTCGGTTTGGCCCCGAACAAGTTTATCGCTAAGATCGCTTCCGACCTGGAGAAGCCAGATGGTTTCGTCGTTGTCCGGCCCGACGAGGTTCAGACGTTTCTCGAAAGCCTTTCCGTCACATGCCTGTGGGGGGTCGGAGCGAAGACGGCGGCCACCCTTCAGGGCTTGGGGATCAAGACCATTGGCGAGCTAGCCCGATGGCCCGAAAGCGCGCTCTGTCGTCGCTTGGGAAGGATAGGGACCCACCTTCTCCAATTGAGTCGTGGAATCGATGACCGTCCCGTCATCCCAGGGGCTATGGCCAAATCCATTGGGGCTGAGACGACGTTCTCTGTCGATCTGGAGGACCTTCGCCACATCCGGCAGAACCTGCTCCGCCTGGCGGAACGCGTTTCGACGCGTCTCCGGCGGGAAGGCTTTGCGGGTTCCACGATCACCTTGAAGCTCCGCTATGCCAACTTTACGACCCTCACGCGTTCTGTGACCGTGCCCCAGCCCATCGTGCTCACCGACGAGATCTATTCTACGGCACTGTCCCTTCTCCAAGAGATTGCCTGGCATGGGCGCAGGATACGCCTCCTAGGGATCGCCGTCTCTAAGCTCACCGCCGAGGCCTCTCGCGGTCAGATGTCGCTCTTTCCATCGGATCCCCGGTGGGAAAAGGCTGCTGGGGCGGTGGATGAGATTCGACGCCGATTCGGGAAGGCCGGGATCGTCCGGGCCAGCCTCCTGTCCCCGAGGTCCCGGGAGGGGGAGCGGTGATCGGGCCTCGTGTCCTCGAGGGCACGCTCATCCGAGTGAATTATTCTGATGGGGAGACGGGGTATGCCGTGGCGCGCCTGGAGGTCCCTGGTCACCGGGATGCGGTGACGGTGGTGGGGAATCTCTGGGGGGCCACCCCCGGGGAAACGATCCGCATCAGGGGACAGTGGGTGCGTCACAGCCGGTACGGGGAGCAGTTCAAGGTCGAGACATACGAGAGCATTCTCCCCGCATCAGTGGCAGCCATTGAGCGCTATCTCGCCTCGGGTCTCGTCAGGGGAATCGGCCCCACCTACGCGAGACGGTTGGTGGAGGCTTTCGGGCCCGAAACGCTACGCATGATCGAGGAAGAGCCGGAGCGGCTTCTGACGGTCGATGGAATCGGCGTGGCCCGTCTGGCTCGGATTCGGGCTGCGTGGAGCGAGCAGCGTGAGGTCAGGGGACTCGTGCTCTTCCTACAGGAGCATCAGATCTCCCCGTCCTTTGCCCTAAAGATCTTCAAGGCCTACGGTCCGGGGGCACCCCTGAGGATACGGGAGGATCCCTACGGGTTGGCGCGGGAGATTGCGGGCGTCGGCTTCAAAACCGCCGACCGGATCGGAGCATCGCTCGGGGTGGCCAAGGATTCCCCGAAGCGTTGTGCTGCCGGTCTACTTCATCTCTTGTATGAGGCGGCCGAGGCGGGGCATGTCTATTTTCCCACTTCACGTCTCTTCCCCGAGGCCGTGAAGCTCTTGGGCATCGAGAGGGAGGCTCTCCTCCAGCAAGCCCTCGTTGCGCTTCACCAAGAAAAGGCGGTGGTTTGTGAGCCGGTAGCCGGGGATACCGCCGTTTATCTCACTTCGCTGTATCAAGCCGAGGAGGGGGTAAGTCGTCGGTTGGCTCTCGTGGCCAAAGCGCCCCGCCTCGGCCCCCCCATCGACATCCCGCGGGCCATCCAGTGGGCAGAGGACCGGGGCGAGATCAAGTTCACCTCCGAGCAGCGGGAAGCGCTTCGCAAGGCCCTCGCGGCGAAAGTCCTGATCATCACCGGGGGCCCGGGGACGGGAAAGACCACCCTGCTTCGGGCGCTCATCGAGATCCTTGAGCGCAAGGGGGTTCGCCTGACGCTGGCTGCTCCCACTGGCCGTGCGGCGAAGCGGATGGCAGAGGCTACGGGGCGGGAGGCCAAGACGATTCACCGCCTACTGGAGTTCGGCCCAAAGGAGGGGAGGTTTAAGAGGAACGAAACCCACCCGCTTGAGGTCGACCTCTTGGTAGTGGACGAAGCCTCGATGATCGACCTCGTGCTGATGAACCACCTGTTAAAGGCCCTCCCACCCATGGCGGCTCTCATCCTCCTGGGTGATGCTGACCAGCTCCCGTCCGTGGGACCGGGCTCGCTTCTCCACGATCTTATTGCATCGGCATCCGTTCCGGTGGTGCGGCTCACAGAGATATTTCGACAGGCGAAAGAGAGTCAGATCGTGGTAAATGCCCATCGGGTCAACCGCGGTGAATTTCCTCATCTCTCCCAATTTGGAATGGCGGACTGCGCCTTCATTGAGCTCGATGACCCTGAGGCCATCCGAGCCCGGGTGAGGGGTTTGGTCACCGTAACGATTCCGCACCGATATAGCCTCGACCCCCTCCGGGATATCCAGGTCATTACCCCGATGAACCGAGGTCCCCTCGGGGTCGCCGCCCTGAATCAAGACCTTCAGGCGGCGTTGAACCCCCGCGGCGAAGAAATCGCGGGAGGCAGCCGGCAGCTCCGAGTAGGAGACCGGGTCATGCAGGTCCGGAATAACTACGACAAGGAGGTCTATAACGGCGACCTGGGCTGGATCCACCGGGTCGACAGGGAAGAACAGCAAGTCTGGGTTCGGTTCGATCAGGGGGAGGTTGTCTACGACTGGAGCGAGCTCGACGAGATCAACCCGGCCTACGCCATCTCGGTCCACAAGAGCCAGGGGAGTGAGTATCCCTCCGTCGTCTTCCCCCTGCATACATCCCACTATGTCATGCTGCAGCGGAATCTCCTTTACACGGCCTTGAGTCGGGGGAGACGTCTCGTCGTCATGGTCGGCACTCGGCAGGCCATCGGGATGGCTGTGAGGAATGCCCGGGTCCGGGAGCGTTACAGTCACCTGCCCGTCTGTCTGCGTCGGCACCTCCCGGAGAAGAAAGCGTGAGGCAGCGGTGCCTTGCGGCCCTCTGTCTCTTCGCACTCCTCCTCGCGGCCTGCGGTGGATACGGACGGCGCGTACCAGGTGTCTATCATGGGGTCCGTCCTGGACAGAGCCTTTTCCGGATCGCCAAGACCTATGGGGTCAGCGTTGAGGAAATCAGGCGGGTCAACCGGATCACCGACCCGGCGAAGATTCGGGCTGGCGATGCCCTCTTCATTCCTCGCGCCCGCCGATTGCTATACGTTCCGATCTACCGGCCGGAGGAGACGGCGATTCTGGAACGAAAACTTCCCGCGAGAAGAAACAGGGCTCCCCAGCTTCGGTTTACTTGGCCGGTCAAGGGACGGATCATCACTCAATTCGGAATCGAGGACGGGTTCAAGAATAACGGGATCGCCATCGCGGCACCTCGGGGGACCCCGATCCAGGCCGCAGAGGAAGGAAAGGTCGTCTATAGCGGGGCGGATCTCCGGGATTACGGCAACCTCATCATCATCGACCATCGGGGGGGGTTTGCCACGGTGTATGCCCACAACCGGATCAACCTCGTGAAGCGGGGGGCGAAAGTGAGAAAGGGGCAAGTCATCGCCGAGGTGGGCATGACCGGGATCGCCGAGAGTCCATACGTGCACTTTGAGATCCGCCGAGCGGGCAAGGCCAAAGACCCTCTCGTGTTTTTGAAGTGAGACACTCGACTCAAGAGACACGTCCGGTCCTGGCCCAGGAGCTCCTGAGGCGCCTGCCGCGCCACCAGCGAGACCTCATCGGGACCGCGAGGGTTCTGGGACAGCGGCGGGGGGTATCGGTCTACCTCGTCGGGGGACCGGTCCGAGACCTCGTCTTGGGACGCGCAAGCGCCGACATCGATCTGACTGTGGCCGGGGATGCCCTTGGGTATGCGGAGGCCTTGGCGGCCCACCTGGGAACACGGGTGACCATCCACCCACGGTTTGGGACGGCAACCCTGATCCTGCCAGACGGCCTGCGCCTCGATGTAGCCACGGCCCGGCGCGAACATTATGCCCGTCCCGCCGCTCTCCCACAAGTCGTTCCGGGAACGATTCGAGATGATCTGCTCCGCCGGGACTTTACCATCAACGCCATGGCCGTCCGGCTTGTCCCTCGGCGTGGGCAACTTCTCGATCCTTTCGGAGGACTCAAGGATCTCCAAAGACGAGTCCTCCGGGCCCTGTATGAGCACAGCTACCGCGATGATCCAACCCGGATCTTCCGGGGAGCCCGGTATGCTGCCCGGTATCGCCTCCGCTTCAGCCCGCGGGATCGACGGCTAATCCGAAGCATTCTGTCCGAAAAGGTCTTGCAACGGCTCTCCGGCGATCGGCTGTTTCACGAGCTGGAATTGCTGCTAGAGGAGCCCAGAGCTGAGGCAGCCCTGAAGATTCTTCAAGGGCTGGGGATCCTCAGGGTGCTGGATCCTGCCCTTGCCGTTGGCCCGGGCGTGGTTGCCCGCATGAAGCGCATTCGCCGGGCCTGGCAGCGTTGTGATCAGCTAGGGATCTCTTCGAGACCTCTCCGGTGGCGTGTAAATCTTCTCGCGCTCCTCCTGTACGTCCCTGCCAGGGTTCGTCGGAGGGTCGCAGAGCATCTCGGGCTAAAGGGGCCGCCCCTCGATCTATTGATCAGAGAGCTCGGGGATTTTCGGTTCCTTGAAAAACAATTGGAGGGGAGGTCAGTAGGAGCCAGCCGTATTCGGCACCGGCTGGATCGCGCTTCTCCAGATCTCTGCATCCTCCTCTGGACCACAGGGGCACGACGAGTGAGGAACGGGGTCGAGCGGTATCTTACCCGTCTGGCCTCGGTGAGGCCCGCGCTCACGGGGGGGGACCTGAGAAAGTTCGGGTTCCCCCCAGGCCCCAACTACCGGCGGATCTTGGATCTCTTGCTGGAGGGACGCCTCGAGGGACGCCTCAAGAGCCGCGAAGAAGAGATTGCGTTTCTCCGGCAGCGCTTCGGCCGGCCGCGTTGAGCCCCCTGGGCCGCATCGGATTTCCTTGTTTTCCGATCCCAGCGAGATTGCTCGGCAGCACGCGGTGCAGCCGGGGGAGGCTGCGACCGATTGACAAAGGCGGCTCCCTTTGATAGCGTGCTATCAATCTACCAGAAGGCATCTGAGGGACACTATAATCCTATTTCTCGCCATCTTGGACCTGATTCCTATCCCCCCTCGACGGGAGCCAGGTGCTGTCCGGCCCTCCGGGTTCCACCCCAGACAGCGACCTCGCGGCAGATAGAGCACCGCGGAATGATCCTGCTAGTGATGTTGATTCTTAAGGGGACGGTGGGACAAGGAATCTGGTCAATGGTCTCCATGGCGGAAGGGTTGCTTCATTAACGCTGTGTCTTTGGGGGAGATGGATGGAAGGAGGGCGGGTCCTGAGTGGCATGCGACCTACGGGTCCGCTCCATCTAGGCCACCTCTTCGGGGCTTTGGAAAACTGGAGACGGCTCCAGGACAAGTACGATTGCTACTTCTTTGTGGCCGACTGGCACGCCTTGACTTCCGATTACGCCGATCCTAGCCACCTTCAGGAAAACATCCGCGAGATCGGACTCGACTGGTTGAGTGCGGGCGTCGACCCCGAGAAAGCAGTCCTCTTCATTCAGTCTCACCTCCCGGAACACGCGGAGCTTCACCTCCTCCTTTCCATGATTACGCCGCTGCCATGGTTGGAGCGGAATCCGACGTATAAGGAACAGCTCCAGGAGGTGACCAACAAAGACCTCAGCACCTTTGGATTCCTGGGCTACCCGGTGCTGCAGGCGGCGGATATCCTGATCTACCAAGCGAACTTTGTCCCCGTAGGGGTCGATCAGCTTCCCCACATCGAACTCACCCGCGAGATCGCCCGCCGGTTCAATTACCTCTACAAACCCGTATTCACCATTCCTGAGTCGATGCTGACCGAGTTCCCGAAAATCCCAGGGACCGACGGCCGGAAAATGTCCAAGAGCTACAATAACTGTATCTACCTGTCGGATTCCCCGGAGATGGTCGAGCAGAAGGTGAAGCCGATGGTTACTGATCCGGCCCGGATTCGCCGGAACGATCCGGGCAACCCTGACATCTGCCCGGTCTACGACCTACATAAGATCTTTACACCGCCGGAGGAGCGGGAGAGCTACGTGGTACCGGGCTGTCGGACGGCAGCGATCGGCTGTCTGGACTGTAAAGCCGGCCTCCTCAAGCATATGCTGCCGGTGCTTTCCCCCATTTACGAGCGGCGGGGAAAGATCGCCGAGCGGACCGAAGAGGTGGACGAGATTCTTGCGGTAGGGACAGAGCGTGCCCGGAAGGTGGCCCGGGAAACTCTGGATGCTGCCAAGGAGGCGATAGGGATCTGAGACATTCGAAAGAGTAATGCTGACCGCTTAGAGCGGCCGGCAAAGACCTTGACGAGCGCTAGATCTTGGGGTAGAGTCAGTTGCATCAACAACATCTTGGAATGGAGGGAGAAGTGCAATGCTACACGGGCCGTTGGAAGAGGGACTCACTTTTGACGACGTCCTTTTACTTCCAGCCAAATCGGAGATCCACCCTCGAGAGGTAGACGTCTCCACGAGTCTCACCGCACGCATCCGGATAAATATCCCCCTGGTCTCCGCAGCCATGGACACGGTGACCGAATCCCGATTTGCCATTGCCCTGGCCCGCGAGGGGGGGATTGGAATCATCCATCGGGCCTTCTCAGCGGAAAAACAAGCGGCCGAAGTGGATAAGGTTAAGAAGTCGGAGAGCGGGATGATCGTCGACCCGATCACCGTCCGCCCCACTCAAAAGATCCACGAGGCCCTCGGGATCATGGAGCGTTACCGAATCTCGGGGGTGCCGGTGACGGATGAAGAGGGACGGTTGGTGGGAATCCTGACCAACCGGGACCTCAGATTTGAAACCAAGCTCGACCTTCCCATTTCGGGGTTGATGACCAAAGACCGTCTCGTGACCGCACCGGTGGGGACCTCTCTGGAGGAGGCCCAAGAGATCCTCCACCACAATCGGATCGAGAAGCTTCCAGTGGTAGACGAGCACTTCAAACTCAAAGGACTCATCACCATCAAGGACATCGAAAAGCGCCGAAAGCACCCGAACGCCTGTAAGGACTCGCTGGGGCGACTCCGGGCTGGGGCTGCAGTGGGCGTCGAGGAAGATGCCGAGGCGCGGGTTCCGCTCCTGTTGAAGGCCGGAGTGGACGTGATCGTGGTGGACACCGCCCATGGCCACTCTCAGCCGGTGATCGAGACGGTCCGCTGGATCAAGCAGAACTATCCGCAGGCTGAGGTGATTGCCGGGAACGTGGCGACCGCGCAGGGGGCGGAGGAACTGATGCAGGCTGGGGTTGACGGGATCAAGGTGGGGATCGGTCCTGGTTCGATCTGTACGACGCGGGTCGTGGCGGGCGCGGGGGTCCCTCAGGTCACCGCCATCGCTGACTGCGCTGTGGTCAGCGATCGGTACGGGATTCCTATCATCGCCGATGGCGGGGTGAAATACTCAGGAGACATTACAAAGGCCATTGCGGCTGGCGCCCACGCGGTGATGATTGGCGGGCTGTTTGCCGGGACGGAAGAGAGCCCGGGGGAAACCGTCATCTATCAGGGCCGAAGCTACAAGGTCTACCGCGGGATGGGATCGCTCGGGGCGATGCAACGAGGGGGCGGAGACCGCTACTTCCAGGAGCAAGAAACCGAGGAGGGAAAGCTGGTCCCTGAAGGCATCGAGGGGCGGGTTCCGTTCCGCGGGACGTTAGCCGCCCATGTCTACCAGCTGGTGGGAGGCCTGAAGTCCGGTATGGGGTATTGCGGTTGCCGCACGGTCGACGAGCTGCGCGAGAATGGCCGCTTTACCAAGATCACGAATGCCGGTCTCCGCGAGTCTCACGTCCACGACGTGATCATCACCAAGGAAGCACCCAATTACCGCATGGAGAGCTAGTGCCGTTCCAACTACTTGTGCCAACTTTCTCGCTGCACCCACTCATGACAATTGTAACAAGGCACCCCACTCAAATTCGGCTTAATAAGTTGGAACGGCACTAGAAGCGGCGAGCGTGGGGCATTCATCACCCCTTGCATGTTGCAAGTCGGGGTTCTGCGTTCGACGGAGTGTAAGCTCTCTCCATCGTGATCGACTGCCGGTCAATGCTTATGATGGACAAAATTCTCATCCTCGACTTTGGTTCGCAGACCACTCAGCTCATCGCCCGCCGCGTCCGGGAATGCCGAGTCTACTGCGAGATCCTTCCGTGCCATAGTCCGATACAGGCTATCCGGGAGTTCAATCCGAAGGGGATCATCTTGTCCGGGGGACCCGCCAGTGTTTATGATAAGGATGCACCACGCTTCGACCAAGCGATCCTGGCCCTCGACCGGCCTCTCCTGGGGATTTGCTATGGGATGCAAGTGTTGACGCATCTGCTGGGGGGAAAGGTCGCTGCCGCACAGGAGAGGGAGTACGGGAAGGCCGAGCTCCGTATTGACGATCCCTCGGACCTGCTCGCGGGACTCGGATCCGAGACCATTGCCTGGATGAGCCACGGGGACAAGGTCCTCTGTCTTCCCCCTGAATGGACTGCTATCGCCCACACGGAGAATGCGCCCTACGCTGCCATGCGGCACTCCGAGCGTCCGCTGTACGCCGTCCAGTTTCATCCGGAGGTGATTCATACGCCGATGGGACGGCAGATCCTCGAGAATTTCCTCTACCGGGTGTGCGGCTGTTCACCGACTTGGACCATGCGGTCCTTCATCGAGAAAGCGGTCGAGGCGATCCGGGAGACGGCGGAAGGCGCAAAGGTCCTCTGCGCGTTGAGCGGGGGGGTGGACTCGTCGGTCACCGCCCTTTTGGTCCACAGGGCCATTGGCGAACGGCTGCTCTGCGTCTTTGTCGATAACGGCCTCCTCCGCAGGGGGGAAAAGGAATCGGTGCTGCGCACGTTCCGGGAGTTTCCCAATCTGACCCTCGTCGCCGTGGACGCTGCGGATCGCTTCCTTCATGCTCTCAAGGGGGTGACAGACCCTGAAGAGAAGCGGCGAATCATCGGCGCCGAGTTTATCGCGGTCTTTGAGGAAGAGGCAAAGAAGATGGGCCGGATCGACTTTTTGGCGCAGGGGACCCTCTACCCTGATGTGATCGAAAGCCAACGGGTCCAAGGGCCTTCCGCCACCATTAAGACCCACCATAACGTGGGGGGTCTCCCCGGCACTATGGAGTTTTTTCTCATTGAGCCGCTACGAGACCTGTTTAAAGATGAGGTGCGAGAGGTTGGAAGGGACCTCGGTCTTCCAGAGGCCATACTCTGGCGACATCCATTTCCGGGTCCGGGCCTCGCGGTCCGCGTCCTTGGGGAGGTGACCAAAGCGCGGCTGAATATCCTCCGGGCAGCAGACGCCATTGTGGAGGAAGAGCTCAGACGAGCCGGACTTCACCAGGGGCTATGGCAGGGTTTCGCCGTTCTCCTCCCAGTTAAGACTGTCGGGGTCATGGGCGATGCCCGGACCTATGAGAATGTGGTGGGCCTCCGGGCTGTCACGTCCGAGGATGGCATGACCGCCGACTGGGCCAGGCTTCCTTACGAGGTCTTAGGCCTCATATCGAATCGCATCATCAACGAGGTGAAGGGGGTCAATCGAGTGGTCTACGATATCTCCTCGAAACCCCCGAGCACCATCGAATGGGAGTAATCGAGCTCCCCCTGAGCGAATCTCGGGTGGCCCCATCAGGGAGGATTCGTAATGCCGCGTGCGGGGTTTGTGCATCTGCATGTTCATAGCCAGTATAGCTTGCTGGATGGGGCGTGCCATCTCGAGAAGCTCGTGCGGAAGGCGAAAGAGTTCAAGATGCCCGCCCTGGCCATCACCGATCACGGCAACCTCTTCGGTGCCATTGATTTTTATCGCCTGGCCCAAAGGGAGGGAATCAAGCCCATCATCGGTTGTGAGGTGTATGTGGCTCCCGGATCCCGTCTGGAGCGGCATCCTGAGGATGGACAGTACGAGGGGGCGAACCACCTTACGCTGCTGGCGAGAGACCGGACCGGGTACAAGAATCTCATCAAGCTGGTGACAGCAGGCTATCTGGAAGGCTTTTATTACAAGCCGCGAATTGATAAGGACCTCTTATCCCAGCATCACGAGGGACTCTTGGCCCTCTCCGGATGTCTCAATAGCGAGGTGTGCCGACTGCTGGCCCAAGGGGAAGAAGGGAAGGCCCTGGAGGCGGCGGCGTGGTACCGGGATCTCTTTGGCCCGGAAAATTTTTTTTTGGAGCTTCAGTATCATGGAATCGAGCCCCAGCGAGAGGTCAATCGGAGCCTCATCCAGATGGCCAAGAAATTGGGACTCTCCCTCGTCGCCACCAATGATGTTCACTATCTGAGTGTTGGAGACCACAGGGCCCATGATGCCCTCTTGTGCATTCAGACCGGCAAGGCGGTCGCTGACAGGGATCGGTTACGCTTTCCCTCGGATCAATTCTACTTCAAGAGCCCTCAGGAAATGCAGGACCTCTTCCCCGAGTTTCCCGAGGCGTTGGTCAATACATTAGCCATCGCCGAGCGTTGTAATCTCCAGCTCGAGTTCGACAGGATTCACCTGCCACGCTATCAAGTCCCGCCTGAATACACCCTGGACAGCTACCTCAGCGAGTGCAGTTGGCGTGGTCTCAGGGAGCGGTACGGTGAGATCACGGAGGAGGTCAAGAGCCGTCTCGCCGAGGAGCTCCGGGTGATCGAGAAAATTGGTTTCGCCGGATACTTCTTGATCGTCTGGGACTTCATCCGGTTCGCCAAGGAACGAGGGATTTCGGTCGGACCAGGCCGGGGTTCGGCTGCCGGGAGCCTGGTGGCCTATGCCCTCGGGATTACCAATATTGATCCACTTCGCTACGGCCTCCTCTTCGAGCGATTCCTGAATCCTGAGCGCATCTCGCCCCCGGATATGGATATCGACTTCGCCGACGATCGCCGAGACGAGGTGATCGAGTATGTCGCGCAGAAATATGGGAAGGAAAACGTGGCGCAGATCATCACCTTTGGGACTCTGGGAGCCAAGGCGGTGATCCGGGATGTGGGACGTGTTCTGGGGATGCCTTACGGCGAAGTGGACAAGATTGCCAAGATGGTCCCGAATATCCTCAACATCGCTTTGGACGATGCCATTGCCCAGAGCCCGCCCCTCAGAGAGGCCGTCCATTCCCGGCCCGAGATCAATCAACTCTGGCAGATCGCTAGGTCGCTGGAGGGACTCACTCGCCATGCCTCCACCCACGCTGCCGGGGTGGTGATTTCGGAAGAACCCCTCATCGAGCATGTTCCCCTGTACCGGGGGACCAAGGGCGAAATCACGACCCAGTATGCCATGGGGGCAATCGAGAAGATCGGCCTCCTGAAGATGGACTTTCTTGGTCTGCGGACGCTGACGGTAATCGCCAACACCCTGAAGCTCCTCAAAGAGACGCAGGGGATCGACCTCCGGGTAGAGCAAATCGTTTTCGACGATCCGAAGACGTTCCAACTGCTCTCCGAGGCGAGGACCTCGGGGGTCTTTCAATTGGAGTCTTCGGGGATGCGGGATCTCTTGAGACGCCTCAGACCTGAGCGTCTCGAGGATGTAATTGCCCTCGTGGCCTTGTACCGGCCGGGACCCATGGAGATGATCCCGGACTTCATCAACCGACGCCATGGGCGCGTGAGAATCAACTACTACCATCCCCTCATGGAGAAACATCTCAAGGAAACATACGGAGTCATGGTCTACCAGGAACAAGTGATGCAGATTGCCAGCGAGATGGCTGGGTTCACCATGGGAGAAGCAGACATCCTTCGCCGGGCCATGGGAAAGAAGAACCCCGAGCTCATGGCACGGCAGCGGGAGAAGTTCATGGCGGGGGCGGTCGCTGGGCAAGTCCCAAAGGCGAAGGCCGAAAAGATCTTTGATCTTATGGCCCAGTTTGCCGGGTACGGCTTCAACAAATCTCACGCCGCTGCCTACGCGGTGGTGGCTTATCAGACGGCCTATCTTAAGGCCAACTATCCGGTGGAGTTTATGGCGGCCCTCCTCACCTCGGACATGGGGGATACAGATAAGACCGTCAAGCACATTGAAGAGTGCCGGCAGATGGGCATTGAAATTCTGCCGCCGGATGTTAACGAATCGGGGAGCACCTTCCGGGTCGTGGAAGGGAAGATTCGTTTTGGACTGGTGGCGGTAAAGAATCTGGGTGAGACAGCCATCCAGTCGGTCCTGAATGCCCGGCTCACCGGTGGGAGGTTTTCCAACCTCCATGATTTCTGCGAACGAGTCGATCTGCGGCTTGTCAACAAGCGAGTGATTGAAAGTTTGATCAAGTGTGGGGCCTTTGACTCGTTGGGCTCCCGCCGGTCCCAACTCATGGCGACAGTAGATCACGCCATGGACGCAGCTTCGGCCGTTCTCCGGGATCGAGCGAAGGGGCAGGGTTCGCTCTTGGAGATGCTGGGGGGAGAGGCGTCTCAGACGAAGACGCCTCAAATGTCCGATATCCCAGAGTGGCCTCCTGCGCAGCGCCTCACCGCCGAGCGAGAGATCCTCGGCTTTTACGTCACAGGCCACCCCCTCACCGAATACGAAGCCCTCCGGATGCGGTATGCGACGGCCACCACGGATGAGCTCTCCAGCTTGCGGGACAAGGAAACGGTCAGCCTCTGTGGGATCATCACCGCCGTAAAAGAGATCTCCACTAAGAATGGCGACCGGATGGCCTTTGTCACCCTCGAGGACCTGCGGGGATCCGTCGAAATGATTGCCTTTCCCGATCTCTACCGGGGCAAGATGCTCTTTCTGATCAAAGACAATCCGGTCCTGGTGCGAGGGCAGGTTGATATTGGGGAAGAGGTGGTGAAGCTCCTCCTCACGGATGTCCAACCCCTCAGCGATCTTCGAGAAAAACCGGAGGGGGAGATGGAAATTGCCGTGCGGACGGAGGTTCTGTCACCGGAGGTCCTTCGACAGATCCGTGGTATCGCCGAGAACTTCAGAGGGCCTATCCCCCTTCGGCTCCGTCTGCACCTGAATCGGGAGACGGCCATCGTGATTGAGGCCGGAGAGGGACTTCACGTGCGGCCGGCGCCAGAATTCATCTCTGAGGTGGAAAAAATCGCGGGCCCCGGGTCGGTGGTTGTGTCGGGGTAGGAGTTGAGCTGTAACCTTCCACGGAAGCCGAGAATCAAACGGCCGCGATGGCTTTCTTGTTCTGCTTCGAGTCGCCTCGCGGCCGTTCGATTTTTGAGGAAGAGTAATTATTTTCCCGCCTTGAAGCGATCCTTGAGCCGGCCCATCACCTGAGGCAGGGTTGTGTACTCCATTTCTTCCAGGGGTAGGCGGTGTGGCTGGAAAGGCCCATGCCGCCGCATGTACTCCGCCACCTCGCTGGCCTTTCGGCGGGTCTCATCAAAGGCGGGGTCATCAAAGAGGTCCACCGGCCCAACCAAATGTCCCTCGGCAAGCTGGAAGCCGGCTGCGACCACGCGCGGCGGCCCGTCAAAGCGCGTCGGATTCGCCTCATGGAAGGCACATGGCATGAGCGGCCCACAGTGGGAGCCCCGCATCCATCCTTCAACCAGGTGCGGGAACGCGAAGGCCTCGACCACCTCACCTACGGCGGGCAGGCCGGACTGGCACCGGATTACCATCACTGGGTCATCCTTCCCGACGTATTTGCCGGCGATGAGGCTGAGCTTTTGGGTGGAGGCTGCTGCGGCGATCTCCCCGTCGCTCCGGCGCCGCACTTCGGTGATCATAAACTGATTGGAAGCCCCCAGAAAGACCAGGAGGTCGTACAACTCCTCAGGGCAGCTCAAGAGGATGATGGAGTCCTTCTTGGCGTCCAAGACCGCGAACTGAAATCCTTCGTGCATCTTGGGATCGATGACCAGCCCGGCGGTCGTGAAGGGATCGGCGAACATCCGATACAAGGGGAAGTTCCAGGCCCCTGGCGAGCACTTATCCGCCATGAAAACCACGATGGGTTCACTGGTCCGCTCCACGAACTCCATCTCTGCCACTCCCGGCCCCATGCCCTTGACGTTGCCGGAGAAGGCATCAGAGAGGAGATCCTGGCCGGCCCCGTATAGATGAAGCCGCTTGGCCACGGCCGTGCAAGCCATGAAGGTGTCCCACGCGAGGCGATGGATCACCTCGGCCTCGACCCCGTGACGGTGGGTCATGATGAGGTCAATATCATCCCCACAGCGGGCCACATGATAATCGATGATCGTCTTCTTGTCTTTGGCCGCCTGGAGCGACTCGGCGGCCTTCTGGAGGAGCTCGGGATGGGGTCGGTTGTGGCCAGTATAGCTCCCCACGTCGGCCTTAATGACGCTTACGGTGACCTTCTGGCTGGGCATGATCGCGTCCCTCCTTTCCAGAGCCACACATCTCCCGGGGCACCATCGTTGGTAGGCGATGAAGACCTACGGGGTGGGCTCTACTCGTACGACATACAAACATAATTATAGACGAAAACGGCCTGTGGGCAAAGAAGAAAAGAACTTCCCTCCACCCTCATTTCCTCCACATCCAGCCTCACTGGTCTTGCCAAAATAGGCGAGCCGAGAGCGCAAATGGAGTGTTGTCAAGGCGAAAGGAGAGGGCCAGGAGCGTTACTCAGACGGGGGAAGGACTTTGGAGGACTCCGACGCGGATGCCTGCTTACACAGACGATCAACGAGATTGGCGATCACCCGAGCCTCTGCCGGCTCGAGGTCGAGGAACTGCACTCCCATGCCGGTGAAGGCCGGCGGGTCCTTTTCCTCTCCAGAGATCCATGCAACCCGTGCGCGCACGAGAACGGGATCGGAATGGCCCGGCAGGGTGAAGCGAAGAAGAACCTCTGTCCCTGGTTCAGCCGGCTGTTCGGTTACGATGAACATCCCTCCCTGGCACAGGTTGAAGCAGCTCCCTTGCGTCGTCTTTACCGCTTGCGTGTATTCGACGTCGAATTGGACCTGAGCCCGTTGATGGACCCGCTTGTTGGGATGAGAAACCCATTGCCGAACCAGGGATGGCTGTACCGGGTGCTCGAAGGCCACTCCGTGGGGGAATCGTGGCCCCAGGATCGTCGACAAAGCTTTCCCTGCCGAAACGATGTGACCGTGCACGGGATCACCATTCGAGATCTGGACCGATACCGCTGTCTTGACTGCCAGGGATTCGGGCAGCAAGATTTCGAGTCCCCCGGCATTTACGTTCCGGGTTATCCCGGCGAGCGTTTGCGGCTCACTGTGCTCGGGCCTGAGGACCGTGCACTGAACGGGTAAGTAGCGGGCAAAGCGGAGGTAGCGGCGCATCAATGTCTTTGTATCGGTAGGCATCCCTTGCCTCCAACACGGATCGATGCTTGCGGCAGCGAGCAAGAAGCATGCCAGTCTGGCTTGCCCCTGAAGTATCCGCCCCCCCCAATTCTCCCCCTACCTCGACGCGAAGACAAAGTGGGCCCGGCGGTTCCATTTCCAGGCGGATTCGTCATGTCCGAGCACAAAGGGACGCTCCTCGCCGTAGCTGATGATCGAAATTCGCTGAACATCGATGCCTCCGGCCACGAGGAAATCCCGGACCGCCTTGGCTCGGCGATCTCCTAACGCCAGATTGTACTCGTTGATTCCCCGCTCGTCACAGTGGCCCTCGATCACGATACGGGCTAGGGAATTGGCCTTCAGCCACCGGATGTTGTCGTTCAAACCCTTCTTCGCACTCTCGCTCAAGACTGCCTTGTCGAAGTCGAAGAAGACATCCTTCAATGGGGACTCCTTGGCCGTCGCCGCCCCCTGACCGGCTTGTGACCGCTCTCTGCTCCCAGGCGTCACCGGGACCTCGCGAATCGGCGCCGGCTTGGCGATTTTCTCCTCTTCCATCTTTCCTTCTTGCCCCGGACCCATCGCTCCTGGCTCCCCCGTTGGAATCCCTGGCCTTCTCGCGCAGCTAATCAGAATCAGTGATGCCCCCACGAGTATCGCCGCAGCCCTCAGATGGATATATCGCCGCTCCATTCGACTCCCTCCTTCCAATCAACGTATTAGCCGGTGGTCGAACGATCTCTTCTGCCACTATCGCTGTTACAAGTCAGGAGTCAAGTGAATTTTCGCTTCAGACGGTGATATGTTAATACCCTTGACGCCACGCCGCGCCTGGGAGATGCCTGAGCCGAATCAAGGGAAAGCACAGGGGTCGCCAGGATAACCGAAGCCTTCAGTCCCCGTCTGACACAGAGATCGCCTAACAAAGCATTCAGACGCCTTCACGGGCATCGTATGATGGCGAAGGGCATTTTGCTATTATGGAGGGGCACGACCGAAGGGGGGAAGGGAAGTCCAGGGCGACTGGAGGTTGCCTATCCCCTCGGACGAGTCCTGCGACAACTTTCTCGACGAAAGCTCGAGAAACTGAACGGAACAGGATATGGATCCTTACAATCTCGGTTTGGCAAGTCTCCTTCTGACCGGTTGGGGAGTGCTATACAGCGTCTCACTTGGATGGTCGATCTATGCGTTGTTAGATCAATGGCCTCGACTTATCCGATTCGCGTTTATCTGGAGGAAGGGCTTCCTGCGTTTCAAGCCAGGGATACATTTTGGGAGAATGACGACGTGTTGGTTGCTCATACTCATCCTCATTCTTATCTCGTTGGCCTGCGTCGTGAGCGGGGCCTTTCAGTTTGGACGTTCAGGCTGGACCGCCAGCGGGGTGTTCCCACTGGTATATGCCCTAGTGGGTTTGCCAGTATTCGTCATCCCACACTTTATTAATCGAGCCGTGTGGGGCTTCGCGTTATTTTTCTTTCCCACGCAGTATCAGGACTTCGTCAGACGGCCCGACAATCGGATCTATTGGCAGATGCGATTTTCCCCCGAGACGGCGCGGGCGATTTACAGCGACCCCAAATACGCCGGGAAACAAGTATGCATTGAGTCACTGATTGGTGTCGCAATTCTCAGCTGGGCTGTGTCTGGATGGTATCCCGATGTCTTCTTCTCCTATGACACATACTGGATCCTTGCGCCTATTGTCGCCCTCTTTGTCGCCTGCCTGGCGCATTTTGCTTGGCCCGAACATGTCCAGCATTTTGACTCTGCAGACCTCCCATACACACTTGGTGAACCGGGCAAGGGTGGGGACCGAGTCGTCGAGGATGCTCCTGGGAATACCTGAGTCGCCTCTATTGGGGTACTCCAACTGTGCCAATCGTACTTGACTTCTCTGGGAGCGTCTTCTATACTTTTGGTCCGTCCTAACTACCGAAGGAATCACGAATTTACGGCCCTCAGGAGGGTTTGGATGGAGCGCAATCTGGCCCTGGAGGTGGTTCGGGTGGCTGAAGCCGCCGCGCTCTCCACCGCGCGGTGGATGGGGCGCGGCAATGAGCAGCTTGCGGAACAGACCGCTCTCGACGCCATGCGCCGGGCCTTTGATGCAGTGGGCTTCGCCGGGACCATAGTCATCGGACGAGGCGAAAAAGGGGAGACGCCCACCTTGTATGTGGGCGAGCAGGTTGGTTCCGGCGCTGGACCGGAATTGGATGTGGCGGCGGAACCCCTCGAGGGGCCGTCCATCGTTGCCGAAGGGAGGGCGAACGCGGTAGCGGCGGTCGCCCTTGCCGAAAAGGGTTGCCTCTTTCCTACCCCGGATGTGTATATGGAGAAGATCGCGGTCGGCCCCAACGCGCTGGGGGCGATCGATATCACCGCTGGACCAGAGGAGAACCTGCGATCCATTGCTGAGACGATGAAGTGCTATGTGGAAGATCTTACCGTGGTCATCCTCGACCGACCCCGTCATGGCGACCTCGTCCGGGCGGTCCGAGAGATTGGTGCTCGGATCAAACTCATTCAGGATGGCGACCTCTCCGCAGCTATTGCGACGGCCTTGGAGGATTCCGGGGTGGATGTCCTGATGGGGATTGGCAGGGCGCCGCAAGGGGTGTTGGCAGCGGCAGCCTTGAGATGCCTGGGTGGCGACATGCAAGCCCAATTTAAACCGGCGAGCGATGAGGACGTCGAGCGGATGCGCCGGACCGGCCTCAAGGAGATCGACCGAGTGCTCACCATTACCGACCTGGCTAGGGGTGGAGAGATCACCTTCACCGCGACCGGGGTCACTGACGGCGACTTCCTGAAAGGGGTCCGGTTTTTCGGCGGTGGGGCAAGAACCCACTCGCTCGTGATGCGCGCCAGGTCGGGAACGGTCCGGTTCATTGAAGCCATCCACCGCTTTGATCGTAATCCCATCTACTAACCCCGATCCGAAAAACATCGAGACCAGAATCGCGGGAATCGTGATGCGGCCTTTCTACTACGTGATCAGAGGGTCATATCCATGCACCCCTATCGTGGCCACCTGGAGCCGCTCGGAGTTTGNNTGGGCACCTGGAGCCGCTCGGAGTTTGGCCATGTGGGCTTCTCAGGAGCCTTCGGAGGACCATGCCCGCGGTTCGAATTTCGGATCGGGGCTAAACCCTCCCCGTTTGCTTGTACCAGGAGTGGTGCGGATATCCTCCCGTTTCAGAAGTGCGGAAGACAGGAGGCTTGCGGACGGCCCAAGGAGATCAAATGCGTGAGGCCCAACCCATGATCAGAGGAGTCCGGGGTGCCCCGGACATTCTGCCCGTCGAGGTCATTCGCTGGCAGCGTGCGGAGGCCGCGGCCCGGCGGATCTTGGAGAACTATGGCTACCAGGAAATCCGGACGCCCATCTTTGAACGGACCGAGCTTTTTGTCCGCGGGATCGGGGAGGGAACAGACATCGTCGATAAACAGATGTACACTTTCGAGGACCGGGGGCACGAGAGCCTTACCCTTCGTCCAGAGGGAACCGCTCCCGTGATTCGGGCTTATCTCGAGCACCGCCTCTTCACCCAGGGGGACCTCTGTAAGGTTTACTACATTGGGCCTATGTTCCGCCACGAACGGCCTCAGGCAGGCCGGTTCCGGCAATTCCATCAAATTGGGGCTGAGGCCATCGGCGTGGCGGACGCTGCGGTCGACGCGGAGGTGATCGACTTGCTCGCTCATCTGTTCGACACCTTGGGGGTCGACACGTGGGAGCTGCAACTGAACAGTATCGGCGACGAAGCCTGTCGCCCGCTCTTCCGCGAACGGTTCGCTCGCTATATGCGGGGCAGGAAAGAGAAGCTGTGTCCTGATTGTCTCGTGCGTCTCGAGCGGAACCCCCTGCGGATCCTGGACTGTAAAGTGGCCGGGTGTCGCGCCCTCGTCGCTGAGGCCCCGAACTCCCTCGATTCGCTGTGTGAGAAGTGTGAGACCCACTTCCGGCGGCTCCAGGAACTATTGCAACTTCTCAAGATCGACTACACCATTAACAACCACCTGGTGCGCGGCCTCGATTATTACACCCGAACCACCTTTGAGTTCGTGAACCCAGCTCTGGGCGCTCAAAATGCGATTGCCGGCGGGGGGAGGTATGACCTGTTGGTGGGAGAGATGGGCGGGCCCCCGACCCCCGGGATCGGCTTTGCTATTGGCTTGGAGCGTCTACTGATTTCGCTTCCGCCGGAGGATTCGAAGGAGGCATGGGCGGGTGTCTTCGCCGCGGTCTTGGGGGAGGAGGCATTTCAGATGGGCCTTCGGATCATCCAAGAGCTCCGTCGAAAGGGAATTCGGGCCGCCTTGGATATGGAAGGACGCTCTCTGAAGAGCCAGATGCGGCTCGCCCACAAGGAGTGCTACCGCCACGCCCTTATCCTGGGCGACGAGGAGCTTAAGGCCGGATTGGCGACGGTGAAAGACATGGCCCAGGGAGGGCAGGAGCAGGTTCCCTTGCGGGAGGTGGTAGATTGGTTGATGAGCAGGGAACGTCGCGGGGCCGCACAGGAAGGGAGTGACCGCTGAGGACCGTGTAGCGTTCTTAGGGTGGCTCAAGCTTTGGGATGCTTGCTCGGGTTTATGAAGAAAGCATGAGGCGAAGCTGCTATTGCGGAGAGGTGACGTCGGAGAAGGTGGGGGAGACCCTTACGGTGATGGGCTGGGTCCATCGAAGGAGGGATCACGGAGGCCTCATCTTCGTGGATCTCCGGGACCGAGAGGGAATTGTCCAGGTCCTTTTTGGCCCGGAGCACGGGCGCGATGCGTATGAGACAGCCAGACGGATTCGGTCAGAGTATGTGATCGCCGTGAAGGGCCAGGTCCGCCGCCGCCCGCCTGGAACAGAAAACCTCCACCTGAAGACCGGGGAGGTGGAAGTTCCGGCCGCTGAGATGGTGATCCTCAATGAGGCTCGGACCCCGATTTTCCCATTGGACGAGGAGCGACCGGTGAGCGAAGAGCTCCGGCTCACATATCGATATCTTGACCTCCGGCGCCCCGCTCTCCAGGAAAACTTGCGGGTCCGCCATCAAGCGTACCAGGTCGTCCGAGCCTTCTTCGATCAGCATCGTTTCGTCGAGGTGGAAACTCCCGTCCTCACGCGGAGCACACCCGAGGGGGCCAGGGACTACCTGGTCCCAGCCCGGATCTACCCCGGCCAGTTCTTCGCCCTTCCCCAGTCCCCCCAGCTCTTCAAACAGCTGCTGATGGTGGCCGGTCTCGACCGGTATTTCCAGATCGTCAAATGCTTCCGCGATGAAGACCTCCGGGCCGACCGGCAGCCAGAGTTTACCCAGATCGATGTAGAGATGTCCTTCGTAGACCGCGAAGACGTCTTGGTCCTGATGGAGGAACTCATCGCCGTCCTCTTCCGCGAGCTGAAGGGGGTTGAGCTGGACCGGCCGTTCGCCCGGCTTTCCCACCAGGAGGCGGTGGGGACCTATGGTCTCGACAACCCCGATACCCGGTTCGAGATGTTCCTCGCCGACATCAGCGACCTCTGTCGCGGGACGTCTTTCCGCCCCTTTGCGGAGGCCCTTGCCAGAGGGGGACAAGTCAAGGGGATCAAAGTGAGGGGGAAGGCCGAGGCGTTTTCTCGCAAGGTGATCGACGACCTCACCGAATTTGTGAAGGCCCTCGGCGCCAAAGGGCTCACCCCCTTTCGATTAACACAAGAAGGTCTGCAGTCTCCGGTGGCCAAGTTTCTTGAACCTGACGCGTTGCAGGGGATCCTTCGTCGATTTGAACTCGAAGAGGGCGACCTCGTTCTGGTCATCGGCGACACCGCAAGGGTGGTGGCGGAGGCCCTCGGCCGCCTTCGCGTGCAGTTGGGGCATCAGCTGGGTCTGGTGGACGAAACGCTGATCCGACCCGTTTGGATCACGGACTTTCCCCTCCTGGAGTTCAGCGAGGAGGAGAAGCGGTACGTCGCGGTTCATCATCCCTTCACCGCCCCCCTGGAGGAGGACCTCTCTCTCCTTGAAGTTGCTCCTGAAAAGGTGCGGGCCAAAGCGTATGACCTCATTATCAACGGCCAGGAGGTGGGTGGAGGGAGTATCCGGATCCACGACCGAGAGGTTCAGTCCAAGATGTTTGCTGCCCTCGGCCTTTCCGAGGCCGAGGCGCAGGACAGGTTTGGTTTCCTGTTGGAGGCCCTCGAATTCGGCACACCACCCCACGGTGGAATTGCGTTCGGATTTGACCGCCTCATCATGCTGCTCACCGGAGCCGAATCGATCCGTGAGGTGATCGCCTTCCCCAAGACGCAGCGGGCCCAGTGCCTCATGATGGGGGCCCCTACGCTGGTGGACCCGCTCCAGCTCAAGGAGCTCCGTCTCAAACTGGATGTCAGCTAACATCTTGCGGTTCTTGCGAAAAGAGGGGATTTTTCAGTTGACATTGAAAGGAAGAGGGGAGTAGCATTTTGGGGTGGGGACGGTGGGAGCCGTCCCCTGATTTCTCTCATGAGGGGAAGCATCCTGCGACACATGGAAGGCGAGCGCGCAACCGTTCGAAGACAGGTCCCTCTGCCTTCTGGACCTAACATCCAGTCCCTTTTCGGCCGGAATGATGAACACATTCGAATGGTTGAGGATTGTCTCCACGTCCGTTTGGTCGCCCGGGATGGCCTGCTGACCATCAGCGGCACCGAAGAGGAAGTTGACATTGCCGAGAAGGTCATCAGCGAACTCAACACGCTTCTGGAAGGGGGACGGACCATCGGAACTCAAGATGTAAAGCTGGCCCTCCGCCACATTGCCCGGGAGGAAGGTGAGGCCTTTCGAAAGATCCAAGATCAGGTCATAGAGGTTTCTCCCAAGAAACGGCCGGTTCGGCCGAAGAGCCTCGGACAGCAGCGTTATGTCGACGCCATCAGGAACTACGATATCGTCTTTGGCATTGGCCCCGCCGGGACCGGCAAGACCTACCTGGCCATGGCGATGGCCGTGTCGGCCCATCTGAAGCGGGAGGTAAGTCGTATCATCCTCACCCGCCCAGCGGTGGAGGCGGGGGAGCGTCTCGGGTTTCTTCCCGGGACCTTGTACGAAAAGATCCATCCGTACCTCCGTCCCCTCTACGATGCTCTGTACGATATGCTCGAGACGGAGCGGGCGAACCGCCTGATCGAGATGGGCGTGATCGAGATCGCCCCTCTCGCCTTCATGAGGGGGCGGACCCTGAATGATGCCTTTATCATCCTCGACGAGGCGCAGAACACCACATCCGAGCAGATGAAGATGTTCCTCACCCGGCTCGGGTTCAGCTCGAAAGCGGTGATCACTGGCGACATTACCCAGGTGGACCTTCCTCCTGGAAAGATCTCGGGACTGATCGAGGTGCGTTCGATCCTCAAGGACGTCAAAGGGATTGATTTCATCTACCTTGGCCAGGAGGATGTCGTCCGTCACGAGCTGGTCCAGCAAATCATTCGTGCCTACGAGCAGCGCCAGGCGTCATCCCCTGCCTCTGGAGATCAGAAACCGCACGAGGAAAGCCAGGAAGCAAACGAGCGACACTGAGAAGTCGACTGCGAGGCCGTCCCATGAGCTTTCGTCCGAACAATATGCATTGGCTGTGATCCTTCGCAGCTGTTGTTCACTTTGAGGGGACAATGAAGATTTCTCAGTGGCTTGGGGCAGAGGCGAAAACGAAGAAAGGAAACGATACCAAGACTGGGACCAAGCCGACGATTCTCCCAGCGTATCGCTACCGGCTTTCTCCGATGGGGCAACTCTTTCGAACCTCAGAGGGGCGTCCCCTTATCCCCCTGGTCGTAGTGCTCGTGCTGGGCGTGATCATTGGTTTCGTCGTTGCCTCCTATCGCCCCTACCCCTTTGGGCCCATTTCGACTCTGGCCATCTTGATCCTCGTCCTTTTCGTGCTCGGGACGCTCTATTTCTACGTCCGGTTTCTCGAGACGCGACCCACGATTTCCTCGAAGAACATTTACCTCTTGGGGACGGTGATCCTCCTGGCTATCCTGATCTTCCGCTTACAGCTCGTCATCCTCAGTTCCTTACACCAGACCTTTCCTTTCATTCCTCTCCACTCCTTCTACTATACGATTCCCGTGGCCTTGGGGAGTGTGTTGCTCACCGTCCTATTCAATGCCCGGACGGCCTTTGGAGCGGCCGTAGCCGTGAGCATTATCACCACCCTCATGGTGACGGAAGAGATCAGCTTCCTCCTCTACGGAATAGTCGGGGCCATGGTCGGTGCTTTCAGCATCCGGCGGACCCAAGAGCGAACTGTCTTTTACCGCGCGGGATTCTGGGTGGCGTTGGCCAACGTCTGCACCGTGATTGTTTTCGTCCCAATCTACGGTTGGACAGCGTCAACGCTGGTGTATGGTCTCATCGCCTCCCTCGTGAACGGCGTGTTGGTTGCCCTCTTTGCCTCAACACTCCTCCCCGTTCTAGAATATCTTTTTGAGACCGCCACCGATTTGAAGCTCCTCGAACTGTCCAATTTGAACCAGCCCCTTTTAAAGCAGCTCATGAAGACTGCTCCCGGAACGTATCACCATAGTCTGATGTTGGGAGAGCTCGCGGAGGCAGCATCCGAGGCCATCGGCGCCAATCCGCTCCTGTGTCGAGTCGGTGCGTACTATCATGATATCGGCAAGGTGAGGAAACCGGCCTACTTCATCGAGAACCAGATGGACGCCATGAACCGACACGATAAGCTTTCTCCAAGTCTGAGCAGCCTCATCGTGGTCTCCCACGTCAAGGATGGAATCGAGATGGCGTTGGAGCACCGGTTACCGCCTACCATAGTGGACCTCATCCCACAGCATCATGGCACCCGCGTGGTCACCTATTTTTATGAGAAGGCCAAGGACTCGCAGGATCCTGACCTCGGCGAGGTGAAGGAAGAGGATTACCGGTACCCTGGACCCAAGCCGCAGACTAGGGAGGCGGCAATCCTGATGCTGGCTGATGCGGTTGAGGCGGCGGCGAGGACCCTCACCGACCCTACACCGGCCCGAATCAAGGGGCTGGTCCAGCGAATCGTGAACACCATCTTTACTGAAGGGCAGCTGTCCGAATGTGATCTCACCCTGAAAGATCTCCATCAGATTGGTAATGCCTTTGTCCGCGTCCTCACTGCCATCCACCATCACCGTGTCGACTATCCCGGATACAGGTTCGAAGAGGGCAGAAAGAAGGAGGGAGAAAAGAAGGGAGATGGGGATACAGATTCGAAACTGCCAAAGGAGGACGCGGGTCGGGTTGTCACGACTAAAAAGGGTGGGGGAGAGGACGTTATCCGTCTTGGGGAGACCGAGCAGTGAAGTTTCCGTACTCCTCGTCGGCGATCGGGCCATCCGGCGACTTAACCGAGTGTACTTGAACCGCGATCGTCCCACCGACGTCCTGGCCTTTTCGCAACAAGAGGGTCCGCGATCGCCGGTTTCGCATCTTCTTGGAGATGTGGTGATATCGGTCGAGACCGCTGCTCGGCAGGCGAAGGCACATGGCCATTCCGTTGCTCATGAGCTCGCTCTCCTTTTGGTCCATGGCATCCTGCACCTCTTGGGCTACCACGATACGACCCCCGCGGCCCGTCGCCGCATGGGGGCCAAACAGGCCCGGCTTCTTGCGATCGCCTCTAAGCCCCAATCCTGAGAGCCGTTTCGAGAGGTATTGCTCGCCTGATCTCAGTCCATTAGGCCGGTATTGCGAGGACACACCCGCGTTCCTGCCTTCCGCGGAAAGGGAGCACTGCGCTCAGGAGGTCAGGCGGCCCGCTGGCACTCAAGGGCGGCCGCCGTCCACGAAGATTGTCTGGCCGGTGAGGTAGCTCGCATCTTCCGATGCGAGGAAGACGGCCAAACCCGTGATCTCGGTGGGACTTCCCATCCGCCCCATGGCGATCGTTTCGGTAATCCTTTGGAGGCGCTCGGGGGTCGAGAACTTCTGCTGGAAGGGAGTGTCAATCAACCCGGGGGCGATGGCGTTCACCCGGATCCCGTCCTTGGCGACCTCCTTGGCGAGGCCGAAGGTGAACGTATTCACTCCCCCCTTTGCCGCGGCATAATGGACGGACTCGCCGGCACCTCCGAGGCGTGATGCGACTGAGGAGATATTGATGATCACGCCCCGCTTCCGCTCGCGCATCTTGGGCAGGACGGCTTGCGAGCACAAAAAGGTCCCCTTCAGACAGACGGCAATGCAGGCGTCCCAGACCTCTTCCGGCAACTCTTCGATGCGGCCGCGGGCGAAGAGACTGCCGGCGTTATTGATCAAGATGTCCACCGGTCCAAAGTTCTCTTCGGCCGCGGCAACCATGCGGTGGACCTCTGCTGCTTTGGACACATCCGCTTGGAAGGTCAGTGCAGAGCCTCCGATTCGTCGAATCAGCTCGGCCACCTCATTGGCCCCGTGCGCGTTCGTCAGATAGTTCACGATGACGGAGGCGCCAAGGGAGCCGAACCGCTCGGCGATCGAGCGGCCGATGCCGCTGCTTGCGCCGGTGACGAGAATCACTTGTCCTCGAAACACTTTTGGCCTCCTAGTCGGGGTCCTGCCTATCTATCACAGCTCCGTCGCGGGGTCAATCCGTGCGGGGCAGCTGGACACGTGCAGGCGCGGGCCGTCGGAGGCGTTCTTGGTGATGATAGCCGTGCCTCTTCACGACGATATGAGACCAGCAGATTGTCTTATTGGGATGGGGCAAGAGTATCTTGGAGCGGTGAGGGCTCTTTCATGACAGGAGGCCGAGCAGAGACCAGTAGAGGATCGTTGCCGGGAGGACAAGAAGTGCGGTGAGCACGGCGAGCAGGAGCATGGCCTTGGTCACCTGAGCGTGGCTGAAGGTCTTGAATCCGAGTGCGAGGACTATGGGGGGGATCTGATAGGGCAGGAGGGGTGTTCCTGTGCCGATGGCTTGAACGATGAGCACGGGCAGGAGGGGGAGACCTGTGCGGACTGCGTATCCTGCGAGGATTGGCGTCAGGACTGCTGGGAGCACCGGATTCGTCAAGAGGAGTGAGAGCGCCGTGGAGAGGAGGGCGATGAAAATGATCTTCAGGGGCAATCCGGTGCCGCCGCCGGGCAAGAGATCCAGGACCATTGCGCCCAACCACTCCGAGAGGCCGGCCTCTTGGCTGAAGGCTCCGATGCTCAGAATGCCGATAAGGTAGAGGAGCAAAGGGGCGTTGACGCTCTGTCGAAAACTCTTGACATCGAGAACGGCAATCCCGGGGAGAAAGAGGGCAAGCGCTCCCCCCATCCCCACAAGACTTGGCCTGATTCCGTGGAGTCGGTCGGTAGCCCACAGGAGCACGACGGCTCCGCCGATCCACAACATTCTGCGCTCGGCACACGAGAGAGGCCCGAGGGCGTTGCGCTCTGCGTCCAGGCTCTCGGTCGAGAGGGCCAGTGAGACGGGACGATACAGGAGGCGGATCAGGAAAAAACAGGCCAGGAGTTTGAGGACCCCCACGGTGGGGCCGAGGAGGAGCAGCCAGTCACCGTACGAGATGCGGAGCCCGGCGCTCATCTCCGCAGTCCCCATCAGGACGAGGTTGGGAAGGTTGGATGTCATGATGGCGTAAGGGGGAAATACGGCCCCGAAGGTCGCCCCCATCGTCAAGCCGATCATGCCAGGCGACGTCCGCTCCATATTCAGGGCTTGGCCGATCGCCATCGCGATGGGAAGGACTAGACTGACCCTGGCTACGCCCGAGGGAACTAAGAAGCCGAGGACCAGTCCTGCGGCAAAGAGCCCCCCGAGTGCCGACTCGTATCGCGCTCCGAGAACGTTCAGGGTGACAAGGGCGAGGCGCTTCCCTAGCCCGGTTTGAAGGACCGCTTCCCCAAGCAGAAGACTGGCGAAGACGAGCCAAAAGGCGCCCGTGGTAAAACCCGATAACGGCGTGATGGGACCGCCCACCCCTAGCAGGGGGACAAGAGTCAAGACGAGGACGCTCGTCCATGCCAGGGGAATCGGTTCCAGCGTCCAGAAGAGGATGGCAAGGACCACCAGGGCAAGCCCCCGCTTCCCTTGAGGCGAGAGTCCTACGATCGGAGTGAGCCAGAGGAGGGTAGGGATGGCTACCCCGATGATTCCCCTGATCGCTTTGTTGGTGGAAGTGGTCATTCCAATTCATCAATGTGAAAAGTGTCAGATTGCCATAATCACGGCACATTACCCCATCTGACATCCCGTATCAAGATCCCCACGACACCCCTCTTCTTTGCATGCCATTGTCCAAAGTCTGGCACGTGAAATGCTTTTGTCTCATGCTAACTTGAGGGGCGGCGTATCTGCACGATCCTCCCGGTCAAACCGGGCCAAGGCCAAGGAAACGGGCGGGGGATGGCCTCGGTACGAATGCCTGTTGCACCGATCGGCAGGGGAGTAAGAGCCGGCCGTGAGAGCCCGACGCTTGACACTACCTGCCTCTCGGAGCATACTTGAGCCCCCGCACAAGATGCGGGTATGAGACCGGAGGTTCTGGTAGTCTCAACCCACAGGCGAGAGGACGGCTTTTCGGGAGAACTGCGGGCCAGAGGGGGATTGCCGACCTCTTGCACCACAGCTCGACCAATAAAGGCAAGGGAGAGTCTTACACGAAAGCGTGGGAGGGAGGATGAGGCATCGGATCTTAGTTGCCGACGATGAGGGGTCTTCCCGGAAAGGGTTGAAGGCGCTTCTTTCAAACTGGGGGTACGAAGTCGAGGAAGCTTCGAATGGTGAGGAAGGATTACAGAGGGCCGTCGCCTTCCTCCCAGCCGTGGTCATCGCTGATCTTGTCATGCCCAAGCTTGATGGGTTGGGCCTTTTGAAGGCCATTCAGGAAGAGTTACCTTTCGCCACGGTCATCATTCTTACCGGCCATGGCACCATTGAAACGGCCGTCGCCGCGATGAAGCAAGGGGCCTACGACTATCTGACAAAGCCGGTGGACGTTCCGCGGCTGAGAATCCTGATCCAAAGGGCCTTGGAAAAGGGGGAAGCGGTCCGGGAGGTGACACTCCTTCGGCGGCGGCTGAAAGAGGTCTGGGGGTTTGGAAAGCTCGTAGGCAAGGGTAAAGCCATGCAGGAGGTTTACCGGCTGATTGAGCTCGCGGCGCCTACAACGGCCCCTGTCTTGATATCTGGAGAGAGCGGGACAGGCAAAGAGCTGGTGGCGCACATTCTCCACGAGCTCTCGCCCCGGGGCCAAAGATCCTTCGTTGCCGTGAACTGCTCGGCCATCCCAGAGACGCTGTTAGAGAGCGAAATCTTTGGCCATGAAAGGGGGGCATTCACCGGCGCGATGGAACGGCGAGTTGGCTGTTTTGAAATGGCTCATGAGGGGACCATCTTCCTCGATGAAATCGCCGAGATGAGCCCGGCGACCCAGGCGAAATTCCTGCGGATCCTTGAGGACGGGACGGTAAGGCGCCTTGGGGGGAAGACGGAGATCAAGGTCGAGGTGCGGGTCGTGGCTGCCACCAACAAGGATCCCCTCAAGGCCATTAAAGATGGGGCCTTGAGAGAGGATCTCTACTACCGATTGAACGTCTTCAGCATCGCCCTTCCTCCTCTCAGGGAGCGGAAGGAAGATATCCCCTTGCTCGTCCAAGCCTTCATCGAGGAGTTGAATCACCATTACGAGAAACGGATCAAATCGGTCGATGAAGCGGCCCTACGGACCCTGGTGCGGTATGCATGGCCAGGAAATGTCCGGGAGTTAAGAAACACGATCGAGCGGGCGATCATCGCGTGCGACAGTGATCTCATTACCACAAAACATCTCCCCCCGGACCTCGTGGGCAAGACGAGGGACGAGAGCTCTGATTCTATCACCATAGCGCTCGGGGTGACTCTTGAAGAAGCGGAAAAGGATCTCATCCGCAGGACGCTCGCCTCCGTCAACAATAACAAGACGAGAACGGCCGAGATCTTAGGGATCAGCCTCAAGACGCTCCATAACAAGCTGAACCGGTACGGGGTTTAAGATGCGATTCGGCGTCAAAGGAAAGGAGGCCGTGGTCATTACCCTCCTGACCCTACTGGTCGTGGCCGCTGCTACCTTCATCCACCTCTCCCAGTTGAGCAGGGTCGTCGTCCAAGAGGCGTTGCAGCAGGCTGAGCTGATCGCGAAGCAGATATACGCCCAGAGCAGTCGGACCCTCTCCCGAGTCCGGGGTGCAAATCCCTCGGAGATATTGAGAAGCGATCGGGAGTTGAGAAATCTGCTCGAGGCCAGTGTCGGATACTCGCCTCACCTCCTGTACGCCCTGATCGCCGACCGAAAGGGAGAGATGATCTTCCACAGCCAGCGGGAGAAGGAGGGCTCAAAGGCCCCCGCACGACCGACCCTCGAGCAACTCCTTTCCTCCGACCCTATTCGCCGCTTCCAGGCCCTGTACGAGAGGGGAAAAATTTACGAGGCCACGCTGCCTTTGAGTCTCAACGGTAAGCCCTTTGGCAGTATCCGACTCGGAATCGCCACCAGCCTATTGAGGCGAGAGATGACCGCCTCTCTGCAAAGGAGCCTCGCCCTCGCTGGGCTCGCCCTGCCTGTGGCGTGGCTCGTGGCCATGGGCTTGGGCACCCTGATCCTGAGACCGATCCGCAAGCTTACCCAGGATGTGGATCGGATCGGGCGGGGCGAATTCGAGGTTGGCGGTGGCCGGGGCCGAGGAGACGAGATTAGCGAGCTGACCTCCCAGCTCCAGCTCCTTGGCCAGCAGCTTCAGGCAGACCGTCTGAAAATGCTGAGCGAGAAGGCTCAACTGCAGCAGGTCGTCGATCACTTGGAGGACGGGATCATCCTCTTCACCCGCGACCGTCGGATCCTCTTTTTCAACAAATCTGCCGAGGTTGTCGTGAGAAGGCCGCTGGAGGAGGCCATAGGTTGGCCGTGGGCGGACACACTGGAGCCATTCCATCCCCTGCGCCCCTTGCTGGAGCACGCCTTTGAGCAGCAGGCCGGCTTTCGCAATGCGGCGCTCGTCCTCCCCCGGGACGGAGGCCACAAGGAGTTTTTGGTCTCGGTCTTCCTCGTGACAGATGCCCGTCAGACGATGGGGGCCATGGTGGTGGTGAAGGATCTCGAATCGATTAAAACCCTCCAGTCGTTGATCAGTTACTCCGCCAAGCTGACTGCGCTGGGCAGGCTTACGTCAGGGGTGGCCCACGAGGTCAAAAACCCTCTCAACGCTATGATGATCCACCTCGAACTCTTGAAGGAAAAGCTCGAAATCCCTACTGAGGACGTTCAGCAGAGCCTCGAGGTCATCGGAAGCGAAATCCGGCGGCTGGATCGCGTGGTCCAAGGGTTCTTGAGGTTCATCCGTCCTGAGGAGCTCACCTTGAAACTGCTGGACCTAAATGCTCTGCTGAAAGACCTGGTGGCCCTCGTGGAGACCGAGTGGCAGAAGGAGGGAATCCAGTTCGCCTTCCACTTCGACCCCACCCTTCCTCTCATGGCTGTAGACGAAGAGCTGCTCCGGCAGGCCTTCCGAAACATCCTGCTCAATGCCTGTCAGGCCATGCCGACCGGTGGGACCGTCGACATTTCCACGGAACGGGAAGAATGGGAATTTGTCAAGGTGAGCATCGCCGATACCGGGGTTGGGATCTCGCCGGAGGATCTCGGCAAGATTTTTCAGCTCTATTACACGACGAAATCCAGCGGAAGCGGCATCGGGCTCTCCTTGGTTTACCGGATTGTCCAGATGCACGACGGCTCCGTTGAGGTCTTATCCGAGGTGGGCCAAGGAACAACGATGATCGTCCGGATTCCGGTAAGTCAGTCCCGTTCGTGACAGGCCAGCAAAAGAGGCCTGGGAATGGTGGAAAGCAATCGAGAAAAGCGGGAGTGATGAGACCGCCTTGGTATCTCATAGTCCTTGCGATAATCATGGTGGGGTGTGCCAAATCGAAACCTGAGGTAGCCCCGTCCCCTCCGGTTCCACCGAGACCGTCCCCTGTGAAAGAGGAACCGCCTTCCCCCCCTCCCAAACTCTCGCCTCAGGTAGGCCGTGATGAAGAGAATCAACTGAAGCAGGACGCCGAGGCCAAAATCAAGGGAGCGGAGCGAATATTTGAACAACTCGATAAGAAAGCGTTGGCCGCGGACCAGCAGGAGATCCTATCGACCATTCGGAGTTTCCTCTCCAAGGCCAAACAGGCTCTGTCGACGAAGGATTTTGTTAGGGCTTTGAATCTCGCGGACAAGGCCCACTTCTTGGCGGAGGATTTGTCAGGGACCGTGAAGTGAAGAAGGAGCTAAGTTCGCCACTCGTACCGTACCTTGTGGACCATCGCACCCTTTCTCGCCTGTAATCCTTACATTACCTCCATGTAAATCTTACACGTATCCCCACCAAGAAAAGCTCGGCGTCCTCCCATCCGTGGCGGGAGACTTCTGGATAAAGCCGGGAAAATCGGGAACATCAGGAAGACCAGGAAAATTCCTTGTGCCCGCCGTGGACTGCCCCCGATTTGGCATGGAGCCTGCCTTTTTCTTGAATAGTTTCTCCTAGAGGATGCGCTATAGGCGAGTGTCCTCTCTGGCGGTGGAGCCAAGCACTATCGCTCAATCAACCCACGGCGAGCTCATCTTACTCGCTGGATGGATGCTTCAAGGCAAGTGAAGGACGAATGGCATGTAGAAGTCTAGGATTTTCAATCCAGGGCAGTCCAGGAGGTCGGTTAGATCATCTCGCCGAGGCCACGGACGGGGGAAATGCGTGTTGCTGGACGATTCCTTAGCGCCAGCCTCCTGCATGGGCCTGATAGTATCCTGCGGAAGAGGGAATGAAGAAAAAGCGGATGGCTCTCCGAAAGCGAGGGCCGGCGAAGCGAGCCCTTGAGGAGAAGGTGCACGCCGTGAAAACGACGCAGCACGTCGAGCGGCGCAGCGTGCCAGCAGTTGTGCAGGAGAAGAGGATCCTTATCGTCGATGATGATCACCATAGCCGAGAGGGACTGAGGGTTTCACTCCTGGGAGCAGGGTATACCGTCGAGACGGCTGCAGATAGCTTGCAGGCCATCATGAAGATGAAAGAGTCGCCTTGCGAGGTCGCCATCGTTGACCTGGACCTTCCACCAGTCCATGGTGTTTTAATGAGTGGTTGGGACCTCGTGCGCATCTTTCGTGCTTTCAATCCAGCGGTTGCCATCGTTGTCGTGGGCGCTGAAGAAAGTAAGGAGGTGAGGAATCAAGCCGCGCGGCTCAAAGTGTCCGAGTTTCTCGAGAAGCCGATTAGTCCTAGCCAGTTGAAAGCAATCGTGAGCACGTTCAACGGGTAATCGGAGGAGTGTTCGAAGGAGAGATCAATTTCCTTGACAGAGCAGGAGATCAAGGTGAAGATTGGGCGGGGCGGGACGATCGTGGAGTAGAATATGGGCTATCCGACAATCCGTCGGCATCCGCGGCTCCCGCTTCGGATGCCCGTCTTGTGCGAGAGCCCTACGGTCGCCGGCTACCGGACCGTCGGGGTCACTCAGAATGTGAGCCTGGGCGGACTACTCCTCGAAGTCCCGCAGCTGCTGGCCGCGGGCACCGCGACCAACCTCCTCTTGTTAATGGGAGAGCGGAACGCCCGCGCCGAGGCGGTGGTCATCTGGACGGCCGAGGATCAACCGAGCCGGATGGGGTTGCAGTTTACGACGCTGACTGAGTCCGACCGCCTCGCCTGGGACCAGTTTCTGGCCTTCCAGGGAGGGCCGAGGCCCCGG